>Ga0209454_1000041_pt1 | contig 107254 bp, 80 predicted proteins | sample WorMetHERISLAND1_2_FD_187400 | JGI IMG/M metagenome (GOLD analysis project Ga0209454, IMG submission 187400) | Marine gutless worms symbiont microbial communities from Max Planck institute for Marine Microbiology, Germany - Olavius geniculatus... | ecosystem: Host-associated > Annelida >... | reverse complement strand
GTCAATTTACTGCCGCCGGATATTAAAACCCATCCGGCAAATGCTGAGACTACTGAATATCAGCCGGTATCTTTCTCTGTTGCAGCGAATGGAACTTTGCTCCAATACCAGTGGCAGCGAGCTTCCAATGAAAATGATCCATTTGTCGATATCGCCGGTGCTACCGAGTCAATCTATACAATCGATTCGGCTCAATATGACGACAGCCTGTTTGTGTATCGCTGTCAGGTGACCAACCTCGGCAATGATCCAGTCTACAGTGCTGCTGCCAGCTTGAAAGTCAATTTACTGCCGCCGGATGTCAAGACCCATCCGACGAATGCCGAGATCACTGAATATCAATCCACATCTTTTTCTGTTGCCGTCGATGGTACCTTGCTTGAGTATCAGTGGCAGCGATCTTCAAGTGAGACTGAATCTTTTGTCGATATTGCCGGTGCAACTCAGCCGACATATACGATTGATTCCGCAGAATATGACGACAGCCTATTTATCTATCGCTGCAAAGTCACCAACCTTGGAAACGATCCGGTATATAGTGATGCCGCGAGCCTGAAAGTCAATCTGCTGGCGCCTGTGATCAATGAGCATCCGACAAATGCAGAGGCTACCGAATACCAGAGTGCATCATTCTCAGTAGCCGCAGAAGGAACTCTGCTTGAATATCAGTGGCAACGATCTTCGAATGAAAGTGGTCCATTTGCTGACATCGTCGGTGCAATCGAGTCGACGTATACAATTGAGTCAGCCCAATACGAGGACAGCCAATTTGTCTATCGCTGCCAGCTTTCCAATCCGGGCAACGATCCGGTTTCCAGTAATGCGGCGTCACTCACAGTTCAGTTGCTACCGCCGACCATTACTAAAGACCCCGTCGACCCCGATGCCACCGAATACGAAAGTGCCACCTTTAGCGTAGAAGCCACCGGAACCCTGCGCGAGTATCAGTGGCAGAAGCGATCGGTTGGCGCTGACGAAGCGCAGCCGTTTGAAGATATTTTAGGTGCGACGGAGTCAAGCTATACGATAGCCTCAGTGGAATACGAAGACAGCCAGTATGTATATCGCTGCAGTGTATCCAATCCGGACAACGATCCGGTTTACAGTGATGCGGCGCCACTCACAGTTCGGTTACTGCCGCCGACAATCACCAAGCAGCCCATAGACCTGACTGTAACCGAAGGAGAGCCGGCAACATTAGCCATTCAAGCCACCGGCACCCTGCTGACTTATCAGTGGCAGAAAAAAGCTCCCGGAGAAGATATATTCGTGGATATTGCCGGTGCCACTGCCACAGTCTACAGCATTCCGGCAGCCAATTTATCAGACCACGCCACATATCGATGTGCCGTCAGCAATATCGACTGGCCTGGAGTCCCAAGCAACCAGGCATTGGTATTTGTGGATATGAACATACCCATTAATACTTCAACGATCGGCATCTCTTCAGCCATTTGGGAAAACGGCCATGTCAAATTGGATTGGGGGCCGGTCGAGGATGTCACTTTCCGGATTTTTCGCGGAACCAATTCGGAAAATCTCGTATTTTTGGCCAATTCAACCGAATCTCAATTTCTTGACGAAAGCTCCAGCTACTACCGGACCTACTATTACCGGGTTGCCACCGTAAGGCATTATCAGCATCCCTATGCGGCCAAGAATTACGAAGCCGTCGGTCCGCCCTCTGAAATCGCTACGCTGAAGGGATTGCCGCTACCAAAGGTGGCCATTTCCGAATCGACTTTGACTCCAGCCGGTGATTTCCGGATCATCGTCGGCAAATCAGGGCCATACGCCGTTTCCGGGACATACACGGATATGTCGGGCGAAATCGAGGTCTTGGGCACTTCCTCAGGCGTAACGGGTTCCGGCGGCGGCGCTAATGGAATTTTCAGTATTTCATTATCAAAGTCCGGCACATGGCAGATTACCGTTTCCGAAAAAGCCGGCTGGAAATCAGTGCCGTTGACGCTCATCCTAGCTGTCGACGACAAGGCCCCGGATCTCATCGTCAACGCACCGGCTGAAGTGACCACCAATGACGATTTCATCACAATCAACGGCGTGGCTACCGATGCAGATACCGGTCTCGGCTCGGTGGTCATATCATCCGATCGTTATGCGGGCAATCCTTTTGGCGCCATCGTCGACTCGGTGGGCAAATTCTTCGCAGAAATTCCACTCAAGGTTGGTGACAATTATCTGGGTGTGATTGCCGGCGACAAGGTCGGAAACCAGTCCCGACAGGATGTCAAAGTAACGGTTCAACCAACCGCGCTGCCCCTGATTCTCATCAACGAACCCGCCAACGGCAGCACGGTCAGCGAGCAAGCCATCAGCGTAGCCGGTGAAGTTCGTTCGAGTCTGCCTCCGGAGCAGATTCGCCTGGAATTGGCCGGACAGATTGTTTTCCCGACCGGGTCCAATAGCGAATACAATTTCAATTTCAATAACATCCGACTGGCTGAAGGGGCCAATACCCTGGTCATCCGGGCGGTTTCCCCATACGGCAGCGTTCACGCGCAAACCACCGTATCTTTTCAGGCCGAAGCGCAGGTCGCCCAGCAAGAGCCTCCGGTACTTGAAATCGATGCCCAGGGTCCCGAAATTTACGTTTCTGATGACCATGTGGTTGTTCAGGGAACCGCCGGCAGCCAAGCCGGCATCAAAAGCATCACTATCAATAGTCAGATGGTGGAGTTAACCGGTTCATCCGATTTTGGCTCCTTTGAAACCCAGCTGTATTTTTCGGACCAGGATCAGGACTCAATTACGGTAACGGTGGAAGTCGTGGATGAAAACGATCAAACTACCACCGTCACATACATTGTCTGGCGCGACGCCGGCAAACCGGTAATCGACTTGACCGATATCGGCCTGAGTCTCGCACCGGCCATTAACGATGTCAGGGAGACGCCCTACCTACTTTCCGGAACCGTAACTGATGCGAACTTGGCGGGATTCACCATCAATGCCCAAAACGTCGGCCTGCTGCCGGCTCCAGTGAGCGAGAATGCCTACGCGTTTGAAGCAGGTGTTTCACTAACTCGCGGAGATCAGGTGCCGGTGGTCCTGACCGCCTGGGACCATGCCGGCAATCAGATTTCAAAGGAACTCATCCTGCGCCTGGATTCGCATCTTGACATCGACATCATCAGTCCCCAGGAGGAGGCCGAACTAGTGGCCAACCAAGCAACCGTGGACCTGAATGTCGCCGTGCGGATACCCGGCCTGGCTGATGGGGACCGTGTGGTGGCGAAGATTGACGAAGCCGATCCCATCGAGCTTGATCTGTCCGGGGAAACCGCCACCGGGGTAATAACTTGGGCTTACACCGCAGGCGAACATGTTTTGAAGGTCGAGGTGTTGAGTGCGGTGAATATTCTGCTGGCCAGCCGCACAAGCCGATTTTCCGTGGTCGACGCACGCGATATTCAGTTGGCCATGCAGCGGCAGGAGCCTGAAAATGGTGCCGCCAATATCGAGCCCAATGCATTTATTGCCTTTTATTTCAGTAAGTCGATTGATCCCGCCAAACTGCAGGTCGATGTCAAGGAGACCGTACATGGCAAGATCTATCGGCAGCCGTCTAAAGGGGCCGACGTTACCCAGCAAAGCGTCATCGAGCTTATCGAAGTCGATTGGGATCAAGAGCCCATTACCGGCGGCATTGCCTGGTTTCCGGGCAATGCTATGGCGGCGTATTACCCGAATCGGGATTTCACCTACGGAGGGACAGTGTATGTTGCCGTAACCTACGACGGAGCCGAATTGTCGCGTTCGATTTTTCACATTCGACCGCTGCCCACGCTGATCCAGGGATTTGTAGCCGGGCAAGACATGCAGCCGGTTGAGGATATCGAAATTGTACTGACTGACCTCGGCCGCAGCACAAAGACGGATAAAAACGGCAAATACGGGTTCGGGTTTGGTGAACCGGCGCAATATGCCATACCTGCGGGCCGCTACCAGGCCGTGATCAATCCGGATCTGAAAAACCCGGCTTACGGCACCGTCTCGATCTGGGTCAACGTCCAGGCCGAGCGGCTGAATTCGATCGGCATCACACCGGTTCCCAAGCTGGTTTCGGAACAGCCGTTCAGGCCCATCATATCCGGTGAAAATGCCGTATCTTTTGCAGACGGCGAGCTGACTCTGAATCCTTCAGATGCCACCATTGTCTTTCCTGATGGACAGTCACAGGGAGTGATACATGTCCAACCCATGGAATTGGGGCAGTTGGCCTATCCGGCCCTGCCTTCAGCCTTGCCCCACGCAGCCTTCGCCGTACACCCGGCGGGAGTGGAAATGTCCGGCAACCTGAAGGTGACATTCGAGCTGGCGGAAATCGGCGGCAGCCTGGACTACATCGATAGTGTTGGCGAACGGGTCGTGCTGGTGGGCCTGGATCCCGCATCCCTGCAGCTTGTGCCCGTCGGGGTGGGCCGTATCGATCGACAGAAGGTTCTAATTATCAGCGAAGGTGAAGTGGGGCTGAAGCGCTTGGATTACCTGGGCTATGCTTTTGTCGACGGCGAGGCCCAGCCTATCCTGCAAAGGTATGCTGAAAACGAGATCGGTTTGTTGGAGATGATTGGTGAATTGCAGTCGCGATTTTAGATTCTCTCGCAAAGACGCAAAGGCGCAAAGAAAAAAAGAGAAATAAAGTGAACGAAAATGAATTGTCCAGAATTATTGTAGATAAGTGCATCAAGATACATCGGGCGCTTGGTCCGGGGTTGCTGGAATCCGTTTATGAAGAGCTATTGGCTTACGAACTATTCAAAGAAAATACCAAGTTTGCCAGACAGATTGGCATCCCTGTCAATTATGACGAAATCAAAATGGACTTAGGTTTTCGAGCAGATCTGATTGTTGGTGATAAAGTCATTTTGGAACTCAAATCTGTTGAGAATATATTGCCCGTACATAAAAAGCAATTACTGACATATTTAAAGCTGACCAATTTGAAACTGGGGCTGCTAATCAACTTCAACGTCGCGCTAATTAAAGACGGAATTACACGCATTGTAAACAATTTATGAATCTTTTTTAACCCTTGCGTCTTTGCGTCTTTGCGAGAGAATAAATAAAATTAAGAGGAAATCATCCATGCATAGTATTGAGATCCATAAAAGTTGCAGCTATTCGCGACTTATAATACTTCTGCTATTAATCTGCCTCATGCTTCCCTCTGCGTCTCACCCCAGCGGGGGACCTACTGTCCGCTACGGCAAAATCTACACCCCCCATTGGGGGCCAATCTCCGGAGCCAAGCTGTGGTCCACCATGGGCGAAGATTGGCCGACCTGGTCGGATGAAGAGGGCGACTACGCCGTGGGATACTATATCCCGCCCTGCCCCGGTTTTTCATTTTCTTACAACGGCAGCATTTTCGCAGAAATGTATTACCAAAATTTCAACCCAAAAGACGACTCCCACGTGGGATCGTATTATGCCCGCAGGCCCACGGTGGATCATTGTTTCGGGTTCGGTGAACGGCCGATTTTTACCGGAACCCTGGGCGGCTTGATCAGCCAGCTCAATCTAATGGACCTCAATCCGGACATCGAACCAATTTATGAAATTGATTTTCAGATCGGTATTGCCCTGGTTAGCGGCATCGCAGTTTTGAGCAATGAAGCGCGCGAGAATATAGATCTTGACGCCGAAATTGTCGGAGGCATCCCGTTGGCCGAGAATACTGAATACGCTTTCGCAAAACCTGTCTTTTCAAAAGCCACGCCCAACAAACTGGATTTGGATGGTGACGGTCAGCCGGATCACACCGGGCTGCTGCCCGATGGCTCCGTCGGCGTATGGCTGGGAGAGTCGAACCCAGCCGAAGACCTGCCGGATATCATCCGTCAGCCCGACTACGATCCGGACTTTGCAGATCAGGGGCTGCTCAAAACCATCAGTATGGAAGATCTGGAAAACACCGACATTTATGTCTACAACGTTTCAAGCGGCGAACTGATTGCTTCCCGCGAGGGTCTCAATCTGGAAGAACGGGGAAACGGGATGAACTTAATCCATTTCATCATGCCGCTGACCGGACCGGATCTGGCGTATATCGGCATCGGTGAACAAATCAAGATCATCGCTATTAACCGCGCCACGGGCTATATCGGCACTTCCGTGGGCGCCAAGCATCCCGAAGATGCCGCGCACATCAGCTTCACGCCGCCTCCGGTTATCATGCGACCGCCGAACCTCAAAATCCGGGCGGAACGCAAACACCGGATCGAACACGGTCTGACGGCCGGCGAAGACAGATACCACATGATCGGCTTTGAAGGATCGGCCAGGACCAGTGACGAGTATATTGCCATTTACAGTGAATGGTATGATTGGGACGGCTCGCCGCTGCCCGACGACCTGCCGGGATATACCGGGCGTTTGGCCAAGGTCCTGGACGAAAATGTGCTGGGCCAGGTTGGCGGACGCATCGACAATTTTGGCATATCTCCGGGTAGCATGGCCCAATTGATCCGGCTGCCCCAAGCCGAAATCGACAATTCGCACTACTACATCCATGTCAACGGCGAGCCGAAAACCGGCAATCCCGGTTTTTCGGAAGCCGACTTCGCCACCCTGGGCGCGGGCCAGGGTGAACTTGAATATCGCCCCAAGCACTACGTTCCGATCAAAGTGGGCATCTATGACGAAGAAGAGACCTTGCGCCAAAAACTGGATGCAGGGGAGCCGGTTGAGCCGGACTATCGGTGGGTCCTTCGTCCGGAGATGCAGTTTTCGTTATTTGATCTGGAAGTCAGTCAACTTGAGCGGACGGACATCGATGGCAACATCGTCGAAATTCTTGACGCCGCTGCACCATCCGTCAGTGATACGGACCAGCAAATTGATTTGCTCTACAGCCTGCTTTCAGATGAATTTCCGGTCCTGGAGCCGCTCGGGCCCGGCCGCGAGCTGATATTTGCCGCCGGCGGCCAGGAAATTACCGCGGATGTCGGCGAAAACAACCGGCTGGTCTTCGACAACCTGGACCACCTGGCTTTGCTGGAACCGGATGATTTTTTAACTTTACGCCTCTATCAGAACAGTGATGATGCCAATATTCTGTGGGAATACCAGGCCAATGTGGTTGCTGTTGAGCGGATCTATCCCAGCGATGCTGATGAAATACCGATTTCGCCGGGTGAAACAGCCAAACTCAAGGCCGTTACCAGACCGGCAGACAGACCGGTTCGCTGGTCTATCCAGGCCTATGACGAAGGCGTAGAGGCGACCATCGGAACTTTAAGCGGCCTAATCACGGCCAAAGATGATACCGCAAGCGGTTTTATTAAAGTCAGAGCGACTGACAAAGAAATTCCGGGCGCATACAAGGAGGCAATGGTCTACATCGGTTGTCAGCAATGTGTGGCTGATAGTGTTTCCTGTTTATTGCCCGGGAAGGCCTTTATGGAACTGTCGAGTATTGATGTCCGTATAAGTTTGGGAAAAGCCAAAGGCGGAAAGACGGCTGGAGACTTCTTCCTGCGGGCCAGCGAACCGTCACCCGAGCTTTCAACGCCGAAGGCACTTGAGGTTTCGATTCTGGCGCAGGAGGCCGAGGAACGCTACGGTCGGGACCACCAGATTCGACAAGTCAGAACGCCTCAAACATTCGTGGATATCCTGCCGGTCAGTGATTTTAAATATGATATCAAATTTTACAGACCTGATGCGATCAGTGGCGAGAATTACGGGCTCTATGAGGTCGAACCGGCGGCCAAACCTGTCGTAACCTGGCGCATTGAAAATCCGGCGGCTTCGCCGGACTTGTACAACAGATTAAAGGTGACCGAGTCCAAAAATGGTGATGCAACTGTCTATGAATACGAATGGGACGAAGGCCAAAATACGTGGTCGCTTAGCCGGGGTAATGGCCTCAAGGTTGAACTGCGGAAGGAGGTCATCGACATTCAGACAGGCAATCGCATTGTCACCCAAACCGTTAGGGATGAATCCGACAAAATCGCATCCGTTGTAAAAACGACTTATCATGATTTTCCCTGGGGCGAGGAGGTCATCGAGGAAGTTCAGGATCCGGACGGTGCGGCCCTGACAACATCTACAACCTACTATGACAATCCCGGATCTGAAGGCAGCTATGGCAATCTCAAGTCGCAGGTAAACTCCGATGGATCGTGGGTCCGCTACGAATATGATAGCGAGGGCCGCACAATTCTCCGGGTGCGGCCATGGCTTGATGCGAATGCGGCTGCCCCGGCTTCATCCGCCCACGCCGTCTACCACGACTTCAGTCCGGTTGATCCTGCTGACTCACAGGAAGAAGAAGACCATCACCGCCCTCGCACCGTCACCGAAAAGATACTGGGTAAGGTCGTATCCAGGACTTACTATGCTTATAAGACCAACGGGGCCGGGGGGCGGACTGAGATTGTAGAGCGGTGCCTGAATCCGACCGCACCCTACGGTGACCCGAGCAACGAACGGACTGTGACGGAATACTACCCGGTAGATGATTCTTTTGCCGAGTCCGGGCGGCTGAATACCGTGCTGTTCCCTGACGGCCGTTTGGATGTCTATACTTATGAATACGGCACTTATGAGCCGGACAGCAATCCCGCCCTGCCCGGAACCTTTTCCCCCGGCCCGGGAAACGATCGGCGTGAAACCGTCACGCATGGAACAGCCGGCTCGCCATGGGGCCTTGATTATAAGACCACCCGCGAAATCAACATCCAAAGCGCCCTCGGCAATAATCTGCAGCGAGAAACCTATGTGTACACCGGCAACGGGTTTGAGCGAATACAATGGACTGTCAACGCGCATGATGAATTCGGCCGTGTGGTCAATGTGTACAACTCGGACAGCACCCGGACTGAGAGCAATTGGGGCTGCTGCAGCAAGGAGTCTGAAACCAATGCGGCGGGTATCAGCACCTCGTATTTTTACGATGACTTGCAGCGCCTTGAGAGATCGGTGCAGGAAAGCTTGAATTCCGATATCCAAACCGCCTATACCTATGACGCCGCCGGCCGTCGGTTGACCCAAACGGTGAGCGCCGGCGGGCTGAGTTTGCTCACATCCAACACATATGACACTGCCGGACGGCTGATGAGCGCCACTGATGCAAGCCGGCTTGTGACGGACTATGATTATGATCCGAGCGGGCTGGTCACAACAGTTACGCGTCCCGGAGGCGCCACCGAGGTGACCACCCGCTATCTCGACGGCCGCACAAAGAGTATCACCGGCACTGGCGTTGTCCCAAGGTTCTACGAATATGGGATCAATGCAGACGGAACGCAGTGGACCAATGTGTACACCGGAAGCGAGAATTCCTCCCGGTGGGAAAATAGCACAGTGGATATGCTGGGTCGCACCATCCGGGTCGAAAAACCCGGGTTTGACGGTATCGAAATAACGGAAAACGTCTATGACGAAAAGGGCCTCCTGGCAAAGATTACGACCTCTGGTTTGGCAGATACGCTCAATGTATACGACGAGTTGGGGAACATGATCCGAACCGGCCTGGATCTGGATGACAGCGGCAGCCTGGAGCCGGCCTCCATGGACCGGATTAGTGAAACTGAGGCTTTCTATACGCTACTCGGCGGTGCCTGGTGGCAGGAGACCCGCCAGGCAGTGTACGCCAAGCCGGATGACGGCACCGCCACCACGACAAACACACAGAGGACACGGCTGACAGGTTTGGGCGGACAAGGTCCAATCGCGGAGACCTTATCCATCGACATCCACGGCAATCAGATTATCCAGAAGGTGTTTCTGGATCGGGCGGGCGACACCGAAACCCGGGTAATCGTTTATCCGGATTCCGAAACCGATGCAGTAGCTGTCATGATTCGGGGGCTTCTTGTGTCTGCAACCGACAAAAGCGGCGTGGCGCAGACCTTCAACTATGATGCCTTGGGTCGAAGAACCGGCACAACCGACCCGCGCACCGGTACGACCGTCACCCATTACAACAGCACAGGCCAGGTCGACTACATTCAGGATCCGGCCGGCAACCGATCCCTATACGCCTACGATCCTGCAACCGGGCGCAGATCCACCGAGACAAACGCGTTAGGTAAAGTGACCCGCTTTAGGTACAATGACCGGGGCCAGGTCACCCACACCTGGGGCGATGCGACATATCCGGTGAGATACGTCTATGAAACCTATGGCCAGTTGAGTGAAATGCACACTTACCGCATTGAGCAAGGTTGGAGCAGCGACTCCTGGCCCGCAACAGCCGTCGGCGAATCGGATATGACCACCTGGGATTATCAGGAGAGCACTGGGCTTTTAATCGCCAAAGAAGATGCCGCCGGCCAGCGTGTCAGGTACACCTATACATTCGGCGGGAAATTGGATACCCGCACCTGGGCCCGCACGGTCGGTGGCGACGCCCTGGTAACCACATATGTATATGATCCGAATTCGGCTGAGTTGACAGATATCGACTATTCCGATGAAACGCCTGACGTAACATTTGTCTACGACCGTCTGGGACGCCAGCAGTCCATATCCGATGCCGTCGGAAACCGCACCTTTGCTTACAACGACAGCTTGCAACTCGAGTCTGAAACCATCACGGGCCTGTACGATCAGGTCCTCACCCGGACCTATGAGACCGGTGCAGTGAATGGCCGATCCACCGGATTCGAATTAGGAGAGGATTACAGTCTAACATACGGTTACGATGTTACCGGACGGTTTAACTCCGTCACCTGGAATGTGGCCGGCTCATTCAACACTGCTAACTATAGTTATGTTGAAAATTCGAATCTTCTTCACCAGCTGACAACCGGCAACGGACTGCGGACAACATACGAATATGAGCCCAACCGGGATTTGCGCAACCAGATTAAAAACGAATATGGTACGGATTTAATTTCCCAGTACGACTATGAATATGATGAGCTTGGCCGCCGCACAACTGTTGCAAATAGTGGTCAGGTATTTGCAGCTGCCGCATTTAACCGATTTGAATACGATGATCGCAACCAGCTAAAGGAATCCTCACGCTACCAGGGTTCTAACGTGAGTGACTTGAGCAGTCCGGTGCTGCCGGAGTACCGCTCATATGCGTATGATCCTATCGGAAACCGTATTAACGCCACCGGCTGGGATGAAGAGGCTGCTTCACCTGAGACCGCAAATTACACGGCCAATCCTCTCAACCAGTACTCGCAGATAGTGACGGATAATAGTCAACAGGCAACTGACAATTTGGTCTATGATTTTGACGGCAACTTAACCGAAATTTCCAGCTCGACCTCAACGGTTAGGTATCGATACAATGCTGAAAACCGCCTGATTGCCGTGGAACCACAAAATCCAGTTGATGACGATGTCAAATTGGAATATACTTATGATTATATTGGCAGAAGAGTTAAAAAGACGGTCTATACCTATGAATCTGACCTCTGGTCTCTGACTTCTGACATCTTGTTTATATACGATGGTTGGAATCTCGTAAAAGAGATCACAGCAGACCAAGGGAAACCTACAACTGACAAGAACTACGTTTGGGGTCTGGATCTGAGCCAATCCCTTCAGGGAGCCGGCGGAGTCGGTGGGCTGCTTGCTTCTGTCAAAGGTTCTTCGACACATTATTTCTACTATGATGGCAATGGGAATGTTAGTCAGCTCGTCAACGTGTCGGATGGATCTGTAGCCGCCCATTACGAATATGATCCATTTGGCAATAGCATCATTTCAAATGGGCCAAAGGCCGAAAACAACCAATATCGGTTCAGTACCAAGTATTTTGATATTGAGACTGAGCATTACTATTATGGCTACCGGTATTACTCAGCTCAATTGGGCAGATGGTTAAGCAGGGATCCAATCGAAGAGAATGGAGGTATCAATCTATATATATTCGCTGTAAATAGTAGTATTAATTTTATTGATAATCTTGGTGAAGACCCATGGACTCCACGTGATATTAGAGAGGCAATGGCCGACATTGGTCAATACCTTTCCAATACAATAAAGAATGTACTTCATAGTGTAAGCTTAAATGTTTTAAAGCATTTAAAAGAATTATCAATTACAGCTGCTTCGAAAGCAATGATTTCAGGTGGGTATTCCTTTGAAGTTAGATCGGAATGGAACTCAAACAAGTTTGATCATTTAAAGTATAATATGAATTTTCATGTGAAGGCAAGGAGGATTGAAACGTCTGGCGTGGAGGTTGTTGGAGCCGGACTGAAGGGTGAATGTTGTTCAGAAGTTGCTATCGGTGGGGCTGGAGGGGGTAGATTTATAACTCCCGTTCCAGTAGTCATTGGTTCAGCCCCTGTAGTTGGATTAAGTACTGGTCTAAACTTTTATGCATTAGTATGTGATGATGGTGTAGAGGTTCCAAAATTTACCATAAAAGAATTAGGTGGGAGATACTATTTTGCCGTGGCAACAGGTTTACGCTGGGGAAAGGAAATTAAAAAATTTGGTGTTACCGCAGGGGCATTTTTTGAGGCAGGCTATAAAGGGCAATACCTCTTTGATTTTGGAACACTGAAAGGTGAATTGGATCATGGCTTTTTTGGAAGGGCAGTGGCTGAAATTAAATTTCCAGGCAGGGAGAAACGCAGATTTCAAAAATCTTGGAATGCTGATGACTTGTCTTGGTAGGATTTAGCATTTTATAGCTAAGGGAATTCCATCTCAATGAAAAAAAAAGGAACCATCAAATCTGATTCTTCTATATTTGTAACCCCAAATCGGGCGATCATCGAAATCGACGACGGTGATAATGGAAATCACTTCTATTTTGAAAGGAAGTCGATATCGCAATTCAATATTTCTAATTCTGAAAATGAAACTATAATAACATCTACAAGTGAATCTAAGTCTTTAATAAAAAAAATTCTTGGAGGTGGTGGAGTAATATTCTATAAAGATAAACTTGAAGTCTGTCGTATTACCGAGCTAAATAAGAATATAATTTATAATAGTAAGGAATATACTTTAGACATAACAAAAAATAGTGAATTTTGGAAATTTTCTACTCATGAATTCTGTATCGAGACTCAGAAAGGATTTGATAAATTATATTTTTCTTTTGAAGAAAAATTTTTACTTCCTTGCCTAGCTTGCAGCGTTTATATTTGGAGTACTTATATGAATCAATTATCATGATATGTTAAAATGTGAAAGAATGGAAAAGCAGAGCGTCGCATCTTAAATATTAAATAGACCCTAACGTTGCATAAACTTTGACTATTTTAAGATATTTTTCTTAGGCAGCCTTTTGAACTGCATCAAGAAAATGAAGGAGCTCTTTTCGGACTGCACGGTTTGTACTCATGGTTAGAGTGAGTTCTCCTTGCGGCCGTGTGAGACCTCCAGCGCGTTGAATAATTCGGTGTCTTAGGGCGTCCAAGTTTTTGAATTTCCATGCAGCAGGCCGTTTGGGCAACGCGCGACTGGCAGCCGGGGCCGATATCATTTGAATTTCCCTGGAAAGATTATGAGCCATCATAGCGCAAAGCGTATATATTTGATTGCCGGCTAATCGCCGAGTCGGAATGCTGTTCAGACCACAGCTTGTCTTGGCGTCACCGAAGATGGCTTCCTGGGAACCACGACCATTGTGGAACAGGATCACGGCCTTTGCTGATTGGCTTTTGTTGGTTACGATAACTTTATAATCGTAATTAAAATCTCGCGGTTCAAACATATCCAATTGAATTGGACCTTTGCGCTGTTTACGCGTTTTACGGCGAGTGAAAATGAATCGGTAGTTCGTATCCCAGGATTTTGGTTTCCAGTTGGTTTCAAAGTATGACCATTCGATGTCAATGCGTCGCCAGCGTTTGCGTTGCTCGACTTTGATCTTGAGTTCGGCGAGTCTTTCAAATGGAACCGATGCGCTAAACTTCACCTGGTTGTCATCGAAAACCGATATAACTTTTTTACTGAAAAATGCAGAATCCATGCGCGACTCAAATGTCGTACGATTTAGCTTAACGCGCAGATTTTCAAAACACAGTAGCATAAATTCTTCGGCGCCATTGGAGTCGTGGACATTACCGGGGCGATGAAGCAGATCGAAAAACTGGCTGGTTTGTGCCAGCGTGCAAAATAGCGGATAGTAACTGCGTTCACCTTTTTTGGCCTTATTGAATTCGACCGCTGTGCCTTCGGCATGACCTTTAGTGGTGATTACCGAACCATTGGACCTATTAGGGACGTTGTTGACTAAACGAACCAATCTTGTTATAGAATCACTAAACGTCTTAAAAAGGATGGAAAAAATGCTGCGACGAGCCCGATTGGATGCTCTGGGGACCTTGCACCATGTCATGATACGGGGAATCGAAAAGCAACGGATAGTTAACGATGTTGCCGACCGTAAAAATTTTGTCAATCGCTTGTTGGACCTATTGGGGACGTTGTTGACTAAGCGAACCAATTTTGTTATAGAATCGCTAAACGCCTTAGAAAGGATGGAAAAAAATGCCGCGACGAGCCCGATTGGATGCTCCGGGGACCTTGCACCATGTCATGATACGGGGAATCGAAAAGCAACGGATAGTTAACGATGTTGCCGACCGTAAAAATTTTGTCAATCGCTTGGGAGAACTGGCAACCGGCACCCAAACCGTGATCTATGCCTGGGCGTTGTTGACCAATCATGCCCACTTCCTATTGCGCAGCTCGGAATTCGGTCTGTCTGGCTTTATGTGCCGGTTGTTGACCGGATATGCAATCTCCTATAACCGGCGACACCGGCGCTGGGGTCATTTATTTCAAAACCGCTATAAGTCCATTGTCTGCGATGAAGATACCTATTTTACCGAACTGGTGCGCTATATACATTTAAATCCCTTGCGGGCTAGACTGGTGAAAGACCTGTCAAAATTAGACCGCTACCGCTGGTGCGGTCACGGTGTGTTGATGGCGCAGGTAAATTATGACTGGCAGGATCGGGATTATGTATTGAAATGGTTTGGCAAAACGGAAAGCAAAGCAACAAATGACTATCGCAACTATGTTAAAAAAGGAATCGACCAGGGGCGCCGGCCTGAACTTGTTGGCGGCGGCTTAATCCGTTCGCAAGGCGGCTGGTCGGCAGTTAAAGCCCTGCGCCGGTCCGGTGACCTGGAATTGAGCGATGACCGCATTTTAGGCCGCGGTGAATTTGTAGAGCGAATCATAAAAGAAGCCGAGGGTAAAGTAAAATATCAGTTGCCGGTAAAAGAACAGGATCAAAAAATTCATGAGATCATCAGCCAACGATGCAAAAAAGCCAAGGTGTCAATCAAAGAATTAAGGTCGGGCAGCCGTCGCAGGGAAGTTTCCGGGATCCGTTCTTTGATAGCGGTTGAATTGGTGAAAGACTACGGGATAGCATTGGCTGAAGTGGCCCGGCGCGTGGGCGTGTCTACGACGGCCGTATCCAAGATGATGAATAGGAGCGGTCATTAGATTTGATTAGTCGAAAGGCCCTTAATTTCAAATCTCGCAACTTACTCCCAACCCGGCCAAGCCGGTCGCCGCTCAGCGGTGATCCCGCTGTGCCGGGGAAATGAATATTGAACATTGAAGATTGCAGATTTATGGCATCGCTCGCGCAGCGCAGGCGCTTGCACCGCGTGTCGGTCTATCTTATCAATTAAAATCGATAGAATTGATTAGGTATTAAATTTTCCTATGACATAATACCCTGCACAAATCTGATAGGATTTCAAAAAATATACAATAAAATGAGTCAATTTTTTTAGACACGATCTATGTCAATTAACGCCAAAGTGAGGGCTTGAGGGATTTAGGAATTTAGGGATTACATGATAAAACCTATAAATTAAGAGAGATAGAATTCCTCCAATTCCTTAATTCCTAAATTCCTGAATCCCTAAGTTCCTGAATCCCTAAATTGAACCAATATCCAATTTTCTTGGAATTCTGGGACGGACAAAAGTTCACAGCCATTATTTCAAACTAAAATTCGAGGTTTGAATTTGTGGACGGAGAAGGATGATAATATGGAGCAGGTTTCCAATTTAATCGCTCGCTTTTTGAAAGACCGCAAGGTCGATCGCGTTTTCAGTCTGTGCGGCGGGCATATCATGCCCATCTGGGACGATTTGTATCGAGTCGGCATCCGGATTATCGACGTGCGTGACGAAAGGGCCGCTGTCCACATGGCGCACGCTCACAGCGACCTGACCGGCCGGCTCGGCGTCGCCGTTGTTACGGCAGGCCCGGGTATGACCAATGCCGTCACCGGAATCGCCAATGCCTTCGTATCCCGCGTTCCGCTTCTCGTTATCTCGGGGATCCCCCCGCTACCCCAGCAAAATTTGGGTGCGCTTCAGGCTATTCCACAGGTGGACATTGTGCGTCCAATTGCGCGTTACGCGCGAACCATTGGCAGGGCTGAACACACACTGCGAGAATTGGACGAAGCCATTGCCTGCGCCCAAGGGCACGGCGGTGAGCCTGGGCCGGCCTACATTGATTTCCCGACAGATGTCTTGCGTACTCGAATCTCAGATTCAATTATAGACCCGAACCATTTCCGCCCGCGCGAAGACGTCAACATTTCCCCTGCCATTGAAAAAATCAAGAGCGCTGCTTTTTTGCTGACCCAATCCAGACGACCCCTGGTAATCAGCGGCAGGGGAGCGCGGGGGGCCGCAGCGTCTCTTCAAAAATTCCTGGATGTTTCAGGATGTGCTTATCTCGACACGCCCGAGAGTCGCGGGCTGGTTCCCGAAGACCATCCCCTGTTCCTGCCGGCCATACGGGGGCGTGCCATGCGAGAGGCCGATCTGGTATTCACGGTGGGCCGTTCGTTAGATTTTCAACTGGCCTATGGTTCAAGGGCCGTTTTTGGTGAAGCCCAATTCATGCGGGCCGGAACCACGCCGAGCGAATTAAGCGGCAACCGGCGTCCGGAAGTGGAACTTTTCGGATCGCCCGCCGCAGTTCTGGATGCGCTGGCCGATACTCTGAAAGGCACTGCCACCGAGCTCGATCACCGTTGGCTGGCGGACATGCAAGCTGCCGACCGCAAAAGCAGGCAAGCTCTGGCAGAAAAGATGAGTCAAATGCCCCCGGGCAAAGATGGTGCCATGCACCCCTTCCGTCTTCTGGGCTGCGTGCGTGCAACGCTCAAAGGGGATGCGGTGGTGGTTGCCGATGGCGGCGATTTCTTGAGCTTCGCTCGTATCGGCCTCACCGGAACGTCGTATTTGGATTGCGGACCGTTTGGTTGTCTTGGAGTGGGGGTTCCCTTTGGGATCGCCGCAGCGCTGGCATTGCCGGATCGCCAGGTGATCGTATTGTCCGGTGACGGCTCGTTTGGATTTAATGCGATTGAATTGGATACCTGCCGCCGCCATGGCGCCCGGGTCGTATTCATCGTCGCCAACAACGGCGCCTGGAACATCGAACGAAATGACCAGAAGTTCAATTACGGCAGGCGAATCGTCGGCACCGAACTGGAGAACTGTGATCATGCCCAGCTGGCCCGCTCTTTAGGAATTCAGGGGGAAAGGATCGAACACCCGGACGATTTGCCGGATGCGCTGGAGCAAGCATTCAACCACGCACCGGCTCTTTTGGATGTAAAAGTCACGCGGGACGCGGTCTCACCGGACAGCAAATCCGGTCTTGCGGTCGTACCTGACACCCAGGCGCTGACAGCCTGGGATGACCTGGAAAAGGCTATGCGTGAAAGCCGTTGAGCCAGACTTTGGACTTAGAGATCTTAATCAGGGTGCCATGAAAGAGGGAAAGGGGTCAAGTCTGCTCTTGACTCTTATTACTTTTTCGAAAGAGTCAAGAGCAGACTTGACCCCTTTCATTGGCTCTTAGGTTCGATTAGTCAACAACGGCCCACAATTTATCCACTATGGTGGTACGGAGATATGGCAAACTATTAAAAATTCGGCCGCTGTAAAATTGACGGTATCAGACAAAACTGCGACCAAACATCGTCAAATCTTCAATTCACGACCTTTCAGATATCATCTAACCATCTGCTACTACAACTCATTTGATTTCTATTCTTCTGGCGCAAATTTTGCAATCCATTATTCCTTCAAATATTTTTAAGTGAGAATATAATTTATTAGGTAAGGAGTTGCCATGCATTTTAAAAAGTCCGGTTGGGTTCTTTCACTGATTTTGATAACCTGTGTTTCGAGCAGCGTTTTCGCCTCGAATGGATCCATTGATGAATCTCTGTTGGCTGCTGTGGAAGAGAAAAATATCAGCCAAGTCAGAAAATTGCTGGATAAAGGTGCCGACATTGAAGCGAGAGGTATGTTTAAACAGACGCCTCTGATCATGGCGGCTTCAGAAAAAAGTACGGATATCGTTAAACTGCTGATCGCGCGGGGCTGCGATGTAAATGCCACGGATGAAATGGGTACCACGGCGCTGCATATGGGTGTCCGCATATATGACATTGCTGAATTACTACTAAAAGCGGGTGCGGATCCCTGGATGAAGAGCAAACATGGACTAAATCCGCTGGATTTTGCCGCCGGCGGCTATACAAATAGGATTGAAGTGTTAAACCTGTTTTTGGATCTCAAACCCGATCAAAAGGTATTAAACAATGCCCTGGCTTCCGCCGTCGAGGGCGGCAACCCCAAAAAAGTCAAGGTGATGATTAACGCGGGTGCCGAAATTAGTCCATCGGGAGCGAAAAAAATCCCCCTAATTGTTGCAGCAGACAACGGTGCATGGTCTGCTGCCCGTGAGCTGCTAAGAAAAGGCGCTCAAGTTGATCAACGTGATAGCAGCGGCGGAACGGCTCTATACCGTGCCGTCATGCGGGAAGATCTGGGTATGGTTCGATTGCTGCTTCAATATGGCGCCAATCCACAAGGATCGCCCCAAGGGGATCTGTCTCCACTTGCGTATTCACTTGGCAATGAAAAATATGATATCTGCCGATTGCTGGTTGCCGCAGGTGCAGACGTTCAAGAAAAATACTACGGCAGTCCCATCATTGATGTGGCCAAATCGCAAGGACCCCAGGATTTGGCAGACTTCATGGAAAACGGTACCTCAGAAAAAATTAAAAAAGACCTTTGGATAGATGCACCCGTCGATCAGAGACGACATCAAGAGATCAACCATCTGCTGGCCGGTAATTGGCGGTTGAAAGAATCTGAAACGAAAATGCAATTTTCCAATCAGAAACAGTTCCGTTGGTCGATCGACGCCATTTTCTCCACCAAGGTACTTGAGGGATTCTGGGACCTTGAAAATGGTGATCTATCCCTGAACATTACGAGAACGTCTGAAGGTGAAGAAAAGCCTTTCCAAAGAAAGTTGGCTCTGGTCAGAATCGATCAGAAGAATCTCGTATTCGACGGCATTCTCGAACGAATCCGATATGAGCGTGTTGAGTAGCCTATATAGCGGTTAAAGATTTCTATTGTTCGACAAAGCTATATACCTGAGGTTTGTTAAAAAACCTGCCATGGGTGGTCGTTTTTCAGGCTTAGGCCGCACTTTTCAGGATCAAGAAATCGATTGTAAGGGCTTTGGCGTTTCTTAAACTCATAGCCTTCCAAATTCCTCATATCCCGGCATCTGATTGCCTTTGCACCCAGTTAAGATTATGCCTGAGAGCAAAGGGGTCAAGTCTGCTCTTGACTCTTTCGAAAAGGCAACAAGAGTCAAGAGCAGACTTGACCCCTTTGCTCTGGCCAAAACCCAGCGTGAATGTGCCCGATACGGTCTGTAGTAATTTATAAGGCTGATATTTTTCTTAAAAATATGATAAGCTATCGCACATGTTCAACCGGTTGGATTTAGGAAACAGTATAATGCGTTGGTTACCCGTTCTATTGCTCACCATGATAATGGCGGCACCCTGCCAGGCAGATCCCTATGCCAAATATAGCCGGATTAAAAAGTTCGACCGCTACTTTTCCAAGTATTCGAAACGATTTTTCGGACCCGGTTTCGACTGGCACTTCTTCAAAGCTCAGGCCGTTGCCGAATCAGGGCTCAACTCTGCGGCCAAATCGGGTGTCGGCGCGGTGGGAGTGATGCAGGTGATGCCCCGGACATTTGAAGAAATTCAGGCCAAGAATCCTGCCATCAAAGGCCACCAGTTGCAGCCACGCTGGAACATAGCAGCCGGGATTTACTATGATCGCACGCTGTGGAACCTCTGGAAAGCCGAACGTCCCAAACAAGACCGCATCAATTTTATGTTTGGTTCATATAATGCAGGAAAAGGAAATATCCTCAAAGCACAAAAGGCGGCCGAAAAGCGCAAATTAAATCCTAACCTGTGGGAGTCCATTGAATTGGCGCTGCCGGAAATCACCGGCAAGCACAGCCGCGAGACGATTTCCTATGTCGATAAGATCGAACACGTCAAAGGAGTACTCAAATAATGGAGATCCAAATTATTTTGCTCAATTTTACCTACGCCGTCATCGGCGCCATGTTGACCATCGGATTCATGCTGATCGGTTACAGACTGTTTGATAAGATCACCCATTTTAACACCTCCGAACAACTGGCGCAAAGCAATGTGGCGGTGGGCATCGTGGTGGGTTCGATTTTTATTGGACTGGGGATTGCGATCGGGCTGGTTATCGGCATGGGCCTAAATTAACGCTGGGCTCCAGCACTATGGTGTCCATTCTGCTCCAAAAGTCCAAAAGGGGTCAAGTCTGCTCTTGACTCTTGTAAAAAGGAAACAAGGGTCAAGAGCAGACTTGACCCCTTTTGTTACAACGGATCGCCGCTTTTACTTCTACTACCCGGATCTTTTTTTTAAAGATTACGCCAATCCGGCGGTGTTTCCGCCAGGTCCCAGAACAATCCGGCCATAATCTGCAACCCCTCCCTGACAATGGGCGCCAGAAGGTGTTCGTTGGGCGCATGCTGCGAGCAGCCGCCGTAGGAGTGAGGCACCCAGATAGTGGGCAATCCTAGAACATGACTGAATGCATCATTGGGCAGAGTGCCGCCCAGGTTGGGCAAAAAAACCGGCTTTTGCCCGCAGGTCTTCTGCACCGATGAAATCGCCCACCGGGCCCAGGGATTATCCGGATCCATGCGGGTAGCCGGATACCAGCCATCGCGGGGCGCTACGACGTCAATCATCCCATAACCGTGGCGGTCTAAATGATTGCGAACTGCCGGGAGGAAATCATCCGGATCACAGCCGGCCACAAAACGAACATGCATGCGGGCCCAGGCACTGGGAGGAATGGCATGGACGGGGGCCGCCGGATTACCGCACTCGAATGCCAGAACTTCCAGAGTATTCCAGCCATAAACTTTTTCGGCCAGGCTGAGCCCGGGTTCGCCCCAATCCGGATCTATCGTGGGACCCTGGCGACCGGTCACGGCCACTTCGGCCAGGGCCCGTTTCACGGAATCCGGAATACCCGCCGGCCGGAGGCCATCGAGCAGAATACGGCCCCGGGCATCAACCATCGAGGCAATCGCATTGGCCAGGACGATCCCCGGATTGGTCAGCAGCCCGCCCCAGTTGCCGGAATGATGACCGCCCTTTCGAAGGTCAAGGCGCAAGTCAAAATTAAACACCGACCGGCTGCCGCCAAACAGGGTCGGCTGCGCGGGATCGATACGCGGACCGTCCGAGGCGATGAGCACATCGGCTGCCAGTGCGTCTTTTTCAGCGGCACAGATTTGATGCAGTCCGGGCGAACCCATCTCCTCCCCCATTTCGATTAATACCTTGACGTTAAAGCCCAACTGACGGCGTTCTTCAAGAACACAGGCCAGAGCAGCCAGATTGATGGCGTGCTGTCCCTTGTTGTCGGCGGTACCTCGCCCGTACCAGGCGTCCCCCTCCTGAATCACCTGCCAGGGCTCGAGCCCTTCGCGCCAACGGTTTTCCATGGCCAGCACCGTATCACCGTGGCCGTAGGTCAATACCGTCGGAAGATCCTCACCTTCGAATCGCTGACCGATCAAAAAAGGCATTCGGGGGTCGGCCGGATTTTCCGCCACCCGGCAGGCAAAACCCAGATTCTCCAGATACGGCGTGATCGCCCCGGTCAGATAATCATACAAGGGATCTCGACAGGATTCGTTTTGACTTTCGGTGGGATACGAAATCCAGCGGCTCAACATTTCAATAAATTTGCCATCGTCAAAAATTGCCCCGGCCCGGGCAATGACGTTCTCACGGCTCATGTTATAATCCTCAATGAATGTCGTATTTATTTTCAACTTCAGGCGTCTGCCAAATTAGGATGAGATAGCAGAAAAACGAATGACTAAAATGATCTAAATTGCCTAAAATGACTAAAATTAAGGAATCGCTTCAGGCTTCGCCTCCGGCTACGACCCGACAGGTCGCTCTGTCTGTTTTTAAAATTGGATAGAATACCATAAATTTAGATCATTTTAGTTCACTTTTAATTTTAGATCATTTTTTTGAGGCAGAATATCTCAATCCGGGTAATGACACTCCACCAGGCGGTCGTCGGCGACCTCCGGTTGGGGTACTACCGTCTTGCATTTGTCGGTGGCTTTGGGACAACGCGGATGAAAGGTGCAGCCCGGCGGCGGATCAATGGGATTCGGGTAGGCCACGCCAAGGTGGGTTTCCGGTAACCCCAGCGTCGGATCCGGGGTCAGCACGGAGGTCAGCAGGGCCTGGGTGTAGGGATGGCGCGGTCGTTTGAACAAAGCGGCGGTATCAGCTTCTTCCACGATCCGCCCGAGATACATCACCGCCACCCGGGTGGCCATGTGCTCGACCACGGCCAGATCGTGGGTGATGACCACGTAGGTCAGGTTTAGTTCCCGCCTGAGTTTCAGGAGCAAATTCAAAATTTGAGCCTGAACGGAGACATCCAGGGCCGAAGTCGGTTCATCACACAAAACCACCTCCGGGCGCATGATCAGAGCCCGGGCGACGGCCACCCGCTGACGCTGGCCGCCGGAAAGCTGATTGGGGTAATTGTGTTTCAGTCGCGGCGGCAGTCCAACGACCTCCATGATTTCATCGACTTTGGTTTCCCACTCCCCGCGATTGCCTGCCACTCCCAGGGCCCGGATGGGCAGGGAAATTATTTTGGCAATGGATTTGCGGGGATTCAGCGAAGAGTACGGGTCCTGAAATACGGGCTGTACCTGGCGGGCGATGGCTTTCTGGCTGACCGATGACATGGATTGTCCGGCGATGTATATCTCACCGCTGGTCATCCCTTCCAGGCCCAGCACCATCTTGGCCACCGTCGTCTTGCCGCAGCCGGATTCCCCGACCAATCCCAGCACCGATCCTTTGGGCACCTCCAAGCTGACGCCATTGACGGCCTTCAGCGGCCGTTTGCCTTTGAAGGCTCCGGCACTGACCATGTAGGTCTTTGTCACATTATCGATTCGCAGGGCGGGTTCGCTCATCTCACCTTTCCTTCGTAGGCGGCCGCCAGTTCCGACTGATCGAGCACACAGCGGTAGCTGCGGCCGGGAGCGATTTCAAACAGGTCGATGCCGGCGGCGCGGCAGGCATCATGGGCCAGAAAACAGCGGTTGCGAAAAGGACAGCCCCACAAGTCGCCGATGGGCGTGGGCACAATCCCCGGAATGGAGCCTAAATCCTGACCGGGCTTGGTCTTGCCGGGCACGGGAATACAGTCCATCAACCCGCGCGTGTAGGGATGGATCGGATTTTGGAAAACCTCGGTGGTCCGACCGGTCTCCACCACCAGGCCGCAGTACATGACCGCCAGGCGGTCGGCCACCCGGGACACCACCCCCAGGTCATGGGTGATGAGGATCTGGCCCATGTCGAACTCTTTTTGGATCGATGCCAAAAGCTCCAGAATCTGGGCTTGAATGGTCACATCCAGGGCCGTGGTCGGTTCATCGGCGATGATCAGGCTCGGCCCGCACATCAGGCCCATGGCGATCATCACCCGCTGCCGCAGACCGCCGGATAGCTGGTGGGGGTATTGCTTGAGACGTGACGCAGCCCCGGTAATGCCGACTTTTTCCAGCAGGAAAACCGCCCTGTCGCGCGCCTCTTTTTTGGAGACCTTGCGGTGTTCGAGCAGGGCTTCTTCGAGCTGATTGCCGATGGTGTAGCAGGGGTCCAGCGACGTCATGGGTTCCTGGAATATCATGGACATGCGGGCCCCGCGGATCCCGATCATATCCGTGTCGGCCGTGTCCATCAGGTTCCGGTTTTCGAAGGACAGGGTATCGGCTCGACGGACGGCCCCGACCGGCAGCAGGTTCATGATGGCCAGGGCCGTCATGGATTTCCCGCAGCCCGACTCACCCACCAGGCTCAACGTCTCACCCTTGGCGACGGAAAAACTCACCTCGCGCACCGCATGCAGCAGGCCGGCCGGCAGGGGCAGATCCACATTCAGGTTTTGGACCTCCAGCAGCGCACTCATGCCCTACCCTCCGGCGCGGTCACATCGCGCAACCCGTCGCCCAGCAGATTAATGCCCAGCAACATGATAAACAGCGCCGCCCCCGGGATGGTGATGAGATAGGGGTCAAATAACATGAATTCCCTGCCCTCGGAAATCATCAATCCCCAGGAAGGCGTCGGCGGCTGCACGCCCATGCCCAGAAAAGACAGGGCGGCTTCCAGCAGTACGGCCCGGCCCACCTCCAGGGTCGCCACCACCACCAGGTTATTGAGCAGGTTGGGCATGATTTCCCGGCTCATGATCCAGAAGGTGGAGCAGCCGGCCGCCTGGGCCGCCGGGATATAGTCCATGGACCGGATCTGCTGGGTGGTGGCCCGCAGCACCACGGCAAAACGATCCCAGATGAGGCAGCCCAATGTAATAATAACGATCTGCATCGATCCGCCGATCAGGGCCACCACCGCCAAGGCCACCAGAACGGCCGGCAGAGACAGGCGCACCATGATGAGAAAACTGACGACCATGTCCACCCGGCCGCCGAAATAGCCTGCGGCCAGGCCCAGGCCGGCGCCGATCACGACCGCGATCAGGACACAGGCAAATCCGATTAGCAGCGATATGCGGCAGCCATAGATCACCCGGCTGATGTAATCCCGGCCCAGGTTGTCGGTGCCCAGGGGATGTTGCCAGGTGCCGTTGTCATGCCAAATCGGGGGAATCAGCCTCTTGGTGAGATCCTGCTCGTAAGGGTCGTGAGGCGCGATGACAGGTGCCAGGATGGCCATGAGCAGCACCAGCACCAGCACGCCGCCGCCGAAGAGAAATCCCTTGTGGCGGGTCATGCGGCTGCGCATGATCTGACCCGGAGTCGGAAAGACAACTTCCAGGCCCAGGCCGGCTTCGGCGGACTCTATCTTGGAATTGGTCGTAATTGTGTTTGGCATGGATTACCTGACTCGTATACGTGGATCCAGAAACGCATTCAGTAAATCACTTAAAAAAGTCAAAAACACATAGATGATCGACAGCAGCAACACGATGGCCTGAACCACCGGCAGATCGGATCGGTTAACGGATTGCAGCGCTAAAAACCCGACGCCGTGAATGGCAAAAACCGATTCGATGATGAACGAGCCTCCCAGCATAAAACCCAATTGAACGGCGGCCAGTGCCACCACCGGGATGATCGCATTGCGGAGGGCGTGTTTGTAGAGGATCTTGGGCCAGCGCAAACCCTTGGCCCGGGCGGTTCGAATATGATCCGATGCCAGTACTTCCAGCATGCCGGAGCGCGTCAGCCGCATGAAGGCCGGTATGGCATAATATCCCAGGGCGATGGTCGGCATCACGAAATGGGCCCACGTGGTATCGCCCGAAATGGGCAGCCAGCGCAGGTACAGCCCGAAAAAAATGATCATGATCAGGCCGAACCAGAAGGGGGGCATGGCCTGCCCCACCACCGAGATGGACAGCGCAAGTCGATCGATCCACGTGTTGGGACGGGTGGCGGCCAGCACTCCCAGGGGGATGGACAGCAGGACTGCAAAGCACAAAGCACACAGGCCCAGGGTCATGGTGACCCCGATCCGATCGCCGATGACCGTGGTCACCGGCTGGTTAAAATAAGGTGACTCGCCAAAATCACCCTGCAAGGCCCGGTAGCCCCAGTCCAGGTACTGGATGATCAGCGGACGGTCAAAACCGTACTGTTTGCGAACGTACTCGATCTCCTTGGCCGAGGCATTTTCACCGGCCAGGGCAATGGCCGGATCGCCCGACATGCGTATCAGAAAAAAACTGACCAGCGATACGGCCAGGGCCACCAGCAAGGCCAAACCAAGTCGGCGAATCGTGTAAATCAGCATAGAATTTTCCAGCTGCAGATTAGGGGTTTCAGCCCAATCGGTATGACGAGCTGATTGTGCATTGCAGTGCGGCTGAAGGAATCGGCCGACATGCCACGCAAAGGTTTATGTGATCACGCCCCTTATCATCCGGAAAAACCGGCATGGGGTGTACCCATGCCGTGTAAATCCCGCGTAAGAGAGGCCAAGTATTATCGCAGTTGGCGGGCGGGGGTTAGCCCCATATGCGAAGTTATTTTATTAAAGAAAAACCTGAAAAAATGAACATCGAACATTAAACGTTCAATGTTCATCATCAGGTAAGCCCCGATAACATCAAGGCACCGCCGAATACTTATCAAATAACTTAGCGTTTATGGGGCGCTTATGTAGTCTATCCCCGCCCACAACTTTTAGGTGAGGGCCTGCTTGCAGGGGCGGAGTTTATCTCCGCCCACAACAGCTTTGACGTCGAACCGGCCGTGGCAATTCCAATTACCAAAGTCACAGTCCCACCCTCACCGGCCATGTCTTTATTTCCACTTGGCGCGGTAAAAACGGGGCACCGCGTCCGGATAAGGCGTGAAGTCCAAATCCTTGTTCATGCAATTGTTGGACACCCAGGTAAACATGGGGGCCCAATACGCTTGTTCGGCAATGCGTTGCAGCGCTTTTTTATATACTGCCTTGCGGGCTTCCACATCAATTGTGGAGTCGCCTTCATCGAGCCAATCGCGCACTTGAGGATCGCGGGCATCATCATCCGGTTGAAATTTGTAAAAGTAGCTGACAATGGCCGAGACATCGTTGATCGAGTAAGACCCCCAGGTCTGAAAATTGAGCTGGACTTTCCCGGCGCGGCTTCTTTCCCTCAGGGCCGAATATTTCATCATCACCAGCTTGGCTTTGATGCCGGCATCTCTCAAATAGCCGACCATGGCCTCGGCGTAGGGTCGGTTGCGATACCCGTACAAGGTGGTTTCAAAACCATTGGGGTAGCCGGCTTCGGCCAGGAGCTTTTTGGCCTTTTCCGGATTATATTCGTATTTTACGACGTCATCGGTACAGCCGAACTGGGTCGGAAAGCAGGCCGCGTTAACCACCCGGGATTGGCCGCCCACCAGGTTTTTGCTGATGGCCTCGCGATCAATGGCGTGGTTGATGGCCTGGCGAACTTTGAGATGCTTAAATGGGTTGTCAGCTCCAAGTGCTTCCTCCGAACGATTGGCGGCGTCCATTTTCAGAAAGCCGATGCGCATGGTTTCGGCCGCCACCACCCTGACGTTGGGAACCCTCTCCAGGTTCTTGGCCTGATCTTTTGGCACCAGCCAGATCCAATCCAAACCGCCGGTCATCAGCTCCGCCACCTTGGTGTTGACCTCGGGAATGGTGCGCCAGACGATCTTGCCGATCGAAGGTGTGCCCTTGGGGCTGTCTTTGAAATAATCCTCGTTTTTAACGAACACGTAGCGTTTGCCGGGTTCCAGCTCAACACATTTGTATGGGCCGGTTCCGATGGGCTTGAGTCCGAAACCTTTGGGCCCGACTTCAGCATAGTAGTCCTTGGGATAAATCGGATTGGCGCCGGACAGAAACTCAAACGCCGCCGGAAAGGGCTTGTGCAGGTTGATGCGAACTTTGTAGGGTCCCAGCTTTTCGACATTTTTCATCCAATCCACATAATTGCGGGCCAGAACGCCGTTGGCGGGATCGATAACCCAGTTCAGGGTATACACCACGTCATCGGCGGTCATTTCCTGGCCGTTGTGGAATTTGACGCCCTGTCTTAAATTGATGACCAGGGCCGTGTTCCCTTCCCAATCGAATGTTTTGGCCAACAGCCCCTTGTATTCGTAGGTCTCAGGATCGCGCCACAGCAGGTTGTCGTAGACGTGCCGGGCAAAGACAATGCCCTCCCGGGCGGTGTTGAAATAGCGGTCGACATTCTCCATCTCTTTTTCCAGCGAGATATAGAGTGTGTCATCCTTTTTGCCGGCCCAGGCCGGCGTAGACATAAAAGCAATCGCCACCAGTGCGACCAAGCCCACAACGGTTAATCGACAAATTCTCCTTTGCATATGCCTCCTCCTTTTTCCGTTAGGGTTAAACTTCGCTCATCTATGAATTGCTATCACGCAGACCGTTCTTAACCTGGCGACTAATTAGGTCATTCCCCGTAAAGGACAACGGGAAATCCAGCAAACGCTTCAATTGTATTGGATTCCCGCCTTCGCGGGAATGACTGAAGGAAAATTAAAAGATATCCTATCTAACCGCCGGTTTAATAACCATTATCGAAAAGCCCCGCTTCGGGTGCTTCGAAATTGGAATTTTTTGTACATACCACTGTGCCTTAAAAAATGTCAACAGGCAGTCAGACAATGTTTGGATTTAAATCAGCCGCATTGATTGGGAAGATATGCTGCGGGTTGCAGGGAGGGGGTGGGGAGGTTGCATTTGGCCGGCAGACCCAACCCGGACAAGCCGGAAATTCGAAACTCGAAATCCGAAATCCGAAACAAATTCAAAATTCAGAAATTCAAATGTCTTAAATGAAATCATCGTAGCGACATACTTGAATCAAGCAACGAAAAAAGTTGCTTTCGTCACAAATTTTTGAGAATGCCCGTATACCATCGCTTTACAAGGACGTCAAAAAATTCTTTGTTCTTTTTACGCAAAACTCATTTGGTAACTGTCTAATGCCCAATACCGAATGCCGAATGCCGAACACCGAATACCGAATACCGAATACCGAATACCGAATACCTAATACCCATAGGAATAGTCAGATAATCACAATTAGACCAGTTTTACGGTCCAAATATAATCCGGACTGCGAATAGCAACGGTAAACTGAATAAAAATAATCGTCCCGGCCATTTCCAATTTCGATGCAGTACGATGTTGAAACCACAGAAACACGCAAGCATTGCAAACAGGAACAGGCCTGCCAATCGGAAAGCCAGCCCCGCGTCATAAGAAAAGGTTTTTACTAGGCCGGCCGCGGAGAGCACCACGCCCAGCAGGCCGAAGAGAATCCGTATCACCGCTAGGGAGCGTTTGGATGGATCGCCCCCGGAAAAGATTTCCCCGAATATATCGCCTATAATTTCACCGATCATGAGATTTTCCTTTCGTTCTGAAAGTAATATCGGAATATAAGCGCAGAACTTGAGGTCGGTTGGCAACCCGCTGTATTCGTTAAGAATCCGAGCTCATACATTCTTGCTAATCTGGTCCGCCGTTTTCAAAAGCGTCGGTATTCTAAATTTGCCATGCATTTTGACAATCAAGCTGGCTGCAAGACTTTGATCCATACCAACAGCTGTCACATAGAGTGGCTTTTTACTTCTTCCCCTGATGATCTTTTCTGCGGCTTTAGATTGCCTGTATTGACTTTTGGCAACGCCGATAACCGGTGTCATTTCTTTTAGCTTGTAATAGAGATAAGCGCCCAGTCCGGGTGACCGTCGGTTTTCCAGCCAGACATAACCGTCAATCAGTATTACCTCGATATATTGATCAACAAATTCCAAAACTTTTAGAATACATGGAAGTTCTCGTAGATAAAATTGCCCCGGAATGTACGGTGCGATATTTGTGAGCGTTGTGTGGTAACAGGCTGCCGGCATTGAGTCCGTCCAATTTTCGAACAATATACATACAGCCACAGCATGATCATCATAATAGTACACATCCACGCACGCGAACATAAACTTCCTCCCCCTGCCCTCAACAATCTCGAAAATTAAGTTGACCCAGTTGTCGCATAAAAATGATGGAAATGCACATCAATCCACATAATTACTGGTATGAACCGAGATTGGAATTGTATTGCTGGATCTCATTCCTGGTTGATTCTAGTGTATTTATTGTAGAGTGGGCTGTGCCCACCTTAGACCTTTAGATTCAGTACTATTTGGTGGGCACAGCCCACCCTACAATAAGAAATTTTTGCATCGTTAGGGTTGATTTAACGAGTCAAGTCAACTATTGCTCTCCTCAACATATAAATTTAAAATGCAAAGGAATTGTCTATGATTACGGTTTTTTCAAAAAAACATAGTTTGCACTTCGGCCAATACGAGCTGATTGACGGCCATTTTGTCACGCCTTTCGAATGTCCCCAGCGCATGGATATTATCATGGAGCGGATTGCCGAAGCCGAACTTGGCGGGATAATCGAGCCCCGGGAGTTCGGCCTAGATCCCATCGCCAGAGTTCACACGCACGAATTTATCGAATTTATGCGAACGGCCCACGACAACTGGAAACTGCGACACGGCGATACCGACGCGCTGCCCATTTGCTGGCCTAGTCGAACTTTCCGGCAAAAGCCGCCCAAAGAGATTGACGGTCAATTGAGCTATTACTCCTTCGACGCCGGGACACCAATTACCGGCGGCACCTGGTCGGCAATTCGAGCCTCGGTCGATGTGGCCCTGACAGGCGTCGATTTGATCCAAAGCGGACGGCAAAGCGTTTTTTCGGCGTGCCGGCCGCCGGGCCACCACGCAGCCGCCGATATCTTCGGAGGTTACTGTTTCTTCAACAATGCGGCGATCGCGGCCCAGGCCCTGTTGGACGGAGGGGCCGGCCAGGTTGCCCTTCTGGACGTGGACTATCATCATGGAAATGGAAGCCAGTCCATTTTCTACGACCGCGCCGATGTACTATACGTATCACTTCACGGTGATCCCAGCCAAGAGTTTCCGTATTTTCTCGGCTATGCCGATGAGATCGGCACCCAATCCGGTGAGGGTTGCAATCGCAATTTTCCGATGCCGTGGGGAACCCAATGGGATGACTATCAACTAAGCCTCGATCAGGCCCTCGCTCAAATCCATACTTATTCACCCGATGTACTCGTGATCTCGCTGGGTGTCGACACCTATGAGAAGGATCCAATTTCGAAATTCAAGTTAAAAAGTGATCATTTCCTCGAAATAGGTTCCAAAATTGCACAACAATTTCGCGGCCCCAGCCTGTTTATCATGGAAGGCGGGTATGCCGTCGATGAAATCGGCATCAATGTGGTCAACCTGCTGACCGGATATTTAAACGGATGACGGCAAGCGTAGAAATTCGGCCACAGAAGGGCTGGCTTTGGTCCGCCTCGTAGGGGAGATATGATGTCAACCACTACCTGCAGGTTTCAGGTGTCCCCGCTTCCGCTTCGCTCCAGACGGGATCGTAGACGAATGTCGGGTGTCAGCAACTGAATATAAAGTTACACGGCACCCGCCGGACGACTCCCGGCAGAGTCTCAAATCCCATCGAATCGTCATCAATCTCACAATCAGGCGTTGAAACTCTCGGATTTGTGTCGCATGTTTAAGCTAAACATGAAACCATGGCCTTCAGGGCCAGGTCATAGAAAACCGGCTCTGCCATAGACCAGATCTTTTAAAGGTTTCAGGTGTTACGCCGAAGGCGGACCACCGGCCAATTAAACTGCCGGTCAAATCGAAAAAGAAACGATTATTGATCTATGACGCTACGATAGATACTGGGAGCGGTTTTTGCTTGTGCTTGCATCCCGGTCTCTTACGGGGCATCCCGCTGTTTGTTAGCGGGGCAACCGCGATAAATTGAATAGATGCCCTAAGGCCCAATTTGTCTTAACCGGTTCTTCGGTGCGACCATTGTAGTGGCGGGGTTTATCCCCGCCAAGAGCTTGGCGACTATCACGGATAAACTCACTCAGTCGATTCGTTGCTGGACAACGGCGGTATCCGCCGTGTAAGCGGGGATAAACCCCGCCACTACATTGTCGGTCAAGCCCATCGATTTTTGTAGAGCATACAAGGGAGCGCCAAATCATGAGTCTTGAACCGTATTGGGGTGCAGCTGGAGGCCAACCCCGGTGAAAGAAGGTCCATTTTATGGGAGACTCCGATCCGATGTGTCGGATTCTTCTGCCGACACCTGAATACTGCCGGTTGGGTTGAAAACCTTTCAAACCCCTCCGGGGTAAACCAAAGCCGGCCTCGCTGGGGTCGGATAATTACTTAATACAGAAAACCATGCTGCGTAGGCCGGACAGGGATCGGGTCGTCCCGCTTGGGACCGCCGATTGACAATCTCTCAATTACAGCCGCGCGGACGTCATTTCGATCAAAGGAGATCATCACTGTACCATGAATGAACATCACATAAAAATTGAGAAGGCCACCTTTGCCGGCGGTTGTTTCTGGTGTCTGGAAGCGGATTTCAAAAAAATCGACGGCGTAATCGACGCTGTTTCAGGTTATATCGGGGGAAATACTGAAAATCCCACCTACCATGAAGTCAGCCTGGGAGGTACCGGGCATGCCGAAGCGGTTCAGGTTCATTACGATCCGGATAAGATCACCTACCCTGACCTGCTCGATATTTTCTGGCGGCATGTGGATCCGACCGATGCCGGCGGCCAGTTTGTGGATCGGGGCTCACAGTATCGCCCGGCCATATTCTACCACAGCGAAGACCAAAAGCAACTGGCGCAAGCCTCCAAGCAGGCCTTGGCGCAATCCGGCACTTTTGATAAACCGATAGCCACTGAAATCGTTGCATTCACGAAATTCTACCCGGCCGAGGATTATCATCAGAACTATTACAAAAGAAATGCTCAGCACTACGAGCTCTATCGCCAACACTCAGGGCGCGACCAATTTTTAAAAAATGTTTGGGGCGACAAAACCGCCGCTCCCAATGGGAAAGAAAGGAAGACCTCCGGGTATTCCCGGCCCGCTGAGCCGGAGCTGAAGAGAAAGCTGACTCCGCTGCAGTACAAGGTCACCCAAAAAGACGGCACTGAACCGGCCTTCAACAACGAATACTGGGACCATAAAGATGAGGGCATTTACGTGGACGTTGTTTCAGGTGAGCCGCTTTTCAGTTCCACCGACAAGTTCGATTCCGGAACCGGCTGGCCTAGCTTTACCAAGCCGCTCGAGGCCGAAAATATCGTGGAAAAAGAAGACCGCAGCCTTTTCATGGTGCGCGTCGAGGTGCGCAGTAAACACGGCGATTCCCATCTCGGTCATGTCTTCAATGACGGTCCGCCGCCAACAGGCTTGCGGTATTGCATGAACTCCGCATCTTTGAAATTTGTACCCAAAGCGGACCTTGCAAAGGAGGGGTATGAAGAATATCAGAGCTTGTTCCAATAGGAGCACGGCCTCTGGCCAAAAAAAACGGCCAGTCTGATCAAAGATAAGAAACTAATGAACGTCGAACATCGAACGTCCAACGTCGAACATCGAATAATGTATTCTGTCTATTTTAAAACGACCGAGCGACCTGTCGAGTCGTAGCCGAAGGCGAAGTCTGAAGCGAGTCCACCATTCGTCAATCGTCATTCGACATTCGTCATTCCAATGTAGTTTCACACGAGCGGAAACTGGAATATGCCATTCCAGCTGCGGTTATGCCAATAGCCGGAATCCGGCGCGAGTCAGCAGTGAGCGGGTTGGCTGCTTTGATGCATGTCAGAAGCACTGACGTCCATTACGGGTCTAGTTTATGAACCACGTCGCCGTACGTTTACTATTGATATGGGTATTGGTTTCAGGCTGGCCGGCCCAGGACGCCTGGGCCGGATGCGGGGCCGGGACGGTATTGTATTTCAAACTCGAGCACGAAACCTATTTGCTGCTTGCGGATCACAGCCGAATCCATCAGCGGCACAGGGGCTGGTCCGGCTTTGGCGGCCGCTGTGATGGGCAGTCGCCGGCCGTCGCAGCGGCCCGGGAAACGGAAGAGGAGACCAAAGGGTACTACAGCCGCAATGCAATTCTGGCTAAACTGGAATCGGCTTCAATCAGTCATGTTGCCGATTTTACGACCTTTTTTATCGAAGTCGATTATGTGCCGGTCAACGTCATCAATAACTATAAATCATTGAACCGATCGGCCGGTTACCGCGAAAGGGGCCCCTATGCCTGGGTGCCGATTTCCTCGGTTTGGCTGGCCATCGAGAACAAAAAATCCGCCCGTGCGTACCTGCCCGCAAAATATTTGCCGCCGGAAGCTTATACCGACTGGCTTTTCGAACCATTTGTCGTCAGCTTGCAAGCGGCAAAATCTGCAGGCAGGTTGCCCTGGGAGCGCTGAGAATCGGGCTCGGAGGACTCGGCTTTAGCACACCTGAGGAGGGTAATGAAGGTGGCAAGGTTTGCTAGCCATTGAAAGGTTTCAGGTGTCGGGTGTCGGGTGTCGGCAACTGCAGTTGAACCGCTGGATGGCTGCCACTCATGAATATGACGTTCATTCACCCCTTCTGATCTTCAGGCTCTCATTCCGATCAGGGCAGGACTCAGGATTCGTCTTTTGCCAACACCTCTTATGAAACTGCATATTCAAAACCATTCAGATATAAGTTAAAGGTTTGTGGGAGTGGCCTCCGGCCACGATCTCCCATCTGGGTAATCGCGTTTAAAAACCGCTCCCACCATCTATGAATCCACGATTTGCGGATTGAGTTTCTTTTCTTTGATCAGACTGGCCGTTTTTTTGGCCAGAGGCAGCGCGTGTGAAACTACATGAAAATTTAAAAGCGAATCACGCTAAAGACGTGACCTAAAGCCCGCAGAATATCGAACAAGAAATATCGAATGATGAAGTGTGGAATCGCTTCGCTCTGGCTATTTTAGATCAATTTAAATCGATAGAATACCTTACTTCGATGTTCATGATTCATTGTGCGATATTCGATATTTGCTTTTAAAGAGTTTCTTTTGTGATCAGACCGGCTGTTCTTTAGCCGGCCTGCGACGAGCTCAGCCGAATCGAGGCCGCCGCTCTTATGAAGCTTCGTCTATATTAACCCCAAGAAAAGGATTTTAAATCCTGCTCGTCCTCGTCCTCGACACTGAGAGGCTCAAAAGCTTCGAGGACGAGGACGAGCACGAGGACGAGTACGAAACGGCCAATGAGTTCATATGAAACTGCGTTGATTTGGCGCAGTTTCTTTCACGATCAGATTGGACGCTCGCGGCCAGAGCCAATGTTCGCATGAAACTACATCAAAAGCTGGAGTTAATTGCATCTTAGTCTACGTTGCCGTTGTAGGTTGGGTTGAGCCAACTCCGGGCCTTGTTGGGTTTCGTTACACTCTACCCAACCTACATTATTGCGGTGCTTTCACGAAATGCAAAACCCAACAACGGCCGATTTCGGAACCGATTCCCAAAAGTCTCTTTTTCGATCAGACCGGCTGTCCGTTAGCCGGGGGCGCCGTCGGTGTGAAACTACATTTTATTTATCTCTCGCAAAGGCGCAAAGCTCGAAAAGGAAAGGATTTAAAATATTAATAATCTTGACGCCTTGGCGTCTTTGCGAGAAAATTATCAGTTTCTTTTCTTTGATCAGACAGGCTGTTTTTTAGCCGGCAGCTTGGCTGACACCTGAAACCATAAATAGCCTAGACAGATAGCATAGCCGACCGTCACTGACCTGGCCCAAAGGACTCGGTTCTCTGCGAAAAACAGATACCGGACCTGATGCCGTTAAATCTTTAAATCCCCAACTGGTCGGCCACCCAATCCAATCCCAGGCGTTCCAGGGTTTCGCGTTTGGGAATGCCGGTTGACTCATCCCAGCCGCAGCGGCGGTAGTATTCCTGCAGCGCAGCGTCAAAAGGCGCCTTATCCACCTTCCATCCATCGGAAGGCCCTCCTTTTAGCGGACGATCGAAAAATTTGGCGGACAGCTTGTCATGATCGCGAGCAATGCCTTCCCGGGCGTTGAAGGCCCGCATCATGTTGACGCGTCTTTCCCCGACTTCCAGCAATTCCGGCAACGTGACGTCCCAGCCGGTAACGGCTTGGATCATGGAGACCGCATGCTCCGGTCCGTAGAGCGGCCAGGAGACACCCCACACAAAGTGACACAGACACACGCTGTCCAGCAATCCGAAATACTGCTGGGTGACTTGGGCAAACTCCACCTTGGCCGGATCGAGGCTCAGAGCCGACAGGGGATTCGTCAAGCCCAGCGGCGCATAGCGATCCTCGAAAGCCTTATAGCTGTCTTCCTCGTAGGTTGAATCATGATCGGAGCTCTCATGGTCCGAACCAAACGGATTGACGGCATACATCAAGGCCAGGCTGCGTTTTACCTGGGGCATATGCGCCGGCGCTTCCTGACCCTTGGCGGTGATCAAAAACTCGGCCCCCTTGCCCAGCTTGGCGGCCGCCCGGGCGGATCCTTCCGCCAAAACATCACCGAATCCGTCGCGATCACAGATCATCTGAACCAGCTTGACCATGGTCTGGGCATCGCCGAATTTAATTTCAAGGCCGCCGGTATCCTCGGTCGTCAACGCACCGGCTTCAAAGGCCTCCATCGCCCAGGCAATGGTAGCACCGCCGGAAATGGTATCGATGCCGTATTTGTTGCAAATTTCGTTGGCATTGCAAATGGCCGCCAAGTCATCGATGCCGCAATAACTGCCAAGCCCTGCAATGGATTCATATTCCGGTCCACCGTACAGCGGTTCGGCGGAATAATCGCCTTGATTGAAATCCACCACGCGTTTGCAGCGCACGATGCAGGCGTAGCAGGTATCCCGGCCCTTGCTATCCTGCTGTCCCTCCAGGCTGCCGGCCAGCAGGGTATCGTAGAGGGTTTCACCGTCAATCGCTTGCCAGCCCTCAAAGACCCCACTGTTGAAGTTGTAGGTCGGCAGGCCGCCGGCGGCATGTTGTGCGGATACCACGCCGGCGGTTCCGAGCTTGCCCAGCCCGGCGACGTTGGCCGTCGGAAATTCCTTACCGCCCCATTTGGTCAGCTCCCGCAGCGCCTCTTTATCGCCCACTTCCGGCTTTCGGCTGCCGCGCACGGCCACGGCCTTCAAGTTTTTGCTGCCCATGACGGCGCCCATGCCGGTGCGGCCGTTGGCGCGGTTGCACATATTGATCAGGGACGAAAATCGCACCATTTTTTCGCCGGCGGGGCCGATTTGCAGCACTTCGATTTTCGCATCCCCGAGTTCGTCCCGAATGGCGGACTCGCACTCACCGGTAATTTTACCCCACAGGTGAGCAGCATCGCGCAACTCGGCCCGGCCCTCGTCAATCCAAAGGTAGACCGGTTTGGCTGCTTTGCCTTTGATAATGACGGCATCGAAGCCCGCAAATTTCAATTTTGCCGGCCAGAATCCGCCGCATTGGGAATCGCCGATAGCACCGGTGAGCGGGGATTTAGCGGTGGCAGTCATGCGGCTTTGGCCGGAAATGGTTACACCGGTCGTCACGCCGACGCTCAATGCCAAAATGTTTTCCGGCGCCAGGGCATCGACCTTGGCCGGCATCTCTTTCAGCAGGTAGTAAAGGTTTAAGGCACTGCCGCCCATATGCCTGCGATAAAACTCAGGCGACGGCTCCTCGACGGTAATGTTTTCAGTTGTTAAATCCACCCGTAAAATTTTACCCGTATATCCATTCGGCATGCTGACCTCCCTTCTAAGTAACCACCTGAACCGTACATAACCAGCCGGTATTTATTAGTATTTATACATTTTACTTAAAAACATGCAGGCATCAGGTGATGATTATGGCAGTGGTGTTTGGGCTCCCTGGCTAGGCGCTTAGCGGCGTCGTATCGACAATTTGTTGTTGATGTTAATTGGGTCATTGTACTTCAAAGGTAAAAATGAGCTAAAATTTAAAATGAGTAAAAAGCCTAGGAGCTTACCGGCGGTGCTTTACGACAGCTTGTGCTATACCTATTTCGCACACCGCGTGACATCCGTCAATAGGATTCGGCTGCATCCCGGCGGGCCGGGATTATCGTCGATCATTCCTTTGTTTCGTCAGTTTGCAGGGCTTCCCGGACCTTGAGTGAAATTTTATTCAGATCAAACGGTTTTTGAATGAAAACATGTGAGCTCCGGGATAAGATGCCATCAGCAACTCTGCCCATGGTGTATCCGCTGGAAAACAGAACCTTGACCCCGGGATTGATTTCCTGCAAAAGTTCATAGGTCTCAGCGCCATTCATCTCAGGCATGATCATATCTAAAATTACCAGATCGATTTTAGCGAAGTTCCGGTGGTAAATCCGGAGACCGTCCCTGCCGCCGGTGGCCGTGAGCACCTGATACCCCAGTTTTTCCAGCAGCGCCTGTGCGACCTCAAGAATCATTTCCTCATCGTCGATTACGAGAATTGTCCCGGCTCCGGCGATGTGTTCCAACGGCGCGCTCTCAATTTCACTGACAGCCACCTCTGACGCCGGCAGGAAGATGGTAAACGTCGTTCCTTTGCCCTTTTCACTGCGGGCGCTGATAATTCCGTCATGGTTTTTGATAATGCCGTAGGCCGACGCCAGGCCTAAACCGGTCCCGCGCCCCCTTTCTTTGGTTGTAAAAAAAGGATCAAAAATTCGTTTGCGGGTTTCTTCGTCCATTCCGACGCCGGTGTCCGTCACGGATATTTCGACATATTTTCCGGGCTGGACATCGAAAGGCTTGACAAATTTTTCGTCGAGCCGACAATTTTTGGTTTGTATGTCTAAATCACCTCCGCCGGGCATGGCCTGCCAAGCGTTTACGTATAGGTTCAACAGGACTTGATCGAATTGGCTTTTGTCTACCTCGGCCGGCCATAGATCTCGCTGCAGGTTGAAGTTGAGCGTCAGCTCTTTTTTAGTGCGCGCAAACATACTCGCATTTTCCCGGATCAGCTGGTTAAGATCAGCGGGGGCCACCTGATATTTGCCGCCCATGGCAAATCCCAACAGTTGATTGGTCAGTTCCACGGCCCGCGTCACGTGACCTTCAATGCCTTGCAGCTGGTCGAAGAAAGGATGGGATTCATCGACATCCGTCAGCATCAAGGACGTTCTGCCCTGGATCCCCATCAGCAGATTGTTGAAGTCATGGGCGATACCACCGGCCAGTGTTCCGATTGCTTGCATGCGTTCGGCTTTCTGCAGCTGTTCCTGGAGCTGCTCTTGTTCGGTGATGTCCCGCAGAACGCCCTGAATGACGGCCTGTCCCTGATAGTCAACCAGGGAAGTAGAAATATCAGCCAGGAAGGTCTCGCCGCCATTGCGAGCCACCCGGTAGACCTGGCGGTCGTATTTTAAAAACTTGCCATTCAGCCGCGCCTTAATTCGACTGGATATGTGAGCATGGGCCGCGGGATCGACTACATCCCAGATGGTAAGATTCAGTCCTTCCTGCATGGTGTAGCCAAAGAGACTGCAGATACCTTCATTCAGGAACAAAAATCGCCCGGAGGGAATCTGGCAGATAAAATAGCCGTCCATGGTATTTTCCACCAGGGAGCGATAGCGTTTTTCACTTTGCTGAAGGGCGGTTTCAATTTGCTTGCGTTTGGCGATGTCCTGCAAAAGTTCCTGATTCACCCGTTGCAGTTCGGCCGTACGTTCATCAACAATCTGCTCCAATCTTTCGTTGATCTCCGATAGTTTTTGATGGGCAGTTTCAATGCTCTGACGCATCTGGTTGTAGGTCTCCCCCAGCAGTTGAAATTCATCATGGGTGCCCAGGGAAACGTCTTCATGGTTGGAAATTTGGGCGTCTTTCATGGAATCCGTTAATTTTTGCAGAGGATTCAGAACAATCTTACGGAATTGAATCCGGAAAAACAAAATGAAGGTAAAAAGCGCCAGAGCAGTAAAAAGCAGCACAAAGGCCAATATGGTCAGTTTGGCTTTCGTCAAGGAAGAATTGTCCCGGATCAGCAGCAGTGAATAGTGATCGTTGGAATATTTTCCGGGAAGCCGTATGGGCTCATAGTATATAGTTGAATTTTTGGCCTCGAGGCGGACATTCTCAGCCATCCCGCTGCTGCCGCTGAGGGCTTTGGACACAATCCGTGAAACACGCTGATCCCAATCCAGCCTGACCTCTTTGGTTTGATGGTGACCGCTTTTATCCTGAATGGATTCTCCGGCCGCATTGCGAATGAGCACATTTTTAGTCAATTTGTTCAGGTTGTAGAGCTCGCGCAATTTATTGCGATCAGGATGGGCGATGATGACTCCCATGGGGTCGATGACAACAGCGTACAAGTCTTTGGAATCCAGGTAGTTTTGGACCATCCCCTGCAGCTTGTCGAAATTGATATCCGTACCCATGACACCGATGAAGCGATTGGCCATGTATATGGGATGGAACGCCGAGGCCACGGGCTTGTCACCGGTCATTGAGTAATAGGATTTAGACATAAATGATCGGTAGTTTTGATTGGCCGTAATCTTGCGAAACCACCAACGCTGGCTGCGATCTCCCAGAGGACCGTAGCTGCGGCTGGTTTGGGCACCGGCAGCATCCTGCACGAAAAACAACTCGACAAAATCGAATTGCTTCTGGGTATTCACCAGCAACGGCAGTCCGCTGCGATCATTGAACTCAAGTGACGTATCATACAAGCGGTTGTATTCGGCAAAGCGCTTCGACCAGTCATTGGGCGCCGATGCGACATGGTCAACAATTTCCGGGTTGATGGAAAGCAGGTAGTTCAGGCTGAATGCATGGTCAATAAATCCTTTCACGCTGCTGGCCAGCCCTTTCATGTGCAATTGGTCTTTTTCGATGACATCTTCGGTATAGCGACGCAATAAATAGATAGTGATTGAAACGGACGAAATCGCAACTGAAATGATAACGGACAATACGATCAATAAATCGAATTTTGAGGCGACACTTTTACGGAGCATGACAAACCGACCTTTATATGGATGGCAGGCGGCAAGGCGCGGGCATTTTCACGGCTCATTTTTTTTCTTCCTATTAAGTCAGGGTAATATCACCGGCCCTCGAAAAATGTCAACAGGCAGTCTGAGGTAAAAGCTAAATGACGGAAGGTCGAGGGTGGAAGGTCAAAGATCGAAGCTCAAAGCTCAAAGGGAAAAGCTCAAAGGGAAAAGCTCAAAGCTGAAAGCTCAAAGCTGAAAGGTGTTCGGCATTCGGGTTTCGGTGTTCGGCGTTCAGCGCATGGCCCTGGGAAAACGAAAAGGGTGTAGGGTATAGGGTTTAAGGTGTAAGGTATAGGTTGCAAGGTGTTCGGCTTTCGGGGCAGGAAAGCACAAAGCTGCAAGTGGAAAGGTGAAAGGTGGAAGGTCTAAGATTGAAGCTCAAAGCTGAAAGCTCAAAGCTGAAGGTAGAAGGTATTCGGCTTTCGGGAATAGGGTTTAGGTTAAAGGATTTCGAAAAGATATACCAAACAATTTCTAATCACCAATAACAAATAACTAATAACTTCGCTTCTTTTCTGTCCTCTGCAATCTGTCCTCTGTCCTCTGTCTCCTATTGAATCCTAAATCCAAAATCCGAAATCTAAAATCCAAAATCAATAAAGGTGTTCCAAAAAGTAGTTCATTTGTCGGTACCACCAGGGCCAGTCGTGATTGACATCAAAGCCCCAATAATCGATCCAGGCCGGAATGGATTTTTCCCTGAACAGATAATCCAGGCAACGGGTATCTTCAATGGCCTCGTCCTCCCAGGCTCCCTGCCCCACGCAGATAATGATTCGGCTGCGCTGATAGAGATCCAGGTACCGGGGATCGGTCAGGCCGGGCAAATAGTTAGCGGGAGAATTAAAATAGACATCGGCCAATTCGGCGGCGGTCAGTTGAAACTCGGGCCGGTCAAGACGGTAGAGACCGCTCAGTGCAATGGTACCTTCAAAGACATCCGGATGCTTCAAAAAAAAGTTGACTGCATGGTAGGCACCCATGCTGCAGCCGTTGGCCATAACTCGCTCCCGCGGCGATTGGCAGTGGCTGCGAATAAAGGGAATTACCTCATCCACAATGTATCCGTCATAAGCCTCGTGCCGTGCATTGCGCTGCGCCGGCGAGACCGCGTAGTTGTACCAGGACTCTTCATCGAAACTATCCACGCAAAACAGCTTGATTTTGCCGGAATCGATAAATCCGCCGATGGCCTCGATCATTCCCATGCCCTCATAGTCAAAATAGCGACCCCGGGAGCAGGGAAATACGATAAACGGTTTACCCCAGTGGCCGTATACGTTCAGGTTCATTTCGCGGTTCAGGTGTTTGCTCCACCAGTGGTGATGTTCGATGTGCATTTCTATATTCTTTCTCTATAGTGGTTTCGCTGTAAACGTGCAGTCCTCGTATTGATTCAATAATAAATCTCAAAACTCAAGCACCAAATAACAAACCAATCTCAAATTTCAAATTTGTTTGATAATTGGGATTTGTAATTTGAGATTTTGCCATACTCTGGATCTATCCAAGACGGTTCCTTGAGCAACCTCAACGTACATCAACCATTGCCATCCTTCGTCTGGTGGATAAATTCGACTGCCTCCATAATTTCCTCCAGACGCTTGGATCTGAACATATAACCGATATCGCCCAGGGCGCTGCTGAAAACGCCGGGTACGTTGTCGATTTGAACCATCAAGGCGCCATAGCGCGACAGGATGTCTTCATGACGATGGCGATAGTCCAGGTGCGCTTTGCGGCTGGCATAGCAACAGTGATATTGGTGCGCGTAATCAAGCACCGTTCGATCGTGAACCAACAAATCAGCCCAGGCACGGTAGATGTCGATGTCGCAGGCATAGTTAAACATATCCGTCGTGTAGCCGCCCGGCGGACGCATATTCACCTCCAACGCCACATACCGGTCTGCAGCGGTTTGGAAAAATTCGATATGAAAAAACCGCTCTTGCACGTTGAACGCTTTGAGGCATTCCCGCCCGATCTTATCGAGGGCCGGCGGGATATCGCGCAGGGAATAATAGTAAATATGGCGCGCTTCGTTAACGGTCTCCATGATACCCTGGCTAAAGGTGTGAACGGTGCGAAACACGGGGTTCCCATTGCGGTCCGCCAGCCCGTCAAATGAATAAATAGTGCCGGCAATGAACTCTTCCAGAATATAATCGGCATCGGGTTTGGTATCAAAAAATTCGTCGAGGTCCTGATCGCTTTCCAGTCGATAGGTGGCGATGGCCCCCACCCCGTCGTCGGGTTTGGCGATCACCGGGTAGCCGGTCTCTTCGATCAGGGAATGCGCCTCCTCCGGCGTTTGGACTACCTGACCCCGGGCAACCGGGACCCCGGCCTCGCGGAACTTGGCCTTCATACGTGATTTGCGGCGAATGAAATCGATCTCACTACCGCGAACACCAAAAATATTGAAGTCATCCCTGAGCCGGGCTTCGGTGCTCAACCAGTATTCATTGAGAGAGTCCAAACGGTCGATTTTGCCGTAGCCATGGGTAAAATGTCCGCAGGCCCGCAGCAGCGCATCGTAGTCGTGCATGTCGCCGACCCGGTAGTATTCGGTCAGTGCGCTGCGAACCTCCTGCGATAGGCTATCAAATGGTTCGTCGCCAATGCCCAAAACATGGGCGCCAGCTTCTTTCAAGTTCAAGCAAAACCGATAGTAATGGGGTGGGAAATGCGGGGATAAAAATACAACATTCATGAATTGTTCCTTAGTGCAATTCTCATAACTTATTGTCGCAATGAGTTAAATTTTTTGATACTTACTGTGGGTGGAAAATTTAGGGATTAATGGAGTGATGGAGTCATGGAGTAATGAAAATAGACATCGATTCTTAACCCAACACTCCAGCACTCCAATACTCCAGCACTCCAATTTTATTTTTTTATTGTTGCTTCAGGACAAAATCCGCGATTTCAAACATATCCGCCTCGTCCGGCGAGCGAAAAATGTACCTTTCAGTTCCCATGGCCTGCCGGAATACCGGCGGGTTCATGTCATACTCCACCAGCCATTGCCCGAAGGCGGAAAGGATCTCAGCGTGGCTGTGGGAATACTGCTTGTCTTTGCGCCCGAGGTAGCAGCAATAGTACTTTTTTTGCGCTGCAACCGACACGGACCTCCCGGCGATCATGCCGGCATAAGCAAGGTACAAGTCGTCGTCGACACTATAGTTCATCATATCCAAAATCGATCCGCCCGGCGGCCGGCAGTTGATTTCAATGGGCATGTAAGATTCACCGATTCTGAAAAATTCAAAATGAAAAAATTTGCGACGGATATCAAACCGTGCCACCAACTTGCGGCCGGCGGCGCGCAATTCGGCCGGGATTCGACGGCTGACATAGAAGAAAGTATCTTTACCCAATACGTACTCGAGAACACCGTCGCCGTAAATCAGCGAGTTTTCAAATACGACATTGCCGTCAAAATCCGTCAAACCGTCATAGGTGACGATATCGCCTTCGATAAATTCTTCGATCAGATAATCCTCGTCGATGCGGGACAGATGCGATTCGAGCTGGTTTTTATTTTCCACCCGGTAAATCCCACCGGCGCCAACCCCCTCGTCCGGTTTGAGAATGAGCGGATAGCCGATGGTATCGGCCAGGCTCATTGCCTGGTCCGTATCTGCAACCAGCCGGCCCCGGGCAACCGGCAGTCCAAGGTCCTGAAAAATCTGCTTCATCCCGGATTTTTTCTTCAAGCGAGACAAATCCTTTATCTTAATGCCGTCAATGCCGCAGGTTTCATTGATCAACCCTTCCAGGGTCAGCCATTGCTCATTGTGGGATTCAACCAGATCGAAGGCATCTCCTAGCCCGGCAGTCCTTTTCTGTGTCAACAGCTCATCCACAGCGCGCTGCACAGCATCAATGTCATTCAAATTTGTCCGAACGTACCAGGTTAGCGCCGATCGCAGGCTTTCGGGCATGAAATAAAAATCCGCCTCGCCGATTCCCCAGACGCGCACGCCGAGTGCATGCAGATGCTCGATGAAGCGCGCATAGTTGGGAGGAAACTCGGGCGATATATATAGCAAATCCATTTGTCACCTGACCGCTATCATATGATTGTTTTACCTGCCCCGGGCTTGATTCCCTGACGCAAGGCAACAATGTTTGACCCTAACAATGCGAAAATTTCCTATCGTAGGGTGGGCTGTGCCCACCAAATAGCACTGAATTCAATGGTCGAAGGTGGGCACAGCCCACCCTACAATAAATTCACAAGAATCAACCAGGGGTGAGATCCAGCTATAGCCAATTAAATTAAGGATAGAAATCGAAAAGTAAATAACGAATTGATTGGTACAAAGTTCAGGGTCCAGGGTTCATTGGTTGGGACTCATGGACGCTGGGGCAGCAAAACGATCAAAGCGATAGTTGTTGCTTTAAAAACGCCCTAAACGGCTGCTGATGATCGCCAAAGGCAACCTTGATGCCAACGACGATCAGCTCAAGGGGAAATGGATTTTGGGGGGCTAGCCGAGCGAGATCTTTTTCCGTGGTAATCAGACGCCGGGCACCTGCGTCTCCGGCTTGTGTCAGGATGCCATCCAAATCCCGGGCAGCATAGCGATGATGATCGGGAAATTCCAGAAAACCGGCGGCATCAAAGCCGAAAAGCTTCACCGTGTTCTGAAATTCAGCATTGCGGGCAATGCCGGAAAAGCCGAAGATCGGAACTTTTGACAAGCCGCCCGCTGCCTGAACAGTGTATCGTTGGGCAGGCGCATGCCTCGCAAACTGATCACCGGCGTTGATCACGTAATAATAAGGATCGTGGGACGCACTAAACAATCGATTGGGTGAAGTATATTTTTTAATCAGGTTGCCGGTCGCTGCCGACGGTTCAGCGGAATGAACCTGGTGTCGGGTGAAAATACAGGCCGTGCCGCGCGCCAGCGCGGCAATCGGCTCCCGCAATGTACCTCGGGGCAGCAGGTAAGAATTGCCGAAAGGGTTTGCATGATCCAAAAGGACCAGGTCAATATCTCGTTGTAGCTTTAAATGCTGAAAGCCGTCATCGAGTACAATCACATCCGGTTGGAATTCAGCGACGGCCCGCAAACCGGCCGCGTATCGATTTTGGCCGACAAGCACCGGAATCTCGGGCAAACTGCGGGCAATCAGGTAGGGCTCGTCCCCCGCCTCGGCCGGCCCCATCAAAATCGACCGACCGTCGCTGACAATACCGCCCCGGCTTTCAGCCCGGCCACGGTAACCCCGGCTGACAATCACGGCCTTATATCCCAGTTGTTCAATCTCGTGGGCCACATGCATCGTCATCGGGGTCTTGCCGGTGCCGCCCACCGTGATATTGCCGACACAAATCACCTTGCAGGGCAGCCGGTATGACGGCAACACCCGCCGCCGGTAAGCGAATTCCCTGATCTTCCGCCCCGCACCGTACATTAGGGAAATTGCGTAAAGCGGTGTGGCCAGGGATATGAAAGGCGCTTTACCCTCAGCGGTCATTACGGATTCAACTTTTTGTATGCAAAAGTGGGCTAGGTTCACAGATTTAGGCTCTTGTCTGATTTTTCTGAAGACATGTTGCATTTGACGGAAGGTTTCAGATGGATAGTCCTGACACCCGGCTTCCCGGTTCCCTGACACCCGAAACCTCTTGTGAAACTACATAAAAATTTAAAAGCGAATCACGCTAAAGACGTGACCTAAAGCCCGCAGAATATCGAACAAGAAATATCGAATGATGAAGTCTGGAATCGCTGCGCTCTGACTATTTTAGATGAATATAAATCGATAGAATACCTTACTTCGAAATTCATGATTCGTTGATCGATGTTCGATATTCGCTTTTTCAAAGTTTCTTTCATTAATCAGACCGGCTGTCCTTTAGCCGGCCTGCGATGAGCTCAGCCGAATCGAGGCCGCCGCTCGTGTGAAACTACGTCTATATTAACCCAAATGCAGGGCATTGAAATCGTACTCGTCCTCGTTCTCGTACTCGTCCTCGGGTTTGAAAGCGGCTCAAAAGCTTCGAGGACGAGGACGAAATGGCAAATGAGTTCATCGGAAATTGATATTGCATTGATCTGGCACAGTTTCTTTTCTTAGATCAGACTGGCCGTTTTTTTTTGGCCAGAGGCAGCGCTCTTGAGAAACAGCATATTCAAAACCATGCAGATATAAGTTTAAGGTTTGTGGGAGTGGCCTCCGGCCACGATTACCCATCTGGGTAATCGCGGTTGAAAACCGCTCCCACCTTCTATGAACCCACGATTTGCGGATTGAGTTTCTTTTCTTTGATCAGACTGGCCGTTTTTTTGGCCAGAGGCCGTTCTTTATGAAACTTCACTAAAATCGACCTGCAGAATTTTAAAAATCCCCCCAGCCCCCTTTAGAAAAGGGGGAGTTCCAAGTGGAATCGCTTCGCTCAGTCGTTTTAAAATGGACCGTTCGACAAAAGACTCACGACAGGCAGAATACCCCAAATCCAAAATCCGCAATCCAAAATCTAAAAAGCGCTTATTCCGCATTTAAAAGATTGAAGACGGCAAAACAACCAAAAACAAAATTTGACATCCAGGCTGCAATAAGGGGCGGCAGCATCCCGCCATAGCCCAGAGACATGCAAAAACTATGGATAATCCAGTATAGGAAAATCACCAGTACGCCAAGGGTGATATTTATGGCAAAACCGAGGCGGGATATTTTCCCGACGGCAATCCCGGCGCCGATCAGGCAAATAATCAGGCAGGCCACCGGCAAGGCAAATTTACCGTACAGATCCACCCGGTAAGGGGTGGCGTCGTAGCCTTCCTTTTCAACATCCCGGATGTAGGACTGCAGCTCCTTATAACTCATCTCTTCCGCTTTTTTGGCAACCCGCCAGAGGTCTTCCGGCAAAAAGTCGATTTCTTCGACCTTCTCCTGGTGAAATTGAATATCGTAGGACCCGGTTTTTTTATTCAGAACCTGCTCCATGATCTCCTTGAAAACCCACCGGTCCTCCCTGAATTCTCCCCGGGCGGCATCGATGCGACGCTCGAGTTTGAATTGGGAATCGAAGTAATTCAAGGTGATGCCGGATATGGATTTTTCCTGGGGATTGAAGTATGAAATAAAGGCGATGGAGCGATGGCTTTTGAACCAGATATTCTTTTTGCCCTTGGTTTGGGTGTATTTTTTAACTTCGATCCGGTAAATGCGGCTGGCCTTGCTGATGGTCACCGGCACGACGATCTCTGAAAGCAAAAACAGCAGAATCGTGATCAGAAATCCGACAGCAAATATGGGCCGGATAAAAGAATAAATACTCATTCCGCCGCTTTTCAGGGCGATGATCTCATTATTTTTATGCATCAGGCCGAAGGTTATCAGAACTGAAAGCAGGATGCCGACCGGCGTAATCTGGGCGATGATCAGGGGCAATTTATACTGCAGAAATTGAATCATGCGCATGACCGACAGGCCCGCGTCCAGAAATTTGTCGACATTTTCAAAAAAATCAACGACCAGATAAATCCCCGTGGCCGCAGCCAGAACGATTCCGAAGAACTTTATGATTTCTCTGATAAGATATCGATCGAGGATGGACATGGTGTTGTTAAATGAAGATTGAAGATTGAAGATTTGTGGTATCGCTTCGCTCTGTCTTTCTAAATCGATAGAATTCCTTAATTAGACATTCGACATTCATCATTCGAGATTTCATCATACCCCGTAGCTCTCAGTCCGAAACCCGCACCCCGTATCCAAGATGTCAGACGACAGATGACAGAGGTTAGAAAAGGAGCGAAGTTATTAGTTATTCGTTATTGGTGATTAGCAATTGCTCGGTACACCTTTTCGAAATCCTTTACCCTACACCCTATTCCTGATACCATAAATAATATTACCGACATCCGAAGGCCGTACGCCGAATACCTTCTTCCTTTCAGCTTTGAGCTTTGAACTTTAAGCTTTCCTGACCCGAAAACCGAACACCGAACGCCGAATACCTTTCAGCCTTCAGCTTTGAGCCTTGAGCTTTGAGCTTTCAACTTTGAGCCTTGACCTTTCACCTTTCAGCCTTGAGCTTTGAGCTTTCAGCTTTGAGCTTTTCTTCCCTGCCTTCCATAATTCGGGAATTCTGAAGGTGATTGTCGCCATACTGCATCTGGTATAATTTGTAGTAAGCCCCCCGACGTTCGAGCAGTTCTTGATGCAATCCTTCCTCGACAATGCGGCCGTCAGCAATGACCAGGATGCGGTGGGCGTACCCGATGGTGGACAATCGATGGGCAATGATGAAGGTTGTGCGGCCTTGCATCAGATTGCCCAGGGCCTTTTGAACGAGGGTTTCGGATTCGGAATCAAGTGAAGATGTGGCTTCATCGAGGATTAGAATCGGTGAGTCCTTTAACAGCGCCCGGGCAATGCAGATGCGCTGCTTCTGTCCACCGGACAGCCTGCCGCCAAGTTCTCCGATGGTCGTATCGAATCCGGCGGGAAAACCCTTGATGAAATCGTAGGCATAGGCGGCTTTGGCCGCTTCGATGATTTCCGGTTCGGTGGCATCCCGGCGGCCATAGGCGATATTGTGCCGCACGGTGTCATTGAACAAAATCGGCTCTTGCGTCACGAGGGCGATCTGTCGACGGAGAGACAGCAACGAGGTGTCACGGATATCTATGTCATCGATTAAAATGGCGCCTTCGGAAACATCATAAAAACGGGGGATAAGGTTTACCAGCGACGTCTTGCCGCCTCCGCTCATCCCGACCAGGGCCACAATTTCGCCGGATCTTACCGTCAGATCGATGTTTTGCAGCACCATGGTTGCGTCGTATTTGAAAGACACATTCTTAAATATGATGCAGTGCGATCCCGGTTTAATGTCTATCGGTGATGCCGCCTCGATGATACCGAGTTTTTGCTCCAAAATCTCATAGATGCGTTCGACCGCAGCCAGACCCCGCTGGATGGAATTATTGGTTTTGCTTATTTTCCTCAGGGGCTGATACATCAACCCCACCGCCGTTAAAAATGCCATAAAAGCCCCAAAAGTATAGGTGCCGGCAATAACGTGCTTGCCCCCGTACCAGATGACAAATGCGATCCCGACTCCCCCCAAAAACTCCATAAAGGGTGAGGACATTGCCCGGACCTTGGTCTCCTTCATTTCTTTGCGAAAAATCTGGCGGGATTTGGCTGCGAATCGCTTTTTTTCATATTCCTGCATGTTAAATGCTTTTACGATTTTAATGGCAACCAGGGCTTCCTGCAAAAAGGCGTTCAGATCACCAATCGCCTTTTGGGCCCCCATCCGCGTGCGCCGGACTTTTTGACCGAAATGAAATATCGGATAAGCGGCAAGGGGCAGGATCACAAAAGTATAGACGGCCAGCTTGGGAATCATATAGAAAGTAACGATGAGCAGCCCGATGACCGATAAAAATTCTTTGACGACACCGGCAATGGCCGATGTGAACATGCTGGAGATCACCCCCACGTCGCTGGTGATCCGGGCCATGAGATCACCGGTCTTGCGCTGTTGGAAAAAGGCCAGCGGCAGGTCCTGCATGTGATTGTACAAGCGGTTTCGATACTGCCGCAATATGTCTTGTCCGATTAAGTTCAACAGGTAGTAGGCGCCAAAGTTGGCAATGCCCTTGACGAGAAAAAGACCAACCACCGCCAGGGGAATCAAAACCAGCATCTGCAGGTTTTTTGATTGAAATATATCTTCGACCACCGGTTTGACCAGATAGGCCGAGATCGACGTCATGGCTGCCACGATGCCTGAGCATGCAATGGCCAGGATCATCTTGTTTTTGTGTTCCAGGACATATGACAGCAGCTCTTTATGCTGGGCCGTGAGTTGGGGGAGCTTTAAGCGTTTCATACGTTATTATCAGTTTCTCACTACGCCATTATTAATGTTAAAATGGTCAGCCATGCAAATAGGTTTCATATGCTAATTACGTATGATCTATTCAGTAATAATACTCGGGACACAATGATGAGTTGCCTCTATTGCGCGTTGATCATCTTTAGTGCCAGTTCCGCCACCCGGTCAGAAGCGCCGGCGCCGCCAAGCACATCGCGCAGATCAATCAATCGGCGCCGCAACTGATTTAATTCCTCTTCGTTTTCCAGCATGCCCTGAATTGCCCGGGCGATGTTATCCCCCGTGGCCCGGTCCTGCAATAATTCAGGTGCCAATTCCCGGCCGGCTACCAAGTTCACCAACCCGACATGCGGCACCCGCACCAATAGTCTGGCCAGCCAGGCGCTGACCGGAGAGACCTTATAAATGATAACCGCGGGCGTTCCATGTATAGCCGCCTGCAAGGTCACGGTTCCGGAGGCGGCCACGATCGCATCACAGCGGTTGAACACGTTCTCCACGCCGTCTGAAACAACCTCGACGTGCTCCCAGCCATCATATTGTTCAACAATGTTCCGGATGAGATCTCCTTTGACGGAAGCAGCCTGGGATATCATGAATGTAACATGATTTCGTTTTTGTTTCAAAATATTACCGGCATCAATCATGGTCGGTAGCAATCTGGTAACTTCGCTCTCACGCGATCCGGGCAACAGGCCGACAACCACGGGACTCTGAACACCGGTTTTCAGTGCTTGCTCGGCTGACATGAGGTCATCGTCCAACAGGGGATGGCCGACAAATGTCACCGGCACATCGAATTCCTGGTAGAATTGCTCCTCGAACGGCAGAATCACGGCCATGTGATCGACAAGCCTTTTGATTCGCCGGCCTCGGCCCCGTCGCCAGGCCCATATCTGAGGGCTGACGTAGTACAGTACGGGAATGCCGAGTTTTTTAGCGCCGGCCGCGATGTGAAGATTGAAGTCGGGAAAATCGATCAGGATGAGCAGATCGGGTTTGAGGCTTTTTAAAAGCTTTTTAACGACCCCCATTCCCTTCAAAATGCCGGGCACCTTGGACAGCACCTCGGTGATCCCTACGACGGTCAGCTCCTCCGCATCCAAAACAATCCGCACGCCGGCCCGCCTGAGAGCCGGTCCTCCAATACCGCAAATAAACAACTCAGGTCGTTTATTGAACAGGGCCCGCACCAGTTTAGCGCCGTGCTGGTCACCGGAGGCTTCACCGGCAATAATGGCAACGCAGGGTTTGGTTGATGTATGCATCATGGATGTAGGGCCACTGATACGCTGGAAAAAGCGATTCGTGGGGATCATTAATAGCGCGTTTTATCGGTTTAGGTGTCAGGTTTCAGGATCCTGTGCCTATGTTTTCTCTTATGAAAGAAATGACGAATGACGAATGTCGATTGACGAATGGTGGAATCGCTTGGGGCTTCGCTCTTCGAGCTACGACCCCACACGTCGCTCAGTCGTTTTAAAATAGACAGAATACATTATTCGATGTTCGATGTTGGACGTTCGATGTTCGACGTTCATCAGTTTCTTATCTTTGATCAGACCGGCTGTCCTTTAGCCGGCCTGCGACGAGCTCAGCCGAATCGAGGCCGCCGCTCTTATGAAACTACGCCTATATTAACCCCAAAGCAGGGTATTTAAATCGTGCTCGTCCTCGTACTCGGGTTTGAAAGCGGCTCAAAAGCTTCGAGTACGAGCACGAGGACGAGGACGAAACGGCAATTGAGTTAATCGAAACTGCCTTGATTTTTCGCGGTTTCTTTTCCGATTAGACCATCATTTTATTGGCCGGCGACGGTGCTGACACCTGAAACCTGTCTACGATCCCGTCTGGAGCGAAGCGGAAGCGGGGACACCTGACACCTTTAACCTAATCAACACGCCGTATCGTTGACCATTAATTGTCCAGTTGACTATCCTTGGCAGCTAATTAAAGATAACGCTTTATAGCCCTTTCCACCTGGTCCATGATGTCCAGAGCCACGGCCAGGGCACTACGCCCGGCGTGCCCGGAGACCGCCGGAGTCGTTCTGGTGCGCACCGCCTGGATATAGGACAGCAGTTCATCCTCGAGTACATCGGCTTCACCAAATGACAGCTGCTGGAATTCCGTGCCGGGTACAAGGCTGTCTGATTGCTTGCCGTTGCGGCTGATGATGGTAATTTCGCGATTGGCAAAATCCACCGCGATATAAGTATCCTTCTGGAATATTCTTATTTTTCTCTGATTTTTAGTCGAAATCCGGCTGGCAGTCACGTTGGCCACGCACCCGCTCTCAAACTGAAGCCTGACATTGGCAATATCGGCATGTTCGCATATTACGGGAACCCCCGCGGCCTGGATATTCTGAATTCCGCTGTTGACGATGTTCAGGATAATATCGATGTCATGGATCATCAAGTCCAGCACGACACTGACGTCCGTGGAACGGTCTTTGAAGATACTCAGGCGATGGGCTTCGATGAACATGGGGTGGGTAATGATATCTTTGAGCGCCAGCACCGCCGGATTAAATCGTTCCAGGTGGCCGACCTGCAGGATGAGTTCCCTTGATTCGGCGACATCGATCAACTGGTCGGCCTGATCAAGGGTAGTTGTCATGGGTTTTTCAATCAAAACGTCGACGCCATGCTTTAAAAACTCAAGGCCGACGCTAAAATGCGACTCGGTCGGCACCACGATGCTGACGGCATCGACCCGGCCGATGAGATCGCGATAGTCAGTGTAGGCCCGGCTGCCAAACTGAGCAGCGACATCTTCGGCCCGCTGCCGATCGACATCAACGATCCCGGCCAGGCAAACGTCATCCATCGCGGCATATTTTTCAGCATGAAATTTGCCGAGATAGCCGACGCCGATCACTCCAACTCGAATGTCATTCATTTTGCAGATACTCCCCGCGGCCCCCTCAGAGAAGACAGGCACCGTTGCTCCACCAAAAAGGTGTCAGCCGCTGGCCGCGCAGCGGCCAGTCTGATCTTAGAAAAGAAACTGAGCCAGATCAATGCAATGTCAATTTCCGATGAACTCTTTGACCGTCTCGTCCTCGTGCTCGTGCTCGTCCTCGAAGTTTCTGAGCCTCTCAGTTTCGAGGACGAGTACGAGCACGATTTAAATACCCAATTTTGGGGGTTGATATAGACGTAGTTTCACACGAGCGGCGGCCTCGATTCGGCTGAGCTCGTCGCAGGCCGGCTAAAGGACAGCCGGTCTGATCAATAAAAAAACTTTGAAAAAGCGAATATCGAATATCGAATAATGAATGTCGAATATCGAAGGAATGTATTCTATCTATCTTATTAAAAAGACTGAGCAAAGCGATTCCACCCTTCGACATTCCGCGGTTCGATATTCGATATTCTGCGGTTCGCTTTTAAATTTTTATCTATTTTCACACGAGGATTAAGCACGCCGGTTTCCTGACACCCGACACCCGAAACCCGAAACCTGACACCTGAAACCTGAAACCTTATCAGACTCCTCAAATTTATACCGATTCGGCGAATTGAAGAACGATGTTACTGCCGCAGCCACCAATACGCCGGCGGTTACCGGGTAATGCCGCGTTCGGACGATTTTATGAAATTGATGAAATTAACGACTTCCGGTAAATGATCCACTTCCGCCAGGGATCTTTCGATGGCTTCATTGAGGGTTATACCGATCCGAAAAAAAATCCGGTATATTTGTTTCAAGGCCGCCACGGTGGCTTGGGGAAAGCCGTGGCGTTTGAGTCCCACCCGGTTCAAACCGTATAGCTTGGCCCGATCACCGGATGCGATTACGTAGGGGGGAATATCCTTGGGAACGCCGGATTTTCCGCCGACATAGGCGTACTCGCCGATTCTGACAAACTGATGAATGGCCACCAGACCGCCCACCGTGACGTAATCTCCGATAGTAATGTGACCCGCCAGGGTCGCATTGTTGGCCAGAATTACCCGCCGGCCGGTCTGGCAGTCATGGGCCACATGGCAATATGCCATGAGCAGATTCTCTTCGCCGATTTCGGTCACCCCCGTGCCGAAGGCAGTTCCACGGTTAATGGTCGTAAACTCGCGCACGGTCGTACCGCGGCCAATCTTTACAAACGTTTTTTCGCCTTTGAATTTGACGGCCTGGGGCTGCGCGCCCACCGAGGCATATTGAAAAATTTGGCAATCGGAACCGATCGACACATAGCGGTCAACGATGACATGGGGACCGATAACCGTTCCGGCCCCGATCGACACATTATCTCTGATAACCGAATATGGACCGATTTCGACATTTTCATCAATTTCAGCTTTAGCATCAACAATCGCAGTTGGGTGAATCATTTAGTATCTCCGAAGGATGCCATCAGTTCAGCTTCGGCAACCAATTGTCCGTCTACAGTCGCGGTGCCTGACATTTTGGCCACCTTTGACCGAAATTTTAAAATATTGGCTTCAAATATGATCTGATCTCCCGGTATGACCATTTTCCGAAATCTGACTTTGTCCATTCCCATGAAATATATCAGCCGGTTGCGTTTTTCCGGCGCCGCCGTCTCATAGGCCAGTATTCCGCCGGCCTGGGCCATGGCTTCGATGATGAGGACTCCGGGCATGACCGGTCTGCCCGGGAAATGTCCCTGGAAAAAAGGCTCGTTCATGGTCACATTTTTCAGCGCCAGAATCTTGTCATTCGGTATGACCTTGATGACCCGATCCACCAGCAAAAACGGATACCGGTGGGGCAATCTTTCCATCACCGCCAAAATATCATATTCTGATTCCATATTGCTAGCCCGATTTATCATCTTGTGAAACTTCAGGTAAATGACTAATGACTAATGAATAATGAATAATGACGAATGATGGAATCGCTGCGCTCAATCAATTTAAAATAGACAGAATACCTTAAATCCAAAATCCGCATTCCAAAATCTAAAATTTGCTTTTTGAAGTTTCTATTATTAATCTGACCGGCTGCCCTTTAGCTCGAGACCCTGCGATTCTGAGTCCAAGCCTTCCTCGAGGGTCTTAAACCTTTTTTCCAATCCCAGGAGTCGTTTGCTGATATCCGGCAGCCTGGGGATGGTCCGCACGACCCGCAGCCAGAGCCTGTGAGGCATTTCCGGGAGGCCCGCCGATACGATCTGCCCATCAGGCACTGATTTGCCAACCCCGGTCTGCGGACCGACAGTCGCACGGTCACCGATCTTCAGATGCCCGGCGATTCCCGCCTGACCGGCTAAAATGGCGTTTTTCCCGATGGTGACACTGCCCGATATCCCGACCTGGGCCACCAGTATCGTATTTTCTCCCACTGTCACATTGTGGGCGACGTGAACCAGGTTATCCGTTTTCACCCCCTGCCCGATGTGAGTGCTGCCGAAGGTGCCCCGGTCTATGGTATTATTGGCCCCGATTTCGACATCGTCGTCGATTTGCACGTACCCGGTGTGGGGAATCTTGTGATAAACCGTTCCATCCGGTGCAAACCCGAATCCATCGCTGCCGATGACGGTGCCGGAATGAATAATGACCCGGCTGCCGATTCGCGTGCGCTCCCGGATGGTAACATTGGGGTGGATGATCACGTCGTCGCCGATGACAACCTCATCGCCGATAACAACGCCCGGGTGCAGCCAAACCCGGTCGCCCAGGGTAACGCCGTTTCCGACGGCCACCTGGGGACCGATGGAAATATCGCGACCGTGCTTGAAATCCGGTCCGATTTCAGCCCGGGGATGGATCCCGGCTACGGGCGGCACCGGCGGATGAAATTGCTGCACCACCCTGGCAAAGGCCACCATGGGACTATCAGCCTGGATAAGATTGCGCTGGGGGATTTCGATGTCCGGGGGGACGATTATCGCGGCGGCCTTGCATGCATCGATTTGTTTTAGAAATTTGGCATTGCCGGCCACCGTGATATCCTGCTTGCCGGCCGTCTCAAATGGGGCGACACCGGCGATGGTCAATTCAGGATCCCCGACAATCCGACCCTGCACCAGGTCGGCAATTTCAGTTAGGGACAACTTCATAACGGATCACAATTACTTTCTTTTGGCCGTCATGGCGTTGAGTCTTTTTATCAGGTCGGCGGTGATGTCTATCGACCCGGGAGAGTACAAGACGCTGTATTTGTTTATGATCAAAAGATAGCCGGATTTTTTCCCGATGTCATCGACAATTTCTTTGATATCTCTTTGCAGTTGGTTCATCAGTTGAACTTCCAGCTTTTGCAGGTCGGCGCGGTATTTCTTCTGAAGGGATTTAAAATCATTGATCTTTATGCGCTGCTCGCGTTCTTTTTCTTCGCGCATCTCCTTGCTCATTACCATGGATTCGCGCTCCAGCCGCTTTCTAATTTTCTCGATTTCAGATCCTTTCTGCTTTAAATCAGTCTCCATGTCGTCCTTCTGTTTTTTGAGTTGAGCCTGGACTGATTTACCGGCGGTGGAGGTTTCCAAAACTTTTTGCAAGTCTATGATACCGATCTTGGCAACATCGGCAGCCGGCAAAGAATTAGTGAAGAAAAACAATATCAACAGCGACATCGCAAAAGTACACTTGACAGCTCTCATGGCATCCCCCTTTTTCGAGCAATTATCCGATTATATAACGACTTGTATTTAGTCGGCTAAAACTGTTTCCAAAGAATACGACTTAAATTCCGAAAAATAATTTCTATAAATGGTTTAAATGTAAACAATAAGCAACAAAAAAAATGGCTAAAACGCCGAAGCCATGGAAAACTCCCAATTGCCCGAGGCGGAGTCCGTGGGTTTGGGATCGAGAATCCAACCATATTCCAATCTGACCGGCCCCATGGGAGAAAGCCAGCGAACTCCCAGCCCGGCACTTTCCCGCAGATTGGTGAGATCAACGTCTTCATCATTGGCGTAAATATCCCCGGTGTCAAAAAAGGCGACGCCGTAGGCACCGGCCGCCGGCGCCAGCGGAAACCTGAGCTCGACGTTGAACTGAACAAATTTGTTACCGCCGATTTCGTTGCCGTCTGCATCCCGCGGACTCAAATCATCGCGCTCAAATCCGCGCAGGGTATCAATGCCCACCATATAAAATTTTTCATAATCCGGCAAGGTTTTCCCCTCCAGCTCTTTCACATAGCCGGCTTTGCCATGCAGCACGCCGACGGTCTGCCAAACGAGAGGGAAATACCAGCCGGTCTCTCCAATGATTTTGTTGAAACCGACATTGCCGCCAAGACCGGCGAATTCATACGACAGGCTCTGCATGGATCCGCCCGTGGGATGGAACAGGTTATCTCGCGAATCATATCTTACACGTGCCGTAATGCTGCTTTTAATGTTCTCCCCGGTATCATTTTGGATGGATTTCGAAGCGTCATCCTCCACGTTGTGGATATCGGCAATGTCATAGGTATACGTCAGATTTCCCCGCGTATAGTCAAATAAGGGATAACCCAGGCGCAGCTTACCACCGATACTGTCTTTGTCATAGGTGGAAAAATCGTAGGACCAGTTGTATAAATCGGCGCCGGCCGACAGCGGGATATCCAGAAACCAGGGTTCTGTAAAACTCAGAGTGTACCGCTGAGTCTTGGTACCCAGCTGTCCTTTCAAGGCCAGAACCTGCCCCCGGCCGAAGAGGTTTTTTTCGGAAATCGAGGCGGTCAGAAATAAATTTTCAACGTTGCCGTACCCGGCGCCGAAACTGAAAGCCCCGGTTCTTTTTTCAGTCACATCGATGCGCAGCCGCATTTTATCGTCGGCGCTGCCTTTGATGGTATTGACCTTGACATCTTCAAAGAAATCGAGCCGGTATAAATTTCTAACGCTTCGTTTTAAACGTCGACCGCTGTAAAGCTCCTGCTCATAAACCTTCAATTGGCGCCGGATCACTTTGTCCCGGGTTTTGGAATTGCCGCTGATAACGATCTCTTCAAAATAAACCTGTTTGCCCTTGTTGATGTCAAAGGTAATATTGACGACCAATTTTTCCGGGTCCTCGTCAATTCGCGGTGCGATGTCGGCATAGGCATAGCCTTCGTCCGAATAAAGGTCGGTTAGTTCAATCACATCCTGCCGCAGGGTGTCTCGGTTGTAGTACTCTTCATCCAATATCTTGAGCGTTGCCAGCAGCTGCTCCTCGGCGACAATCAAATCCCCGGCCATACGAATCGTGCCCACTTTGAACTGCGGTCCCTCGACCAGCCGGACATTAACGACAATACCATCCTCCTCGAATATCACTTCCGGTTCGCCGACCCGGGCCTGGACGTAGCCGTTGTTTTGATAAAACGCCGTCAGTTTCGCGACATCCTGAGTCAATTGTTCCTGATTGAGATCACCCGAACTGGTAATGAACGACAGCAACCCTTTTTCCGAAGTGCCCATCAGGCGTTTCAATTTACTGCTGGTAAAGGCGCTGTTGCCTTCGAAAGTTATTTTTTTAATCTGGAACTTATCGCCCTCTTCGATGACGTATTCGATGTCGGCCTGGTTGTTTTTTTTGGGATATACCTTGAAGCTGATCTTGACATTGTGGTAATTTTTCTCTTTATAGAGTTCTTCAATCCGACGCATGTCATTTTGGATGATATTGATATTGAGGATGGATCCCTTACGCAGGGTAATTTCCTCCTTGATCTCATCATCTTCATAAACCCAGGTATTTCCATCGACTAGTACACTGCGCACCGTGGGCTTTTCCGTGACGGTAAAGATCAGGATCTTGCCCTCGGGTGCGGATTGGGCTTCAACCCGAATATCATCGAAGTACCCCATTTTATAAATGGTTTTGGTTTCATCACTGATATCTTTCGGGTTCAGGACGTCGCCGGGTTTTACCTTTAGCACCCGTCTGATGGCATCCTCTTCAATACGATTGTTGCCTTTGATCCGAACTTCAATGATTTTCTCGCGTTGGAACAGCTTGAAACCCAGTTCGTTTACGAGAATATTCAGGGTTCCGGGCAGGTTTTCGATGCCTTCACCCTCGGCCGAGAATACTTCGGGATTTTCATCTTCGGTAGGCGAGAGCAGCTTTGCATCTAGGCTGAAGTTCTGGCCGATCCAGGTCAGGCTGCCCCAAACAACATAGTCCGTGGCCGTTTCAAGACCGATTGCGCGAATGTCGGCCAAGTTATCCGACTTCAGGTTGCGGGCGTCGAGCGATGCCTGGTCTATCACCAGCACTTTGGCGCCCTCTTGTTCAAGCTGGGTTTTGATGGCTTGGGGGATCTGCGTTTGCAAATAGGACAGTTCTTCCTGGGCATGTATTTTAAAAGGCAATATAATGACTCTGACGGTCTGCTGCGCAAACGCAACGTTGGTCGGCAAAAATGCCAAAAAGGATAATATCAGCCAGGTGCGTTTAATCATAGAACAGGATTTCGATATATTTGGAGTCAATTTAATCGGAGTCAGCGACCGGTGTCAGGCTGCCGTCAGCAATCGTTACGCGGCGAGACATAAACGATGCAAGCTCGGAATTATGGGTAACCACCACCAGTGTCATGGAAAGTTCCTGATTTAACTCCATCAACAGTGAGTGAACGTGCTCGCTATTGGCTTTATCCAGGTTTCCGGTGGGTTCATCCGCCAGCAGGATCGCCGGTTTGAGCACCAGTGCCCTGGCCAGGGCCACCCGCTGCTGTTCTCCGCCGGACAATTTTCCCACCCGGTAATTTAATCTATCTTTTAGCCCGACTCGGACCAGAATCTCCTCGGCGGCCTGAATCGCGCGGTGCTTGCTCGTGCCGTGGATCAAGGCCGGCATCATCGCATTTTCAACCGCACTGAATTCGGGCAGCAGATGATGAAATTGAAACACAAATCCAACGGATTGGTTGCGGAACCGGGCCAGTTTCAAATCATCATATGTGAATACATTGTCGCCTTTAAACATCAGCTCGCCGCTATCGGGCCGATCCAAGGTGCCGACGATATGAAGCAGGGTGGATTTGCCGATTCCGGAAGCCCCCACGATGGCAACGGATTCACCGGTCGCCAATTCAAAATCGAGATCTTTCAAAACCACGATGCCGGCCCCGCCGTTTGTAAAACTTTTACACAGCCCGCGCGCGGTGATCAAGTTTTCGGATTCGTTTTTCTGCTTCATAATTTATCTTCTCGGAATCAATACAACCAATTTAAAATATTTTACTTTTTTCATAGCTGCAAGATTCCTGTCACCTGATTATTCCAATTGTTTAGCGTATATTAGCTGTACAAAATTGTAAAAATAATATGCGAAGCATATAGTATATTAATCCGCCGGCGCCTCGCTTAAGTCTAACAAATTTCTTCAGTATTCAAAAAACGATCTTCAACCCTGCACTTGCTGTTTTGGGGCGGATTAATTATCCGTAGCGAATCGCCTCGACCGGATTCAATTTTGCTGCCTGGCGCGCCGGATACAGGGTTGCGAAAAAACAGATCAGCAGCGCCGCGGCAATGATCGAAGCGACGTCATAAAACTCAAGCTTCACCGGCAGCCTGGTGGTAAAATAATAGATATCGCCCGCTAATTCGTGAATGTTGTAATGTTTGAGCACGGTGCAAACCGCCAGACCCAGCCCCAGGCCGATCAGGGTGCCAAGGGCGCCGATTATCATACCATTTAAAATGAATATTTTTTTCACACTGCGCTCGGTGGCGCCCATGGCCTTCAAAATGGCTATATCCCTGGTTTTTCCCATTACCATCATAATCAGGCTGCTGGCGATGTTAAAGGCTGCCACCAGAATGATCAGGGTTAAAATGATGAACATGACCCGTCTTTCCAGCTTGAGCGCCTTAAACAGATTGCGATTCATCTGCATCCAATCCCTGGCCCAATAGGGAAAGCCGAGTTCGTCGGTAATTTTTTGGGCCACGTTGCGGGCCTCGTATAAATCGGTGACCCGGATATCCAGCCCGGTAACTGAATCTCCCAGCCGCAGAATTTTCTGGGCATCCAGGATGTTGATGTAGGCAAAAGTCTGGTCGTAGTCATACATGCCGGACTCGAAGAATCCGGTCACTTTAAACTGGCGCATGGTCGGCACATGCCCGATGGGTGATATCATCCCCCGGGGAGAAATCAGGTAGATGGGATCGCCCTCGACGACGCCCAGATTTTTTGCCAATTCGAGGCCCAGCACAATGCCGGGCGTGGGGCGCACCGAGCTTTGCGAAGCATTCACCTCGGTAGCGCTCGGCAGGTTTATATTCCGCAACGTTTTCATGACCAGCCCGGCGGATTCGGGCGCAACGCCCCGCAGGACGGCGCCCGCGGCCCCATTCTTGGACTTGAGCATAATTTGGGCATAAATAAACGGCGTCGCCGCCTCGACCCCCGGTGTCCTCTCAACTTTTTGCAGGATTTCTCGATACTTGGTGAATGATCCCAACCCTCCATGACGCATAATCATGACCTGGGGCTGTCCGCCCAGGATCCGCGTCTTCAAATCGGCTTCGAACCCGGTCATCACAGCAATAACCACAATCAACGCCATCACCCCCAGCGCCACGCCCACGACGGAGAGAATGGTTATCAGGGAGATAAAAGCCTGCTTTTGTTTGGCTCGCAAATACCGGCGGCCAACGAAAGTTTCGAATGACATGAGTGGTCAATGGTTATTGGTTATTGGTTAATGGTTATTGGGTATTCGGTATTCGGTATTAGGTATTCGGTATTAGGTATTCGGTATTAGGTATTGGGTATTGGGTATTCGGTATTAGGTATTGGGTATTTGTGCAAGCCATTACCCTACACACATTCAGACGGACAATCCTGAATTGAAGATTGCAAATTGAATATTTTCTGTTCAATCCGCAATCCAAAATCCAAAATCCGCAATCGAATACCTCTGTCATCTGACCTCTGTCCTCTGTCTTCTGTCCTTTGACATCTGTCCTCTGTCTTCTGTCCTCTGACATCTGTCCTCTGACATCTGTCATCTGTCATCTGTCCTCTGTCCTCTGTCACCTCTCAACCGACCGGCTTCATGTGCGGGAAAAGAATGACTTCCCTGATGGATGCCGCATCGGTGAGCAGCATGACTAGCCGGTCAATTCCGATGCCTTCTCCGGCGGTCGGAGGCATGCCGTAGTCCAATGCCTCAATGTAATCATCATCCATGCGGTGCGCTTCTTCATCGCCGGCTTTGCGCCCCTTCACCTGCTGGGCAAATCTTTCAAATTGGTCAACCGGATCATTGAGCTCTGAGAATCCGTTGGCGATTTCGCGTCCGGCGATAAACAACTCAAACCGTTCCGTCAGATCGGGCTGCTGATCGCTGCGTCGCGATAAAGGTGATACTTCCGCCGGGTACCCGGTGATAAAGGTGGGCTGGATCAGCTTCGGCTCTACCAGAGCATCGAATAATTTCGTGATGACTTTGCCTAACTGGCCGGTTTTAGTCACCTTGACGCCTTTTTGGGAAGCAAATTCGAGCAACCCCGCTTTATCATCCAGCAGATCGCGATCAATACCCCCCAGTTGCACCAGGGCGTCATACAGCGGCAGACGGCGCCACCTTTTGGAAAAATCGATGATTTCACCCTGGTAATTGATCTTGGCCGATCCGGTCAACTTCTCGGCCACGCCGGTTATCAGGGACTCGGTCAATTCCATCAGGTCGGCATAGGTGGCATAGGCCTGATAGAATTCGAGCATGGTGAATTCCGGATTGTGCTGGGTGGACACCCCTTCATTGCGAAAATTGCGGTTGATTTCGAATACCCTCTCAAACCCTCCGACAACCAGGCGTTTTAAATACAACTCCGGTGCAATCCGCAGGTAGAGGTCCATTCCCAGGGCCTTATGATGGGTTTTGAAGGGGGTGGCCTCCGCACCGCCGGGAATGGGCTGCATCATGGGCGTTTCGACTTCCAGGAAATCCCGCTCGAGGAAAAAATTGCGTATCAGCTGGATGGTCTGACTGCGTTTCAAGAAAAGATCACGCACGTCCGCGTTCATGATCAGATCTATGTAGCGTTTACGATAGCGTTTTTCCGGATCCCGCAGTCCGTGAAATTTTTCAGGCAATGGACGCGTGGCTTTACAAAGCAAAACAAGCTCATGGGCCAGTAGGGTCCATTCTCCGGTTCGGGTCTGAAACAGCCCACCTTTCAACCCCACAAAATCACCGATATCGAGTAGTTTAAACAGACGGTAGGCTTCGTCTCCAATGCGGTCCTTGCGGACGTAGGCCTGTAGCTGTCCCGTGCGATCCCGGAAGCGAATGAAAGCGCTTTTGCCGAAATTATTGACAGCCATCATGCGCCCGGCCGTCACAAAAATGGGTTCGTCTTCCGTCAGGCTTTGGCTTGATTCTTCGATAACATGATGAATGTCCCGAATATCATGGGATAGGTTGAATCCATTGGGATAAAGATTGATACCGCTTTTTTTAAGTTCTTGAAATTTATCTTCGCGATTGCGCAATATGTCGCTCCTTTATTCAATAATCCTCATCGATCGATTCGAAATTCTACCAGCCGCGAGATCGGCGGTAGAACCACGATTAAAAGGAATTGGTCCGGCTAAGGTCCCTGAAAAATGTAAATTTTAATAAGTAGCCCATTTGCAGAGGAGTGTCAAGATGAGTGTTGGGAAATTGAGGTATTGAGGGATTTAGGAATTGAGGGATTGAGGAATTGAGGGATTTAGGAATTCAGGAATTTAGGAATTCAGGAATTCAGGAATTTTGGGATTCGGGGATTTTGGGATTGAGGTATTGAGGGATTGAGGGATTCGGGGATTCGGGGATCCGGGAATTTAGGAATTTGGGAATTTGGGAATTTAGAATCCGGAGGAAACATAATACTTTTGGTATTATTGAGGCTATTCTCTAGTCCCTCAATTCCTAAATTCCTGAATTCCTAAATTATAATTACTAAGCGGATTGTTCAAGCTGTTTGAACTGCAGGATAAACGTGGTGCCTTTGTTTAACTCGCTTTTGACATCCAACAGCGCATCGTAGGCCTCGAGAATACGGTGGACGATCGACAGGCCGAGTCCTGTACCGGTGGCTTTGGTAGTAAAAAAAGGATTGAAGATATATTTGATATCCTCCTCGGACATGCCGCAGCCGTTATCGCTGATTTTAACATACACCTGCTTGTTATTGTTGGTTTCCAGTTCGATGTGGACCTTGCCTTCATCCTCAATGGCCTCAGCGGCATTGGTCAGCAGATTCCATAAAATCTGGCGCAGGTGCAATGGATCCATTGAAATCCAAATACCGGACTGAACGCTTCTGGTGGTCGTTATGCGCCCGCCGTAATTGGGGTCTTTTTCAAACAGTTCAGCGGTCTCGGCAATTACTTTTTCAAGCTCCATGGCTTCCACCTTGCCGGCGGGAGGTCGTGCGTACAGCAAAAAATTGGTTACCAGGGCGCTGAGGCGATCGGCTTCACGCAAAACAATGCGCATCAAACGGTCATGATCCGGATCAAAGCGGATGTCTTCCCGCAGAAGTTGAACCGAGCCGGTCAGGGATGCCAGGGGATTTTTGATTTCATGGGCCAGGCCGGCGGCCATTTCCCCGATCGCAGCCATTTTATCAACCCGCTGGACGTGCTCCGCCATGATTTTTAATTCGCGGCGGGTTCGGCGGACTTGTTCCGACAAAAAGCTGCTGAGAAAGGCAACCGCAAAGCAGGCCGTCATGGTGATCAGTATTTTGTATATAACCTGATTCCACGATGGGGCGGAAGCCAAAATCAGATCTTCACTGCCAAAGGGCAATATAATCCCGTAATACTCGAGATCAATCATGACTCCGAACTGGATGCTGCAAATCGCCGCGATGGCGAGGGTTCCCCGGGTGGGAATCAGGATGCTGGCGTAAATGATCACAACCAGATACAAAAAGGAGAAAATACTCGAGTAATTTCCGGTGACAAATACTATGACGGTAACAATAAAGGTATCGATGACAATCTGAGCATAGGCAGTTAACAGCAGGCGCTTTAAGCGGTAAATCCCCACCGCATAAAGAACCGACAGCAAAAAAATGAAGGCGATAAGGCCGTATAAAGTGATCAGCGGCGGTCTCAGCGGCGGCGGTGAATCACCCAGCTGCAACATGATGGTGGAACCCAAAAGCAGGGTTGAAAATAGGATCCGAAAAAGCATCAACCACTTCAACTTGTGCCGGATTTCGCCTTCGGGTATAGGTGGTGTTTGATCCATAAGGCCCCTTGAGGCATCGTCGATCAGACCGAAAAAAACGCCGCAGTAAAGGATCCAAGCCCAGAGGACCCGGCTTTGATTTCATCCCAGATGGGTGGAGTTTATCTTAGACTCCAAATGGAATGATGGAATGATGGAATATTGGAAATCGCAAGCGCGATGATAACCTTATTTTGTAATCTGATCCGTGCCACTTTAATAAAAATCGAGCCAATGCTCTAAACACATTATTCCAAAATTCCACTATTCCATCATTCCGGTCTCACCAACAACAAGATTCACGGCATAGCCGATTGTCTCTGACCTGGCCCAGAGGACCAGGTTTTCTGCGACAAAATATATATAGCGGCGTTTTTTTTATTCTATGGGTTCAACGTGTTAGTTCATGGCGCCGGCCATCTTAAAGATCGGCAAATACATGGCAACAACCAGGCCGCCGATGGTGACACCCAAAAATACCAGCATAAACGGTTCGATCAAGGCGGTCATATTCTCAACGGCTTGATCGACCTCCTCGTCATAAAAATCAGCTATTTTTTCCAACATGGCATCCAGGGCACCGGTTGACTCACCCACACCGATCATCTGGCAAACCATGGGCGGGAAAACCCCGCTTTCGGCCAAGGGGTCGGCCATGGTACGCCCTTCGGCGATCCCGGAACGCACACTGTAGATGGCCTTTTCCACAGAACGGTTGCCCGATGTTTTCGCCACGATATCAAGCGCTTCCAATATCGCAACCCCACTGGCGAGCATGGTCCCCATGGTGCGGGTAAATTTGGCCACCGCCACCTTGCGCAGCAGCAGTCCAAACACCGGAAGTTTGAGGAGCAGGTCGTCCACGATATCATGTCCCCTTTCAGTCTTGTAGAATCTCTTGAACGCAATAACCATGAGGACAAGGCCGATGACAATGTATATGACTTTACTTTTCACCGTCTCACTCATCGCCACGACAATTTTGGTGGGTGTCGGTAGTTCACCGCCAAAATCGGCGAACATCTCCTGAAACACGGGTATCACGAATACCAGAATAACGGCCAGCACGAGTACTGCGATGATCAGGGTGACAACGGGATAGGTCATGGCGCCCTTGACCTGGGACTTGAGCTTGGCTGCTTTTTCCATGTAGGCCGCGAGCCGTCTCAAAATTGCATCGAGGATACCGCCGGCTTCACCGGCGGCAATCATATTCACGAACAGGTCGTCAAATTGCTTGGGAAATTTCTTTAAGGCTTCAGCCAGAGTTGCCCCCCCTTCAACGGACTCTTTAATGTCCTTGAGCATCTTTTTGAAGGTAGGATTGGCTTGCTGGCTGAAGAGAATGTCCAGACACTGAATAATCGGCAGGCCGGCATCGATCATGGTCGAAAACTGCCGCGCGAAAAGAATGATGTCTTTCTCTTTGACCTTAGGTTGAAGAAAAGCGACATTCTCAAAAAGATCTTTCGGTTTTTCCTTGATTTTGGTGGGAGTGATGCGCTGTCGAACCAGCTGGGCATTGACCGCATCTTGGCTTGCAGCTTCAATTTCGCCTTTTTTAATTTCGTTTTTTCTATTTTTACCCACCCATTGATAAACTGGCATGTTCAATCCTCCATAAAGATTGTCGATCAAACGCACTTGCCGGCGTTAGAGCCCGGTATTTAATTCTGGTGCCGCTGCAAATTCGTGGTAAGAAATATTAAGATTTAGAGGGTTTGCAAAGCGTCATAACCAAAAATTGAATTTTCAGGATCTATATCGGTCGCAGATGCGAAAAACTTAAACTTTTGGCCAAATTAATTACCTGTATATCAAGACAACTATGAGTTTAGACGACTATATTTATCTATGAACCACGAAATACACGAAAAACACCAAAATACGGCATAGAACCTTTTTGTGTTTTGTGTGTTTCGTGTATTTCGTGGTTTATCCAGCATGAACATTTACTAGGAATCCGGAACGCTTGCATTGGTTATCGGCATAAATAATTCAGACTGTAGGATTAACTCCGTTATTATTTATATTTTCAATATTATAGAACCTCCCAGGCAGGCAATATGCTATTGGCAATACCATTTTAAATGTGCTACCCTGGAAAATCAGAGGTGAAATACAACCGTGCAAAAAACGGAAAAAGAAAATAGCGGCAACGATCTGACGGTTATTACGACCCATATAAATGCCGATTTTGACGCCCTGGCCTCCATGCTGGCCGCACAGAAGTTGTATCCCGAGGCGCTGGTTGTATTTCCCGGTTCCCAGGAAAAAAATCTTAAAAATTTCTTTATCAGCTCGCTGGTGTATCTTTTTAATATGGTGGATATCAATGATATCGACTTTACCGGCGTTAAACGATTGATTCTGGTGGATACCCGCCACGCCGGCCGCATCGGCAAACTCAGCGAGCTGTTGGACAAACCTGATCTTGAAATCCATATTTTCGATCATCATCCCGCCTCCGAAAACGATATCAAGGGCCATCTCGAAGTCCACGGGGACACCGGCGCCAACGTTACCATTTTAACGGAATTGATACGGGAGAAAAAAATCCGGATCCTACCCGACGAAGCCACCATCATGTGCCTGGGAATATATGAAGACACCGGCTCTTTCACGTTTCCCTCCACAACCGAACGGGATTTTTTGGCAGCCGCCTACCTCCTGTCCCAGGGAGCCAACCTGAACATCGTCTCTGATTTAATCGCCCGGGAATTGAGCCCGCAGCAGGTTGTCCTCCTGAACGACATGATTCAGGGGGTCACCCGCTATCATATCAACGGCCTCGAAATTGTCGTCACCACCGTGACGATGGAAAAATACATGCCGGATTTCGCGTTTCTCGTACAGAAGATGGTAAAGATGGAAAACCTCGATGCCATTTTTGCGATTGCACGGATGGAAAATAAAATTTATGTCGTGGCGCGCAGCAGAATCAACGAGGTGGATGTCGGGACCATCCTGACGGCCATGGGCGGCGGGGGCCATGCCTATGCCGCGGCGGCATCGATCAAGGGCAAAACCCTGGCCCAGACGGAAACCAAATTGCTCGAGGTGCTTTACAGCCGCATCAAAGCCCGCCGCCAGGCCAAAGACTTGATGTCCTCGCCCGCCATCTCCACCGCCGCCGACATCTCCTGCCAGGATGCCAAGGATATCATCACGCGCTACAATGTTAATGCCCTGCTGGTCACCGAGAAAATCAATTCCACCGAAAAGCTGTGCGGCTACATTACACGCCAGGTAATTGAAAAGGTGCTCTTCCATAAGCTGGGCCGGGTTGCCGTGCGGGATTACATGACCACTGATGCGGCCACGGTCGACCCGCATGCCGATCTGCTCGAAATCCAGGAAAAGATTATCGACAACAAACAGCGTATCCTGCCGGTGATGGACAATTCGACCATAATCGGGGTCATTACCCGCACCGATCTGCTGAATATTCTGGTGCACCAGGCTCAACCGAAAACGGATGGCGCCGTTGAGTCCTTCAAGGAACCGGCGCCGGCCCACACGCGCAATGTTCTGCGCTTCATGAAGGAGCGGCTGCCAATCAGCCTGATCCAAAATTTACGCCAAATTGGAGAAATTGCGGAAGATCTGGGCTATGGGGCCTACGTGGTCGGCGGATTTGTCCGGGATCTTTTCTTGTATCGCAGCGATGAAGACCTCGATATCGTAATTGAAGGCGATGGCATTGATTTTGCCAAAAAATACGCTGAATTGGTGGGCGCCCGGATTCATACCCATGCCAAATTCGGCACCGCTGTAATTATTTTCCCGGACGGTTTTAAAATTGACGTGGCCTCGGCCCGCCTGGAATACTACAAATTTCCGGCCGCCCTCCCGGTCGTGGAGATGAGCTCCATTAAACTCGATCTTTACCGGCGCGATTTCACCATCAACACCCTGGCCATCCAATTAAATCCGGATAAATTCGGAACCCTGATCGATTTTTTTGCCGCCCGCAAAGATATCAAGGAAAAAATCATACGCGTTTTGCATAACCTGAGCTTTGTGGAAGATCCGACCCGGGTTTTTCGTGCCATTCGTTTTGAGCAGCGATTCGGTTTCACCATCGGTAAATTGACCGTCGGTTTAATGACCAACGCCATCAACCAGGACTTTTTCCGGGGCCTGAGCGGCAAACGGGTGTTCAGCGAATTGCGTCTGATCCTGGAAGAAGAGAACCCTGTGGCCACCATTGCCCGCCTGAACGATTTCGATTTGCTGAAAGTGATTCATCCCTCCATTAAGCAGGATAAGTTTTTCATCGCCATGCTCAATTCGATCAAAAAAGTTCTGAGCTGGCATGATTTGCTTTTTCTGGAGGAGTCCTATAAAAAGTGGGTCGTTTACTTTTTGGCCCTGATTCATCAGTTAGACAGCAGCCGAACCCATGAAATATGCGGTCGATTTGAACTGCCACCGGATGCGTGCAAGACCTTTTGCGTCGAACGATTTGATGCCGACCAGTGCTTGTTCTGGCTCGAAAAAAAACTACCCCAACCCGACAGCGTGCTTTACCGCAGGCTGACGGGATTTAGAACCGAACTGATCCTGTACATGATGGCGGCCACCAGGCAACAGAAGGTCAAAAAAGCCATCTCCCACTATTTTACCAACCTGCGCCGGGTGGCCATCGCAGTTAAGGGCCGGGATTTGAAGAAGCTGGGCCTTGTACCGGGTCCGATCTACCGGGAGATCCTCCAGGTCGTTTTGGATGCCAAATTGGATGGCCGGCTTAAAACGAAGGAAGATGAAATCGATTATGCCCGTCGTTATATCGAGGCGCGGTGAAGCGTTTTTTGTTTTCACTTGACAAAGGATCTGCTATAAATACAAGTTTACGAAAAAAAGGAGAAATACATTTAATGAGTCAGAAAAAACGGATATTGAGCGGAATGCGGCCGACCGGCCCGCTTCACCTGGGCAACCTGCTGGGAGCGCTGGCAAACTGGGTCAACATGCAGGACGAGTACGACTGTTACTTTTTCATTGCCGACTGGCATGCCTTAACCAGCGACTATGAAAATACGGACGCCATCGAAAATAATAGAAAAGAGATTATGTTGGACTGGCTCAGTGCCGGTCTCACACCGGAAAAAAGCACCCTCTTTGTGCAATCCCTGGTTAAAGAGCATGCCGAACTGTTCCTGCTGCTGTCCATGATCACCCCGGTACCCTGGCTGGAGCGCAACCCGACCTACAAGGAGTTGATCGGCGAACTCAAAAACAAGGATTTATCGACCTTCGGATTTCTGGGATATCCGGTGCTGCAGGCGGCCGACATCATTATCTACCGTCCTTACGGGGTCCCGGTGGGTGTGGACCAGGCGCCTCACGTTGAAATAACCCGGGAAATCGCGCGGCGTTTTAATCACTTCTACGGCGATGTGTTTCCGGAGCCGGAATTGATTCTGACTGAAACGCCCAAGATTCTGGGGCTGGACCGGCGCAAGATGAGCAAAAGCTACGGCAACGCCATTTTTTTATCGGACAGCCCCGATGACATCAGTCAAAAAGTGTCCCGCATGATTACCGACCCGCAACGGGCCAGGCGCAGCGATCCCGGCAATCCGGATGTATGCAATGTTTATGATTTTCATAGGCTTTACACCGACCCGCAGACGGTAAAGGAAATTGATGGGCAGTGCCGCAGTGCCAAAATCGGCTGCGTGGAATGCAAGCAGAAAATGGCCCGGGGCCTGACGGAAGCCCTGGCGCCCATTCGCGATAAACGCGCCTACTATGAACAAAGACCGCAGCTGGTGGAAGAAATCATGAACGAAGGCAGCAATCGGGCGCGCGTCGCAGCCTGTGAAACCATGGAGGTTGTTAGAGCGGCCGTGAAGATATGAAATTGGCTGGTCAAATATATTGATAAGTGTTTGGATGCTATTTAATATAAAAATCCCAAATCACAAGCACCAAATTACAAACAAATTCCAAATTCGAAATCTCAATGACCAAAACTAGATAGCACAGAAATCCGACAACCGTTGATTTGTTTTGAATTTGGGTTTTTGGTCATTGGGTATTGTTTGTTATTTGGGATTTGTTATTTGGAATTTATAGTTTTTCGTATTGATACTTAAAGAATTAGATAAAATCACAAAATATTAGCAGCAGCTGTAATTAAAAAAACCTTATGCCCGAAAAACTATACCAGGTTCAACTTGAAGATGTATTTGAAGGTCCCATGGACCTGCTGGTGCATTTGATAAAAAAAAATGAGCTGGATATTTACGATATTCCGGTCGCCCTGATTACCGAGCAATATCTTCAGTACCTCGAATGGATGAAGGCCATGAACGTGGAATTTGCCGGCGACTTTATTGTCATGGCATCCACCCTGGCCCAGATAAAGTCCCGCATGCTGCTGCCCGTGCATGACGGTGATGAGGAAGAGGAAGAGGATCCCCGGCTGGAGCTCACCCGGCCGCTGTTGGAATACCTGCAGATGAAATCGGTGGCCGATCAGTTGGTCGAGCGAAATTTACTGGGTGAAAAAACTTTTATTCGAAATCCCAACCGCGAAGAATTTTTAAACAGTCCGGATGATGAATTCATCAAAATCGGATTATTTGAGCTGATCGATGCATTTCAGAAAATACTGGATCGTATTCCTGCAGACCACAAGGTCGAAATGACAACCGATGAAATATCGGTCAAGGATAAAATCGCCATCATTGTCGAGATCCTTGAGAAAAAAGGGTCAATCACCTTCCTGGAGCTGTTTTCCGACAATGCGGATCGGCGGGAGGTCATTGTCACCTTTTTGGCCGTACTGGAAATGGTTAAACTGACCCTGATCCGGGTCGTACAAAACCTGAATACCGGCATCATCCGCGTATTTTACTTATAAGGAATGGATTCAATTTTAGATTTTTTTTGACAGGATCAACAGGATGGACAGGATAATTTGAAGGTTTCCGGGGCAATCCTTAAATACGGTATCCGCTAACCACCCTCAATTTATTAAGATAGAATACCTTAATTTTAGTCAATTTAGAACATTTTTAAAATTTTAGTCATTTTCATCAAATGGATAACCTCAAGCATATAATCGAAAGCCTGTTGTTTGTGGCCGAAGAACCGCTCACGGTCGATAAGATAAAAAAAATCACCGTTGTGACGGAGACCAAAGAAATCAGAGATGCCTTAGCCGCATTGTCGGACGAGTATGACTCCCGCCCGGGCGGCTTCTATTTGGATGAAGTCGCGGGAGGCTATCAAATCCGCACGCGGCCCGAGTATAACGAGTGGATCCGCAAGCTGATCCGGCCCAAGCCGCTGCGCCTGAGCAAAGCCGCATTGGAGACCCTGGTCATCATCGCTTACAAGCAGCCTATTATTCGCAGTGACATCGAACACCTGCGGGGTGTCGACTGCGGCGGTGTATTGCGGGTGCTGCTCGAACGCAAATTAATCCGGGTGCTGGGCCGTCGTGAAATCGCCGGCCGCCCGTTGATTTACGCGACGACCAAGCATTTTCTGGAAGTATTCGATCTTAAAAATCTCAAAGATCTTCCAACTCCCAAAGAAATCGAAGAGCTCGGGGCGTCTCTGAATGACAATGAGGATGAAACATTATTACAGCCCATTGATGAAACCGGCGAAGATCCGGATGCGCCGGAGGAGCGCATGACCGAGCTGGAGCCTTCAAAGAATCCTGAAGCGGAGCTGGAGACCGCGGAAGATCGTGAGTCAGCTGAATTCGCAACCGAGAATGATTCAGCGGCCGACAACACTCCGGCGGAAAATAATGCACTGGAAGAGGAAACGCCGATAATCCATATCACCGCCGCCCCGCCGGCCGATACTGAGCCAGCCGGCGCAATTCCACCGCCGAACGAAGCAGATCCGCCGCATCAGGAGTTTCAAAAACCACCGGAGGATTTTCTAAAAAAGTAGACCCGGCCGCCGCGCCGGCCGGTACCGGACGGCAATTTCTCGGATGCTGCTGCAAAATTGTCGCGGATCGGGCCTATATACAAAAAGAGGAAAGGGTGTTTATCTATTTAAATCAAAACCACCCGGCCTCCCCGCTCGGCTGAGCTTGTCGCAGTCCGTCAAGGGGGAGGAGATTACCTTCCCTCCCCCCCGAAAAGATCTCGGGATCGTAGACCCGCGGGAGGGATTGAGGGAGGGGGATAAAATGGTACGAACCTTTAAATTGTAGATAGATCTGTCGCGGATAAGCTTATAATTTTTAAAATAGCATCCAAAAAGCGCTTGATTTAAATTCCCAAACACATTATTAAAGGGGGTCAAAAATCGATATGGGCGGTTAACTCAGTGGGAGAGTGCTACCTTCACACGGTATTCAGGCATAAAGAATAACTGCTAAGTCAATTGCTTAGCAGTTATTTTTTGGTCCTGATTTGTTCGTAGGACCAGAGGGGGGGATCAAGTCTATCTTCGCTTTTGACTACGTGTAGCCATAAATGAAGTTGCTATTTTCTAACAGGAGCTCAAAATTCCAGATAAAAAACATATATCTGTCAGTTCTGATGAAATGTTGGATTATGGATATATAGCAGTTATACGGAATTTAACTTTATTGCGGATTTGTTGAATAATGGAGATTCAAAATGTCCGTTACATTAGCCACTTTTTAAATCAACATTGGAGCGAGCAACGGAAAGATTGATAGATTTCTTTATTGCCATTTGTACAATTTCCAGAAAATCTTTATCCTCCATTGGTTTTTTTGACATCTTAATTTTAGGAACATTAATATCCGGATCGGAGCTTCCTGCCTGTGTCTCGTCCAAATAGAAGAAAAAATAAAATAAACGCTCATTTGGGTAGTTACGGCGATAGAACCATATCTCAATTTCAAAATATCGTTGCAATTGCCCTGATACTACCCTTCCAGGATGTTGTAATACACGCAACTCCGACTTGTCACTAAATATACATCTCCGCAAAACTACCTGGATACCTTTCTTTTCAGCAACCACTGTTGGCGAATCCATTGGTTCGACTTTTGTTATATATCCCTTATTAAGCTTTTTTTGAATTTCTATGTCAAAAATTTTTAGGATGTAATCCTGTGCGGGGTTCCATCTCAATTCACATTTAGCAGCAAGCTCATCACTTTGCTGCTCAATTTTGAGACGTCTTTCCCTTTGTTTCTTTATTGTAGCCTCATCTGACTCACTTCCAGATTGTTTAGTAGTTTTATTTTGATTAAACTTAATAATATTTTGTTGATCATTCATGTATTCCGGAGTGTCGGCATGTGGCTTTATTAATATTGGTAAATAATTTACTTTTCCTGATATTGACAACGTATCATTATTATCCTTGATCATTGAGTTGACAACATTATGATCCTCTGTATTCCAGAAATTATTGGTTGCATTAAAATCGGTTGAAGATGATAAAACAATACCAAATTTATTAGTATCAAAGAAGCTATTATATTTAAAAACTGTGTTAAATCCGCATCTAACTGCATAGTCACGTGGATCGTAAAAAACATTATTTTTAATATATAAGTTGCCACTTTTACTTGCATTTCCGGCATCGATAAAATTGCTTTTACCGTTTCCTATGAACACATTCCTTTCAATATAACTGTCCTGGAAAAGAGGAGTGATTTCAATAATATTACCGGTGCCGAGGCCGCCTTTTATAATTGAATTTGAGAGTGAAAAACTATCTGCCCACCGACAGTAAAGGTAACTATTTTCTATTTTAGCAAACCTAATATTGATTTTCACATTCGTCTCTGTTTTTCCAGTAATTTGCAAATTGTTAAGGACAATTTTTAAAGTGTTTGTTCCAATTGCAATAAATTCTCCGCCAAACAGCCTAATATTGTTTGCATCATGTCCTTGGCCGCCGTAGACTTTAACTCCGGGCTCAATTGTTAAAGCTATTCCTTTTCCTACTTCGATTGGGCCATTAAGCATGTAAGGCGAGCCAGCTATACCCCAAATCGTATCTCTGTCAATAATACCTCCAACAAAAGTCTTAATGTTGTTAAATTGTTCTTCCTTTTTTTGATCTGCTGGTGGGCGGGTAGCTTTCGAACTGGTTGAAGGACTTTTCTCTTGAGTAGCAGGTTCTAAAGTGGTTTGCTTTTTAGGAGATTTTGGGAAGTAGAATTTAGATAGTTCACCTCGGTAGCTTAGTATCGCATATAGAGCAATAATGATTACACCTATGATTATATATTTAAGGCTTTTTCTCCAAAATAAAAGAAACCACTTGATGTTCTTAATGAAACTTGGCGGCTCTGGCTCTATTCCATCAACAGCATCGTCAGAATTGAGCTCAATTGCTTTTTTCCTGTAGCCTAATTCACGATGTACGATCTCTATGTTGTTCGAGGCCTCCGAATTATTGGGGTCCATGGCTAAAACAGAATTATAAATTGTTAAAGCCTTTTTCAAATCTTTAGCATATAAAAGTGAAACGGCTTTACCGAGAAGGCTATCAATAATTTTTTCATCTTCGCTTCTCTCATCTTGCACCGTAGCGTCAGATAAAGATACCCCGCCAATATGAACTGCTAATTTATCCAACCCTTTTTCAATATCAGGAAACAGATCATACTGTTGAAAAGAGGTGATGCGAAAATCACCTCGCTCACAGTCTTCCAGTCTAACAGGCACAATTGTAAATTGATGATCCGCCTGGGCCTGCGCTATTTCATATGCCGTATTTAGTTCCTCATCTTGAAATCCTGGCTTATCCCCAGTTTTTCTTAATGTCTGTTCACTGATACAAAGTAAAAAATATCTACTGCGAGTTATCTCTTTGATTATTTGGGTCTTCCATCTGCCCGGAGTAAGATTTTCTTTGTCGAACCAAACCTCTAGTCCGCGTTTCTTTAACCCAAAAACAATAATTTTGACTATTTCTACGTCTTCATGTGCATAGCTTACAAAAATTTGGTTCTTTTTTTCTTTATCCATTTCACTTGCCCTATAATTTAGGCTGGATTTAGAAAAATTGCTTTAATATATCTTGCCAATATCACAATGCACCCAGGATGCCGGATATTTATCCGATATCCCATAGCCATTTTCCCATCTCTTAAACCTTCTGCACCTCAAAATATAGTAGCGCATGGTCGGAATACTTATTAATCCAGGCTCGTTTTTTCGCGTCTGTCGACTCGCTCGGCCAGCCGCGGACAGAAACATCGGCGCCGTCTATCTCTTTAAATTTCATGTGATTTGCGGCCACGACATGGTCAAGGTTGCTTCCTGGCTTGTATTTGTCGTTACCGTTCCACCATGTCAGGTCAGTGGATTTTGCGAGGCGTCTCATTTTTCTATAACTGGCCCGTCGGTCAAGCTCTGCGATTTCATCAATGGGTGAAATATCATGTTTCTGGTATGGATAATCGAACCCCATCGTGTTCAGGTCGCCCAGAAACAGAAAATTGGATTTTCCGGCGCCTCCGGCAGCCGCATCCAGATTTTTTCGGAATTTGAAGACACGCCTTATCATGTCATCCCTGAGCCCAAATCCTTTGGGATCGGGCATGCTCTTGAGATGAAGAAAGACCATCGGGTAATATTTGCCGTCCATCAAAATGGTCACAATGACGCCGGGGCGGAGCGTAGACTGACCTGCCTTAAATTCAGTGTTTTGTGTGACAAAAGCGCTGAGGTCCCGTTTAATGCCAACCAGAATTTCCTGCATCTGCGGACCTTCAGTGATATGGAACTGGTATTCCGGCATTGCTTTAAGAATTGGGCGGAATACATATTTGCTGCGGACTTCATAGACGGCGACAATATCAGCCTTTTGTTTAGCCAGGTAATCAATTATGGGCTTTATTGGTTTGCCCGGCTTTTGGGTGCGTTTGTCCAATGCGCCAAAATGCTCAACGTTCCATGATGCGACTGAAAATGCTTTTGCCATGGCTACCTCCTTCCATTCGAAAAATATTAAAATCTATGGTGATATATTTCAAGTATGTTGACTATTCGCGTCCTGCTTGCCGTTCACATATATAGCAGTTATCAGAACGCTACTATCAGCCATAATATTGGAGCTCAACGTTCATTTCATCCGACAGCAGCGCCTTGTTATTTATACTTGGCACCTATTTCACCGGTTATTTGGATAACTAGAGTTCCAAGACTGTAAAGTAATTCGTCAACATATCCTTCCCACACTGGGATCATCATATCCCCTTCAGTAGCATTAGTTTGTATATTTGTTTCATTCAATTTTCTCAAATATATTGCATTACAAATCCAACTGTTATGAGTTCCCAAATCTCGTCGGGCTTTTGCTTCAACATAATTAGGCCAATAATCAATGATACTGTTTTTTTCAATTGAAAGCATATCACAGACAGAATCTAAGTACTCCAATGGTTTTTTGTACATTAATTTGTTTACAAATTCGTCAGATGCTCTTGCAACAAGCTCATCTATAGAATTAGAGTCGATCACTTCACTAAGCTTAAAATTTGTAGAACCAAGCTTTTTTGGGTATTCGGAAATCACCGCTCGTAATATACTCGAAAAATATATTTCAACTTCAGAAATCATATCTAAAAAGAGAATTGAAAGAAAGTATTGATGTGCATTCATGTTTACAGGTTTTAATTTTTCATTTAAATCATTCAGATTTTTGCTCAGCATTTCATCGCCATTTAATGCAATATTTTCTGCCCGAAGTATTAAAAGATATCCTGCTTGCAATACCTGCAATCTAATGAGAAACCTATCCTGTGCTTTTAAAGTCGATTGCAGTATCCGATTTTTTGGTTCTGAGTTCATAAATTAGATCCCCGGATTCCATGAGTATGTATAAAAGTGATTAGACAGCTCTGTTTATCATGTTAATTGTAGTGATATATTAAAGGCTCTAAAATCTGATGTTTTCAAATTCCATATAGCTTGCCATAATCAAAACAATCCCGAAAGCTGTGATTTCATTATGATATATACTGTCCAATTGGGTTGGTCAACTAATTATGCCGTTTTAGCATAACCTCTGGTATGGGGTGAGGTCCGATCGTTCAATCTCGCGCATCTGAGGCGGTCGATAAGTTACTGAAATAATTAAAATAGTCGATTTTGGGGTGGATTTTGGCAAAAAAGCGGGTACTTTGTGGTAGTCGGGCAGGCTAAAACGCCGTAGCGGGCCATAGCGGAGCGTTTTTGCGCCGGCTGGCGGCAGCCGGCGCGCGGGCAGGGCTTTTACTTCTTAATTACTTCTTAATTACTTCTTTTAATTTAAAATCGTAGGCGGTGCAGTAGTCAATTTTAACCTTTTCGGTCAGCGCGGTGAAATCCAAATTGTGGACGGTGCGGCAGGTATTTTTTTTTTGAATGAAAACTCGGTCTGTTCGCTGCAGCCCCAAAGGTGATTGCAGGCTTTAACCTGGATTTTATGGGTGGCAGCAGCAACATCCTGCAAATCATAGCGCAGGCTGCCATTGGGTTGGGCTGCAATATCGTTGGCTGTGATGCTGCCGGATATTTGATAGTACTCGACATTGTCCTGCGGATCGCAAACCAAAAAAGGGTTGCCCAGGGCCAGGACCGGAATTAACAAAAGTAAAAAAAACATGATTAAAATGAAATAGCGCATTGGTACCTCATCGTCAAATATGTTGATAGTGGATCCTAAAAAGGGCGGGGCCGGCTAAAAGTTATCATCAGCTGGGTGCCTTCCAGCACGTTAACCAGGCCGGCCGCGCTCTAACTCTTAGTCAAGACAAAGGTCATAGCCTTGCTGATAGCCGGCCTCGATGCCGGCAAAAATCTCCGGTGGTATCGGCTCGATGACAATATCGTCCACCAGGTTTTTAACGCCGAACAATTTGACTAGGCTGGCGACATCTGCGGCTAAAGTCGGCCGTGAAGCGGTCAGCTCGCCCAACTGTTTGATGGCGTCATTGGTCAGGTTGCCGGCTTTAACCGACATATAGACATTGCGCAGCGTGCGGTCCAGGTCCTTATCGCCGGCTTTAGATACCTCACAGCCGATATTCCTGGCCGTAATTTCCGTTAAAACCGTAACTGTAGAAACGCCGGCGGCATCCAATGAAACCCCGTTACAACCAAAAATTAAAATTGGAATCATAAATAACAAAATTGCGGCAATAAAAAATTTTTTCATGGGTCAGCCTCCCTTTGGTCGTTTTGCGCATGCATAGAATCGCAGCGCTGGTTTTGCTCAAAATAGAAAATACAACAATTGCGTTTAGGTGACCGCCGCGAAAAGCGGCAGATTTTTTGATCTGGCCATTTAGACTTGGCGCAGGTATTTGGATTCCCAAGCACACAAAAATTGATTTCAGTTTCCATTGACTGCCTATTGGTGGTCTTCGATGTACTGCTGCACGCGGCCCATAAATTTGCTGATATTTTTCAGCTCATCGTGTATTTTTACCTGGGCGGCTTCGATTTTTTCGATTTTTTTGCAAATCGTTTTATTACAATCTATCTGCATGGCGCGGCAATCCGAGGCGTGCCGGTAGACGGGTTTACCGTCTTTGCCGTATATCTCAGAGCGGCGCACAAAAGACAAACGAGCATAGACGCCCAGTACAATGGCAAGGACGGCGGCAAACGCGGCGGCAAATTTTTCGACCATGGCGCGGCCCTCCGGTTAGGTAATTGACTGCAGGCTAAGCACTCGGAATTCGGCGCGGTCTTTGACCGGCAGATTATTGCCCAGGTCCGTATCAATCACGGCCGAAACTTCCAGATAGCGCAGCTCGCTTTCGTTGGACTGGTTGCGCAGCTGCAGGTCATCACCGGATAAAACGATAGTTACGGTGGCCGACGCGGCGATGCTTTGATCCGACAGGCTGTTGATGACGTTGCCGTCATCGTCCACCAGTGACCAGGTGATCGAATCCGGTGTCACGGCGATGCCCACTTCGTCGGTAAAGACACAGCCCACGGCAAAAGTTGATTTTTCAACGGCGTAGCTGCTTAATTTAGTCGGCATGGGTTACCTTTCTTTAGGCGCCGTCATCGGCCGCGGAAACGGTATAGGTCACTTCCAGGGTGTCGCCGTTGTCGGCTGATTTGGAGCTGGCGAAGTTGGCCACACATAAAAGCGTTCCGGTTGTGCCGCTGGCCGACGATGCCAGAAACGCGCCGGCAATGGTTTGGCCGTTGGTGTCAATCGAAAAGCTGGCTTTGTTGGCGCTGTTGGTGATGGACTGGCCACTAGCCGCTGCTTCGACATATTCCTGGCGGTTGCCGGTGTAATTGGTGTTTTCGGTCCAGCCGGCATGGCTGGCCAGGGTGTCGCCGGTGGCCGGGGCGCCGGTGTTTTTCAAACCGACGTACCAGGTAGTGACTTGAGTCGAGCCGTGAAGTATCACATCGAGGATATGATTCAAGCCCTGGTTGGTCACCAGGTTGTGGGTGCGCTCTTTCCATTTGACTTTGCCGTCGGGTCCGTAGCATACGACATCGAAAAAGCCGCCGATATTGAAGCCGGCGCGGGCCAGTAACAGGGACAAAAATTTGTCAATGAATTTTTGCATAACGGTTTTCTCCTTGGTTGTCGCCGTTATGCTGGATCATTTTGAAAAAATGGCCTGGCCGGCTGGTTTGCGTTAATTTTTTTTACTTGGTCAACAACAATTTATTGTTTTTGGTGGCCTCCAGAATGTATGTTTCGCCGCGGAAATCAATTCTTAGCGGCAAGATGTTTTTTATGTTTTCGTCGTATTCAACATTTAATTCATGGCGGATATTGATCGTATCGCCGTCAGCTAAATAATAATCGGTTTCGCGCTTATCCTGTGATGACCGATATCTGACCTCTAATTTTCCCTGGGCCAGGTTGGGGATGATTTTAATATCAACAAAAGGTTTGCAGCGGAATTTCAGCGATTTGTCCACCGGAAAAATCTTGCTTGATATTTTCAATATGGATTTTTTATCGATCATGAAAAATTGATTCCTGGTTTTTTAACCGTAAAATTAACGGTAATTTTTTGCACGGTGAAGGATATTGAAACCTCGCCGCTGGCCAGTGCCCAGTAGCTGACATCGGACAGCTGCAGGCTGTCGCTGGCCAGGGCCACAAATTTCATAATGGCGCCGACGGTTTCGGCAAACTGCAGGCCGTCGGCGGCGGTGGCTGTCAGGTTCAGGGTTCCGCCGGCGCTGTCGGCCAGCTCGATGCCGTCGGCGGCGGCCACCACAAAGCGCACCAGGACGGCCGCGGCATCGGTCAGGGTGAGGCCGTCGGCCGCCGTTGCTGCCTGGCCGGTGGAGGCAGCATCGGTCAGGGTCAGACCGTCGGCGGCCGCGGCCAGGGCGGACAATTCAGCGGCCAGGGTTTCGGCCAGGCTCAGGCCGTCGGCAGCGGCGGCCTGCAGTCTGGCACAAATAAGGGTCGTATCGGCCAGGGTCAGGCCGTCGGTGGCCAGGGCTTGGATTACGCCAGCTAAAACCGTGCCCAGCACGCTATCACCGGCGGTCAGGCCGTCGGCGGCGGCGACAATGGCGGTCAAAACACTGATTACCTGCTCGGACAGGTCAAAGCCGTCAGCGATAGCGGCCAGCAGGGCGGCCGTGGCTGCGGCGCTGTCACTTAGAGCCAGGCCGTCGGCGGCCGTGGCCTGCAGTATGCCGGCCAGGTCGCCGGCCAGGGTTTCGCCCAGGGTGGCGCCGTCATTGGCCAGGGCCAGCAGCACGGCGGTGACGGCCAGGGTTTCGCCCAGGGTGATGCCGTCGGCGACCGTCGCCGGGTAAATTGCGGCTCGGGCTAGGACCTCGCTTAGGGTTAGGCCGTCGGTAGCCGTGCAGCCAAAAATCGCATTGACGGCGGCCGTATCGGCCAGGGTGGCGCCGTCGCTGGCCAGGGCGGTGAAACTGGCGCCGGCGGCCAGGGTTTCGGACAAGGTCAAACCGTCGGTCAGACTGGCAAGCAGGCTGCCCAGGCCTGCCAGGTTTTCGCCCAGGTCAACACCGTCGTTAATGGTGGCCTGCATGATTTTTGAGCGGGCCAGGGTTTCGGACAAGTCGAATCCGTCGGCGGCCGTGGCCTGAATCGTTTCGCCGGCGGATTCGCCATATTCGAAAAAACCGACGCAGTAATCGGCTGTTCGAGTAGTGCCCATAATGTCGGTACTGGGCATGGTCATCGAATTGGGGCCGCTCGAATCAGAATGTCTTTCTACTGCCTCACAACTATTTTCGGTGCCGATTAGTCTAAGATCATATGGTGCCGTGTCATCGTCTTCGACGTATATATAGCTGACACCTAGGCCAGTGGTATCGGTGATGTTAACGCCAGATTCGCTATCTGTAGTTGTAGTAGTAAGACCGGTTTGACTTCTAATCTGGTCATATAAACTTCGATCAATTGTTAGAGTACTATTTGATATATGCGATGCGGCTTCAAAATCGTATGTGTTATTTACAGAAAATATAGTGTTATAGATATAGCAATCGAGACCACCGGTTCCAGTTTGACCACTGGAGGGGACGTATGCAACAACACCGCCAGTGCTATAATCATCGGAATCTTCATCTCCGTTGAAAGCAATCGTGCAAGAATTAATGTTGAACTCAGTGTCAAGATTTCCGGTGCCATACTTTTGCCAATTTAAACCTGCTCGGTAGCAGTCAACAATACAGCAATTCGTTAAATTTAAAGTTACAGAATACAGATAATAGGTGTAAACGCCGTCCTGGTCAGCTGTATCGTTGTCAGTCCAGATTAAGCAGTCTTCTATATTAACCGTAATACTTGCGGCAATTCTGATACATTCGGCGCTGCTAGTGCTCGATCTTTGCTTTACCTCGATTCCTTGTAGGCTGGCGGTTCCGGCAGATATTGTAATGCAATGACTACCACTGCTCACATGCAAGGCATGGTGATAGCTTCCGCCGGTTCGCGGTTTGCTTGGATCCCATTGGGCATCTGAATCGCAGGTAACCGTGCAGTTGGCATGGTCCCAGGTAATGGCGGCGGTTTCATGAGGCAAATCATTGAAGGTACCTTCAATTGATATACTCGTTTCCTCGCCGCTTTCTATGGCAAGGCGCAACGTTCCATAGTCGCCGCCGGATTCTTTGACAGTCGCCATTTAGCTAGTCGTCCAGTTTATCTACAAGATTATTTAAGGCCTGCGCTTGCGTGACAGAAACGTGGCCGCCCTGGCCGATTGCCCAGTCGACGCCGGATTCTTTAAAGTAAAATCGATTGGTTTCCAGCACGCTGATAAATTTATCGTTAAAATCATCTTTCAGCCGCTGCTTATCGTGGGGCTTTGGTATTGTGATCGTAATACTGTTGGAGCTAAATCCGTCCACGGTGGCACCATTCCAGACACTATCCGGATCTTGCGTTTCAATATAGTCGCGCATTTCGGTTTTCAGCTCATTGGCCCCTTTGCCGCTTGCGGCAATGACTTCAGGGTCTACCTCGACTCGATATTGCGCGTAGGTCGGCTGATTATCCAGAACGCTAAAAACATAGTTTATGTTCCATTGATTCACATATACGGTTGCAGCTTGCCAGCCGGCGCCGTCCGTCACGTCGACAATGACAAATTTGGGCAATGTAACCTTGCTGCCGGGGTCCTGGCCAGGTCGCAACACATCGGCGATATCCCCTTTTTTTCTTTTTCCGTCGGCGCGGTCCTGCGCCCATACTATGATTCTGTACGGCATCGCTTAAAATCCTTTCTTTGAAATAAAGTTAACTTCAATCATACGACTATATGCGCAATTCGTAATCGGGCTTTGTAATGGTTATGCGGCCGTCAGAAAATACCCATAAGCGATAGGTATTTGTTGCGACACAATGAATATACTCGGTTAAAACAAAGCCGGCGCGCTGGGGCATAAAAGCGCGGGCGAAGCGTTTGACCAGGCGTTGGCCGGCGGCGTGGTCGATTAAAACATCATGCGTTGGCAGCTGGCCCAGTTGATCGATTAGGGTCACGCGCACCACTCGATCAAGGCCCAGGTCATTGACTTCTTGCCAGCGACGTTCGGTTGCAGAGTCCGAATCAAACTGGCTGATGACTTGGCCGTCATCCAGTTGGACCTGCCAATAATAGCGCTTGTTGGGTTTGGGCATGGTTTTAGGTTTCGTCGTAGCTAAAAGTTATATTTTCTTCGCCCAGGCTGCCGGGGCTGGCTGTACTGGCAATGCTCATCTGTATTCTTAACAGAGAACCCCAGTAAGCGGGGGCCTCGCCGTTTAGAAACTGAGTATCACCAGAATCCATATCAATCGGGCTGCCCGATGTTTTGGTAAATATATCGGTGCCGGCAATATCGGTGTTTTGCTGGGTCTGAAAGCTGCTCTGCACATCATACTGCAAGCCGATGCCGGTGCCATAGCCGTTGTTGCCGTCGGAGTAGGCCTCCAGGTTGGTTAGATCGGTGGTCGGGTCAACGGCGACATAGGCGCGCAGCTGTTTTGTGTAAGAATAATTTGAGCCGCTGCCGGGAATTTGCAGACGGTTGTTGTTGTCAACCGTGTTTTCGTCGGCCGACTTCATGCGGATGGTGTCGCCGGTTTTATCAACGCCCGTTGAAAGCGCTGACATTTCATGTATTTCAACGGTGGCTGCCATGGTTTTAACTCCTTATTGGGCCTGGTTTAACAAATCTTTAAAGGCATCGATAAATTTCGGCGGCGCGCCTTGGGCGGTCATAATGCCGGTAACGCTATTCATATAGGTCTGCAGGGCTTGTTTGTGCGCGGCGCCGGCGCTGCGCCGGGCGTCCAGCTGCGCGGCGATATCGGCCAGCATGTTTGACATGGTGGCCACATCTCGGGTCAGATCGTCGATTTTTTTCTCGATGCGTTTGTAGCGTTTATTGAACATGGTTTATCCTATGCGATTTCGCCGCCGACTGAATTTAACAACTGAATGCGGCGCGCTGATTGAAAGCTTTCATTGGCAATTGAAAGCTGGATTACGGGCGATGTTTCACTAGCGGTTTGGTCGCGCTGGTAGTAAAAAGTAGCGCTTGAGCCGCTGGTAATGGTTTTATTAAGCGAGTCCTGGGCATAGGTGCCGCTGGCCGACAGCGATATGCCGCCGGTGCCATATAAAAAATCAATGGTCAGCTGCCAGTAGTCGTCAAAGCTCCAGCCGTATTGATCTTTTAATGCGACAGTGACCTGGCAATAGGGTGTCTGGGTGCCGGGCAAGGCGTTATAGACAAATTCTTCGTCAACATTGATTGTGCCGGTTCCGCTGGCCAGGCTCCAGGCAATTTCAGACAGATGCCGGGGTTCAAACAGGGCATTGATTTCAGCGATGGTGACAGCCGTAAGCCCGCCCAGCACCAGGACATGGCCAAGCTTGACGTGGCCGGCCGGGGTGGCGGGCATGACCGGATCGGTGCCGGCGGTGCCTTTTACGACATCGACGGCGCTGTCGGTGCCGGCTGCCAGCAAATCATAGCGCGACTGGGGCGCCGTGGGGGCCGCGTCCAGGGTCACGCTGGCATGAATGGATTGAAGCAGGGCATCGATGCCGACGGCCTGGGTGTTGCCGGATTGTTGCAGCAGGGCGTCAACGCCGGCGGCAACGTGGGTTTCTTTGACCAGGATAGCATCGACGCCGGCAGATCGCAGGCCTTCGTGTTCGAGAATGGCGTCGACGCCGACAGAGCGCAGGCCCTCGTATTCGAGTATGCCATCGATGCCGGCGGTTATGGGTACGTCCATGCTGTCAGGGGTCAGGCTGTAGGTGTCGCCGCTGATGCGGTAAGTTGTGGAATCAACTTTGACCGACATACCGCCGTAGGGATAAACGGCGCCGCCGCTCAAAATGCCATCATACAGGGTTTCAGCGGCGGGGAATTGACTGCCCGATACCGGGGTCGGCACCGCGCGGCCATGACCGATTATTTCGTAATAGCCACGAACGCCGCCTTTATGTGCGATTCTAACGGCGTTGCCACGCCGGCACCAGGGGGGCAACGTCTGCCAATTGCGCGGGTAGTGACACAAGATAAATTCATTGCTTCCTTGTACTTTGCAACGTGCCAGCTTGTTGGTGTCGTCTAAATCCCATAGGACGGCGTCACGAGTTTCGGCCCGCTTGCGGAAACGCCGGTTTAAACCGCGATCTATGATTTTTCCCTCGTATAGCCTCATGATACAATTCGCCAGGCGTCGATTTGATCGTCAAATCTGCCGGCGCCGGCGCCGGATGGTTTTGAAAAGGTCCTTGTCAATTTTGCAATGTAGGCCGACAGATCCAGTCCTGATATCGGGTGTTTGACTTTAATGATATCGCCGATTTCATCCTGCAGATGCGCAGCCTTTGTAAAAGTTATCCGGCGGCGCTGGGCCTTGACCACGGCCAGCTCATGGTCGGCCACCATTTGACAATGGGCCACGGTATTGCAGAGGGCATCCTCGATATCATGATTTATAACGAGGCCGCCCATATCGTTTTGCAATTGCGTATCATTGGCGCTGGCTTGAAACATTTGCTTTTCGTGGCCGATGGGCCGCGCGTATAGGTCGTAACGGTAATCGGCTGCAGCTAAAGACTGAATCAAGGCCGACAGGGCCAAGTTGGTCAACAGTAGGTTGACGCCGCAGGTAAAGCGCGTTTCACAACCCAGGGCCGAGGCGCCGAATCCGGCCACAGCCGCCGCAAAACCAAAAACGTAAAGGCCTCGATCAGGAGCCTCAACGCTGACCACACAATAGGTTTCGTCAACGTCTTCATCAGAGATGTATTCATCCCCATGGCCGCCCAACATGCTGATTAGTGCGCTATAGTCGTTTATCGACTGGATGACATGCAAACGCGGATAACGACAGCGGCGCGTTGAATCGTTTGAATAGTGAACAGTTATTTGATCCTCTTTGCTCCAAAAGCCAACGGTGCCGTTGATACTTTCGATGCGTTGCTCATCCCAAAGAACTTCAATATCTGTCAATCCTTCGCATCTGACTGTTACGCGGTTGATTTGCGAGCTGCTGCGGTCATCGGGCGTAAAATCATAAAGGGGGGTTGTTGCCGCGCCGGTGTAATCGTGATCGACGGCGGCGGTGAGGTCTATTTCGCGCAGGGTGTAAATGCCATCGGTGCCCCAATGTCCAAACGCACCGAAATGGTTTAAAATGTCGTCGATCACATCTTTTAGCGATTCATCAACCCATTGCCCATAGACTACATGATCGTTGCTCAGCGTCGGAATGCTGTAGTCGGCGCTTTCAAGATTGGCGACATTTTCCAGTACATCGGTGAAAATATTATCAAGCGATTCGGCACGGTAACCTTCGGTGGCTGTAACGATCAGCTCGGGCCACGCGCCGCTGCGGTCTTCACACAGCACTTTTATGACCGGGTGTTGCGACCGGCTATAGGTCAACCGCGTTGCGGTAACGACAAAAATGCCCTGCTGCTGCCAATAGGTAGTACCTGATACCTGTTCACCAAATGAGATGGTCATCTTACGGCCCTTTTGACACAGAACCGAAAAAATAGATGACGTGTTGGTGGGGTCAAACAGGTCACCACGCGCCAGTGAAAAACTGGCGGTGGCCGGCCGGCCGATTTCCCAGCTGATGGAAACCGGCGCGCCGGCGGACAAATAGCCGGCCAGATCGGGCGCAAAGTCAGAGCGCGCCCACATCAAAGAATGTTCGGCGCCATCGAAAAGAGACCAAATATTCCACAGGCTGTTATCGTCATCATAGGCAACGGTTAAGTCATAACCGCCGAAATCCCGATGCAGATTTGCGGCTGCAGCAAAGTCGTAATGATCGCCATTGACGGTGCCGATAATATACTTGCCGCGGTAAAGGGCGCCGCCTTGCTTAAATCCGATCACTCGATATTCGCCATATCCCTGGGCGTTATTGGCGGCGGTGTAAATGATATTTTCGTCCTCGTTATAGGCGCCCATGCGCACGTAATCGGTTGTTAAAAAGCCGGCGACATTGTCTGAATTGTAGGTTGACCAGGTTTTGGCCGTCACGTCATAAATCACTACGCCGTCATAGCTGCCCATCATGATTTGGCTGTTATTGTTTATGGGCACAAAATTTTTGAGGTAGTAATCATCGCGCAGGGGGCTGTAAGTCGGCCGCTCGTAGGTGATGGCATCGGTATCCAGATCGATTATGGCCAGGCCGCGGCGCGCCGATTGCCCATAAGATGGCTCATAGTTGCGCACCGATCCATAGATGACATTGCCGATCATAATCGGCGAGCCGATGCCGCGGTAGTGAAATTGTGAATAGTCGCTTTCGTTGTAGTATTTAACCAGCGAGCCGGTTGAAATTGAAACAACCCAAAGGGCACCTTTCCAGTTGCTGGCATAGTTGACGAAACCGAACAGAATTTTGTCATACTCGGGGTATACGGACAGGTAGCAGTTTTCAGACTCTACCGAATAGGGGCCGAAACCGACATCCGAATAATGGGTATGATATTGATAATTTCCGGTGATCGGGTCGCCGGTGTCATCCAGCTCGATATAGCCGATCTCTATACAGCCGACAGTAACGGATTCACCGGCCCAGCCGATCCACAGCCGGTTATTGGCGGCGTCGATAAACGGGGTGATCGAATCACGCTGGTAATACGGCAACCCATAGGGGCCGTCGATATTGCCGGTAACATTATAGGTTACATCGTCTTGAAAATAATACTCCTTTACAGTCTGGGTATTATGATCAATCAACAATATGCGCCAGTCGCTGGCCGCCACTGCTATATATTGACCGTCGCAGCTGGTAGAGTTGCGCTCGATGTGGCCGGCATCGGTCCACACGTCATCCCAGCCGGGTGAACCGTCTTGTTTGTAACATTTGGTAATGGTCCAGGTTGTTGCGTCAACGACCAGCACGCGCGCCAGGGCGTTGGGGCCGCTGCCCAGCCAGGCGCCGACTATAAATAAATTCTGGCTGGCGGGGTCATAGTGCAGATAGGCGCCCCATAGGTTTTCGTTGGCATCTTCAGACGTACAATAGCCAGCAGAATTTTTATCTAATATTAGAACGTTGACATCTTCGTGATAGGCGATAACGATATCATTGTCGGTTTGCGCGGCGACATAGGGATGGCGGCCGGATGCGGTATAATCGGCGTAGGTGGTCAGCGCTGCGGCCGTCGACCAGGTCGCACCGTTATCGGTTGAATAGGTATAGTAAATATTACGTTGCTCGTTGTCGCCGTCGATGGCGTCCAGGTATTCGAAAAACAAATATTTACGGCCGCTGGCGGCGGCCAGTAGGCTGCAATGGTTGCGGTCGCGCGTCGAACTCAAACCGGGCACGCTAATGGCGGCATCGTTGCCCCAGGTGGTAAACGAGGCATCACAGGTGCGCTTGTAAAGATAGTAAACGCCAGACGCCTTAACCTTATAAATCAGCATATAGCCGGTGGATATTTCACAAAGGGCCGGGCCATCGTGGGTGTAGGCCCCCCAGCTTTCGATCAAGGTGGCGGCGGTAACGATTGCGCCGGTAGGGCTAATGATCATGTAATAGTGATAGTTGTTAGAACCTTCCAGGCTAAAAAATACAATACCCAAATTACCGCTTGTTAATTCAACCAGACAGCAATCAATGACCGGATAGCCGGCGTCATCGCCGTTATAAATCTCGGTTTCGTACCAGGTTGTCCGGTCGGTATCCGAATATTTGTAATATAAATCGTTTCCTTTAACGTAAACGGCCGCCAGGCGGCCGGCGGTGGTCACGATCATGGCCGGGTCGGTTTCATTGACCGAATCGTCATTAAACAGTTGGCCGCCGAATGGGATATCGCCGGTAAAAGCAGATGATACGATTTTGCAGCGCGGTGCGTGGTCGGCGCCGTCCTGGGCGGTTTGCAAGGTGGCATTTAGAGATACGCTCATTATGTCACCTCGCTGATGATCAACAGGTTTAGCTCGACATTTTTGCGATTGCTGGCGTTGCCGGTCAAATCAATGTGGTATTCACCAGTCAGTTGCATAACCTGCACGTTGTAATCGGTGCCGGTATTGGGCCGAAAAACGGTCTGGTCGTCGGCCTGATAAATGGTATCTAAAGACGAAAATTGGTCTGGTGACATATAGGGCCATTTTAATTTGATAGGCTGGCCGGCCAGAAAAAAGCCCCAGGAGAAAAACTGCAAGCCGTCGATGGTATTGACGGCCGCCGCGGCACGCTTTTCGGTGATTACGCTTAGGCCGGCCGGGTTTTTTTCGAACGTGTAGGCACCCAGCTGCATTTTTTTGGTTAGCAAGGCGTCAATGCCGGTGTTGATCGTGGGCATTGTTTTAGCTCCTAAAAATCATTTTAATTCCTGGTGCAGCACGTCGCGCACGGTGGTTTCGACAGCGCTGCGCAGGCGGCCGGCCACGCCGCCGGCTTCGATGCCGGCTTCGATGCCGGCGCCGTTGATGGTAATCGGCACATTGATGGATATCGGCCCCTGGCCGCGGGGCAATACGGTTTCGCCGCGCTGCAAGATGGCCGGGTATTCATCAGGGGCCAGGCCCTGGTGTAGGCGCCGGGCGCCGGCAAAGGTGGCAGCGGGCAAAAATCGGCCGGCGGATACCGCGCCCACTGTGCCGCCGCCATGAAACAAGCCGGCGAAAACACCGCCGCCGATGTTTTCGAATAAGCCAGATACCAGCATGCGGCTTTGAATCCGGATCAAATCACTGATGACAGAATTTGCAAAGTCCTTGGCATTTAATTTGCCGGTTTCAAAAAAATCAGCCAATGAATCACTCATATTATAGGAAACGGCGTTCATGCGCTCATCGATGCTGCGGTAGCTGGCTATTGTGCTCTTTTCCCAGGCTTTGACATGGGCGTCCATGGCTTCGTAGGCTTCGGCGTTGGCCTCGGCAATGGACTGCTGACTTTTTTTAGCATCGCGCACCAAAGCATCATGTTGGACAAATCGCGAATATTCATGGGCGCTCATGGCATGGTGCAACGGCGCCATGGTCGCATGTTTCATACTGGTTTTTTGGGCAAATGATTGCACGTTGCCGGCTGCATTGGGAGGCGGAGCAATTTTATTTGATGCGGTTTGATAGGCGTCAATTTCGTTGAAAAATTTTTTTAATCGTCTATCTATCAATTCACCTTTAACTAGCTGGATTTTGCGGGTTAGCAAGTCATACTGCTGCAGCATTGGTTTTAAAAATTCTTCTTGTTCCAATCTGGGCACACTGCGCCGGGCGAGGTCCATTCTGCGCTGAAGATCTGCAGCGCGGGTTTCAAGATTGTTTAAGTAGGTTTCTTTAACTGATGATTCGAGCTGACCTCCTATATTGACGTTTAGCCAGCGGTCTATTTTGCCAAATGCGGAAGCAGCAAGATTTGTTGCCTGGGCCAGCGCTTTAATCGCCGCTGTTATACTGTCGATATTTTGCAGCACCACTTTGGAAAAGCTAACCTGGATAACCTTATACATGTCATCCAGCGAGTCTTTTGCCTTTTCCGCGCCGCGAAATAATTTATCATCTAAAATCAGACCTAATTCGCGCGCGCGATTTGAAAAGTCATCCAATCCGCTTGAACCATTGCGCAGCATGTTGACCAGGGCGGCCCCTTCGGAATCAAACGCTTTAAATGCAATTCTCAGGCGTTCGGCGGGATCCTCGGTTTGCTGGATTACGTCGGCCAAGTCGCGAAAAACGTCTTCGGTTCGGCGCGTGTTGCCGGCTGTATCAAAAACAGCGATATTGTATTGTTCCAGCACCGCGCGCAGCTCGCCTTTTTCCTGGGCGGCCTCGGCCACACGCCGGGTAAAGCGCTGCATGGCCATATCAAGGGTTGCGGTTGTTACGCCGGATCGTTCGGCAGCGTAGCGATATTCCTGCAGGGCAGTTGTAGAAATACCTAATTTATCCGACGTTTTGGCGATGGCGTCGGCTGCCGATAGACTATTTGAGATTAACAGGCCCAGGCCGCTGGTACTGGCCAGGGTGGCGATACTGCCTCTGAGAGAAAACAAGGAACTAGACAGGGCGCTGACACGGCCAGAAACAGCTTTAAAGGCGGCGGCGGTGGCGTCTTTGCCGGCTAAGACAATTTCGAGGCGGTTGTCGGGCATAGTATTAATTCCAGTTTATCAAATTCTTTGGCCGGCCAGCTTGCGGCGAAAATTTTTTGCGATGTTACGCCGGGCGTCATCCTCGTTGGCTTTCCAAAACGGATCAATCATGGGCCGCTTGGGCAGTCGGATGCGGTTGCCGGTGCGGCGGCGCAAAAAAAAGTATTTGGCATCGGGGTCGTTTTGTTTTTTGAGTCGGCCGCCGATGCGGGCCAGACGTCGGCCCAGGGCCTGGCGGCTGCCGGAATAAAGCACGTCAGTGCCCTGGGTGTGCTTTAAAATCAATTTTTTCCAGGAAGTACCCAGCCGGCGTTGCACGAAACCAAAGGATATATTTAATTTGCCGCCATCATAGCCGATATGATAGCGCAACAGGCGCGCCAAGCGATACAGGGGTACTTGATTTTTGCGCAGGCGGCCGGCCTTGGTACGTCGCGCGATTTCTGACAGCTGGGCGGCGTAGGGGTGGCCGCCGGGTACGCCTTTTTTGATCTGTTCGCGCAGTTCGCGCAGCTGGCGGAAAGCTTCGACTTTGATTGCCGTTTCAAGCGCTTTTTTCTGGCGCTTGTTTTCGGCCTTAAGGTCGGCGCGAAGTTTTTCTACTCCTTTGACGGTAACGTTAAATTGCATGCTGGCTTTCGATGACCTTAGCTTCCAACAACTTGATTTTGATCATGGTACTATTTGACAGTTCGATGCCTAGGCGTTCGGCCTCGGCATAAACGGCTGTATAATCAAGGCCGATCAATCCGCCGGCTGTACTGCGCCATTGGGTAATGACTTGGCGCCACAGGTCCCAGGCGTCATTGTTGGCCGGGTGCAGGGGCGGCGGCGTGTTATTTTCGCAGCCGGCGCAGGGCGCCGCATCGCCTTTGGCAGCGCGGCAGGTCTTACAAAAATCTAATCGGTTGCGGTCTGAGTGCCAGGCCCAGACCTCAACAAGTTTTTTTCTTCTGCCGGATCGCCATAAGTTTCAGCTAAAATGGCATTCCATAATTTCAGAGCAATTAGGTTGGGCAGCTCATCGATCAATAGATTTTCCTGGTCTGAAAAAATCAGTTGAAACGAATAATCGACTGCGTCCTCGGCCTCGGCCAGGGTCAAATCGGCTAAGTTATAGCCGGCCTTGCGCAATTCTTTTAACTCACCGCGTGTCAGCGCACGAACTTTAAAGGTGTAGTTATCGGTTTTGACTTCGCGCATTTTGCAAAACTCCTTTTTTTATAGGTCCGATAAGCCCTGCAGGACCTATACCCCTATAGATTTTATTGGCTACGGCACCAGGTCATAGCTGGCCACAGAATTTGTTAACCGCGCCACAATGGCGCTGGCTTCGGTGCCGTCGACATAATAGCCGTTAAAAGACATTGGTACGACCATGCCGGTTGGGCCATCCAGGCTGATGCCGGACACATCGTATTGCAGTTCTTGAATTTCCAGCTCAAAAATGCTGTTGGCGCTGCCGGTGATGGTCAGCTTAAGGCTGGATTCGGTATCGGCCAGGGCCTTATCAAGTAGGGTGGAATCTTCAAATAAGGTTGTCAGGGTGCCGGTGATACTGACATCGCCTTCGGGAATTGATCCGCGCACGCCGCCGGAACCGATCACGCGCGCGTCTGGGTCAAGACCGAAATCCACGTTGATTGACAGCTCGCGGCCGTTGCTTAAGGCGCTGCCGCCTTCTGTGATGGCAGCGTGAAGATTATCCAGCCGGGCCAGGGTGATATCGGTTGCTGATGCGTCGAAAGCGGAATTTTCAAATGATGGGGTGGCGCCCAAAATTTGCATGTCGATAGTCAGCTCGCCATCGCCGCCTACCGTAATGCCAAATGAGGCAATTTTGCAGCCGGTAAAGCGCTCGTATTTGTCAGTCGTCAGATCGGTGTAATGCTTTTCGAGGGTAAACGACGGCATGGTGTTGGCAATTTTATATTCGTGGACGTAGGGGCCGGAACCGGTGCTAACAGGATCGCCGAACATGGCCGCCAGCCAGTAGGCAAGGCATATTGAATCTGCGGGTATAACAGTAGGGCCGGAAACATCCACATTACCGGAAAATGGTTTTGAGGGGTTGCGGGTTCCGTCAATTGTGGCTGGGGTGTTGCGGGCTTTGCTGCCGACAACATTGCAGCTGTTAACATCCAGAAGATAGCCAGTTGCTGGGGCTGTTCCATAGGTTGCTTCAAATCCCATTGCCACCTTGGTGGTTGCACCTTTTTGTTGGGGCATGGTTCAATCTCCTTAAAAAAAATTTAGGTCAAAGTGTCCTCGCCGATGACAAGCCGCTGGGTAAAAGTAAAATCCATGTTGCCGTGGACTTCGGGCAGCATACCGATAGTGTCCGCGTCATCGTCGACGGCAAGCGACCAATTGGCCGGCATAGCGGCAACAACGGCGGCTTGAGTCTTGGATATAAAATCTAAAATAAGCTTGACGCCGTGGGGTTCGTGCAAATTGGTGTCGGCCGTTTGCTTAACGGATGTGGTATTAATAACCAGCCAGGCAAACAAATCCCAAATGACATGGCGAACATCCTGGGCGGCGCGCTTGGCCGGCTGGCCTAAAATAATAAAGGGCGTATCGCCGGGCTCGTCGGCATCGGGTTGGGCTTCACTATCCAGACCGGTGTAGACTGTCACCGAGCGGCCGAAATTGGCCTGCGCCCAGTTATCCAGGTCGGAATCGCGGGCGATGGCCTGAAAAAATGTTTGAAAAAAGGTGTAACGGTCCATGACGGTTTATTTCTTTTTTAGACCGGCAAAATATTCGCGATAGTTGTAGCGCTGAGCCAATTCTTTTGTGGGCGGTTTGGCATCCAGTTCTTTAAGATCAACATGGCCGATCAGGGCTTTGCCCAGGCGCAGCAGCAAATGCGCGTCCTCCTTGGGGGCCTGGTGATGGACACCGGGCGGCGTTTTGCCTTTATCGTCGGCTTTGCATTTTACGACTTCGCCGGCGACAACGGTGCCGGGGGCCAAAACGGTGATATCAAGCATTGTGTTAGGCATGTTAGTTACCTCCTTATCGTTGGATGTTTGGGGCCGCAAACTTGGCGAAACCAGAAAGCGGCCCGTATTTTCTAAAGACAGAGTCATTTTTTTATATGCCGGCCGCCGCATCTTTAGATCAACGGCGGCCGGCCCTTTTTAGGTCGCTGCCGGCGGCCGCGCTTTAAATTCAACGGCCGCCGGCGCTTGGGGTTATCACGGCGTATCGTTGTTATAAGCGAAGCTTTCCGGGTGGCGCACGGCAATATCGGTTGATTCATGCACCACGATTCGCAGGGTACCGGACAGGCTGTTGGTATAGGGATCGATAAGCACATCCAGGCCACCCCAGAATGCAACCAGCAAATCACGATAGTTGCCGAAAAAGACATCACCCGACGTAATCTGGTTGGTAACAAGGGGCGGGTAGCCGTTTAGCATATTGTTATCATCCCAGATAAATTTTGCGGTATTGGTGGCCTTTTCGGTGGTTTTGAGGCTGCCACGCATGGCGGCCTCGATGACGTAGTGCAAACTGCCCATCAGGGCGTTATCGGTAGCGACGGCAGACTCCATGGCAACCACTTCGGCCCAGGTCGGCACGGCGGCGGCAAACGCTGTCGGGGTATTGATGCCGGTCTGGTTGGCAATGCCGGTCGGTTGGCCGCTGGAGCCGCTGCCGTAGTGGGATGCCAGATCGATGGCCAGGGCCACGCCGATGGCCAGGTCGTCGCGCACCAGGTTTTCGATATCCAGGCTGGATTGCAAAAGCAGGTCGCGCGTAATCTCGGAATAGGCGCCCAGGGTTTTGGGCACCATGTTGACCTGGTCAAATGCGGGTTCACTTTGCCCTACATCGGCGCCTTCGGTTGCCACCCAGCCAGCGCTGGAGCCAGCGGTTTTGCGAGGGATGGACACATCGCCGACCAGGCCGGTTAGCGCGCGGGCGCCGGCGTTCATCACAACAGAAAGATTGCGCAAAACATCGATAAAGCTGCCGGACAGCAGATTGTCAGCAATCAGGTGGCCGCCGGCGGTGGCCACGCCGGCCGACAGATCGCGGGTCTGCGGGGCGTCCTGTTTGCGCCAGGGTACCTCGCGGCTCATGTAAATATCATAAGGGATGACAAATCCCTTAGGATTTAAAGACAGAGTTTTGGCGGCGGCGTTGGAAACTTCGCGTTCAAAACCGGCTGCATCGTGAAATAGTTTTTCCTGGGGCGTATTACGAAATGCCATAGCACGCAGAGCACGAAACAGGCTGTATTCCTGCTTTTCGCGGTCGCCCAAGCCGATGGTTGGATCTGCAACGGTAATGGGTTTGACGTTATCCTCGGGAATATTATCGAGAATCACCGCGCGAAACTGGTCAACGGTCAGACCGTCGGCGATGGCTTTATCGGCTTTATCGCGCATGTTGAAACGGGCGGCCAGGACGTTGATATCTTGGATTCGTTTCATTTCTTTTTCGGCGGCTTCGCGCTTTACGGCATCGATATCAACGGTTTCAGAATTGGGGGCAGCAGGCGGATCGGCCACGCGGTTGTCGTCGTTTTTGGGTTTGATCGGATCGGGCATTGTTATTTCCTCCTTGTAAACAATGGTTTTATGGTTATCGGTGCGGATTTCCCAGGCTCGATTGACGCCGACGGTATCATCGGCGGGGATGGATACCAGGCTGATTTCAAACGGTTCCCAGGACATAGCGCGCATGGTTTCATGGCCCTCGTTTTCTTCTTCAAGAACCATTTTGTGTATCCAGTAGCCTATTGAGATTTTAACCCGAATACCGTCAATAATATCGTTAAAAATCTCGTTAGCCCGATCCGATTTGCCCAACCGAATCTTTGCATGACCTCGCCGGTCACGGCCAATCCAGGCTTTTTCGATGACGCCGACAATGTCGCGGCGGTCGTGGTCTACCAATACAGGGCCATCATTTTTAAGCCGGTTTAAAATAACCGACTTTTTCCCATGGTCTAGAATTTCAGTACCCCACCAGCGTTCGTAAGGGTCTTCAGATGAATACGTCAAATCGACGGTCCGCGCGTCTTCGTTAATTGCGTCGCGTTCGATGGCCGCATCGCGATACAGCTGGCCGGTTTCAATTGTTTTAGTTGTCGGCATTGGTTGACTCCTTGGATGTAGATTTTAGGCCTAGTAGGGTTTCTTCGGCCGCCAGTTCAGCGGCAATTTCCTCAATGTCAAGGCCTTGCTCGGCGGCAATGCGGGTGCGTGATTTGACGGACAGGTTAACGGCCTTTTCGTTGGCTGCCATATCCTGGGCCGGGTTAACGTATGACCAGCGGCGGCCCTGCCAGATGACCTGGCGCCATTTGTCGATTTTTCGCGGTGGTAAGTCAACCTGGCCGGTGATCAGGGCCATGTCAAGCCAGTCGTTGTAGACATCGGCGCAAAGGTGTTCAACGGTCCATCCCTGCAATAACATCCAGACATCACGGTCATTGTTAAAGGCATGGCGGATTGAGCTAAAATTTCCCTCTTTGACATCGTTTGATATGGCCGTGTAAGACACATTTAAGCCGGCGCCGACGCCGCGCAGGCTGGCCTTGATAAAATGCCCAAAACCTGCATTGGGGTGATCCACATCAAAGGCCTTGAAATCATAACCCCTGGGCAGCTGTTTAATTGTGCCGGGTTTTACTTCTTCGATTAGGTTTCCCTTAGAATCCTTATCGTCATAGGGGGCGCCGATGCCATCAGGGCTTACATAAAAACCCATTTTACCGGCGCCGGCGCGCGCGCTGACCAGCTCGGTAAATTCATACTGGTTTAGCATGTGCAGCCGGCGGATGGCCGATTTTGTCCAGGGGATACCGCGGGTCTGGTTGATACGGTCAATGCTAAAGGCGTGTATGATTTGCTCGGCCGGCAATCGGGTGTAGCGCTGGCCAGACACGGCGCTACCGTAGTAGTCGGCCGGGTTTTTGGCTAGGATGTGGTAGGCGGTGGGCCGATACCATTCGTCACGCTCGACACCCATGCGGATGTTACGGCGCTCATCGTTTAGCTTTTCGTCCAGCTGGTCGGGTTCGATCAGCTGCAGGGTGAAGCGAAAAGGATTATCAAAGCCTGAAATTTTTCTGACTAAAATCTCGCCATCGCGCGCCACGGTTTTAATAAATAAGCGCTGCAGGTCGGCAAATGACAATTTGCCGTCCGCCGTGCAGTTTTTCTTTTTGCACCAGGTTTGCCAGGCGCTTTCGATGGCGTCTTTGGCCGGGGTATCAACGGTTTTTTTACCGCCGGACTGGTTGACCGGGTTTGATTTTAGCTGAATGCCGGCCGCGCCGGCCACGTTGGTTTCAAGCAAGTGCATAAATTTTTTGCCGTAGTCGTAATTTTCGCAAACCTGACGACTACGGGCGCGCAGCACTTTTAAGCTGTCCTCGATGTTGCGATCCATGCTTTGGGAATCGGTCACCCAGTCGGTAAACAGGCGGCCGGTAACAGCTCCCTCGTAATTTCGTTGCGCGGGCTGGCGCCCAAAGGAAAATAATCGGTGCAGGAAATGGTTGAACAAAAGGCCGGCTTTTTGTCGCAGGGTATAGGTTGCCATTAGCCAAACCTCACATACACATTGGATTGATGACCTTCACCGTTGGCGACGGCCTCGGCCTGTAGCAGGCGTTGATACTCAGCGCGGTATTTGTCGCGCCATTCTAAAACTCGATGAATGGGCATCATGCCGATGTTTTCGTTGGCCAAAATAATGGCGCCCTGTTGCTTGTCGGCTCTTTTGAGTAGTCGGGCTTCAAGGGCGTCTAGTACTTGTTTGACATGACTTCTAGCATCATGGCCGGATGTTTCGGCCACCAGGTTGCGCAAAACTACGATGGTTCCGTTATCAACCGTATAGCGTTCGGATGATCCGCCGGTCAAATAGGCTTGCCAATGGTAGATACCGGGCTCATAGGCGGCGGTATCGCTTGTGGTCAGGGTTACCAGGTGGTCATCGCCATCGGCGCTGCCGGTGATTTGGATCTGCTTGTTTTCTTTGACCATGGCATAGGACAGCACCCAGCCATCTGATGCTTTTAGCTCGGTGCCGGCTGCATTGACACAGGCCGATGACTTGCGTTTCCATTGGACATAATCGCCGGAAGTGATCTGGGCGGGCTCGGTGGTTGGTATGGTCATAAAAAAAAAAATCCCCGGGCTACGCTTAAAGGCAATCGATTGTATGATCGCTTTTGAGTGTAGCACAGGGATTTTATTGATTTATGAAAATGAGGGATAAATGATGCCAAAATGTAGGGTAAATGCATGCACAATGATACTTGACAAGGTGTAAACTGGGTCAATTTTAGTTTTCGTCGGCGGGCAGCTCGGCGCCGCGGTCACTTCCTTTTGTAAGGCGTTGAAAAAACGTATCGATATTATCGGAATGGGCATAGACGCGGCGGTTAATGATTTTGTGGGGCAGCCCCTGGCTAAAGAAAAATCGCAAAGTGCGTTCATCCATGTCATCTAAATATTTGCAAATCGCTTTATATCCGATCAAAACCTTACCTGAGTTCATGACATATTCATCCAGCTGCCGGCTTGCGATTGATTGAGAGATCCCATCCATCCGCCGGCCGGCGTGGGCGCGGGTTTGGGGGCGGGCTCGGGTTCGGGTTCGGGTTCGGGCTGTTTGCGATACTGAAGGCCGATGACATCAGCTGCCACCAGGGCATAGACCGACACATCCCAGGCATGATTCGCACGGCCGGCCGGACAGGTCCAAAGGCCTTTTTCGTCGACATATTCGGCGCTCATTTGTTTGGCCCAGTCCTCGGTCACTTCGGCATGCATGTGCCAGGCGCCGGGGTCTCCGGGGCCGACGGCCAGCAGGTTGGACAGCTCGTTTTTGTAATAGGTGGTATTGGCGCGCAGCAGCTTAAGTCCGCCCTTGATCGGTTTTTTGGTGCCGGGCCAGTACTCTAAATTCGTCCAGGCAAAGGGCTGGGCCATGCGCTGTTCGCCCTTATACGGCACGATATGATTGCGATGGTTGCGGCAAAAGGCGTATACCTCAGATGTTTTTTCGCCCATGGCATCCATGACGACAAATTCCACCAGGTAGCGGCGGCCGGTTAGATCGCGGTATTGGTCATCGATCAGCACGGTTTTCAAAGCGTCAAAGGTGGTAACAAATCCCTCGCGGATCTGCCAGGATTCTTTTTCCAGGCCGAAACCGAAGGCGCGGATTTCATACCAAAAACCATGTTTTTGCGTATCCACGCCGGCCACCAGGCCGGCCACCAGCTCGCCGCCGGGCACGCGGCCGCGGGGGCGGTCGTCGGCCAGGGCCAGGACGGCGTCCTGCTCACGCTCGTTTTGCACAACACGCCAGGGTTTGGCCTCGTGGCCGTTTTTAAAATCCTTGAAGGCGGTTATATCCGACAGGCCTTTGATAAAATCGGCGCAGACTTCTGAAATGCCGACAAAATGCGACAGCCAGCTGGGGATATGAAAACCGATTTTTAGCGGCCGGAATGATTTCAGATAGGTTTCCAGGGCCAGGCCCTTTTTGCGGTCGCGCCAGCCGCCGGCGCGCACGGCGTCATCGCGCTCGGCATCCTTCCAGCGGGCGGCGCAGTGCTGGCACTCATACCAGGCCAGATCCTGGGCCACGATGGTTTCGGGATCGCGGCAGTCCTCGGGCCACTTGAAACGGTCCTCGTTAAATTCCATCAGCTGGTGGCCGCCGCACGATGGGCAGCGCACCCAGTAGTCAAAAATGGCCTGGGCTTCGGTGGTAAATGCCTGCCAGATGGGGCCGGATTCAACCGTGGGGCTGGACAGCTGCCAGATTTTGCGCATGTGCCGAAAAATGCGGGTACGCTTTTCGGCCAATTTTGTGGGGCTAGATTCTTTTTTGCCGGACGTGGTCGGGAATTTGTCGACTTCGTCATTGACCACATATGGCAAAGGTTTATTGGCCAGGCGCGCTGGCGACCTAGCCCAGGCCATATAGATGTTCATGTGCGTTAAATTGATGCGATAGACGCCCATGTCATCGGCAGCCCCGGTCAGATAGCTCTTTAGCCGTGGGCTGGCCTTGATAGCGGCTTGAATGCGGTCTTGAGAATTTTCTTTTGAGGTTTGCTCATCGGGGTAATTATATAGCACATCGCCTGGCCGCTGGTCGGCGGCGTAGGCAATACAGCCGTTAACGGCCTCCGACTTTCCGGTCTGAGGCGCCGCGCATATGAAGATATGCTGAACGTTTTCAAAAAATGAGGCGTCCATGATGCCGGCCAAATACGGGGCGGTGGCGTTGCGCCATTTGCCGGGCACCGATGATTTGGTGACAACATAGTGCTTTTCCATCCACTTGGATGGCTGAATAGGCTTGCGCTTGCGCATGACGCGGCGCTCGCCGGCGCGAAACTTAATTGACGTGCGGCGGCCCAGGGCGGCGGCCACGGCCGGCGGCAGCCAGTGGCGTGGTATGGTGATTGATTTTTGGGGCATTATGGTTGCTGAACTTAGTTGATTTGCTCGCTGATTGAGCGGTCATATTCCATCAGATTTTCGATAAACCGCACGGCCATGGCGCCGACCTGACAGGCTTCTCTTAATAAACACATCTGATTTCCGTTTTCATAAGAAAACTGCAGGGCGGCTTGCACCAGCTCGCCGGACTCCTCGGCGATGACGGCCGCGGCGTGTATCGGATCTTTGGGCCACCCGGGGAATTTATCTTTTGCTTTAATCAACTCTTTTTCGATTTGCAAAAATGCAATATCAACTTTGTTTGCTTTTTCATTGGAATATAAAACTCTATAAGTTTCGTCGTCAGCCAATAATTTTCCGCCACAATGGTTACAGGTAACTTGATATAGATCTCGATTCTTTCTGTCGCATGTACAAAGATTTTGCATTTTACTTTCCTCCTTAGATTGAAATTCTCGATCGCTTACCGTTATATCCAACGATAGCTGCAGGCGCCGCTCGATTAATTAATCAACAGCTGCACATTGACGTGCGCAATTTTTTTTTGCGGGCCGCCGGGGGGCGTCACATCAATAAAATGCACGCTGCAGTCATCGGGACACAGGCCGGTTTTATCGCTAAAATCATCGATTAGAGTTTGCACGCATTTGGCGATAGCTTTTTCAAGGTTTTTTTTCTCGTTTACAACAGCTTTAATTTGTGCGCTTGATATTTGCGACATCTGCTTTTCTCCTCTAGTCATTTAAAATTTTAATCCGAAATATTGACAATTAATTCGCCGCCGGTGGCGTAGTCGTGAAATGTATCCTCGATCTGGCCTTTAAAAAAGCTGATGCAAGTCGGCAGCTTTTTCAGATCGCCGCCGGCCATCTGCAGCACATCGCGCAGCTGGGTTTCGATGACATGAAAAATTCCGGCTTTGAGCGCGGCGGCTTTGACGGCAAGCTCGGTTTTGACATCGGCAGCCGGCAAATATTTGCCGGCCTTGATCTCGCGGTCTAGGGTAATCGATTTTGTGCGTTCTCTGATTTGGTTGATTTCAGCCTGCAGCTTTTCAGCGCTGCCGGCTGTCAGCTCGCCGATGGCGGCGGCATCGTCCAGCCGGGTTAAGGTTGTGGCGTAGCGTTCAAGCTCGGCATGCAAAATGCTGCCGTCTTCTTCGACGGCCAAAAACCCCTTGGCGGCATCGTCGTATAATTTTTGCCGGCCGATTTTGTAGCCGCCGGCTTTTAGATAATTAAAGGCGGCCAGGCGGTTTTCATGGGACGGCGCGCGATTCAGATACTTGGCGCGCAGCTCCTTGGCCTTGTTATTAAGGGCTTTTTCAGCTTCCTGCCACAGCTTCAGATTTTTTTGCTGGCCGTTTTTTTGAAAGGCCTTGATATTTTCAACGTAGGCCTCCCAAAGGATTTGCAGCTTGAGCTGTTCATCGGTGTTCGCCAAGCGATAGAGTTTTTCAAATTCATCGCGTTCCATTTTAAAAATCCACTTTCAAAACTTCGTCGATGACATTACCCAAATACTGCTTGACATCGTCGGCGATGATGTCATCGGCGGTGTTGGCATTGCCGGCCGGGCGCACTTGCTCGGCAATATCGGATAACTTAGATATTTCCTGAACAGCGCGCAGGGCGCCGGCATAATCGCCGGTTGACTTCATATCGCGATACAAAGATAGATAGGCCTCCAGGCACCAGGCCACGCGCACGGCCGGGGGCAGCCGGACAGATTTTAAAATCTGGTCAATGGCACGTTCAAAAACATCCTTGGCAGTGTGGCCCTCGATGCCGGCAACAGCCAGATATTCGAGAATGTCGGCATTGTTGTGGCCGTCGATCAAAAACTGATAGACAGCTGAAACCGGATCGGTGGGTGCGTTTTCATCTTTCATAGTTGGTGAAACCTTTCTGATTTATGTTTGACATCGTCGACGGATGACGCCGGCATTTTTTTGAAAATTTGGTCCATGATTTCCTGCAGAAACTCGGCCAGCTCGCGGTGGTCCTGAATGTAAAAATTTTCAAGGCGCGGGTTAAAGTTTAGGTTCATAGAAGTATTGACAACCAAATCCCATTGATCATTGCGCACCATGCAAAACTTGGCATGATTGCGGGTAACGCGGATGGCGTCATAGCCGAACAGCTCGCGGATACGATGGGCCAGCGATGGGCCGCGGCGCTGAAATGTCTTATCGACTAAGCAGTAAAACGAGCGGATAACCCCGGACTTTAAAAATTCGTGGGCCTCGTTCAAATCGGCGTGGGCGGCCGTCCAGGTGGATAAAAAGACATCGGCCGGGCCGGTTTGCTCCAAAATGACGGCCAGCAATTCGATTAGTGAAAACTGGCCCTTGGTGATACCGAAAATGGCGCAGTCAGGATACAGGCGGCCGATTGCCTCGGCGGCGGTCTGCTTGCGCATCAGCTTTTTGATCTCGACTTTATCGGGCACCTTGCTTTTGAAGCAATGGGCGCCGGTCAGCTTTTCGCAATCAAAGACAGCGTTGCCGGCCGCAGGCTTCAACAGGGGATTTTGACGCAATTTTAACTGCATTTTGATTTTCTTCGATGCCCTATTATCAAGGGTTTGCGAAGATCGATCTTGATTTTGGGCGGTTATGGCCGGTTATGGCCGATTATGGGCAAATATTTAAAAATGCGAATAGTGCATAAAACGCCGCCATTTATGCGATATTATGCGCAACCCGGTTTTGCTGCCCGTAGCATTCGAAAAATTTGCGTTTAACCTCGCACGTCTGAGGGCGTTCTCAGCAATATTTTGTCAGTTGAAAAACGGACTTTGTAGCCCTAAAAACCGGCTGCACTGGCTAACACCTTGGCGCAAAATCAAGGGCGTTTTCATCCCACCATTGTTCAACTGCGCGAAGGTCGGCGGCCTGATACCTGATAAGATATTGTTTAAGGCCTGTTAAATATTCTGCGCGGCCGATAACCGTGCCACACTCTGCGCTGCAATCGATTGCCACATAGTCGTCAAGTTCAAATTTAAATGAATCCACTTTAGGACCTCCTTACATAGAAAATTTGTCAAAGATCGATGAGACCAATATCACTAATATTTAAGCCGCTAGCAATTTTTGTGTACAGACTGACACCGTCTTGATGAATTTTTATTGCATCGTTGTCGGAATTGCGCTCCGGGATGCCGATCACCAGATCGGCATACATTTCGCGCTTGATGCAGGATTGACAGGTACCATTTTTTTTATCCGCATTTTTATTGACACAGCCATGGCATGGGCTTTTAAGTGACTCCACTTGCAAAAAATCCATTTTAGAATTCCTCCTTATCGAATTAGGTTTGTGTGGGTAATTTTTGGCAAAGGATGCCGCTCGATGTAGTTAAAAACGGTATTGTCAAAGTAAACCAATTTAGAAATTTTTTGGGTCAGCTTCCAATTAGCCATTTCCCAGGAGCGCGGCCAGCGAATCGATGTTTGTGACATGGTTTTATAGATGACGGTTGGGGTATTTTCCATTAGCTCGGCCAGCTGTTGGACGGCGGGCGGAATCGCCACGGCGGCCGATGGTTTTTCAACTGCCTTTGGGGGGACGGCGCCCTTCCCTGCCCTGGTGGCATTTCGAGAATTGTTCGACTGTCCCAGGCGCCAGGCTTTGGGCAAACCGGCTTTAACCCAGGCCAAAAGATCGGCGCCGGCGTGGTAGGATTCGCCGGGATCCTTGCCCACTGGCGCCGGCCAGCGGCGCGCGGTGGGATAAACTTGTTGCCACCATTTGGCAGCGGCGGCGCCGGCGCCGTCAAAGTCCAGGGCCAGCAAGATGACGGCGGCCGCGGACAGGATATTGTGGGCGGCCGGATCGGGCTTGCGGCTGGAGTTACCCAGGGCGACAGCCGTTATCCAGTCGCCGGCCACCTGGTGGACTGCCAGCGCGTCAAGCTCGGCCTCGATTACAATGGCTGCGCGGGTGACGGTTTTTAAAACCATGCATTCCATGCCGCTGCCGGGAATGACAAAATAGGGGGGTTTGCCTGATGCGGTGCGCACGCGCAGCCGGGCCAGCTGTTGGGTTGCAGGATCATAGGCCGGTATCACGATACCGCGCGGCAGCCACAGCATTTTTTTGCGGCCGTCTTCTTTAATAATCGGCTGCAGGCCCCAGGATTCGCGCGGCCGAAATAAATCCTTGCCATTGTTGCCGGGGTTGTAGCCCAGCTGATAACGCCTGACGGCGGCAAGATCAATGCCGCGTTCGGCCAAATACTGCAGGTTTTTTTTATCATGCAGTAGGTTTTCATGACACCAGTCGCAAAACTTTTTAGCCTTTTCGCGCCAGATATCGGCCGGCGCTGCTGATGGGGCTGCCGGCTGCCATCTCTGGGTGCGGTCCACGGCCGGCGGACGATAGCGGGGCCGCTGGAACTCCTCAGCCAGGGGCCGGCCCACACGTTCGGCCGCTTGGGGATAGGTCAGGCCCTCGAAGTCGATTAGAAACTGGATAAGATCGCCAGCCTTGTTACATTGCCGGCACCAATAAGTGCCCTTGTTTTCGTCTTGCTCGGGCCAGACATGAAAACGGTCGGTGCCGCCGCAGCCGGGGCACGGCCCTTGATGCTCGCCGCCGTCTTTGTTGCCAACTTTTTTTAAAGTGATGTTGTACTGGATGACCAGGTCTAAGACGTTCATCAGATCGAATTCCAATTAAAGGTTTCGGCGGCCGGACAATCCGCCGGCCGACTGTTTCGGATCGCAAAGCTACAGGCCATAAGGATTTGGCCGCGGTTTAACGCAATTTCGAAACAGTCGAGACAGTTGCTGCATAAACAAATGTTTCGCATAATCGATATATATATATATATATATACTTTTTATATATATATTC
>Ga0209454_1000040_pt1 | contig 108037 bp, 90 predicted proteins | sample WorMetHERISLAND1_2_FD_187400 | JGI IMG/M metagenome (GOLD analysis project Ga0209454, IMG submission 187400) | Marine gutless worms symbiont microbial communities from Max Planck institute for Marine Microbiology, Germany - Olavius geniculatus... | ecosystem: Host-associated > Annelida >... | reverse complement strand
TTTTATTTATATCGAGCGAATATGTCGCTGCACGCAATTTTTTTAGAATAGTGGCGAAAGCTGTCGCCCAAAAAATGTCAGAACATGCTTACAGAACCCTGATTAAGGTATATGTGCGACATAGCTGATAACCGTGTCAGGTATTTGACATTTAATCATAAATCAGGTAAAAGCCACATCGGCAGAACTTCCCGATCAAAAATGGCAAAGATTATTACAGATCAGGGGCAAGTTGCAGATGTTAGGTTAATGCAGTGATTCCTGGGAGGATAGTCGCTGCGCTAACTTGATTTGGACTCAAGGAGGCTTTAGTTGCTATGGATGCTACACCTGCCGCACATAATCTGCCATTGCGGATTGCGGATTTCTCTACGCTAGCGGAAGCGCTCGATTATGCAGCTCGTGGAAAAACCGGCTATAATTTCTATACGGGTGGCGTCAAGCTATACGCAAAATTGCCCTACGCAGAACTCCAAAGAGATGCGCAGGCCCTGGCACGCCGCTTCATCGATCTCGGCGTGAGCCGCGGCTCACGGGTCGCCCTGGTCGCCGAGACGCACCCGGACTTCATGCGCTTCTTTTTCGCCTGCCAGTATGCGGGGCTAGTTCCCGTTCCGCTGCCGGCCTCTGTCCATCTGGGCGGCCGCCAGGCGTATGTCTCCCAACTTAGAAGACTCCTTTCAATCTGTCAGGCAGAAATCGCCATGGCACCGGATGGTTTCCTGGCCTACCTGAAAGAAGCGGCCCAGGACCTGAATCTGAGATTTTTAGGCAGCCCGCAGGATTTTTATGATCTTCCGGAACCCAGCATTCGCCTTCGTCCATCGCAACCGGATGAAGTGGCCTACCTGCAATATACCTCCGGCAGCACCCGTTTTCCGCGGGGGGTGATGATCACCCAGAAAGCGGTATTGAGCAATCTCTTTGCCATCCTTAAATACGGCATTCAAGTGCGATCGGAGGACCGGGCAGTATCCTGGCTTCCTTATTTTCATGATATGGGACTGGTCGGTCTGGTTCTGGCTCCTATGGCTGCTCAACTGACCGTCGATTACTTGAGCACACGCGATTTTGCCATGCGTCCCAGGCTGTGGTTGACGCTGATGTCTCAGAACAAGGGCACGCTTTCCTTCAGCCCGCCTTTCGGCTATGAACTGGCCGCCAGACGTATCCGCGAGGAAGAAGCCAAAACCTTTGATCTCAACTCATGGCGCGTTGCCGGCGTCGGAGCGGAGCCGATTCGGACCGAACCCCTGGACCAATTTGCCGATTTGCTGGCACCCAGTGGCTTCGACCGGCGATGCTATGTGCCGTGCTACGGTATGGCGGAGTGTTCCCTGGCAGTAACATTCGCACCTCTGGGACAGGGTGCCGATGTAGACCACGTCGATATCGACGTCATGGCAGACGAACATAAAGCACGTCCGCTGCACCCTGCGCTGGACAGCAATATTGCGAGCTCAACTCATTTCACCAACTGCGGTGCACCCTTGCCCGGGTATGAAGTCGAAATCAGGGATGATCAGGGGCAGGTGTTGCCGGAACGCCATTGCGGAACTTTGTATGTTCGCGGTCCCAGTATCATGTCCGGCTACTTCGGAGACCTCAAGTCCACCCGCGAGGTGTTATCTCCCGATGGCTGGCTGAACACCGGTGATCTGGCGTATCGCGTGGGCAACGGCATCGTGATTACCGGGCGTGAAAAAGACCTGATTATCATCAATGGCCGCAACATCTGGCCGCAAGATCTTGAGTACCTGGCAGAAAAACAATCGGAGGTGCGCACCGGTGACGCTTCGTCCTTTTCGGTACCCGATGCGAATGGCGAAGAGCGGGCCGTTATGATGGTTCAATGCCGTGAATCCGATGAACTGAAACGCTCTGACCTGCGAGAGCGGCTGCACAGTCTGATCCGGGAAGAATTCGGCATTGACTGCCTGATCGAACTCGTCCCTCGCAACACCTTACCTAGAACAACGTCTGGAAAACTATCCCGTTCGGGTGCGCGAAAAGAGTATCTAAAACGAGTCGCAGCCAAGCAGACCCGTGAAACCGGCGAAGATCTTTACGCCGCAACCCTCCGCCAGCGGGCCGTCTAACCTGGAAATTAATACCAAAAACCGTGTAAAATTATGGTTTATGCACTGATCATATAGCGATATCTGATCAGAACAGGATAAGTGTTTGGAAAAATTGTATGGCTGACACGATAGCAATAACAGGGGCGACAGGATTCGTCGGCTCTGCGGTGGCCCGGCGGTTGACAGCGGCCGGATACCGGATCCGGGGTTTGCTCCGCTCCGGGTCACTTCACAAACGACCGGCGGATAATGCCTGCCGGTGGATCGAAGGTGACCTGGAAGATGTGCCCGGCCTGCAGCGTCTGGTCAAGGGCGTGTCAGCTGTGATACATTGTGCCGGGGCCGTTCGCGGCGCAACCCACGATCAATTTAACCGTGTCAATGTCGATGGATTCGCGAACCTGGTCAAGGCCACGGTCGAGAAGCACCCGATGCCGCGTCTGTTGTTGATATCATCGTTATCAGCCCGCGAACCGCAGCTGTCCTATTATGCTGCCAGCAAGCGTCGGGGGGAGCGCGTGCTGGTCGAGCAGCCGCACGATTTGTTCTGGACCATTTATCGGCCGTGTGCGGTGTATGGTCCCGGCGACCGGGAGATGCTGCCGCTGTTCAGATGGATGGCCAACGGCATCGCCCCGGTGCTCGGTACTGGAAGTAATCGTTTTTCCCTGATTTATGTAGATGATCTTACAGAGGCTGTGCTAAAATGGCTGGACCAAGATGGCTGCCACGCGGGCACCTATGAATTGCATGACGGGCATCCTGGCGGCTATTCATGGCACGACGCCATCGATGCCGTTAAACAACTTCGCAACAAGGCGGTGTTGCGCCTAAAAATACCGCTGTTCCTGGTTAAGCTGGCGGCAAGGCTAAATCAGTTGGCCGCCCGGACCGTCGGCTATGCCCCCATGCTGACCCCGGGTAAATTAAGTGAATTGAGCCATCCTGACTGGGTTTGCGACAATGGTGAACTGCATGAGGCCACCGGATGGTCACCACAAATTTTATTGCCGGAGGGGCTGCGGCTTACTCTGGGCCTGCCTGGGGCGGAGGGCAAAGGGCTGGGGGGCTGAGAACAAAGGGTAAGGCTGCAGATATGGGGTTTCGAGGGTCAGGTGTCAGGCTTCGGATGTCAGGTGTCAGCACAACCGCTGGCCTGAATAATGACTCATTTAATCGTTAAGAGACTGTGAATAATCGAATAACGAAAGGCAAAGATCGAAGCCGACATAAAGTGGAGTATCTAACCATAAGAATACAAAATTGTTTTCTTTGTTTTTAGCTTTGAATCTTTACTTTTGAGGTGTTGCTTCTGACACCTGACACCTGACACCTGAAACCTTAAATATAGATCAACGCGAAAGGGTAGTAAATCAAATGTATGAATACCAGACAATATTAGAAGCACTAACCGAAATACTCCAGCCATTTGTCCCGGAAGGTCAGGCAGTCAATAAGGATACGGATCTGGTGGCGGATCTGGGGCTTGATTCGTTGAAAGTGATGAAAATTCTGGAATCGGTGGAAGACCACTTCGATATCTCGATTCCTTTAAACGTGCTGCCGGACGTGCGCACTTTAAATGACTTTGTCTTACAAATTCAAAATTTGGACGGGAATGGATGACAATGACTATTTTTGACAAATTTCAGCCGCTGGCGGCAGCCCGCCAGGAGTTGGAGCAAAGCTGTGAAAGCTTTTTCAACATCGTTATGCAGGAAATCGTGTCGGGAACCGAAGCTGTTGTAAACGGTCGCCCGATGATCCTGGCTGGCAGCAATAATTACCTGGGTCTTTCGTTTGATTCCGATTGTATCGATGCGGCCTGTGAAGCAGCCCGCAAGGAGGGGACCGGCACCACCGGATCCAGGATGGCCAACGGGACTTTTTCCAGCCACGTCGCGTTGGAGCAGGAATTGGCCGATTTTTTCAGCCGCCAGGGCGCCATTGTTTTTTCCACCGGCTACGTCGCCAATCTTGCCATGCTGTCGACCCTGGTCGGGCCCGGCGAGATCATCCTGCTGGACGCCGATTGTCATGCCAGTATTTACGACGGCTGCCGTATGGGCGGCGCCGAGATCCATCGTTTTCGCCATAACGATCCGCAAGACCTGGCAAAACGCCTGCGGCGGCTGGCCAAACGCAACACCAATGTGTTGATCGTGGTTGAGGGTCTATACAGCATGTTGGGAGATCGGGCGCCCCTGGCGGATATTGTCGCCATCAAGGAAGAATACGGGGCTTATCTCCTGGTTGACGAAGCCCACTCACTGGGCGTACTGGGCACCAACGGTCGCGGGCTGGCTGAAGAGGCCGGCGTGGAAGAAGGCGCCGATTTTGTCGTGGGCACGTTCAGCAAAAGCCTGGGAGCCATCGGCGGTTTTTGCGTCAGCAACCATCCCGAGCTGAACCTGGTGCGCTATGCGAGTCGTCCTTATGTATTCACTGCATCCTCGTCGCCTTCGGTGATCGCTTCCACCCGCATGGCTCTAAAAATTTTGCAACAAAGGCCCGAGCTGCGCCAGCAACTCTGGGAAAACGCCAAAATCTTATATACTAAATTACAGGAATTGGGATTCGCGATGGGACCGGAGCCCAGCCCAATTGTTGCCGTACGGTTAAAAGACAAAGCCGAGGCATTTGCAATCTGGAGCGGTTTGCTGGAGCATGGCGTCTATGTCAATCTGGTTCTACCACCGGCCACACCGGACGGCAACTGCCTGCTTCGCAGCAGCGTCAGTGCTGGCCATACGCCCGAACATATGGCGTGCATTTGCGATGCGTTTACGTCTGTACGGGAGTCGACGACCATGGCGCAAACGATGGGATAGATTTGTAATTGACGTTGGGAATGTCTCGAAGACCTTTTGATATTAAGAATCAGGAATTTCGCGACGATCCGCAATTTTAGTATAATATTCAATCATTGATAGAAATCCTTGAATCGATAGTATCCAATGGGAAAATTCCATTGATATAAGTTAGCATTATGCGTCTTTTGATAACATTTGCCCGCCTTTATCCATTGCGCAGCATTGTCATGGTGCTTGCGCTATTATTAGCGGGAATCTTGGAGGGGGTCGGCCTCTCAATGCTGCTGCCCCTTTTCAGCATTGCGATGGGCGAGCCATCGGGTTCCGGATTTCCATCGGTCGCTAATTCCGAGTTGGAAAGAATGGTCCAGGATAGCTTTGCGGCGCTCGGTATCTCACCCTCGGTCGGTGATTTGCTATTAATCATCATTTGCACCATCACTTTGAAAAGTGGAATGATGCTGCTGGCTAAAAAACAGGTCGGCTACACTGTTGCCCGCGTCGCCACCGACTTGCGATTCGATCTGTTGCGGGCGGTAATGGGCAGTCGTTGGCAATTCTTTCTTAGCATGCCAATCGGAAGCCTAGCAAATTCCATGGCAACCGAAACTACCAGAGCATCCTACGCATACCTGGAAGGCGTCATAATGACAGCTGACTTTCTTCGAGCCGTGATATTCAGTATCTTGGCGTTTTTGGTTTCCTGGAAAGTTTCCCTCATTTCGCTCACGGCAGGACTAATCATTGTATTCGTCTTGAGACGCTTCGTAAAAAAGGCTCGTCGTGCCGGCTACCGTCAAACAGAACTTCTAAAGTCATTGCTGGGATTGCTGACGGATACGTTGCAATCAATCAAACCGTTGCGGGCAATGGCCCGGGAAAATCTATCTGAATATTTATTAGAACAAAAGACCCATAAGTTGAACAAAGCTTTACAAAAACAGGTTCTGAATAAGGAGATATTAAAAGCAGTTCAAGAACATTTGGCCACAGTTTTCTTGGCGGTCGGCCTTTATGTTCTGATGGTTTATTGGCATATGCTACTGGCCAATTCGCTGGTGCTGGCCTTTCTGGTCGCAAGGCTACTTAAACAATTCAATAAAATTCAAGTTCGTTATCAAGACATGATGGTTTACGAAAGTGCCTATTGGTCAGTAAAAGCGACAATAAAGGCCATGGAACAGGAGCGTGAGTCCTTTACCGGACACCGAGCGCCGGCGCTGAAACGAACAATTAGTTTAAAAAATGTGGGTTTTGCTTACGATGAGCACCCGGTTCTGAAAGACGTTTCCCTGACCTTCCCGGCTGGCCACATCAGTGCCATCGTGGGTTCCTCAGGATCCGGCAAAACGACAATCGTAGATCTGATAATCGGACTGCTGCAACCGCAGCACGGGGAAATTTGGATAGATGATCTGCCTCTGGCGCAGGTCGACCTCAAAGCCTGGCGGCGAATGATCGGCTATATTCCGCAGGAAACAGTATTGCTGCACGATACCGTGCTGAATAATGTTACCCTCGGCGATCCTGAACTGAACGAACAGGATGCAATGGAGGCGCTGCAAGCTGCCGGAGCCTGGGATTTTGTCGCAAGTATGCCTCAGGGAATAAAGAGCATAGTCGGGGAACGGGGCAGTAAACTTTCCGGCGGACAACGCCAACGCGTCGTTATCGCACGGGCGATCGTACACAAGCCTAAACTCCTCATTCTTGATGAAGCGACAAGTGCACTCGATCCCCAGGCCGAGGCGGCTGTTTGCGATACCCTGCATAATTTGCGCGGTGATCTGACCATACTAGCCATTTCACATCAAACCGCACTGGTAAAAATAGCAGATATAACCTACCGGATTGAAGATGGAGTAATCATATCAACCGGGAATGATGCTGAAATCCGGCAGAAATCCGCCGGCAAAGACATACATCCGGTTCGCCAACAGCAAAACAATGGATTGAGGACGAAAAAAGCCTCGTAGATAAAACTCTCTACCAATGGCGTATTTTGACTTATTTGACTATAGGGGTTGATATTAAACGTGCACCAGGAACAAACCTTAAATAAAATTGAAGAAGTCATCCATCGGATTCGTCTGGTTGCTTTTGATTTCGACGGTGTATTTACCGACAATATGGTCTATGTATCGGAGGACGGATCCGAAGCCGTGCGGTGCTATCGCAGCGACGGCATCGGTTTGCACAAGCTTAAGAAATTAGGCATTGAGACGGTGATTATCTCGACCGAGGCCAACCCGGTCGTATCGGCCCGGGCTCAAAAATTAAAGACGCGCTGCATCCAGGATTGTCAGGACAAACGCGCGGTACTGGAAGATCTTGCTGAAGAGAATAATATAACCCTGGCCGAGGTCGCTTTTGTGGGCAACGATATCAACGACCTGCCCTGTCTGGAGTGCGTCGGATTGCCGATTGCGGTGCAGGATGCCTACCCGGATGTTTTGCATACCGCACTATATCAGACCAAACAGCCGGGCGGTCGCGGTGCAGTCAGGGAGGTATGTGATTTGTTTGAAGGCGTACTGAAAAATACATTGAAGATTAAAGATTGAAGATTGAAGAATTAAGGAATTCTATCTTTTATATTGCTTTCATCGTTAGTTCTTGGTGAGACCAAAATAAAAATCGACAGCATACCGAAAATCTTCAATCTTCAATCTTCAATCATCGGTAGATTGCGAAGATGCCCTAATACTAATTTAATTGATTAATATGCAAAGTATTTAAAATAAAGACGATGGGGAGGAATCAATATGCGTAAACTTACACTGGACGGTAAAGTCATTCAAGATAGTAGCGATTGCTATGTAATTGCCGAGATCGGGCATAACCATCAGGGCAAACTTGATACCGCCAAAGAGATGTTTCGGGTCGCCAAGGAATGCGGGGCGGACGCGGTGAAGTTGCAAAAACGCGACAACCGCAGCCTGTTTACCAGGGCCGGATATGAAAAACCCTACGACAATCCCAACAGCTACGGCGAAACCTACGGTGAGCATCGCGAGTTTTTGGAATTCGGCGGGATTGAATATAAGGAGTTAATGGATTACGCGGATGAAATTGGAATCACGATGTTTTCCACCGCCTTTGATTTTAAAAGCGCCGATTTTCTGGCCAAACTCGACATACCGATTTACAAGATCGCCTCCGGAGATCTGAAAAACATCCCGTTGCTGACCCATATCGCCCAATTTCAAAAGCCGATGGTTCTCAGCACCGGCGGTGGAACCATGGAAGATGTAAACCGGGCTTACGATGCGATCATGCCGCTAAATCAGCAACTTTGTATCCTCCAATGCACGGCGGGCTATCCGGCGGAATTTGACGAGCTCAATCTTAAGGTCATCACCACCTTCCGCGAGCGATTTCCCAGCTGCACGGTGGGACTGTCATCCCATGACAACGGCATTGCCATGGCAGTCGCCGCTTATATGCTCGGCGCGCGCGTGATCGAAAAGCATTTTACCCTCAATCATACCTGGAAAGGCACGGATCATGCCTTTTCCCTCGAGCCCAACGGTTTTCGCAAACTGGTGCGGGATCTGAAACGCACCAGAGCGGCGATGGGTGACGGCATCAAACGGACCTATGACAGCGAGGTAAATCCGATCACCAAGATGGGAAAAAAACTGGTAGCAGCGCGTGATTTGCCGGTCGGCCATATGATACGGCGGGAGGACATTGCCATCAAGTCTCCGGGTGATGGACTTCAGCCCTACGAGATCGATAAAGTCATCGGCCGCGTGACCCGTTCTGCGGTAAAAACCGATGACGACATCACCTACGAGGCGTTAAACGGCTCCGAAAATCTGGCAGAGGCGGTATCGTGACCAACAAATTCGGGTTAGAAAATGAAATTGCCGTCGTGACGGGTGCCCTGGGCAAGCTGGGTCCGATTTGGATCGAGGCCTTGCTTGCTGCCGGGGCAACGGTTTACGCCCTTGATTTGCCCGGTGCAAAGGTTGTCGAAGAATTCGCCGGACTCCAGGCGCAATATGATGAAACCCGCTTGCAGCTGAGTCGGGCCGACGTCAGGGATCGCCATTCGTTGGAGGCGGCCTGCAAAAAATGTCAGGCCGTTTTCGGGGCGCCCTCGATTCTCGTCAACAATGCCGGCATCGACCGGCCGCCGGCCAATGCCGCCCAAGGCTATCGACTGGCCGAGATACCGATAGAAGAAAACCGGGAGATATTTGAAGTCAACACCCTGGGCCTTTTCCAGGTAAGCCAGGTCTTTGGCGCCCCCATGGCCGATGCCGGACGCGGCTCGATCATCAATATCGGATCGCTTTACGCCGGCGTGTCACCGGATCAGCGGTTTTACGACCACATCCCGGGGGATCCGCCGTTTCTCAAACCGCCGGCCTATGGTGCCTCCAAGGCGGCCGTGGTCAACCTGACCCGCTACCTGGCTACCCTTTGGGCGCCATACGGCGTGCGCGTAAATGCCCTTTCACCCGGCGGTGTTCTGGGCGGCCAGGATGAAGAATTCAAACGCAAATTTTGCAGTCGCGTTCCCCTGGGGAGAATGGCTGTGGCAGATGATCTGCACGGCCCCCTGCTGTTTCTGGCCTCGAAAGCATCCGCTTATGTAACCGGAACCGAGCTGATCGTCGACGGCGGTTTCACGGCATGGTAGGGGAATGACAAATGAATAATGAGAAATGACTAATGAAAAATTAAGGAATCCTATCAATTTAATGTTGGGTCTACGGTGATTTAATAACTATAATAGCGGAGCGAAGCGACATCCACCATTATTCATTAGTCATTATTCATTAGTCATTTTTGACGGTCATTATTCATTTGTCATTTTAAATACAGTACAATTTTAGAAATACAGTGGAGTTAACATGAACCAACAAAACCCTAACCTTCCCGCCACGATCCCCAACTGGATCAACGGAGAAGAGTGCGGCGCACAATCCGGGGAAATATTCTATAAATTGTCACCGGATACCGGCCGGAAGTTGTACGGCGTCGCCCGGTCCGATTCCAGGGATGTTCAGCTGGCTATTCAGGCTGCCGGCAACGCCCAACCGGGCTGGGCCGATCTTACGCCGGTGCAGCGCGGCGATCTGCTGCACGCGATCGCCCAGGCCCTGCGCAAGTATCAAAAAGAGATGGCCGCGATCGTTGCCGCCGAAACCGGCATGTCGTTTAACGCCGCTTTGGGCGAAACCGGTGGTGCCATTGCCCAGGGGGAATTTACCGCCGGAGAGGGCCGCCGCTTTTACGGGCGCACCACCACCAGTGCGGTGGCCAACAAATACGCCATGACAATTCGGCAGCCATTGGGTGTCGCCGGGCTGATCATCGCCGCCAATACACCGATCGCCAACGTCGCCTGGAAAGTTTTTCCGGCTTTGGTTTGCGGCAATGCAGCCGTCTTGAAAGCCGCAGAGGACACACCGGCCACGTCCTGGTATTTCGCCCGGATCGCACATGAAGTCGGGCTGCCGCCCGGCGTGCTCAACGTAATCCAGGGGCAGGGCTCCGAAGCCGGTGCGCCCCTGGTGGCCGATTCGGACGTCGATGTGATTAGTTTTACCGGGTCCACCGCGGTCGGGCGACAGATTGCCTCGATAGCCGGTGAACGATTGGCCAAGGTATCGTTAGAGTTGGGCGGCAAAAATCCACTGGTCGTCTGTGATGATGCCGACCTGAAATCAGCTGCCAAATGGGTGCTGCTTTCTGCCTTCAGCAATGCCGGGCAGCGCTGTGCATCGGGCAGCCGCATTATCGTCTTTGACGCTGTATATGAACGGTTCCGCGAAATGCTGATCGAAGCCACCGGTCAACTCAGCGTCGGCCCGGGCAATGAGGATGATCTGGGTCCGGTAATCAATGAAAAGCAGCTAACGAATATGCTGGGCGCCGTTGGGGCCGCTCAAAAAAAAGGCGCCGTGGTGCTGACCGGCGGCCACCGGCTGACTGATGCGTCCCATGCCGCCGGCTTTTATATGGCGCCGACGTTAATCGAGAACGTCGATCCCCGGGATGATATCTCCACCCGCGAGTTGTTCGGGCCCATAACCTGCCTCTATCGTGTCGCAGATTTCCGCCAGGCCTTGCAGCTGGCCAATGACTCTCCCTATGGACTGACCGCCTGCATTCACACCCTCAACTTTCACCGGGCCATGGAGTTCACCCAAAAAGTCAAGGCCGGTGTGGCGGTCGTCAATGCCGGCACCTTTGGCAGCGAACCCCACATGCCGTTCGGCGGGTTGAAGCAATCCGGCAACGGCACCCGGGAGCCCGGCACGGAAGCCCTGGACGTCTACTCTGATTTGAAAAACATCATCATTAATGTTGATCCGGATAAACTTTAGAATGAATAATGAATAATGCCAAATGACTAATTAAGGAACTGTTGGAATGACTAATGTAGATTGAAGAATGAATAATGAAGGAATTCTGTCTTTTTAATGTGCGATTTATTGTCATAGAATCGTTGGAGCGAAGCGACTTCCATCATTAGTCATTAGACATTAGTCATTTGTCATTCTGATAAGTCATTAGTCATTAGTCATTCCAAAGGGGATTTCATGGAGACTAAAAATCACAGCATTGTGGCCCTAATCCCGGCGCGAGCCGGCTCCAAACGCGTGCCGGATAAAAATATTCGGCCGTTGGCCGGCCATCCGTTGATTGCTTACACGGTTTCGGCGGCGCTGGCCAGCGGAATTTTTTCGGATGTCATCGTGTCCACGGATTCGGAGCACTACGCGGAAATCGTGAAATATTATGGCGCCGAGGTCCCGTTTCCGCGGCCCGAAGCGTTGGCCGGCGATCAATCCCCCGACATCGAGTGGCTGGCCTACACGCTGGAGCAGCTGCGGGAAGCCGGCCACCACTATGATTGTTTCAGCATATTGCGACCGACCAGCCCATTTCGACTGCCGCAGACCATCCGGCGCGCCTGGAGTGAGTTTTCGACTCAAACCGGCCTTGATTCTCTGCGGGCGGTGGAAAAATGCAGCCAGCACCCCGGCAAAATGTGGGTGATCCGGGGCAACCGGATGACGCCGCTGCTGCCGCTGGGTCCGGCCGAACAACCTTGGCACAGCAGTCAATACCCGGCCTTACCGGAAATATACGTTCAAAATGCAAGTCTGGAAATGGCCTGGACGCGAGTTGTTTTTGAGGACCGGACCATCGCCGGCAATGTGATCATGCCGTTTTTTACGGTTGATTATGAGGGATTCGATGTCAACAGTGAATACGACTGGCAACTTGCAGAACATTTGGTTCAACAAGGAGAAGCAGAGTTGCCTCGGATTAGCCAACCGGCCTACACGTGAACCGGACCCGGCGGATGGGAAGAATTGAATACTAAAGGATGATCAATTCGTAGAAAACAGATCTCATCATGTGTTTGGTGTTTCGTGTTTGGTGTTTGGTATGAAATTGAGGTTTTCCATTCAATTTCCTGGATCACTAAACACTAAACACCAAATACTAGGCAAAGTGAGTTCTTCTGAACTTCTTCGAGACGATGAGGATTGCATAATAAATATTTGAAGTATGAGCACCACCAAAAGGAGTACTGTCTATCATGATAGAGATTAGTTTAATTCCTGAAAGTGAATTTCAGCGTATTCGCGCTGCCAATATGGATAAATTCATAAAGCTGCAACTCCTGGCCGACATGTGTCGCGCCAATACGCTCGCTACGGTCAAACGGGCCGGTTCGGGGCATTTAGGCTCCAGTTTCAGTTCGCTGGATATTGTGACCGCGTTGTATTTTTCTGAAATGAACCTTTTGGAATTGGGCATTGACCACCCGGACCGGGACATCTACTTTTCTTCCAAAGGCCATGATGTCCCGGGCCATTATGCGGTCTTTTACGCCCTGGGGATCATTTCAAAAGAGCAGTTCATCAATTTAAGACGGTATGGCGGCACCCACGGCCATCCGGATTTGAGCATACCGGGCATTGAAGCCAACTCGGGTTCTTTGGGCATGGGCATTTCAAAGGCCAAGGGGATGGCGTGGGCCAAGAAATTAAAAGGCACCCGGGGACGGGTAATCGTCATGACCGGCGATGGGGAACTGCAGGAAGGCCAAATTTGGGAATCCTTGCAGACGGCCACTCAGCAGAACATTCACAACCTCATCGTGGTTGTGGATCACAACAAGATCCAGTCCGATAAATCCCTGGAACATATCGTGGACCTGGGAGACCTGGAAGCCAAATTCAAGGTCTTCGGCTGGCATGTGGCGCGCTGCGACGGCCACGACTATGAAGCCCTGGAGAAAGCCTTTGCCGGCTTCAAACAAATCGATGACAAGCCCAAAGTACTGATTGCCGACACGGTCAAAGGCAAAGGTATTTCCTTTATGGAGGGACCCCGGGCCTTGCAGAAAAACGCAGGGCTTTATAAATGGCACGCCGGTGCCCCCGATGACGACTCATTCGAGGCCGGTTACCGGGAATTGATCGAAAATATCAACCGCAAATTGGAGGACATCGGCCTGGCAGCGGTGACAACGGAAATAGTCGAGACCCGGGAAAAAAATCGAATCCAACTCAAAGACACGGCTGAAAAAGTCGTCGAGGCCTACGGCCAGGCGTTGGTAGAGGTCGGCGCCGCACGGGAAGATGTCGTGGTTTTGGATGCGGATTTGTCGGCTGACTGCGGCCTGCGCCCTTTTGAGCATGCTTACCCCCGGCGTTTCATCGAAAGCGGTATTGCCGAACAGGACATGGTATCCACGGCCGGAGGACTGGCTTTGCAGGGAATGCTGCCAATCGTGAATTCATTCGGGGTGTTTCTGGCATCACGCGCCAATGAGCAGATTTACAACAACGCTACCGAAAAGACTAGAATCATCTATGTCTGCCACTATGCCGGCCTGATCCCCGCCGGCCCGGGCAAATCCCATCAAAGCTTGCGGGATATCTCGCTTTTTGGCGCCTTGCCAAATGTCATTGCAATCGAGCCGGCCAACGCAGTTGAAACGAAAGCCGCCTTGAATTGGTGCGTCAATGAAGCATCGCAAAGCTGCATGATACGGCTGGCGATTTCACCCTCGCCCAGAACGATTCTTCTGCCGGATGACTACCAATTCAGCGCCGGGCAAGGGAGTGTGTTGGTTGACGGTCGGGATGCCGCCATACTGGCTTACGGTCCGGTAATGTTGAATGAAGCCATGGTTGCCGCGGAGAACTTGCAGGAAAAAAATTTCTCGCTAAAGGTGATCAATATGCCCTGGCTTAATCGGATTGACGTTGAGTGGTTTGAAAATAGCATCGCAGGTTGCGAGGCTGTATTCGTTTTAGATAATCATTCACAGGTCGGAGGACTTGGAGACCAGGTATTAAATACCGCTCAACAATTACACGGCACCCGTGCGAAACGGTTTATAAAATTGGGCCTCAACGAATACCCGGCCTGTGGAACGCCTCCCGAAGTGTTGGCGTACCACAAATTGGACGGCAAGAGCATCGCAGCGAAGATCCTGCAAAAGGTGCGGGAAAACTGAAATAGGCTGGAAGGCTGGGAAGTTGGAAGGCCGAGAGGCCGGGAAGCTGGGAGGCAGAGAGGCTTGGAAGACGGAAGGCCGAAAGCACCGGAGGATTTGTTAAGCCTTCAAGCTTCAAAGCCTCCAGGCTTTATTGCCTTCAAGCTTTCCAGCCTCCAAGCTTCCCGGCCTACAGTAAAAATAATCAAATTATTGTTAACAACGTAAGAGTATGGGAGATCACGTTATCTCGTGATGAATACTAACATGTTACTACTTATCCCGGTGGAAAATCAGGTGCGCGAACTTGATCCGAAATTATTGCTGGCCTGCATCGCGGCCCGGAGGGGCTTCTCGTCTGTGATCGGATCCCGCCGCGAACTGGAGTTTCGAATTGACTCGTACCCTAAAAGCATCTACTTGTCCAAGAGCATGACCCGGCGCAGTCTCATATTTTTCAAAATCGCCCGCAAGTTCGGGCACGACATCGTCACCTGGGATGAAGAAGCGCTGGTTCATCTGCCGCCGGAGACCTACTTCTCCCGCCGATTGCATCCGGATGCCATCAAACTGGTATCCCATTTGTTTGCCTGGGGCCAGGATAATGTGGCGCTATGGCGCCAATACAACCACTTACCAAAGGATATACCGATCCACAAAACCGGCAACCCTAGAAATGATATGTTACGTCCGGAGATGCATCCGTTTTATGAGGAAGAGGTGCAAGCCTTACGGCGCCAGTACGGTGATTTCATTCTGATCAACACCAATTTCAATCACGTCAATGCGTTTGGAGCGGACATGAATTTATTCCAACCGGTGATCAAACCGGGGGAAGCAGCCAAATTCGGCCGGGCTGCCCGCGGCATGAGCCGCGAATATGCCCAGGGGCTGTGGGATCACAAACATGCCGTATTTAAAAGCTTCCAGCAGCTTCTGCCCAAAATTGATCAGGCGTTCCCGGATCTGAACATTATCATTCGTCCCCATCCAACGGAGCGTCATGATGTGTACCGGGAAATTGCGAACCGCTGCTCAAGGGTACATGTAACCAACGAAGGCAATGTTGTGCCCTGGATTCTGGCCACCAGGGTGGTTTTGCACAATGGGTGTACAACAGGGGTAGAGGCTTTTGTGATGGGGATTCCGGCCATCAGTTACCGGGAATCGATAGATGAAAAGTATGACAATGGCTTTTACCGGCTGCCCAATGCAGTCAGCCACCAGTGTTTTAATTTTGAACAGCTGCAGGCTATGATTCAGCAGATTCTCACCGGACAATTGGGAGTCGCTGATGGCAATGAACGCCAGAGACTCGTCAAACAATATCTGGCATCCCAGGACGGCCCCCTGGCCTGTGAAAAAATGGTCGATGTGCTTGCATCCGCTGCAACCACTAAGCAAAACAGCATCGACCCCAGCTGGTGGGAACGTCTTCAGCGTCGGGTGATTGCCGACGGCTATCATTTCTACAAGCGGCTTAAACCCAGATTGCCCGGCTCTCACAATCGACCCGAATTCCAGAAACACCGCTATCCGGGTATCTCCCTTGACGCGCTGAATCAAAAAATTGAGCGTATTCAAAACATATTGGAGGATACGACCCGGCTGAAGGTAGAGCAACTCAGTGACGTGCTTTTTAGAATAGCTGTTTGAAGGATCCATCGGTATTCAGCGGCAGGAAAATAAGTCAATGGGAATTTCCGTAAAAATTAACCGAAACAAAGCATGCCTAATCGTACCGGTAGAAAACCAGGTTCGCGAACTTGATCCCAAGTTATTGCTGGCCTGCATTGCGGCCCGGCGCGGTTTCTCCGTGATTATCGGATCTCATCGCAGGATTGATTTGCGGATTTCTTCCTTGCCGCAAGGCTTCTATCTGAACAAGAGTATGACGGATCGCAATCTTAAAATGTTTCGGATCATGGAGAATCTGGGCCATGAGATTTTAACGTGGGATGAAGAGGCGCTGGTCCATCTGCCGGATGACACGTATTATTCTCGCAGGCTTTCACCAACGGCGATCAGATATAACTCACATCTGTTTGCCTGGGGTGAGGACAATGCCGAATTATGGCGCCGCTATCCCGACCTGCCGCCTGACATGCCGATTCATATCACGGGCAATCCCCGCTCCGATATGCTGAGACCCGATATACAGTCCTTTTACGAACCGGAAGCGGAGATATTACGAAAAAAGCACGGCGCTTTTATCCTGGTGAATACGAATTTCAACCATGTGAATGCATTTTTTCCAACCCAGAATTTATTTCGGCCGGTTAAAAGAGCGGACGAAGTGCCTCAATTTGGCAAAGCGGCGGTGGGAATGAGTCGAAAATATGCCGAAGGACTGAGAGACCACAAGCAGGCGATCTTCAATGCCTTCAAGCAATTGATTCCGGACCTCGATCAGGCTTTCCCGGATCATAAGATCATCGTCCGGCCGCATCCGACCGAGAATCAGCAGGTTTATAAAGATATTGCCGAAAACTGTAAGCGCGTTGAAGTGACGAATGAGGGTAATGTTGTGCCGTGGCTGATGGCGACAAAGGCGGTTATTCACAATGGGTGCACGACCGGCGTGGAAGCATATGTGATGGGGGTGCCGGCAATATCATATCGGGCCGAAACCAATGAAGCCTACGATCTGGGATTTTACCGGCTGCCGAATCTGATCAGCCATCAATGCTTCGATTTTTATGGGTTGCAGGAAACTCTCGCCAAAATTTTAAAGGGCGAACTGGGTGCGGCCGATGGCGATGAACGCCGGAAACTGGTCAATCATTACCTGACGGCTCAGGACGGCCCGCTGGCATGCGAACGGATTGTTGATGTCATTGAAAATATGCTGCAAACGAAGCCCCGGCTAACCAAACCGGCCTTGAATCGGCGAATGCTGGGCTGGAGTCAGGCCAACTGGCGCCGCTTTAATCGCTATATTCGAAAATATTTGCCCGGCAAACACGCACCGGAAGAATTTCATCGCCATCGATATCCCGGAATCTCGCTGTCGGGGCTGAAGAACAGGATATCCGAGCTGCAGAAGGTTATCGGTGACAATACGAAATTGAGCACAGATCAAATATCCGACCAGATCTTTGTGATCGGACCCCAGACAGTTGAATAGTTGACGGGTTAATCAGTTGACTAGGTAAGATCGGACATCAAACATTTTTAATGTTTGATGTCCGAATAAAAAAATTAGGAGCGTAAAAATGAAAGTTTTAATTTTAGGAACCGGCAAGACGGGCACGACCGTTATGGTGTACAAAGTGGCTGGAGGGCTGCCGAATTGCCACGCCTTCTCCGGCGGGCGTCCCGGCAAATACATCGGTGACTACGAAAATGCAGTTTACAAACATACCTATGAAGAACGCAAAGGCAAGAGCTTTGAAGTGTTCCGCGAACATTTAAGCAAGGAACACTACGATCGCAAAATCTGGATGGCGCGCGACCCCCGCGATGCGGCTGTCAGCCGCATGTTATACCGGTGGCACAAAGGTTTCGAGGGCAAAAAAAAGCAATATGAAACCCATCTCGATCTGGTCTTAAAGAAGGAAAAAGAACCCGCATCCATCCCATTTTACGAAATTTGCCGCTATACGGGGCACAACGAATGTCCCCGCACAAAAGCGAAAGTGTTTGAAGAGGAGCAACACCGCTATCAGCAGATGCATGATTTTGTGAAAAGTTTGGCAAGTGACTGGTTCCCGTTTAAGTTTGAGGATATGGTCGCCCAGAAATTTGAGGCCCTCAATAGTTATCTGGGGTTTGAAGTCCAAGCCGATGCCACCGTACCGCGTTCGTCCGGTAAGGCCAAAGTAATTCGGAAAAAAACCGCCGGAGACTGGCGCCACTGGTTCACCGAAGAAGATGTCGCCCTTTTCAAACCGGCGTTTGCACCCTACATGGAGCTTATCGGTTATGACTGCAACGATTGGACGCTCGACTCCCAACCGGTCATTGAACCTGAATACGCCTCGGTTTATATGCAAAATCTACCACGCAAGGCTGCAAAGAACAGCATTCTACGCTATCTGGATCCCATTGTTCAGCGCTTGGTTAAACAGCATTAAACGGAACGGAACTTAAAAATGTCGCAAACGTTTAAAATCGGCTCCAAAAATGTGGGACCAGGTAAGCCATGTTTAATCGTGGCGGAAATCGCCCAGGCACACGATGGCAGCCTCGGCACGGCTCACGCCTACATCGATGCTATTGCCGATAGCGGAGCCGATGCCGTCAAATTTCAAACCCATATTGCCGCGGCCGAAAGCACCCCGCATGAGCCCTGGAGGATCAAATTCAGCCTCCAGGACGCCACGCGCTATGACTACTGGAAGCGGATGGAATTTACCGAGGCCCAATGGGTCAGCCTCAAACGCCACGCGGATGAACGTGGACTGCTGTTTCTCAGCTCCCCCTTTTCCTTCGAAGCGTTGGATCTGCTCGTTCGGGTAGGGGTTGCAGCCTGGAAGGTACCTTCCGGGGAAACCGCCAACACACCCATGCTGAATCGGATGATCGCCACGGGGCTGCCAATTCTTCTGTCCACCGGGATGAGTCCCCTGAGCGAGATTGATGTTGCAGTGAACAGAGTTCGCGAAAGCGGAGTCCCCTTGGTGATTTTTCAATGTACCAGTGCCTATCCCTGCCCGCCGGAAAAGATCGGACTTAATCTGATTGACGAATTTCGTCAGCGCTATGGTGCTGCGGTCGGCCTCTCGGATCATTCCGGCACGATCTATCCCGGTTTGGCGGCAGCCGTCCTGGGAATTGGTATACTGGAGGTACATGTTACCTTCAGTCGCGAGATGTTCGGACCCGATGTTCCAGCATCTATCACGACCAAAGAGCTCCGCCAGCTGGTGGAAGGCATTCGCTTCATCGAGAAGATGAAGACCCATCCGGTAGAAAAGCAAGAGATGGCCCGGGATTTGAAGGAATTGCGTCAGACATTTACTAAAAGTGTTGTTGCACGCCGGGATCTGCCGGCCGGGACCGTATTAAGCGAAGAACATCTCACCCTGAAAAAACCCGGCACCGGGATTCCGGCTGCGAGGCTGTCGGAGGTGGTGGGCTGCTCGCTAAAACGTGCGGTCAAAGCAGATGAAATAATCACAATAGAACTATTGAAACAATGACGTTTTTTATTGAAGTTTACAAGGAGCCCTAATGAGAAAGATCTGTGTCGTGATAACGGCGCGGCCCAGCTACGCGCGCATTAAAACCGTGCTGGAATGTATAAAAAAGCATTCTGAACTTGAGCTGCAACTTATTGTCGGTGCATCGGCGCTGATAGAGCGCTACGGTCCGGCAATCAAGGTCATTCGAGAAGACGGTTTTGAGCCTGATGCGGTAGTTCACATGGTGGTTGAAGGCGAAAATCTAGTCACAACGGCGAAGTCCACCGGTCTTGGTGTAGTTGAGCTGGCTACCATTTTTGACAATCTGAAACCGGATGCAGTTATCAGTATTGCCGATCGCTATGAAACCATTGCCACGGCGATTGCCGCATCTTATCTAAATATTACAGTCGCTCATGTCCAGGGTGGCGAAATCACCGGCTCCATTGACGAAAAAGTTCGTCATGCAGTAACAAAGCTGGCCAATATACATTTCGCTGCCAATCAACAGTCGGCCGAACGGATCATTCGTATGGGAGAAGACCCCAAAACCGTGTTTACGACCGGCTGTCCTTCGGTCGATCTCGCCGCGAGAGTATTGGCAGAAGAACAGGTTGGCTTCGATCCTTTTGATCGATATGGTGGTGTCGGTGAAAAATTCGATCCCCGAAAGGGGTATATCGTAGTTATGCAACATCCGGTAACCACCGAATACGGAGATTCCCTGAGTCAGATTAATCAGACTCTGATAGCCATCGAGGAATTAGGTTACCCGACATTCTGGTTTTGGCCCAATGTTGATGCGGGGTCAGATGGCATATCCAAGGGAATTCGCCATTTTCGCGAAACCCATGAGATTCCCCATATTCATTTTTTTAAAAACCTGACTCCGGAAGACTTTTTACGATTGCTGATCGGCGCCAAATGCATTGTGGGCAACTCCAGTGTAAGTATTCGGGAAGCATCTTTTCTTGGTGTACCGGCAGTGAACATCGGCTACCGTCAAACCGGTCGAGATCGCGGTCCCAATGTAATCGATACGGGTTATTCTACCCGGGAAGTCCTGGAAGCCATTCAGAGTCACCTGCACAACGGGAGATACCCTTGCAGCAAATTATACGGAGACGGCAATGCTGGTGCACGGATCGCCGATATTTTAGCCACAGTGCCGCTGACAGTCGAAAAACGCTTGTTATACTAAGAAATTTAGCCCAGAGCTGGCGGGAGGAAAATCATGGCATTTAAGCAATCGGCAAGAATTCTGGCGGTAATTCCCGCAAGAGGAGGCTCTAAAGGCGTCCCTCGCAAGAATATTCGTCTGATTTGTGGCAAGCCGCTAATTGCTTATACTATCGAAGTGGCTTTGGCCGTGAAACATATATTTCATCGTATCATCGTCAGCACCGATGATCCGGAGATAGTGGAAATTTCGAGCAAATGCGGTGCCGAGGTTCCGTTTATCCGGCCTGCCGAATTGGCGGGAGATCAGGTACCTACGGTGCCTGTCCTGCAGCATGCCGTTCGCTATGTCGAAGAAAAAGACCAGCTTAACATGGACTGGGTTATGCTGTTGCAGCCAACAACCCCGTTGCGCACAACAAAAGATATCGAAGCAGCACTAAATTTAGCCTATGAGGGCGGATGTGACTCTGTTATCAGCGTGGTGCGAGTTAGTGCTGAGCATCCTATCCCAATGAAGCGCATAGAAAATAACCGGCTTTTACCGTATGTAATCGAGGAGAAAGAAGGCATGCGCCGTCAGGATTACCAGCCACCGGCCTATCTGCGCAATGGTGCCATTTATTTGACCCGCGGCGATGTGCTCATGAAACAGAACTCCATCTGGGGACGTACCATAAGACCATACATCATGCCGCCGGAACGGTCGGTGAACATCGACGAAGAACTCGACTTGAAGCTGGCAGAAATCGTTTTGCAGGAACAACAGAAAAAACATCAGGTAAACAAAACCTTGTAATGGAGACATGAATGCCGGGAACTATTATTAAAAAGGGGACAGCAACCCTTCTCATACCGGTCGAGCTGCAGGTACGCGAGCTTGATTCAAGAATCCTTCTGGCATGTGTGGCGGCCCGGCGCGGATTTTCTTCGATAATTGGGCCGCGCCGAGAAATGCATTGGCATATCCCCGCTTTTCCTAAAAGCATCTATGTATCCAAGAGCACCACCAGCGGCAGCAAAAGCGTGTTTAGGATGTTGCGTCGCCTCGGCCATGAAATAGTGGCCTGGGATGAAGAAGCCCTGGTGCATCAGGCACCGGAGGCCTATTACAGGCGCCGTCTTGCCCCCGAAGCGCTGAAGTATGTGTCCTGTTTGTTTGCCTGGGGGGAGGAAAACGCCGAATTGTGGCGCCAATATCCGCAACTGCCGCCTGATTTATCGATTCATACCACCGGACATCCACGTGGTGACCTGATGCGAGCTGAAATGCGGAGCTTATATGAAAAAGAGGTTCAAAAGATTCGCGGAACCTATGGGGATTTCATATTGGTTAATACTAATTTTAATCAGATAAACGCGTATTTTCCGGATATGAATCTACTCCAGCCGCCGGCAAACCCATCTGAAAAGCCTGAACTAAGCCGGCGAGCAATCGGGATCGGCATGAGCCGGGAGTATGCCGAGGGATTTACCGCACATAAAAAAGCTATTTTCGAGGATTTTCAACAACTCATCCCGGTTTTGGATCGCGCCTTTCCCGATTACACTATTGTGGTGCGGCCGCATCCGGTTGAAAATCAGGAAGTATATCATATCATCGCCGAAAAATGTCAACGGGTACACGTCATCAACGAGGGCAACGTCGTCCCCTGGCTTATCGCAGCAAAAGCGCTCGTCCACAACGGCTGTACGACCGGCGTCGAGGCTTATATGCTGGACGTACCCGCTGTTTCCTATCGCAATACCGTCGATGAGAATTACGATAATGATTATCATCGCTTACCCAACCTTGTAAGTCATCAGTGCTTTGACACTGAACAGTTGCAAAAAACCCTTGCCGAAGTCTTGACCGGAAAATTCGCCGCAAAAAATGGCGATGGACGCAAATCGGTAATGGATTACCATCTGGCAGCCCAAATCGGACCCTTGGCCTGTGATCGAGTAGTCGACGTTCTCGATAAGATTTCGCAAGTCCAATATCAAGGGAAATCTCCATCCATATGGGATGAAATCGTAAGTCGGGGTTGGGCTTTTCGGCGTCGTTTAAAAAAGCGCTACAAGGGGTATTTGCCGAACCGGTCAAACAATCGATCAGGATTTCTGCGCCATCGGTATCCGGGAATATCGTTTCAAGAAGTACAAGAAACGGTCAATAGATTCCATCGGGCCTTAGGTTACCAGGAGGATCTGAAAGTAAAGAAACTTTTTAATCAGTTTTTCCGGATCAGCAGATAACGAAATGGTAGATGGAGTATGGAATGAAACTTTCTGGATTTACATTTGTGCGCGATGCCATTCGCTGTGAATATCCGGTTGTAGAGAGTATCTCGTCAATTCTTCCCATAGTGGATGAGTTTATCGTCAACATCGGGCTGCCCGATATCGATGGAACTGAAAATCTTATTCGGTCGATCAATGACCCCAAAATCAAGATTATAAATAGCCAATGGAATCCGAATTTGAAGACAGGCGGCTACGTCTTTGCCCAACAAACCAACATTGCTCTTTTTAACTGTATCGGCCAATGGGCATTTTATCTGCAAACGGATGAAGTGATTCATGAAGACGATCATCCGATCATCATGGATTACGTGGATCGCTATATTGACAACGACCGGGTCGATGGACTTGTTCTTAAGCAGCTGAATTTTTGGGGGGATTACCGAACGTTATTGAAAATATACCCCAAATGGGAACGCAGAAGGTGCTGGATCGTCAAGCCCCACCGGTTTATTCTGAGCGCAGGCGATGCGGCGAGATTCACGGTGCACCCTAAGTTTAAAGAACACGGACGACGGCTCCGTGCGGTTGAAATGGATGCCAGGCTATTCCATTATCATGGCATAAAATCAAAAAAGGGCCTGGAGTCAAAATACGAAAGCGCTCGCCATTATTGGGGCGAGGAGCGTCTTTCCGATCAGGAGGTGGATTATTACCAGTATTATCCCCGGCAGTTTGTCGGCGAATATAAAGGGAGCCACCCTAAAGTTATGCAAGATTTAATACGCAGGCATACAAATACGATCGATCACGCATCTCCTCAGTGGCGAACGGAATTGACACCTAAAGAAAAAAAGCAGTGGCGCAAACACAGGTTTTTGCAATATCTTCCGGAGCGATTCGCGGTTAAAAGACGCTACGAGAAAGTCACAGTATAAGGTAAAGACTGACCAGCCAAATGAAAAAAATTTGGTTCAGTAAAATAAAAGAATATTTGAGGCTCATTGAACTTTTTATCAGAAGCCCAAGTGATTGCAAGTGGCAAATGAAATCTTTGCGTCTATGGCAGGAATCTGCCCCCCCTGAATGGGTGGCGCATCCCGAGGATATTAACTTCATCTTTGATGATAGAGATAAGTCAGCAGGAAAAGCACACGGTCATTACTTTCTCCAAGACCTTTGGGCTGCACAGAGAGTCTATGCTTTGAGCCCTGAGCTTCATGTAGATATCGGAAGCCGCGTGGATGGTTTTGTATCTCATGTAGCGAGCTTTGGAATGATAGAATATGTCGATATCCGCAAACTCGAATGTTCGGTGCCAAATATTAGGAGCAGGGTCGGCACTATCGATAAGCTCCCATATCCATCATACTCCCAGGTGAGCCTAAGTTGCCTGCATGTTTTAGAGCATATCGGACTTGGACGTTATGGAGATCCGATTAATCCGGACGGTTGGATAACTGGCCTGAAGGAACTTCAGCGTGTACTTGCTCCCGATGGGCAACTTTTGCTTTCGACGCCTTGCGGGCGTCAGCGGGTGGAATTCAATGCGCACCGCATTTTTCAGGCGACCCAGATTGTGGATAAGCTGGATCAACTCGATCTGCTCGAGTTTTCCTTTATCCCCGACAACAAAGCGACGGCTTGGATCGAACACCACCCGCTAGTCATAGACCGAAGCGTAGATTACGGTTGTGGCCTGTTTCGCTTTACCCGCAAATTAGAATAATTATTAGATCTACTCATTTGGTTTAGCCTGTTTCGATAGTATTCAAATCGACTGAAGACCGATATCTTCAATACAATGGGGAGTATCGATTATCACTTGTTTCTGTAAACTTGGATATACAATGACCTGGTCTCAATATTGGCAGAGAATAAAGAAAAACAAAAAGCAAAAAAAACTCCTGAAAACATGGCAAAGAAATGGGAAGCCGTCGCCACCTCCCCATATTGTCAAGCAAAGACAGGTTAAAAGATTTGCTCGACTTTTCAACTGCAGCGTTTTTGTCGAAACCGGAACCTATAAAGGTGAAATGATAGAATCGGTTCAGGATGTTTTTGAAAAGATTTATTCAATCGAGTTGGACAAATGCCTATTTAAACGAGCACGCGAGAAATTTAGTGGCCGCAATAACATCCTGGTTCTGCAAGGTGATAGCGGAATAATTCTCGCCGATATTTTGAAAGACCTGTCCAGTAGAATATTATTTTGGCTGGACGCCCACTATTCAGGCGGCGCTACAGCCTCAGGCGAACAGAAAACTCCAATAGAAAAGGAACTGCACACCATTTTAGAAACTTCACATTCGGATAGTGTCATCCTTATAGATGATGCCCGAATGTTTGTCGGTGATAATGATTATCCGACTGTACCAGAGTTAAGAAACTTGGTCCTCTCAAAACGGCCCCAAGTAAAGATCGACATAGAAGATGATATTATTCAAATCGTCCCACAGGAATGACAGGCTTTAAAAAATCTTAACGGCACGGAGATTAGCCGGCTTAGCAGCCGCTATGATGATGGCTTTTATTTGGTATGCAAGGTATATTCAAAAAGAAGGGCAAGGTCGTTGCGAAGGTGGTCGGCGGCCTGGGAAATCAGCTTTTTATCTACGCGGCGGCAAAGCGCCTTGCGCTTGCGAACAATGCTACCTTGAAGCTCGATGTACTATCAGGCTATGTTAATGATAAATACAATCGCCACCTCTGTTTGCAGCATTTTAACATCAATGAAAGGATCGCCTCACCCTGGGAATCATACGTATCCGTATGGGGGCATCGGCGCAGAAAAATCGAGCGCAAGATTAATCGTCGTATTCCATTTCGTTATAAGTCTTACATCAAACAAAAAAGACCTTACGAATCCCGGCTTCTCGGCCTACGAATCGTGAGGAATCTCTACCTTCAGGGTTATTGGCAAGATGAGCGATACTTTAAAGACATCGAGAAGGTGATTCGAGATAGTTTTGTGATCACAACGCCTCATGACAACCAAAACATCTGCTGGGCGCAGAAAATATCGGAGGTAAATGCTGTCTGTCTGCACGCCAGACGGCTAAATTATAAATTTGTACTGCCCACCGAATATTATCAAAAGGCCATCGCGTATATATTAAAACATATCGTAAATCCTCACTTCTACTGTTTCTCGGATGATCCGGAATGGATTAAGAAAAATTTTACTATGGACTATCCGTTTACTGTCCTGGATCACAATAAGGAAAGCAGGAATTATGAGGATTTGTGGTTAATGACCAAGTGCAAGCACTATATTGTGGCAAACAGCTCCTTTAGTTGGTGGGGCGCATGGCTGAATCCCAGCTCGGATAAAGTAGTGATCGCGCCCGCCAATTGGGGATATGATGCAGCTGTGCCAAAAGGCTGGAAGACCATTTAGGGTGATCGCTACCCGGCTAGCGAATTGATGTAACAAGCATGATGTTTGAAAGGTCCCATAGAACTCGTCAGCTGATGCCTGCGGCTCCAAAGCGAAAGTCGGAAAGATTCGGCGGCATATTTTCACATCCGATAAGGTTTTTACGATGGACAGGTATTTTGAAGTATCGGCCGATCTCATATGAGCATTACAATCCTGTCCCATATGGCGAACAAAAACGTTTTACCGCGCCAGTGCCTGCCTGCGCTATCGCATCGATGTCTTGGACGGCGTCCGAGGCTATCGATGTGGCCATGAACCACAAGATCGTTTTAGCTGATGCAATCGCCACATGCTACGGTTATGTTTTCGACAACAATGGCAGACTGATCGTCGGAGCAACCCACAAACTTCGCGAGAGACGCAATTACCCGCGCTGGATAAAAAGAGGTCCTTTTGTTCGGCCGCATCCTATATTTCCTAGATTAGAAAACTATCGTGAAACGGTTGCAGTTTTGACCGCTTCTACCCAGAAGATATACTTCCATTGGCTGCTGGATATCTTACCCAGGATCGGGATGCTAGCGGATACCGGCGAAAAAGCCGATTTGATGTATATACAAAGAAAGTACCGGTTTCAAAAGGAGTCGCTCGAAATGTTGGGTATCGGCGAACAGCAGATCATCAATACGGTCGATGTTGCGGCCATGACTGCTAAAAAAATCGTCGTACCTTGCCATCAGATCATGAATGGGCGGGAGATTCCACCGTGGGTGATCCAATACCTCCGCGATCAATTCCTGACGACAGCCGCAAAGTCCCCGGCACCGCCTTATCGGCGCGTTTATATTTCCAGGAGATCTGCTGATAGACGATTGAAAAATGAAAGGGACATCATCACTAAATTGAGGCATTACGGCTTTATCTCAGTAGAGTTGGAAAAGCTGCCGTTCCAGGAGCAAATCCAGCTTTTCCGCCATGCCCAAGTCATCATCTCACCACACGGTTCGGGATTGGCAAATCTTGTCTTCTCAGCGCCGGGCACGACGGTCATTGAGTTGTTTCCTGCAGCCAACCTCGACTTATTTTACCGGCTCAGCACCGCCCTTAAACTGAACTACTTCTTTGTGAAGGCACATGACGGAAATCCTACCCAATTGGTGCGCGACGATTATGCGATTAACTGGGAGGATCTAAAAGAAACGTTGGATATGATTGCGATTCCGCCCTGCCCTTCCCCCTAAAATATCTTTGAAATGTCAATAGTAGTTAGGTTACTCTTGGCGTTTAACAATGGTCTTGCATTTACTTTTTCGATGCGGGTCTCAAAGAAAAAAAAGCCAATCTGGTGCGGCCCACCAGCCTGAAGCCATGAGAAAAAGAAGCGGTTCCGATTTTTGATTTTATGTCGCTTTTGGTAACGGGACCGACAAAACCCAAATCGCAGTGGGGGGCAAATCTTACCTTCTCGGTACCAAATACCTTTTGAAAGACGTAACAGGTGGTAACCCGTTTGTCCACTACGGCGAAAACAGGCCGATCAGACTTCTTAACTACATTGATAAGATCGAAATCAAAGGTTCCGATTTTATCCGAAGGCGCAGTTGTCTCCGGACCATCGATGAAGGCAAATTGATAATTTCTTTCAGGGATGTCCTGGTAACCTACCCCGCGGAAAATCGAATGGCAATACTCTACTTTGGGACTCCAAATTAAATCGATATAGGATATGAGCTCGTCCGGTATCAGCTTTTTAGCTTGCTCGTACCAGACCTTGCTATCTTCCATGGAGGTAATCCGGCCGGCGGAATGCCCATTTTGGGTATTTTCCATGAGAGCATGGGCCATCACCAGAGTGGATGCACCAGTTCCGCATTCTAAAATCTCTTGGGGTTTATGTTGGCGAATGTAACGATAAAGAAACCAGTAGTCGTGATAGTTGCAACCGGTAGATTTAGTCAATTTTAAATAGTTAATTAACGTCTGATAAAGGATCCGGTTTTTCTTCAGGTTCTTAAGCCCGAGATTATCGTAGCGGGAATTGGTGAAACGAAAGATGGGCTTTTTTATATTTTTGATCAGTTTATAATAGGCTTTCATAATTCTTGTATCCTGTGTCGTGACGGACGCACATTAATGATATCTTTGATGGATGTCAATGCATCCACCATTCAAGAAATTAATCGCTAAATTGTTGCAGCCTGATGTCAACTTTACCGAAGCCGGTAATTTTACCGCTCACCTGAACCGGCAAGCGAGTGGCCTTGTCGATAAATATATCAAAATCTCCTTTCAGCCCCAGAAAGGAAAAGGCTTCCGGCGTTTGGCCATTGGGGACCAGCGGGCGCGGCTGAAAGGATATTCTGAAGGCGTCGATCGTTCCTTTCCTCCGGATTTGTTTACCCTGCAACCTTTCAAAGTAGTTCACCTTCAGCTGCCGGGTCCCACCGGCGCTTACCGTAACCCTATGTAATTGCTGCCTATCAAAAACACATAACATTGGCGGGCTTTTCTGCTCCTCTAATTCAATGCGTGAAACAAGATACAAAAGTCCGCTGGGTTCAAGGACTACCGGACATCTATGATCTTTGCCGTTAAATTGAACAAATTCCTCCTCAACAGTCATCCACTGCTCCGGCGGCAATTCCCGTTGCTTCTTATCGACCGGTATTTTGCGCATTTGATAAACGCCATTGTGCTTAAATCGATATGATTTTTGCCATATTTTGCCGCCCCGCCGCAGCCTGACCCGCTGCAAAGCGGCTGCATTTTCCGGATTACACCATGACTGGGTTTTTAAAAGCTCTTTGGAACCGAATAGCGGATTGATATTGGAATCAACTGTGATGTAAATAATGGTTGCACCCGATGGCTGCAGGGCGTCTGCCTGCGGGCCTGCGATTCGCAGATCGGTAACCGCTTTGGCCGATAGGGCCGCGAGGTGTACGTCGGTAGTGACCTTTCCGAAAAAACTATTCGCCTTAAAGGAAAGGCTGCGCCAGTTAACCTTGTCGGACTCCGAATTAGTTGAATATATGGATTGGGCCCGACATAATGTTACCGACAAGCCAGTGATCAGGGCCAACGCCAGCCAGACGGCTGCAATGCTGTTTTGAGGCGTTATCCTAAACAATTTCATTGTCATCCATTATTCTTGCCGGTTGCTGGACTCTTGACAACTGATCCATCGATATCTGAATTTATATCAGAGTTTAGATTTATAAACCATTGAAAAAAGCTCCTTGCAGATAACTATCTTGCGGTCCACATTCGATATTTTGTATATGTCATTCGATCTCTGTTGTTGGTTGCCGCCCGACCTCTGCGCTTTCAAGCCTTCCCGCTTCCATCGGCGGCTTTCCTTGCCGGTACCTCGTTTTTTTTAGTCCCTCCCCGTCATTCAGTGTTGGCACCTCCTCCCGGAATTCATTGAAATTGGCCGATCCCAGCCGTTTGCTCCTAAATATCTTATTTCGTTGGATAAGTACTCAAGAATTCTATCATATGGCCGATATATCATAATATCTCTGCAGGAGCTGTCAGACTCGACATCACCGCGAGGTAAAGCAAATCAACTGCAGGTGGTATGAATCTGATCGCCAAAAGGATAATCATGTCAGATATCTTTCCGAATAAACATACAAAGGCCGCAATTTTATGGGTCGTTGTCTTCTTAACAGGCAGTTTCCTGATGCCCGCCATTGGGCTGGCGGCTATGCCGGAAAAAGTCAACGCCATCTACCTGCCGCCCCACTGCTTTACGGCGCGCAAAGTTACCGAGATTGCCCACTATGCCGAATTGACCGACCTGAACGCCGTGGTGTTGCATGTAAAGGACCCATATGGCAATATTCGCTGGAATTCCAAAAATCAACTCGCCCAAAAAATGGGGGCCGTCGCATCGGCGGGGCGGGTCGAGCGTACCTTGCAGCGGCTAAAAAAGATGGGACTTTGGTGCATCGCAAAATTGGATGTATTTGCCGATCATCGCCTGGTCTACCACAATCCGGATCTGGGTATTCTCGATATACGAACCGGCTGGCCTTGGAATGAGAAAAATGGTTTATACTGGGCCGACCCGTATGACAACAGGGTCTGGGAGTACAATATCGCCCTAAGTCAGGAGCTGGTGGATCTCGGTTTCGACGAAATTCAATTTGATTATATTCGTTTTCCCAGCGATGGGGATCTTACAGTCACTAACTACCCGGATAAGACGGACGATGTTAGCCGGGTAGAGTGCATCGGCAATTTTTTGGCAACAGCCTACCAAAAGTTGAAGCCGACTGGAACCACCCTTTCGGTAGATGTCTTTGGATTTGTGGCCTGGCGGACCGAGGATTTCGGTGTTGGCCAGAGTATAGAGGCCATGGCGCCCCATGTCGATGTGTTTTGTCCAATGCTTTACCCGTCACATTTCCCAAAGGGCTTTTTGGGTTATGAGGATTCCTCGGAAAAGCCTCTCGAAATAATGGAACTGAGCACCAAGCGCATGCAAAAACGCACGACCAAAAGGATTCGACCGTGGATCCAAGGATTCTGGTACACCCCTGATGAAATCAACGCTCAGATCGATGGTCTGGACCGGGCTCAAGTCAGGAGTTGGTCCGTGTGGAACCCGTCCGGCAATTATTCGAAAACTTATGATGCGATTGAGGCACGCTTGAATCGGCAGTTTCCCGCGCCCCGCTTTTACCCTTCCGTCACGGAAATTGCGCAAAACAAGGAACGCGCAATTCCGGGAAAATCAAAGATCGTCAACTTTACCAATTATAAACAGGGATACACCATTATATCCCTGGAAAAATTCGCCAAAGGGGCCGGAAAATCCTACTCCACCCTGAACAAGGTTCTGGGGACTTTGGATGAGGGAATAATGGATAGAATTCTTACCGCTCGCCAAATACCATTTTCATGGTATACCACCAATTATCAGAAAAAGCGGCGCTTGGTCAAATTGATCTGCAAGGACCTGCAGGTCGATCCACGAGCGTTGAGTCCCAAGCCGATTTACATCGACTGGCAAAACGGCTGCATGTTCACGCGAGCCGTTCCCAAGGAGCGCTTGAAAAATTATCGTTTTGTCGATGAGGCGGCCTTCAGAAATAAAGATGACATTTATGCCAATTTACCGGGTCTAAAGCGGCGCTAGATCTCCCTCCGGCCTGTAAACCCTGGGTATATCTTTCGGATCACAGCTGAGTTTATCAAAGTCCCCTGCCAGGGACTCGATACGTTTTAAGAGGCGGGTGCGTTGACCGGGCGTTAATAACCGATCCAGTTGAATGATGAAACGGATGGTAGTCTCAAGGTTGGCCTCTATTTTCGCTTGATAGGCTGTCGTTCGCAAGGATTCGGGGTTTACGATGAACTGCAGCAGATCTGCTCTAAAATCAGGACTGCTGGATCTCCGCGATAACAATCGACGAGCTTCGGTCTGAAGAATTTCACGGTTTTGCAGCCAATCTTCCGACAGGGGTACAACCTGTTTGCTCCAGGCGTAAATCGCCGTTTTCTGCTCGGAGGTCGGATTGGATATCCAGTATTTCAGGCGCTTAATCATTCGTTTTTGTCGATTTTCGGTCAACTTTTCGATGGGAAGATCGACGTATTCCTCTCTATACTCCTGATTTTGCTCGGCCAGATTGTCAAATAGCTCAGCGATTTGCTCGTCGGATGCCGTTATCAGAATATCGGCGATATCCGGCCCGATCTGCTGCATCAAATCCTTCCAAAGCTTCATCATATGATTGTAATAGGAATAGATCTTCGAATAACTCAGCCTTTGATCCGGATTGCCAAACTCCCGGCTCATCGCTCTTAGGATCTTGGCATAATCCGGCAGCTGGGTGCGACAATGCCACTCCAGCTGCTTGAGTAGTCTTTTCTGGAGCATGCTTTTCTGAGTGTCATCAAGAGAGATATAGCCACCGACATACCACGGTATCAGCCAGTTCAAATGGGGATAGATAAATCTCGGACCGCAGCCCGCGAGAAAGAACAATAGAGATGAAAGAAGGAATAATTTTTTCATTTTCTAGTATTGGCTAGTAAGGCAGGATATTGAAGACTAGGAATCTAGCCGTATGCCATATTTACCTTGCAAAATAGAAAGGTAACAATTAACGGGCGGGCCGCAAGCACACCTGATAAAAATTTCACTCAGCATACCTTCTGAATTTGAGAAGCGATCAATCGAGGGCAAACAAAACAATATGATCCGGCAGGCAAAAATAACGCCATCGAATAATTGTTGTAGAAAATTATACAAAATAATCTGGCAAGGTTAGTTTTCAAATGGGTAGATTGTATTTTTTGGTACAATGGTGGGGTTTGAGAGCCAGAGAAAAATAATGTATCACCCAATAATGTGAAAACTCAATTGCATAGAAAACATGCGAAGCATATTCTAATTAATCCGCCTGCGCATTGGCCAGTTTAGTTAATTCACATTTTTAATCGCCATTGGAAGACCTGGTTGGAGAATTTTTCAAAGCGGATTAATTCAATAGTTCATGAACGGCGTCCAGCAATTCCTGCAGTGCGAATGGCTTATCAAGGGTTTTGGCGCCCAACTTTTTTGCCATATCAAAATCGATGTCAGTTCCATACCATCCACCGCCTGACATCGCGATAAGTTTAACACCCGGACATTTGCTTTTTAGCTCGATGATGGTTTCAATGCCCTCTTTCTCGGGCATGATGATGTCGGTAATAATCATATCGGCCGGGTGCTCATAAAAATGCCGAATGCCCTCGGCACCGTTTGAAGCCTCAACGACTTCAAATCCGGCATTAACCAAGACCTGCTTTAGAACACATCGAAAACTTTCCTCGTCATCTATAAGCAATATCGCGGGAGGCGTTCGATCAGGTTCACGCGCTGTTCGGATCTCATTTTCACGCTGTGAGGCATCTTGTATCTCATGCTGGTTCGAATTTGAATTTACTGTTTCATCTTCAGGCAGCCCTCGATCGAAGGCGCACTTTTCCAAAATGTCGACTCCGGCTTCCGCCTGATTGGCAGCAAATTTGAGCGTCGATGCCATCTCCTCTATAAACTCCATAAAAGCTCCTATCTCCAATGAAATTGAATCACGAATTCGCCGCAATAACCTAAAACCAAATGCTATTTATCTGCGACCTGGCAAAAACTTCCGCTACCAGGCAAGATAGTTTATCCCGGAGCTGGATCGCAGTGGATAATAGTATGGTATACAATTATTGTGCCAACTGCATCGAAGTACGAATTCAATTTATTTTCAAGATGTTAGAGATATATGGGTAGGATGTCAATCTGCAGAGCTGACAATAATTGTCATATTTATTGCCGGTTTATGTCAGGCCGCATCAACTCAAAAAATTGAATGTTAGTGGTTATTCGTTATTTGTTATTGGTTTGAAAGGAATCAGATCGATTATTATCGTTATGAAATATGGGATAAAGTTGGCATGATGGTCGATTAGGGATGACCATTGTCGGGGGATGGATAGTGGTCCGCCCCCAGATCTCTCCGTCAGCCTATACGACCGGAAATCATCTAGCTATCTTTGATAACTCAGTCGAAGACGATTGAGAATAAAATTGATATTATTCCTTAATTCGTCATTCGACATTCGTCATTCGTCATTCCAAAGGTTTTCCGCATTCCTTGCATTTACCGTCGGGTCCGATGACACCGATACAATTCCCGTCACTGCAAAGAACCCTATTTTCCCATTCATCATCTGGCCCGGTGTCTGCTTCTTCGGTCGGCTCGACCGCCTCGGCAGACGGTTCTACATCTTCATCCTCGGCTTCAACTTCGTCCTCAGCAGGGCCCATCTCGGGAAGATCACCTTCATATTTTTTCCCGCATTCCTTGCAGCGTCCATCCACGCCGATCACGCCGATGCAGTTTCCGTCGCTGCATAATACACGATTGTCCCAATCGTCGCGGCTAGAGGTAGTCTCTTCTTGCTTCTCTTCCGGGATTTCTGGTTCCATCTTTCTGCTCCAATTACAAATTCAGCAGCTCTTCAAGCTCCTTGAGGGTGTCAATGTGGTATTCCGCTGACAGTTCACGGTTGCGGTAAGCGACCAATGGTATCGCTGCCGCCCGGGCTGCCATTTCGTCTACCTGGGAATCGCCGATATAAATTGTCTGAAAGGGTTCAAGATCAAAATATTTTAAAACCTTAAGCAACGCTTCCGGATGGGGCTTGGGATGCAGCACATCGCTGGAGGTGACAACCAGATCAAAGTGCCTATCCAGATTAAACGACGCCAGCAGACGGTTCATGGTATCGGTCCGGTTGGTGGCAATAGACGTCTTGATTTGCGGCCGGAGCTTTTCCAGCAAAGACACAAGGTGGGGCTCTACCGTAAGGTATTTCAGGTATTGTCCGTAATCCATGGTCTTGCGAAATTCATGGGCCTCCGCCAGATCTGTCTCCCCCGGGAATAAAAAGGCCATGGATTCTTCCACTGTGTGCATATGAACGAAGGCGAACTGTTTTTCTGTTACAGCCGGCCTTCCGAAATGCTGCAGAATATGGCTATAGTAGTACCGATTCGCCTGGGCGGTATCGAACATGACACCGTCACAATCAAATGTAACAGCCTTGACGTGTCTCATGCTCATTCGCTTCTACGGGTGCGCAGATTCCCGTAAACCCTCACGTTGAGCTCCGGCCGAATCGTGCTGTCTGTTTTCAGAATGATGGTGTCGTAAAAGCGACCGGTATTTTCTCTCAGATTCTCAACCTTCAACTCATAAGCCGGGCCGTTGGAACTTTTTACCTCATCCAGTTGAAAATTGATGTTTTTCCCGTCTTTGGCCCTGACATCCAGGATTTTAAATGGGTATTTTTTTTCGGGAATGATCTTTACCAGGCCCTTAATGGGATCACCGGCAATGCCGCGCAAACTGACATGTTGCGGCCGAATGGTGACAAATCTCTCCACCGGGCCGGACATAACCAGGTCCTGCCGTGGGAGATTTTTATCATTGGTATAGACGCCGGCGGTTTTTTTCATTTTCCTCCCGCCATAGCCTTTGGTATTGACGCTTAATTTAATTTTCCCCTCGCCACCGGCGGGGATCTCTTTGGAGTAAGAGACGGCAGTACACCCTCAGCCCGTCTTGACTCTCTCCACCTTTAAGGGTGCCGTGCCCTTGTTTTGGATAACGAACTCATGCACGACTTTGGTCCCATCCAACACGGGTGCAAACTCATAGCTGGTGGCCGGATAAACCGCGGAGGGGGCGGATTGATCCTGGGTGCCGAAGCAAACGGCAGTGAACAGTGTCAGGGACAGCACAATCGAAAACACTGTAAACGCTTTTATTTTCATGGCAACTCCTTCCAAATTTATTGTCCGCGCAAACATAAAAAATCTTATGACGCATGCTGCTGAATGTCAAGAAACATAAAATTTGATTTTCAAATTTTATAGTTACATCAAAAAAACCGGATCCACATCAATTGCCACCTGGATCCGCCGATGGGCGAAACATGAACGTTTCTCCGCCCGGAGCTGATTGATATACTGATGCAACGCTCCGGTATCTGATCCTTTCAGCAGAATCTGCCAGCGGTAGCGCCCGGCGATTCGGGTCAGGGATGCTTCAATGGGACCCATAACCTCGATACTGCGGTAGTGGGCGGCATGGACCGATTTCAGTCTGCGGCAGTGATTTCCTACCAAATTGGCATGATTTCTGGTCTCATCGGGGTCCTTGCCCGATATCTTGAGCTGAATCATTCTGGTAAACGGTGGATATGCAAGCGCTTGTCGAAAACTGATCTCCTGCTGATAAAAAGCAGTGAAGTCCTGGCCACGGGCAGCGGAAATGCAAAAATGCTGCGGGTTGTAGGTCTGCAAAATCACACGACCGGGCCTGTCACCCCGCCCGGCCCGGCCGGCCACCTGCGCCAGCAATTGATAGGTACGTTCTCCGGCTCGAAAATCCGGAAAATTGAGGGATAGATCCGCACAGACAATTCCCACCAATGTGATGTTGGGAAAATCATGCCCTTTGGCTACCATCTGGGTACCCACCAGAATATCGATAGCTTGATCGTTAATCCCTTTGAGGAGCTTTATGATCGATCCCTTGCGGCGGGTGGTATCCCGGTCCATACGCGCGACCCGGGCCTGGCTGAATTGCTCAGTCAAAATATTTTCCAGCCTTTCGGTGCCAAGGCCCAGATGCTTAATTTGCGAAGAACCGCAAACATCACAGGCGGATGGGGCGGCCCGGCGATATCCGCAGTAATGGCAGCGGTAGGCGTTGGCTCGCCGGTGCAAGGTCAGTGAAATATCGCAATTCTTACAGCGCATCGCTTCACCGCAGGCGCCGCAAACCGGGAAATTGGCGAATCCCCGTCGGTTTAGAAAAAGCAGGATCTGTTCCTGACGTTCAAGGGTCTCTTCCATCGCCGAGTGCAGTTCAGGCGTAAGAAACGGGTGGCTGCCCGGGGCCCCGCGGGATTGACGGAGATCCACAATTTGAATTTCAGGTAAATTCCGTTCTTCAACCCGCTTTGTGAGGGTGAGTTCGGTGAACTTGTTGGTTGTGATGTTGTAGTAAGACTGGATTGACGGGGTCGCCGATCCCAAAATAACGAGGCAATCATTTTGCTTAGCCCGGACGACCGCCAAGTCCCGGGCGTTGTAACGCAGCTTGCCTTCCTGTTTGTAGGAGGAATCATGCTCCTCGTCGACAACAATAACGCCGAGGTTGTCAAAGGGGGCAAATATGGCTGAGCGGGCCCCGATGGCAATCGTGGCCTCCCCCTGTATGATCCGAGTCCACTGGTCATAGCGCTGTCCGGCCGACAGCCCGCTGTGCAGCACACTGACACATCCACCGAATCGAGCGCGGAATCGCCGCTCTATCTGCGTAATCAGGGCGATTTCCGGCACCAGCACCAGCACCAGACGGCCACGTTTTAGTACTTCGGCTGCCACCTGCAGGTAGACTTCGGTTTTCCCGCTTCCGGTCACCCCTTTTAGCAGAAACGGGTGATAACCTTGGTCCAGGAATTGGCAGGCTTGCGCAACGGCCTGCCGCTGTTCCCGGTTTAACTGGGGGGGCGTATCGGGTTTGATGGTTTCACCAAAGGGATCCCGGAACACGCGCTTGTGTACAATCCTGATATGGCCGGAGTTTTCAAGCGGCTTGATCAGGGCCGCAGCCGTCGGGACTTCCTCCTTGATCTGTTTAAGGGCAATTTCCTGATCGTCCTTAAGCATTGCCATTATTTTCTGTCGGGGCTTCGACAGTCGGTCCACCGGCAAACTGTTATCGGCCAGACGGATAAATCGCTCCAGTCTGGCTTTCGTGCTCGCTCGGCTAAGCTTGCGGTTTCTGGCAACCCAGCCACCCTTTTCAAGTTTGAGAAGCAAACCGCCGGGAATTTTTTGATCGACAATTTGATAAAGGCTGCTCGATTTGCGAGGACCCGCCAGCAAATGCTTCAGCACTGCTTCGGCCCCCGGTGACAATTGCTCATTTTCTAATGCGCTGCGTCCTTTTTCCGTAATGCTGATCATGGAATAATCGTAGATGTTCAGCCCCCCCGGCAGAGCGTATTTGACCACCTCACCGATCGGATATTTATAATAATCCGCAATCCAGTTGAATAATGGAACCATTGCAACCGGAAAAAGGGGCTGTTTGTCAAGGATATCCAAAATCGGCTTTAAATCCTGGTGTTCCGAATTTGGAACGAATCCGAAAACATACCCGGTAATTCGGCGCCGGCCAAAGGGCACCAGCACTCTTGTACCGGGCTGTAAAGCGTCTTTTAATGGCTCCGCGGCAATATAAGTAAAGGTGTGAAAAACCGGGAGGGCCACGGCCACTTCAATGTAGGCGCTGTCTGAATCCATTCTAATTCCGCTGAAATTCAGTCCCTGGTAAATGGGATTTGAAACTCAATTGAATAAAGAAAAAAATTTCGATAGGTTTCATTAAATCGTCACTCGGCAATCGTCAATAGACAATCTGTAAAGTTTCTCCCAAAAAGGCCGATACATGAGAATAACTGAATCTAACCTGCAAAATTCAGCGTTTAACAAACCTGTTGAATTTTACGGTTAAAAAGCGCTATAATACAAATAGCTTGAATTCCGCTGGCTAATTCTTTCGGCAATAATATGATTTAAGTTCCAACGAATCTACAGGATTTCACTTTCCTTTATTCAAGTCAAAATCGCAGATGCAGGAGGACAATATGATTAAATTAGCAAAAAAATCCCTGGTCCTGATCACGGTTGTTTCATTGTTGATGATACCTTTCGGCTCCACCGCAATGGCCCAGGAATACTTCGAGACGGAGGATCCCAGTGGCGCCGCCATGATGTTTGATCTTGTTCTTGTCCGTCCGGTCGCCCTTGTCGCTACGGCCCTTGGCACCGTGACCTTTGTTCTATCCTGGCCGTTTTCGGCCCTGGGCGGTAATGCCGGCGAAGCCGGCGAAAAACTCGTTAGTGAACCTGCGGCATACACCTTCAAAAGACCCCTGGGTGAATTTCCGCGCAGCGCCAGATAGCCGTGATCGGCAGCTTTTTGGTGTTTAGTATTTTTTCTGATAGTCAATTAACTCTGTTGTCCCGGTATTATCAAATACTAAACACCAGGAGCGCCAATCCAATCACATCATTTAAATCTCCTTTTCAATGCCATGATCTGATTTTCATTCTTTGCCCTCCAAATTAATTCCTGCCAGCGCCAACCGCGCAGTCAATTTACTGCGCTGGAGGGGCGGCTCATCACATTGGTGACAAAATAAATGGGATATTCGCAAGCAGCGAATTCAGTCGGTCTTCTATATCCTTGACACAACAAGTTAATTTGCATATGACTGGCAGCGGATCAATTGACAACTGCCTGGGTGGTCGGATTCTGGTCTCAACGAATCGGATTGCTCTCCAATCTGCTCATTGTCTCTATACCCCGACCCCAAAACCATCAATAAAAGAAGGAGGCCGCCGTGTCCGTAAATGTTGTGAACCATCCGCTGATCAAACACAAACTTGCGTTGATGAGAGAAGATGATGTAACCACCAAGGATTTCAGAGACCTCGCAGCCGAGCTGGCCATGCTGCTGACTTACGAGGCGACTAAGGATCTGGAGACGGAAGCGAGGACGATCCGGGGCTGGGCCGGACCGGTTCAGGTTGAAAAAATCAAAGGCAAGAAGATTACCGTGATTCCAATCCTAAGAGCGGGTCTGGGAATGATGACCGGGGTGCTGAACCTGATCCCCTCGGCCCGGGTCAGCGTGGTGGGTCTATACCGCAATGAGGAAACCCTGGAGCCGGTCCGATATTATGTCAAAATGACGAGCGCCATGGAAGAGCGGATTGCGCTGATCATCGACCCGATGCTGGCCACCGGTGGCTCACTGATTGCCACCATCGATTTGATCAAAGAAACCGGCTGCAAGCAGATCAAGGGTATATTCATGGTCGCGGCCCCCGAAGGTATCGAAAAATTGACCGCAGCCCACCCGGATGTGGATATCTATGTAGCGGCCGTCGATGAGAAATTAAATGACATTGGCTACATCCTACCCGGTCTGGGCGATGCCGGTGATAAAATTTTCGGCACGAAATAAGGGTACAGACAAGGTATAGGGTTTAAGGTGTAAGGTACAGGGAATAAGGTGTAGGGTGTAAGGTGTGAGGTGTAGGCCAGAACAGGCCGGGAAATTGGGGTATTCAAAACTGACACATGGCATAGGCCCGCGCTGTTAGGTGCGAACGAAACAATATATACAGCCGGTTTTTACGCTTAGCACTGTGCTCTTTGCGCCAAGCTATTATACGGGGTCGCGTTTTGTGGGGCCGATTGTTTAAAAGGGGTAGCCACCCGACCAAACTAAAACCTGCAATTCTGATGTGATGGATAACCATCGTTAGGTAGGATGCACGTGTGTCCGAGAGGTCTTTTTTCAGTCCGACCTCATCAATTCATTTATAAAGAATGACCATAGGCGGCGTTTTGCCGTCCCATGGCCTCCTTTTTTAAACGGCTATAGTCGTTTGGGTAAAACTCAGATTTCTATTTTAGTTACTTCGAAATTTCCTCCTGAATCCTGCAAGACAGACCAACCCGGAACCAAGAAGAATCATGGTGGCGGGCTCCGGTACAGGCGATGGCGCGCCGTTGTAAGCCCATACCTCATTATACACCCCCATCCACATGTATCCATAGTCACCGTCACTATAATCTAGACTAATCTCTAACGTTCCAGTTTCTTCATTCGTCTCATCGGCTGCGCCCCATAACTCCCTTTCAATCCAGCGCCAATCCCAAAGGGTCTCATCCGTGTTTTTATTGTACAACTCCAGCCACACCTCTGAATCGGCATAAATCCAATCGTTCTCTGTGTCAAGGTCGATCTGCTGATACATCGTATAGTCGGCGGTTAGCGTAATGCTGCCGCTTCCTTTAACTTCGAAATATACCCACCGATCTGCGCGAGCCTGAGCCCATCTTTGACTGTCAGCGCCATCAACAGTAGCTGACACCGACTCATAAAGCTCTGCATCTGAAGTATATGCTGCGGCAGTTGCACCGGGTATGTCACGATTAGCCTGCGTGTCACTCCATGAGCTTACCCTTTCCCTATCACGAATATAAGCACTCGGATTACGCGACCAAACCTTAGCTTTTGAGCGACTCACATACGTGTCGGGATGGTAAATAATTTCCAAACCATCTTCAACGATATCCAGAGTGTTCCATTTGATTTCTGCAGTGCTGGTGCCAGCTGCAAAGGGTAAAGCGTTGGCACTATCTGGTATTAAAGCCATAGATAGGCAAATTAGTAAAATTGAACATGTCCACATCCACTTAACATTTCTCGCTCTCATTGTAATCACCCTCTCAACAGTTAAAAAATTACCACTAAATATGAATGAACATTATGATTAAGCAAAAACCGTGCAAAAAAACATGGAATCTGTCTGCCATGGTCTTATTTGCAGTATATACAGATGATTGGAAAAAAATATGGGAAGCTCCGGTTTTTATATTTGTGAAACCAACTTGTCATAATTAAGAGTTTCATTTCACAAAATTACATTTTTTTTCACAATTGAGCTAAATATTTTGGGGTACGAGACCGCTTCAAGGTAGCGTGAGCGCTCCTCCCGCCGAGCGAGAGACCTCAGGAAGCCCCCTGGAAGGGGGCAAGATCACTGGCGCGACAATGTAAATCCGAAATTCGTATTTCGTATTTATTCCAGCTCCGTTGATTCTCACCGGACCGGTAGAACCTTTTCAGGTCCACCAATCGATGTGGTGGTTTAATGTCGGAATTACTATGGCGGGGGTTAGAGTAAGCGGATTTGGTGGAATGATTGTGAAGATGGTCTTCATTTACGAGGTTGAACTGGAGCCGTTCTCCTGATAAGCGCAGGCGGGTTCGATACCGCGATTATCTCGGGGACGGCTCTCCTTCGAATTAGACTGCTGACGACCGTCGGAAAGGATGCATGCACATCCGAGAGGTCATTTTTATAATGCTAACGCATTGATTCATCTTTAAATAAACAATCTCTGGAGGCCCTTTGCCAACCAATGGCCTACTTTTTGAAGCGTCGAAATTGGATGTTCAATAGTATTAAGATTTCGATTTTAATTACTTTTTTAATTTTCTCCTGAATCCTGCCAGACAGATCAAGCCCGAACCAAGAAAGAGCATGGTGGCCGGTTCCGGTACAGGCGATGGCGGGGCTTTATAGGCCTCTACCTTATTTTTGCCAACCAACCAAATGTACCCAAGATCGCCTGCTTCAAAATCATATCTAGCCGTTAATGTTCCCGATTCTTCAAATTCCTCATTAAAATCGCCCCATGTTTTCTTCCAATCAATTTTCTGCTTATCCTTATCCCAATCCCATTCTTCCTTTTCTTTCCCGGTTATCCCATCTAACTCGAACCACAACTCACCTATTTCCAACCACACCTCTGTTTTCGCTTTGGCCCATTCATCAGCCGCTTCAACGTCCAACGCTTGTTTTAAGTAATAATCAACGGATAGCTCAAGGATACCGGTACCGGTGCCTTCAACATTGAAATACACCCACTGTTCTGCGTAACTCTCAGCTTTATTTTTAATGCCGGAGCCACCTTTTGCATACACCGACCCGGACAGTTCCGACGCCGTGGTGCCTCCGTATGTGGTGTGGGCATTGGCTGTTGTATCTTTTATACCAGCCGCAAACTGCGTGTTTTCGTATATCTTTTTTTGTTCCTTTTCTTCAACCTTTTGCTTATCAGACGCATCCGGATTGGACTCAACTTTAGCTTTGGAATAAGTCCCATTCATGTCAAGACCTTTATACGTGCCATCCCGGTCTGTAATCGTCAAATTCCCCTGGATATTGATATCGAGCGTACTCCAATCGATTTCAAAAGTGCTCTCTGCAGACGGCAAAGCGTTGGCACTACCCGGTATTAAAGCTAAAGAAAGGCAAAATAAAAAAACTGAACATGTCAACATCCACTCAAGATTTCTCGCTCCCATTGTTATCACCCTCTCATCAAGTAAGACATCATCACAAAATATGCATAATCATGGAAAAAAATACGGTGAGCTTTATCACCCATTCTCCTGTTTGCCGGTTACGATTCGTTTAAATCCACGTCTCGTAAATGACGGCATGCAAAAACTTCAGAACTTGCACAGGACTAAATACAAAAAAACGGTTACCCCCGCTATCCGGGATTAAGTTTACGACTGACTCTTGAAATGAGAAGCTAAGAATCAATCGGAGACTTGCCGACTATTTATATTGATTAAACCTCGGTGAAACACACAATACTGCTTCGCAAGGCTGCAAAAACCGTGCAAAAACATGGAAGGTGTCAAAAGTTCTATTATTTACTGTGTTTACGATTTATTAGTAAAAACAAGTGTATCTCCGCTTTACTAATTTAGTGAAACCTTTTCGTCATTATTAAGAGTTTCATTTCACAATATTATATTCTTTAAACAATTGTATGAATTATATTCGGATACGAAAGCGATCCACGCCAGCAGCAGATCTGTGCATGGCGGATGTGGTTTTAATCAATGCAGATGAATGTAGATTGAATCAAGCCTTAGGTGTCCATCAATTGTCAGCCTGCCCGAGGAGAATATTATCTGAAAATCTGCAAAACTTTTTTTCCTGGGCATGAACTATCAAATACTTGACAACTACCTAAAATTTAAGTATATTTTATTATGTCGAAATAAAAATCCTTTCTAAGCCGTAGTAGCGGCTTTAAGGATAAGGCGTATAAGTAATCGATTCTAAAGGAGTTCATTTTGGCGGAATTATATAAGATGGGAGATAGCATTAAAGATGCTGTTTTAACCATAATGGCATATATCGAAAATGAGACCGGCACCGAGCCGACCCAGGAGGAAGTGGCATCATTGTTGAGTTCGTATTTTATTATCAATGAAGTCGGCAATCAGATTAAGTATCAGCTCAAAAAAGGCGGTGGACAGCCGCGTGGAGCTCAGATCGAAGACGACGAGCCCTTTTGGAAGCTGAACCTCAAAACCGGCCCGAGCCTTAATAACCTGGCTAAAGCCGGCATTTTTCACCGCAGCATAAAAGAGGCGATTGACAGCACGCGACAGTATATCAAAAAAACTCTCGGGGTGAATCCCAATAACGATATCATTGCCAGAAGCCTAAAAAGCAGCTTCATTCTGAGTGAAATCGTAAATCAAATTGACTACCACCGCAAATCGACCAAAGAATGAAAGCATTTCAGATAATCGAATTCAAGTCGCACCCAGGTAAATTCTTCCTTTCTTGCCATGCCTGACCCCTTCAAATGGCTCTCCGATTCCGCCCAGCGATGGGCCCTTCTAATTTTTTTTCTGATGTCCACTTTGCTGCTGACGGCCATGCACAATTTAGACCGGGCCTTGATTTCAGCATCAGCACCCAATGGGATTGTCTCATTTGAACTGGCCGGAAACATTGATCGTGCAAATAAAATTTTGACCGCGTGGGGATCGGAAGGCAAAGTCCACGCCACGTTGAGTCTTGGTCTTGATTATTTATTTCTAATTGTTTATGCCTTATTTATTTCTCTGGCTTGCGTTCGAATTGCAAGGCATTTAAAAATCAGATTTTCCTTCCTGGCGACCTGGGGTTTTGTTTTGGGATGGGCTCAGTTTTTGGCGGCTTTGCTGGATGCCATCGAAAATTTTGCGCTCATTAAATTGACTCTTGGCTCACTGCGCGAAACCTGGCCCGTAATTGCCCGGTGGTGCGCCCTAGTTAAGTTCGGAATCGTCGGGTTAGGCCTGGTGTATATTCTAACCGGGACCCTGCTTATTTTTGTACTGAAGAGGGAAAAACCATGATCAATCCGGGGCCGAAACCAAAGGGATCACCCCAATAACCCCCCTACATGCCAATGAATATTTGTTGTCCCCTGCCTTTATACACCGCCGTTTTGCAATCTCTTGCTTTAGTAAACAAAAAATTATAAAAGGGATACGGTTCTCCGCGAACCAATACCCGACAACCAACAGCGGATAACTCCCAAACCACCGAATGGAGCGATTCTGTGCATGTTTTATTGAAACAACTGCAGCCGAACGTTATCCGCGTATTGGAGGAGTTTAGCGAAACCGGCAGTCCGGCCATTAAAAACCGGGGGCGCAAGCTGCTCGCGAAATAAAAGGCGTCATCGCCGAATTGAGATCAAAATGAGCCCGTCATCCAAACGCGTCTATATCGCGTACACCGGCGGTACCATCGGTATGAAAAAAGCGCCGGCAGGCTATGTGCCGGCAGCCGGTTATCTGCAGAAGCAGATGAAAAGATTACCGGAACTCAAAAGCAAAAAGATGCCGGCTTTTGATATCCATGAGTACGATCCATTGCAGGATTCATCGAACATGACCCCGGAGGACTGGCTCAAAATTGCCGACGATATTGCGGCCCACCACGACCACTATGATGGGTTTGTCGTGCTGCATGGCACCGACACCATGGCCTACACGGCCTCGGCCTTGCCGTTTATGTTGCAGGGGCTGCAAAAACCGGTCATTATCAGCGGTGCTCAAATTCCGTTTTGCGAGATACGAAACGATGCCCGGGAGAATTTAATCACGGCCATGCTGATAGCGGCTGATTTTGTCATACCGGAGGTCTGCCTGTGTTTTGGCAGCAAGTTGCTGCGCGGCAACCGGGCCACCAAAATCGACGCCGACGGATTCGAAGCATTTGCATCGCCCAATTTCCCGGCACTGGGCATTGTGGGTACTGAAATCAAAATCAACTGGGATCTGGTATTATCACCGTCGCAAGAATCCGAACCGGTGGTCGCCAGGCCAATGAGAGCCTCCCGGGTCGCGGTGCTGCGGTTGTTTCCCGGCATTTCCGCCGACATTGTGCACAATGTTCTCCAGCCCCCCATCAAAGGCGTGGTGCTGGAGACATACGGAACCGGCAACGCCCCCCAGGATCCGCAGCTTATTGGCGCGCTGCAAACCGCTTCTGAGCGTGGCATCGTGATCATTAACTGCACCCAGTGTAGTAAAGGATCGGTAAACATGACTGACTATGCCACCAGTTCGACCCTGGCAAAGGCCGGTGTGATCAGCGGTTTTGACATGACAGTTGAAGCCGCTCTGGCAAAATTGGCCTGCCTTTTCGGCCGTGACCTCGAGCCGGAAATCGTCAAAGAGAAAATGCAGATCAATATGCGAGGGGAACTCAGTCGTCCCTCTGGAGGATGATCGGGCCGGATTAGGCCGCAAATCTAATTAGCGCCTTTATATTTGGAATCAAATCATGTTTGCACAGGAATTGTGACAATGGGTGACAAATATAATAGATCCGCCGACCTGTGACGAGCTCAGTCGAGTCGAGACGAACCATAAATATTCAATTTTCAATCTTCAATCTTCAATTCCGGCTTTGCCGGGTTGGGAGAGGAAATCCGCAATGAAAAAAGAGTTAAAGCCGGATACCTGGATCTGGGTGGTTGTGCAGAATCCAGGACCCAATGAACAGTTTCTGGGGCAGCAGTACGAGGATCAAAACGTATCATTTATACCCGCCTTTTTCGAAAAAGAGGATGCCCAGCAGTGCTTGGTCCACATGACAACCCAAAAAGGCGATAAGTATGAAGTTCAGGCGATATTTTTTAGTGAGTTGGTTGAAACCGCCGCTAAAAATAATTTTAAGATATTCATGTTGAATGCGGATGGGGAGATACTGGAAACCATTGAGCCATAAAAAATGAGGCTCTTATAAGAATCCGATAAGAATAGGAGCGATGGTGATGGGATATATTCAAATTGAAGATGAGTTGGGTGCGCACAACTATAAACCGCTTGATGTGATTATCTCCCGCGGTGAGCGCGTCTGGGTCTGGGACGATGAAGGCCGCAAATATCTTGATTGTCTGGCGTCATATTCAGCCGTTAACCAGGGTCACTGTCATCCCAGGATCATGAAGGCCCTGGTCGATCAGGCCGCTAAATTGACGCTGACATCCCGGGCGTTTCGCAATGACAAACTCGCCGTGCTGTACCAGACGATCCGCGAATACATCCACTACCACAAAATCCTGCCCATGAACAGCGGGTCTGAAGCAGTGGAATCGGCCATCAAGGCCGTGCGCAAGTGGGGATACGAAGTCAAGGGTGTCGAGCCTGAAAAGGCCGAAGTCATCTTGTGTGAGAACAATTTTCACGGCCGTACCATATCGATCGTAAGCTTCAGCACGGATCCGGCGGCACGCGAGGGATTCGGTCCGTTCACCCCGGGCTTCAAGATCATACCGTTTGGCGACAGTCAAGCTTTGGAAGCGGCCATCACCCCCAATACGGTCGGATTTATGGTGGAGCCCATCCAGGGCGAAGCAGGTGTAATTATTCCGCCGCAAGGCTATTTACGCGAAGTCAAGCAAATCTGCAATCATCACAATGTCACCCTCATATTTGATGAGATACAGACGGGACTTGGACGCACCGGCAAACTGCTGGCCGACCGGCACGAAGATGCCGAACCGGATGTAACCCTGATCGGCAAGGCCCTGGCCGGCGGGTACTACCCGGTCTCGGCCGTCCTTTCCAACTCCGAAGTTCTCGGCGTTTTAAAACCCGGCGAGCATGGCAGCACTTTTGGCGGCAATCCCCTGGCTTGCGCGGTGGCCGATACGGCGTTGAAAGTGCTGGTGGAAGAATCCATGATTGAAAATTCAGCGGAAATGGGTGCCTATTTCCTGAATGGATTGCAGCAAATCGAGAGCGGCTTGATCAAGGAAATCCGCGGTCGAGGGCTGATGATCGGCCTCGAACTCAAGCCTGAAGCCGGCGGCGCCCGTCAATACTGCGAGCGGCTCAAGGATATCGGAATTTTATGCAAAGACACCCACAGCGACATTATCCGAATTTCACCGCCCCTGGTTATCCGAAAAGATGAAATCGACTGGGCCCTGGAGCGTTTTGAAACCGTATTGACCGGTAGCCGCTAAAACTAAAATGAAATGCGCTTATGATTGACAATCGGACTGGGATAGGTGATATAGGCGCTTAGCCGGGCGTTACTGACAACAAGTCGTAAGTCGTGGAGGATATCCCCGCTTCGCTGCGCTTCAGACGGGATCGTAGACAGGTGTCGGCGCTGCCGCCGGCCAAACAAGCGGCCGGCCAAATCGAAAAAGAAACGAATGAACGTTGAACATCGAACGTCCAACATCGAATTTCGAATAATGTATTCTGTCTATTAAATTCTCTGACAGGATAATCTGGATCAAGAAGTTAGTGGCCTACTATACATAAAGCAATCCTGGTAATCCTGTTATCCTGTCTAAGTACAATTTAGAGCATAAAAGTGTTCAGCGCTGCCGCTGGCCAATAAAGCGGCCGGGTTAATCGAAAAAAAAGATTTATGAATGCTATTATCGAATGACAAATTAAGGAATTCTTACCAGTTTATTTATTAAATCGACGGAGCGAAGCGATTCCATTATTCGTCATTCGTCAATCTTCATTCGTCAATCTTCATTCCCCAAGGAGGCTGGCCCATGCAGCAAAAATCCGCCGAACTGGTTGTGGAAAAATTGCGACGGAATGGTGTCAGGTTGATTGCCTGTACATTTGTGGACAACGCCGGTGTGACCCGGGTTAAAACGATTCCGGTCGGGAAGCTGGCCGGCGCATTTGAAAACGGCATCGGCATTTCCTATGTTTTTGCAGTTTTCGGCATTAACGACGATATCACGTCCAGCCCGGGCTTCGATACGTCGTCCGGGGACATGCGGCTGATTCCCGACCGCGAGGCGGTCGTCATTGCCGCCCATACCAACGGCTGGGCCTGGGCGCCTGCCTGGCAATACGATCAGGAGTTGAACATCATGCCGATCTGCCAGCGGGATTTCACCCGCCGGATGATGGAAAAAGCCGCCGACCGCGGGATTTCCTTCAAAATGACCTACGAGGTGGAATTTACCCTGATGGACCTCCAGGGCCAACCATTGGCTCCCGGCCTGTCCAGCTACGGTATTCCCAAACAGATTCTGGTCGAAGACTTTCTGGTAGCCCTGGTTAATGCCCTGGAAGCACAGGGTATCAGTGTGGCCCAATTGCACCCGGAGTATGCCCTGGGACAATATGAAATTTCGGTTGGACCGCGGTCACCCGTCGCAGCGGCCGATCAGCTCGTCCTGCTGCGCCAGACCATCCTGCGCATCGCCCAACAGCATGGCTACCGGGCTTCTTTTTCGCCGGTCGTAATTCCCGGTGAAGTGGGCAATGGCTGCCATATTCACTTCAGTGCCTGGCAGGAGGGACGCAATTTGTTTACCGGTGGCAAGGGTCCGGAGGAAACCACCGCAACGGGCAGCGCCATCGTTGCCGGCCTGCTGAACCGTCTGGCGGAAATGTCGGCGCTGTGGGCCCCCAGTGTCATCAGTTACGAGCGGCTGCAGCCGCATCACTGGGCCGGAGCCTATACCTGTTGGGGCCTCGAGAACCGCGAGGCGGCCATTCGCATGGTCAAAGGGACCCTGCCTATCCGCGCTAAAGCAGCCAATTTCGAACTCAAATCCATTGACGGCACCATCAATCCTTATCTGGTGGCCGGAGGCATCATTGCCGCCGGTCTGGATGGTCTGGAGCGCAACCTTAATCTGCCTGAACCCATTCAGACCGATCCCGATGATTTGAGCGAAGCTGAACGCAAGGACCGGGGGATTCGCCGCATCGCAACCAGCCTGCCGGATGCGGTCGCAAAAATGGAGCAATCCAAATTCATGCGGACCATACTGGGCGATCCACTGTACGAGAGCTATTTGGCGGTTAAGAAGTTCGATATCGAAAGTTACAAAGACAAGAGCCTCGAGGAGACAGCCGCAGATCTTCTGTGGCGATTTTGCTAATGCCGCATATCACATTTTTCAGGATCGGGAGTCAACATGCAAGAAACGCCCACCATCGATCTTAGCCGGGCACCCGTGGTGGACGCCCATTGCCACGGATTTACCCGTAATTCACTGACCTCAGCCGCGCCCGATCGCTGGCTGGACCGCATTACATTTATGGGCATGTGCCTGGACTCGTCTTTCAGCGCCGACAAAAACCTGTCGAAGATTGTACCCCAAATGACCGAGAGCACGCTGCTGGCCCTGAAAGCGCGCCGGCTGCTGGCCGGCCTGCTCGATTGCGAGGTCGCCGAAGTAGCGGACCGCCGCCGGGAGGAACTGGCGCGCGACAGCCATGCTTATATTAAGTGTTTGTTTACCTCCGAAAATATAGCAGGCCTGTTCGTGGATGACGGCTATCCCCTGCCCCGGATACCATCGGCCGATTTCGCAAACCTGGTCGGGATCCCGGTTCACCGGGTGGTCCGTATTGAACCCTTGATTGAGAAAGCCCGCCGAGCCACCGGCGGCCTGGATGAGTTGGTTGAAAAATTCAGCGAACTTCTGCGCAAGGCCGCCGACGATCCGGCCACCATCGCTTACAAATCGATAATTGCCTATCGCACCGGTCTGGATGTTACCATCCCGGATCGCACGACGGTTCAGGACGGCTATGAAAGCTGGCGGGAGAGCGGCTGGCAGGAAGGCCGACAAACCAGCAAGGCCGTCCGTGACCATCTTCTCAACCTAACGTTGGACATCGCCCGTGAAAGGAGTCTTCCGCTCCATATCCATACCGGCGGCGGGGATCCGGATGTGTTGCTGGAGCACGCCAGGCCTTCCCTGCTCTCGCCGCTGCTCAAAAGCCGCATGAGTCAACCGGTGGTGCTCATACATTGCGGGTACCCCTGGATTGAGGAGACCGCCTTTCTGGCATCGATTTATCCCCTGGTCTATGTCGATCTTTCGGTCCTGTCGCCCTGGAACACCATTTTCATTGAGCGCGCCCTGGAACTCTTCCTGGGAATGCTGCCGGCCGGCAAATTGCTGCATGGGTCGGACGAAGCTTCGGAACCGGAATTGATCTGGCTGGCCGCGCATCTGACGCGGTTTGCCCTGGAGCGCGTGCTGGCAAAAGCGATGGACCAGGGCTATCTCACACCAGGCGAAGCCGAAGCCATCGGCCGGGGGATTCTGGCCGGCAACGCCTTGCGGCTGCACGGGTTGGCATAATGGCCCGGGCCCCCGGCAAACAGCCGCTGCCGCTTTCAGTATCGCAGGAGGTACGGCAGTCGGTTTTGGATAATTTGGACGATCACCTGAAATTCATCGAGTCGATGGTCAACATCGATTCGGGTGCCGACGATCCGGCCGGTATATTGGCCGTTCAGGAGCTTCTGGCACAGGATCTCGAAGGAATCGGTTTCAAAACACAATGGCGCCGGACAGACGTCATCACCCATTTCAAAGCCGGCCTGCCAGGCGACGGTGCGCCGGTTGTCCTGCTGGGACACGCCGATACGGTTTTCAACAAAGGCACGACCCGCCGGCGGCCGTTCAAGCTCATAGGCCCCAGGGCCTATGGCCCCGGGGTGGTGGATATGAAGGGTGGCCTGGCGACCGCCCTGGCCGCGGTTAAAGGTCTGGTGGAAAAGGATACTGCCCGCCCACCCATTGAGTTCGTCGTGGTCGGTGATGAGGAAGAACGTACTTCGGCGCCGCCCTTTTTGGATCAGCTTGCGGATGCCGGGGCCTGCCTGGTTCTGGAATGCGGCCGGCCGGGCGGCGGTTACGTGGTTTCCCGCAAAGGCGGCCTCTGGGCTGAAGTAGAGGCAGCCGGCCACAGCGCCCATGCCGGCGTCAACCCGGAAATCGGCAGCAATGCCATCCTGGTTCTTTGTCGGGAGTTGCTGCGGATTGCCGAATTCAACAATGCCCGGGAGGGGTTGACGGTGGTACCGGGCAAATTCAGCGGCGGCACGGCAACCAATGTCGTACCGGATAGGGCCGTGGCCCACATTGATATCCGCAGCCCCAGCGAGAGCGATCTGGATTGGATCATCAGCCGCATCGGCCGATTTGACCGTTCACCGGACTCAAGTCTGAGGCTGGCAGCCCACCGGCGCTGGCCGCCGATGGACGCCGAGTGCGGCGGACCGGTGGCCGGTATCTATCAACAAATTGCGGATGAGATGCGTATCGTGGTTCATCCGGTTTTCACCGGCGGGATGTCGGACGGCAACTGGTTTTCCCAGGCCAACATACCAACCATCGACGGTCTGGGCCCGATCGGCGGTTTGGATCACGGCCCCGATGAATATATGGAGGTGAATTCAATTCCCGACCGGGCCGGGCTGTTGGCCGGAACCATTGTTGCATTGGGGAATCGGCCATAGAGCCCGGAGAACCATATTTTGACAACATGCAGGAAGAAAATCACGGTTTCAGGTTTCAGGTGTCAGGTGTCAGTCCAGCCGCCGGCTTGGAAGGCAGCCGGTCCAATCTAAGTAGAACCTGAATGAAAAGCGAATATCGAATATCGAATAATGAATGTCGATTGTCGAAGGAATGTATTCTGCCTGTCGTGAGTCTTTTGTCGAACGGTCCATTTAAAAACGACTGAGCGACCTGTGGGGTCGTAGCTCGAAGAGCGGAGCCCCAAGCAATTCCACCATTCGTCATTCGTCATTCCAAGTCGTTTCATAAAAGCGCCGGCCTCCGGCTAAAGGGCAGCCGGTCTGATCAAAGATAAGAAACTAATGAACGTCGAACATCGAACGTCCAACATCGAACATCGAATAATGTATTCTGTCTTTTTAAAACGATTGAGCGACGTGTCGGGTCGTAGCCGAAGGCGACGTGTGGGGTCGTAGCTCGAAGAGCGAAGCCCCAAGCCTGAAGCGATTGCACCATTCGTCATTCTACATTCGTCATTCATTGTTTCACACGAGCGCCGGCCTCGATTCGGCTGAGCTCGTCGCAGGTCGGCTAAAGGACAACCGGTCTGATCTAAGAAAAGAAACTTCAAAAAGCAAATTTTAGATTTTGGAATGCGGATTTTGGATTTAAGGTATTCTGCCTGTCGTGAGTCTTTTGTCGAACGGTCCATTTTAAAACGACTGAGCGAAGCGATTCTACCATTCGTCAATCGTCATTCGACATTCGTCATTCCAATGTTTCACAAGAGTGTTCCGCCACGACGGAAAAACATGAACAGACTCATCAAACAGTAAAGGAGGAATGATGAAAAAACGATTAGCTCTATTGGTGATAGCAGGCCTGATTTTATTCGGCGTCCAGGCGGCGGCAGACACAATAAAGATCGGCCATCCGGGCGATTTCAGCGGGGTGTATTCCTTTTACGATTCACCGGTGCGCGATGGCGCCCAGTTTGCTATTGAAGAAATTAATGCCGCGGGCGGGGTGCTGGGCCGCAAGTTGGAATTGATGGCCAGAGATTGCCGCAATGACCAGGGTCTGGGGGTGCGGCTGGCCGAAGAGTTGATTCGCGAAGGTGCGGTGTATCTGATCGGCACCACCGGTGATCCCTTTTTGGCCCAGGGCAGCGTGGCCTGCGCGGCAGGCATTCCCATATCGACCGGAGACGGCACCGCACCGACGCTTGTCGGCGACGCCGGTGAATGCGCCTTTCAGATCTGCATGTCGGATAATGTCCAGGGTGCCGTGGCCGCCGAATACGCCTACAAAAAAGGCTACCGGACAACCTATATTGTAAAATCGACTGAGATTCCTTATACCAACAATCTGCCTACCTATTTCCAGGAGGCGTATGAAAAACTAGGCGGAAAAGTTCTCGGAGTCGAACTGTATCGTATTGAATCGGGGGATTTTTCGGCCCAGGTGACCAAGCTGGCCAACCTCAAAGATAAGCCCGATTTTATTTTTACGCCGATGTTTCTGCCTGATACACCGGTGTTCATGCGCCAATTGCGCGCGGCCGGAATCACATTGCCGGTGCTGTCTACCGACGGCAATCATGATGAATCATTGACCAAAGCCGGACAGGCGGTAGAGGGCCTGGTGTTCTCCACCCACGGTTATCCCACCCCGGGCAGCAAATTTGCTCAAAAATGGATGGAATACGAAAAGAAAACCGGCAAGGCGCCGACCAGTGTGGCCTTTGGTGTCGGTTATGATGAAATTTATTTCCTGAAGACGGCCATTGAAAAAGCCGGTTCGGCCGATCCCAAGAAAATCATCGCAGGATTAAAACAGGTCACCGGTTTTCAGGGAGTTTTGGGAGAATACAACATGGATCCGGCCACGCGGCGCACCCAAAAGCCGGTTTGCCTGCTGGAAGTAAAAGGCGGCGAATTCGCCTTTGTGGATCAGTTCTATCCGAAATTTGTGCCCGATATATAGAACGCTTACCAGACCGGTGGGCTGAGTTTCTGCAGGACCGCCGGTCTGGTTAAAAAGTAAAGGTGTGGGCAGAGGACCCGGCTTTGGCATTCCCCAGAGGGGTGATAAAAGTAACAGCTATTACCTTCCAGGTTTCAGGTGTCAGGTGTCGGGTGTCAGGTGTCGGGTGTCAGGTGTCGGGTGTCGGGTGTCAGGTGTCGGGTGTCGGGTGTCAGGTGTCAGCAACCGAAGTCGATCTGCTGAATGGGTATCGCCCGAAATCCGAAATCCGAAATCAATTAGGTGGGAGCGGGAATGCTTGAAGTTGCAGATCTGGTCTCCGGATACGGTCCGGTTAAAGTGCTTCACGGCCTTTCGATATCTGTCGATCAAGGCTCGACGGTTGCGGTGCTGGGACCCAACGGTGCCGGCAAAAGTACACTGCTGAAAACAATTATCGGACTGATTCCCTCGCAGAATGGGAAAATCAATTTTGAAGATCAGCCCATAGAGAAATTACCGCCGGAGGCTGTGCTGGAAAAAGGCATTGCCCTGGTGCCGGAAGGCCGCCGGGTATTTGCCCGGCTGACAGTGCTGGAAAACTTGCGGATGGGAGCCTATCGCGAGCGTGATGCCGCCGTAATCCAGCAAAGCCTCGATTATGTCTATCATCTTTTTCCGCGGCTCGATGAACGCAGCAGGCAGCTGGCCGGCACCCTTTCCGGAGGGGAACAGCAGCAGCTTGCCATCGCACGCGCCTTGATGAGCCGGCCTAAAATGCTGCTGCTCGACGAACCATCACTGGGCCTGGCACCGGTGATTGTGGATGTTGTCATTGACCTCATCAAAAACCTGAAAAGTGAGGGGCTGACGATCACTCTGGTGGAGCAGAATATCCACCAGGCGCTGGAAATATCTGATCGGGCCTATGTCATGGCGAATGGCTCGATTCGTCTCGAGGGCGATGCCGCTGAAATGCGTGCGACCGGACTGGATTTGGAGCGGGCTTACCTGGGAGATTCGGAATGAGCATCGAAGTCGCTATCCAACAGTTGATCAATGCCTTAAGCTTAGGCAGCCTGTATGCGATGCTGGCCCTGGGGCTGGCCATGGTGTTCAGTGTACTGGGACTGCTGAATTTTGCCTACGGGGAATTGGTGACGGTCTGCGGCTATACCATGTATCTGCTGATCTTAAACGACGTGCCGTTTTTCGCGGCCGGTGTCGGGGGGCTGGTCGTTGCCGTAGCCGTCTCGCTGTTGACCGAACGGGTTGTCTTCCGCCCCCTGCGGGGGGCGTCCTTCATTACGCTGCTATTTTCTTCCTTTGCGGCCGCTGTGATAATCCAAAACCTGATTCGCCAGATTATATCCAAGCGGCCCAAGGTAATTCCGGTGCCGCAGATTTTTGATGATGTCATCCAACTCGGGCCCTTTCAGATCGGGGTGTTGCCGTTAATTACGGTCCTGGTTGGGCTGGTGACCCTGACGGTGCTGATTTACTTTTTACAAAAAACCCGCTGGGGCCTGGCCATCCGCGCCGCGGCGGAAGACTTCGAAGTAACCCGCTTGATGGGAGCCCGCGCCAACCGGATTATCGCGTTGTCTTTCGCACTCTCCGGATTCGTGGCCGGAGTGGCCGGGTTTCTATGGCTGGCACGACGCGGTGCAGTTTCACCAAGCATGGGATTTATTCCGATCCTCAAAGCCTTTATCGCGGTGGTCATCGGGGGCTTGGGCAGTCTTAAAGGGGCCGTTATCGGGGGCTTTTTCCTGGCATTTATCGAAATTTCGCTGATCGTCGTGCTGCCGACCAGCATCGTACCGTTTACCGACGCGCTGGCCCTGGTGGTGGTTGTGGCCATATTATACTTCAAGCCCCGGGGATTGTTCAGCGTCCATGAGGAGATCAGCGGATGATGACAAAATGGTCGCGACTCCGACTTGTGGCTGCCTTTAAAACCTGGGCCGGCATCGCTTTAGTCTTGAGCCTGATCACCATCGCGGGCCGCCTGATCGATGATGCGAGTACTACCCGTCTGATTACGGATTTCATGATTTTGTGCGTCATGGTCATCGCGCTGCAGATCTTTGTCGGCAATTCCGGCATCGTTTCCTTCGGCCATGTGGCCTTTTTCGGCATCGGCGCTTATGCCGCAGCCCTGTTGACCATATCTCCGAAAATTAAAGCGATTTCCCTGCCGGCCCTGCCGCTGGCTATCCAGCAAATCCAGCTGGGGTTGACGCCGGCGGTGCTGGCGGGAGCCGTCCTGGCGGCGGCGGTTGCGCTGTTTACCGGTTTGGCCCTGGCCCGTATGACCGAAAATGCCATGGCCATGGCGACCCTGGCGCTGCTGGTCATGATGCATTCTATTTTCGCCAACTGGGAAAGTGTCACCCGCGGTACGATCGGCGTCTATGGCATTCCCCGCAGCATTACCCCTGTCAATGCCCTGCTCTGGAGTCTGGCCGCCGCCGGCCTGGCGTTGCTGTTCAGAGCATCGCCCGCCGGCCTTTTTCTGCAGGCAACCAGAGATGACCCGCTGGCTACCGGCTGCTTCGGCATCAGTGTTGTCAAGGTCAGGCTGACCGGCTGGATTGTCAGCGCACTGCTCATGGGAGCGGGCGGCGCCCTGTGGTCACAAAACAATTTGGCTTTCGGACCCAGTCAGTTTTACTATGTTGAAACGTTCGCCCTGCTCTCGATGCTGGTTATCGGCGGACTCGGCTCGGTAACCGGAGCCGTGGTCGGCGTCGGCGTCGTCACCCTGGTCGGCGAACTGCTGCGCAAACTGGAAAACGGCTTTTCAATCGGATCGTTGATCACGGTTCCCGAATTACCGGGCCTGGTCCAATTGATGATCGCCCTGCTGATTATGGTAGTCCTTGTCCTGCGGCCCCAGGGATTGATGGGATACAAGGAATTGGCGTCTATCATCAAATTCAAGGGCCGCAAAAAAAGCGGGCGGCATCAGTCATGACATCTTCCTTGACAGTCGACAATATATCGAAAAGTTTTGACGGTCTGCAGGCGCTCAGCAACATCAGCCTCGAGCTGGCGCAGGGTAGTATACTGGGGCTGATCGGCCCCAACGGTTCCGGCAAATCAACCCTGATCAATATTATCAGCGGCGTTCTCAATCCCAGTGCCGGACGGGTGGCAATCGGCCCAGTCGATGTGACCGGCCGCCCGCCCCATGCCATTGCCCGCCAAGGGCTGGCCCGAACCTTCCAGACCGCCAGACTGTTCTCTACGCTATCGGTCCGGGAAAATATTCAATTCAGCCTGATGACGGCTGCGGAGAAACAAGTCGATTTGAAAACGGAAGAATTGTTGCAGCGATTCGGACTCGTTCAATGGGCAGCGGCCGAAGCAGCTACCCTGGCTTACGGCATCCAGCGCCGGCTTGAGATTGCCCGGGCCGTTGGGGTGAAACCCAGATTTCTTCTGCTCGATGAGCCCGCTGCCGGACTGAACGAGGATGAATCAGAACTGCTGCTGCAGACCATTGCTCAACTGCCCGTCGAATCGAACCTGGGTTGCGGTATCCTGATAGTCGAGCACAACCTGGGAATGATCATGCGGCTGTGCGACCGGGTGCATGTTCTAAATGAAGGACAGACCATCGCCGAAGGCACCCCCATAGAAGTCAGAAAAAATAAAGCGGTGATCGAAGCCTACCTGGGCAGAAGCGAAGGCGATGAATCCCACTCGTAAGGTGGCGTTGCGGAATTCGGATTGCGGATTGCGGATTGCGGATCTCGGATTGCGGATTGCGGATTTGTTGTATCGCTACGCTCTGTCTTTTGGAAATTGTCAGAATACCTTGAATCTAAATTCTAAAATCTAAAATCCGAAATTTATCTGTAGTTTGGTCTGGCCAGGCCTTATTTTCGAGCAATCCCAGGGTCATCCGTCAAAAGCCAGGCTTACGATATAATTTTTCTCGGCGTCCCAGATCATATACCAGCCGCGGGTCAGCGCGCCGCAGGTTACCACACAGGGCAGTTTTCCATTCAGATGGATTTTGACCCCGACCGCCGGTGGGCGAGACACGATTTGCGCCCCCCGGGCAAAGAGAATTTCCGGCCGATGACTGTGCCCCCTGAAGATGATGTGGCGCGGAAATTCAATAAAGCAGTCCCATGCCTCTTTTTCGGACATGGTGCCGATCATGCAGGCCAGACCCAATCTATCCACAAACGGCAGGGAGTGGGTCAGAACGGCATTGTGATAGGTAAGAGCCAACGGCAGGTCCCGGATATACTTCAGTCCTGCGTGCCCCGGCTGAGCATCATTGCGGCCAAGCTGATTGGCAACGATCGCATGATCGTTGTTGCCTTTAATGGCGATGACACCATGTTCGCGCAATGGCTTCAGGCAGGCTTCGGCCGTTTCCGGCCGGGTGGAATCGCAGACATCTCCAAGATGATAGATATGCTTGCAATTCAAGCTTTTCAACCGGTCAAGTGCCGCCAGGATCGTGTCCGGATCCCCGTGACTGTCGGCCATGATTCCGATCATGGATTACTCCGTAAAAGGTTCAACGTTCAGAGTTAAAAGGTTCATGGTTATGTTTACAAAAAATTTTCGATCCTTTTAGGTCTCATATGCTTTCCCTCCGGCCATCCAGTGACAACGGTTGCCGAAGAAAGGTGCATTGAAATGACTGTAAAAATTAAAGCTTGATAGCTCCCAGTGATGAATTCGCAAGCAGTTGGGAAGCACCTGGTTCTGTTGTGGGAAAAATATACAGCTCCGTGATTAACCGTTGAGCAGAGAACCTTTGAACCGTGAACCTTTGAACCCGGAACGATTGCAGCGTCATTTCATCAACGCCCCGGTAACCGGAAACGTTTTTGTCTGCTAAAAATCAATCCAAAAATCGTCTGTTGCGAACAACCTTAAAATTTTTAATAGCAACATAAGTAACTTAAAACTTTTTAAATAAAAATATATCACAACTTATACGCATCTCTCCCACCCTGCAAAGCTCCTCTGGAATAGATATTGCATGAAAACGGTCAAATCAATGTTTCGACCAGAAATATATCAACACGGTTCCTAAACTGACGAACGGTTCCTAAACAGACGATTTGTATTCATTATTATCAAAAGAAAAAACATAATAATACGCAGCATATATAAATTAATCCGCTTGAACTTTCAGACCAAACACATTCTCCAGTTCTCAAGAAATAAGTTACATCCCTGAATGTGCTGATTTGCAGCGAGGGTTAATTTATAAGAATACGTGAATTCCAAGGCCATGACAAACCCAAATTCAACCGTTTAACGCCAGGTTCGCCACACCGCGGAAGCAGGTTTTTTTTCGGAACGCCGAATGAGTGATATTGAAAATTTTGATATTCGAACCCATGTCATCGAATCGATAGTCGAAACCTTCGACACCATGGTTTCGATGGAAATTGCGGTTTCTGATGCAGAACCGCCCAATACCGCCGGCGTGAACCGCATGGTGGCTGGGGTTAATTTTGCCGGTCATGTCATCGGGATAATCAACATCCAGGTGACCTCCGAGTTGGCACGGTTGATGATGGCCCATATGCTGGATCTCGAGCCGGAAGAAATCGAGGATGAGGCTGAAATCAAAGACATGCTGGCCGAAATCAGCAACATTGTCGGCGGCAACCTGAAATCAGCGTTGAATGATGCCGGCCACCCTTGTGTGATATCCACTCCCTCCCTCACTTACGGCGCCGACTTTTCCATCAAATCTTTAAGCATGGATCGGTTCGAGCGCTATGTTTTCAGCTATCAGGATGAAGTGATCTTTGTCGAAGTCGGCATTAAAACCCAGCAAATCACGGGAGACGGGGACGATTTCAGCTCCACCGATGTGCTGGGGAGATTAGATCATGTCGACATCGAAAAAATCAACGCGCTGGATATTAAGGCCCAGGTTTCCGAAGCGGTGATCGACGTATTCGATACGATGCTTTCGGCCGAGCTCGAACCTACGGATACCATCCCCGCCGAGAGCTTGGAAGCGTTGCGCAATGTCGGCTCGGTCAGTTTTGCCGGTGATGCAACCGGGATGGTAAGCATTCATGTGGGTGACAATTTCTCAAGGTTGTTAGCGGCCGACATGCTCGGGATGGAAGTCGAAGAGCTTGAGGGTGACGACGAGATTAAGGATATGATGGGCGAAGTGGGCAATATTGTCGGTGGTAATCTAAAATCCGCTTTTACCGATGCCGGTTTGGCCTGCGCCCTGTCAACGCCTTCATACACAACCGGAACCGATTTCAAAATCGAATCGCTCAACATGGAAAAATATGAACGGTTCGCATTCCGAAGCGATCAGAACATCGTTTTCGTGGAATTGGGTGTCAAGATTTCGGAACTGGTGCAGGCTGCTGAAAAACAGGGAACGGATATCCATTATGAGGTGGATGAAAAAGAAAATTCGAGCGAAACGTTAAGCGAAGAAGAGATCGCAGCAGCGCTGCAGCAATTCGCTGACGATCAGGAAGCCGAGGCCGATGATCCGGCGGCAGGGGACCAGCCGCAGTCGGAACCCCCGTCCCAGTCCTCGGCCGCCCAATCGCAAGAACCGCCGCAACCACCGCCGGACCCCCCACCGGCCCAGGAGGCGTCGTCGCAAGCACCGCCGGAAAATGACGAACCGAAACGGCCCGAAGATTTCGATCTTGACCTGTTGCTCGACATACCGTTGGAGATAAAGGTTGAATTGGGTCGCGCAAGAATTCAAATTCAGGAGCTGCTGCGTCTTACATCCGGGTCGGCCGTCAAGCTTGTCAGGTTGGAAGGTGAGCCGGTGGATATTCTGGCCAATGACACGCTGATTGCCAGGGGAGAGGTCGTGATTCAAAACGAAAAATACGGAATTCGAGTTACCGAAATCACCAGCCGCATGGACCGCATCAGAAGTTTCAGCATATAGAAAAGGTTCAAGGTTTAAGGTTTAAGGTTCAGGGTTCAGGGTTTAAGGTTCAAGGGTTTGAGGTTCAGGGTTCGGGGTTCAAGGTTCAAGGTTTAAGGTTCAAGGTTCAGGGTTCAAGGTTTGAATCGATCCCATCGACTATCAGCTGATAGATAGAAAATCGATTAACCTGGTTTGCATCCTTCCGCTACAATCAATATTCCATTTCCCAATATAGTCACTCCTACTTCTGCCTTTACGCTATGCGCCATGCTCTATGCGCTTCGCCATTTTCCGAATTCCGCATTCCAACATCCCACTTCAAAGATCTGTCATCCGTCCTCTGTCATCCGTCCTCAGATTTCTGTCCTCAGCCTCAGCAACCCAACACCGATCTGCTCCAGCCAATAACTAATAACCAGTAACCAATAACTACTTTTTTCTGTCATCCGTCCTCTGTCATCCGTCCTCTGATTTCTGTCCTCAGCCTCAGCAACCCAATACCGATCTTCTCCAGCCAGTAACTAATAACTACTTTTTTCTGTCATCTGTCATTTGTCTTCTGGCCTCTGTCTTCTGTCCTCTGTCCTCTGCCCTCTGTCTCCTGTCCTCTGCCCTCTGTTTTCTGTCCTCTGACCTCTGTTTTCTGTCCTCTGACCTCTGTCTTCTGACTTCTGCAATCTGACCTCTGACCTCTGTCTTCTGTCCTCTGACCTCTGTCTTCTGACCTCTGTCTTCTGTCTTCTGTCTTCTGACCTCTGTCTTCTGTCTTCTGACCTCTGTCCTCTGTCCTCTGTTCACGCCTGTGACGGTATATCCAGCAGCCGAAAATCATGGCCGGTTTTCTCGATAAATCGTTTAAGATTTTTGCGGGAGATAACCAATGTGCTGGTGTTGACCAGGGGATGAAACTGAAATGCCTCTGAGGGCCACAAAGACCGGTCAATGATCAGTTCGACGGCCTGACCGGGATCGTTGAAGATCGCAAACAGGGTCACAGCGCCGGGTTCCACTCCCAGGTATTTTTTTAGCCGCGCGGCCGATCCAAAACTTAGCCGGTTTGAACCGATCGTTTGAGGCAAAGCCTTTAAATCGACTCTCTTAGCTGCCGGAACGACCACCAGAAAATGCCGCAGGCCTTTCTTATCCCGCAGGAAAAGGTTTTTGGTTTTGGCGGCGGGAAGTGCCGGCACCAGACGGCCGGCTTCTTCGACCGTGTAGACCGGCGGATGGTCGTGACGTTCGTATTCAATTCGATTTTCCGCTAAGAAATCATAAAAATCGGTCATTTAATTTGTCTGCAATCCGGTGGACGTCAATGGCTATTTGTTATTCTTTGACGTGTAGAAAATAGTTTTTGATTTTGTCTCGTTAATTCTATCAAACAATAGCCAATAACTGACAACTCATTTCATTCTTATTCTTTTGGCTTTGCCATGCCTGTGTGCGCGTCAACCGTTGATGTTGGAAATATGGGCTTGTCCTCCAATTTTTTAGCCGGGTATTTCCCAAGCGAGCTTCCGGTGTGGCATCCCGGCCAGCACCTCACCCGGTAATAGCGAACCGGATTATCGGGCACGGGGCCGTTGCTTGGATAGTAGATCCCGGCTGCAATCGGCACTTCCCAGGTCACTTGTTCGGCCGAATCGACGGCAACGGGTTCAGACCCCTTGGCGCCCTGAGTATTGCTGCCCATGACCGGGAGCAATCCGGCAAATATTACCAAAGACACGCATGAAATAAGGATGATGATCGTTTTCATCTCCAATTCCTCCTTTCATTGAAATTTAATCATACCTCAATTAGTAATATTTGAATCTTGACAGTAAAATTTTATATCGCTCGCAAATCCTTAGAAGAGAACTTTGCGTTTCGGCATCTTTGTGCAAGGATTTTTCTTTACACTAGCCGGCCTGGGCCGCCAATTCCTCGACCGCCTCGATGCTCTTGGGTATGGGGCGGCCCAGAACCCGCTGTCCCCCGTCCAAGACCAGAACATCATCTTCTATTCGAATTCCTCCGAAATCCCGGTAGGCTTCGAGCTGGGAATAATTGATAAATTCTTCAAACTTCTTTTCGGCTTTCCATTTGTCGATCAGCTCAGGCATGAAATAAATGCCGGGTTCCACGGTGATAACAAAACCGGGTTCGAGTTTTCTGGCAAGTCTCAGGCGGTTGATGCCAAACTGGGGGTTTCTTCGAATGGTATCCGTATACCCTACATAGTCTTCACCGAGATTTTCCATGTCATGCACGTCCAGGCCCAGCATATGCCCTAATCCGGCAGGATTGAACCAGGCATGAGCACCGGCTTTCACCGCTTCGTCCGCATTGCCTTTCATCAAACCCAGATCGATTAAATCCACCGTTATATTTCTGGCCGTAAGGTTATGTATCTCTCGGTACTCGATACCGGGACGCACATTTTCGACGGCGTTGATCTGGGCCTTGAGCACGATCGAATAAAGGTCCTTTTGCCTGTCGCTGAATTTACCGCCGACCGGAAAGGTCCGGGTAATATCACTGGCATAGTGCATGGCGGATTCACACCCGCAATCGTTGATAACCAGGTCATTGACCTGCATAAGATTTTTATGGAAGGGATTGTGAAGAATTTGACCCCGGGTTGTAAAGATGATGGGATAAGCCGGTAAAAAATGGCTCCTTGAATAGGCCAGTCCGGCCATGGCACCGACAACTTCTCTTTCATACATCCCCGGTCGTGAAATTTTCATGGCCAGGGTTTGCATTTCAAAGGTAACATCCAAAGCTGCCTCGATCTCCTGAATCTCTTCTGCGTCTTTAATTGACCGTTGATTAACGATCGCTTTGATAAAGGAAGAGGAAGTGTGCCGGCCGAACTCCGCGGGATCCAGACCCAGCCAGTGTTGAATTTTGATCAAGTTTTCCGCTCGATACTGCGGCAAAAAATGGACATTTCGATCGGTCTGCCGCGCTTCCCGCAAGGCGTTATCAAGCTGATCCGGCGACCGGAGATCTTCGACGCCGGATGCCAGGCAGTACTCCTTTAAAGCGGTTTGCGGACCGCTCCAGATAATGTCATCAAGCGTAAATTCGCGTCCGAATACGATTTCCCGATTTTGATCGATGTCAATAACCGCGGCCAATCCCGGTAAATCGATGCCCCAGAAATAAAGAAAAGAGCTATCCTGCCGGAAGGCATACACGTTGTCCGGATAGTTTACGGGACTTTGTTCGTTGCCAAGAAACAATAAAATCCCCGATTTCAAAGTCTCTTTCAGTCGTCTGCGTCTTTCAATATAGGTTGAAGCAGGAAACATTTCTTTATGCTCCACAATGCTTAAGATTCAATTCTGTCCCCTGTCTTCTGCTTGCCGCGGCGCAGCTCAGAAAGCGAAGACGGGCGCTCTGGCCTCTGGCCTCTGGACGATATCATCTATACCTAACCCGGATAAACGGAAATACGAAACTCGAAATACGAAATTCGAAACAAATCCAAAATTCCAAAATTCGAATGTCTCAAACGACATTACCGACGTGACGAAGTTGAAACCAATTCCAATCTTTGTAAATGCTTGTTTGTTAGTGTTTTACAAAGATGCCAACAAAGATTTTGCACAATTTACTCAAAACTGATTTGGTAACAGTCTAATCGCGATAAGCTAAGACTAATAACCAATAACGATTAACAAATAACTACGATTTTCTGTCCATCGTTTTCTGTCTTCTGTCCTCTGACCCCCGTCCTCTGTCATCTGCCCTCTTCCCATGCGCCCTGCCCTTCTGAACTTCCCATCTTCTCAACTTCTCATCTTCTTCCATCTACCCTAGGCGCCCAGCCCCACGCGCCCTGCCCTTTCCCACTTTGCCTTGCCTGAGCTCGTCGAAGGCCGCATTCCCACTTCCCAATTCCGTCATCCCCCCGCCTTCAATCTCACCGGACAGGCGACCCAATGATCACCGCCGGCCGCTTCAAGGACCGGCATCTCAACGGAACATTCTGCGATGGCATAGGGGCAGCGCGGATGAAAGCGGCACCCGGACGGTGGGTCGATGGCGCTGGGAATCTCGCCTTTGGGAATGACTTCGGTGCGTCGGAACTTGGGGTCCGGCACCGGCACGGCGGCCAGCAGGGATATGGTATACGGGTGCACCGGGTGTTCGAAAACGGTATTCAGCGGTCCGATTTCAAGAATCTGCCCCAAATACATAATGGCGATGCGGTCACAGATATACTTGCAGGTTGCCAGATCGTGGGTAATAAAAAGATAGGTCAGATCGAACTCCTGCTTCAGTTGGACCATCAGTTCCAGAATCATGGCACTGACAGATACATCGGCCATGGCAATCGGCTCATCCGCCACCACGAAATCCGGATTGGTGATCAAAGCCCTGGCGATGACGACCCGCTGCCGCTGCCCCCCGGAAAGCTGATGGGGATATTTTTTGCTCAAAAATCCGGCCGGTGATAGTCCCACCTTTTCCATGATGTCATGGGTCATGTCACGGATTTCGGCAGCACTGAATGAGGTATGAATCTGAAGTGGATGGCCGACGGAAGCGCCGATGCTCATCCGCGGGCTCAGGGAAGCAAAAGGATCCTGGAAGATGACCTGCATTTTTTCGCGCAGCTGGCGCATTTCCTCCGGGGTGTTGTTGAAGACCGATTTTTCCCGGTACAGGACCTCCCCGGCGGTAGGCTCGAGCAGCCTCAAAACCAGCCTGCCGGTCGTGGTTTTACCGCAGCCGCTTTCTCCAGCCAGGCCCAGGACCTCCCCTTCCCGAATGAAAAAAGAGATATCATCCACAGCCCGCACCACCCGCTTATCCTTGCCGAACAGATGGGCCAGGACACCCTTGTCGAGGGGAAAATGTTTGATTAGATTATTTATTTGGATCAGTTTGCTCATAGCCTGCCCTGGGATGGCGATACCTATTTCAAATGACGAACGTCGAGTGACTAATGACTAATGAATAATGACCAATGAATAATGAAGGAATTCTTTCCATTTTATTATCTGAAATTCCGATTTTTAAGATCCGCCTTCTGTAATCTGTTTTCAGACCGCTGTCTTCTTAGATCTGTTCTCTGATTTCTGTCTTCACCCTATGCGCCCTGCCCTTTCCCACTTCCGCATTCCGACTTTGAGTCGCCTGAGCTTGCCGAAGGCCCAATTCAAATTTCAGACCTCTGTCCCCTGCCTTCTGATTTACAAATCCGCATTCCGCAATCCCCAATCCGAAATCGAAACCTCTGTCTTCTGTCCTCTGTCCTCTGCCCTCTGTCTTCTGTCCTCTGTCTTCTGTCCTCTGTCCTCTGCCATCTGCCTACCCGTGCAGCCAACAAGCCGCCAGATGACCGTCCCCCCTGACAATCGTCGGTGGGCTCTCCTGCCGGCATTTATCCATGACGTGGGGACAGCGCGGGTGAAACACACAGCCGGTCGGCGGATCCACCAGGTCCGGCGGGGCTCCGGACATGGTGTGCAGTTCCGGCTGATCCATTTTGATGTTGGGAATGGAAGCAAGGAGCCCTTGGGTGTACGGGTGCAATGGATCGGCAAACAGGGCTTCCGCCGTGCCGGACTCAGCCAGGCGCCCCCCGTACATGACGGTAATCCGATCGGCCATCTGGGCCACGATCCCAAGATTGTGGGAGATCAATAAAATTGTCAGATTGAACTGGGCCCGCAATTCATTTAAAAGATCCAGGAACTGAGCCTCAACAATAACATCCAGCGATGTCGTGGGTTCATCCGCGATCAGCAGATCCGGATTCAGCACCAGTGCCAGCCCGATCATGATGCGCTGGCGCATGCCGCCCGACATCTGATGGGGATATTCGTGCAGCCTCTCCTCCGCAATGCCCAGGCGTTTGAGCATCTGCCCGGCCCGTTCCAGGGCCTGTCTTTTGGATACACCCTTTTCGTGAGTCAAGATGGTTTCTATAAATTGATCCCCGATGCGAAACAGGGGGTTGAGAGAAGTCAGAGGATCCTGAAAAATCATGGCGATCCGTTTGCCGCGCAGATCGAGAATCTCTCCCTCGCTCATGGTCAGAATGTCACTGCCGTGATAGCGAATCTGTCCCCCGGCAAACATTCCGGGAGGCCTGAGCAGCCGCAGGATGGAGAATCCCAGCGTCGATTTGCCGCAGCCGGACTCGCCCACGAGTCCCATGACTTCTCCCTGCTTGAGTTCGAGGCTCACATTTTCAACCGCCCGGACGGTTCCGATATGAATCGGAAAATGCACGTTTAAATTTTCTATTTCAAGAATATTACTGCTCACGCTAGCGCTCCAACAACCTGGGATTCAGAATCTCGGCCAGCCCTTCACCCAACATGGTAAACCCGACCGCCAGAATGGAAATCATGGCTCCCGGGAAAGTAATCAGCCACCATTGCCCCGATGGCAGGAACTTTTTCCCCATGGCCAGATCCATGCCCCAGTCCACGATACTGGGGGGCAGCCCCAATCCCAGGTAGGTTAAAGCCGCCTCGATCATGATGGCGTCCCCAACGTTCATGGTAAACACCACGGCGGTGGTGGCGATAACATTGGGGAAAATATACTTCCACAAAATTGTAAAGCCGGGGGCCCCGATTGCTTTGGCGGCCTCGACATAAAGTTCTTCTTTAATGGTCAGGGTTTGCCCCCGCACGAGCCGGAAATAAGTCGGAATGTAGATGACGGCCACGGCAAACGTGATGCTGATAATTCCCGGCTCCAGCATGGCCGCAAAAGCTATCGCCAGGATGAGGCCCGGAAAAGAGTAGACCGAGTCCATGACAAGCGACAACACTTTGTCGAAGGCGCCGCCCGAAAAACCGGAAATCAGGCCCAGGGATATTCCCACGATGGATGATATAATGGCCGCCAGGATCGCCACCCCCAGAATCGTGCGGGCGCCGAAAATGATGCGTGAAAATACATCGCGCTGCAGGTTGTCCGTACCCAGCCAGTGTTCTGAGCTGGGGGGAGCCAGTTGGGGGCCGGCACTTTGATCAAAAGGATCATAGGGTGCGATGGCGCCGGCAAAGATGGCCATGGCGATGATTCCCAGAATGATGATGGCGCCGATCACCAGAATCCACCATTCCACGCCGTATTTCTGACCCATGAGCGAAAAGCGCCCGATCAGTGATCCTAGAGCCCTGGTTGGAGAATGCTTCATAAAAACCCTCTAAATTGAATATTCAATACTATTAGTATCTCACTCTCGGATCCACGATGGCATAGATAATATCCACCAGCAGCGAAACCGCCGCCACGATCAGGGCAAAAATCACGATAACTCCCTGGATAGTGGGATAATCCCTCAGGTAAATCCGCTCCAGCAGCAGCCGCCCCATGCCGGGCCATGAAAAAGTGGTCTCGGTCAAAACGGCGCCGGCCATCAATATGGCAACTTGCAGCCCCATCATGGTCAGGATGGGCACAAATGCATTCATCATGGCATGTTTGTACACCACCCGATGGTGCCGTATACCCCGGGCTTCGGCAGCCAGGATATAGTCGGATTTGAGCACATCCAGCATGTTGGCCCGGGTCAACCGAATAAAGATTCCCGATAGGGTCAATCCCAAGGTGACGGACGGCAGCACCAGGTGGATCAGGACGTCTTTAAGTGCGTCAAAATCCTTGGCCAAAATCGTGTCCAGAATGTACAAGCCGGTGTTTTCAAAGGCAGCCACAAACACCCGGGTCCCGGTCCGTCCGGACACCGGAAAAATATCCATCCAAATGCCGAAAATCATCTGCAGCATCAATCCCAGCCAATAGACCGGGATGCAATAGATCACGATGCCGTAGAGACGTATGGTGTAGTCCCGGGTGGACCTGCGGTTGTCGGCAGCAAAGGCTCCCAGCGGCACGCCCACCAGCAAGGTGATCAACATGCCGAAAAAAGTCAGCTCGACGGTGGCCGGAAGTTTATCCCGGATCGCATCGGTAACCCGCTCCTTGAAAATCATGGAATTGCCCAAATCCAGACGGCAGATTTGCCACAGATAATTGCCGTATTGCACGATCAGCGGTTTGTTCAACCCCAGTTCCTCTTTTTTCTGCTCGATGACTTTTTCCGGAGCATGGCCGCCGAGCATCGCGGAAACCGGATCCCCCGGCATGATTCGCACCACCACAAAAACGATGGAAAGTAGAATGAAAACCATGGGAATGGTGAGCAGGGTGCGGGCGATGATGTATCTAAGTAGGTTCTTCATAGGGATTGATTACCAACAATAAGATATGGGGTTCATCCCGACGGATGAACCCCATATCTTTAGGTTTAGCTTACTTTACCTTTTCGACCGGCGCATACATAAATTGAAGCGTCGGCGAAATTTTGATGCCGTTGATGTCGGCCTGGGCAAACATATACAAAGTTCCCTGGAAGATGGGGGCTGTCGGCACTTCATCGGTCCACATCTGCTGGATCTTTTTGAATATGGCCTCCCGTTCGGCCTTATTGGTCGTTTTCTGTTCTTCTACAAACATCGCATCCCATTCCGGATCGGAAAAGTAGATGCCGTTGCCCCTGGAGCCGGCCGTGCCGGCAAAGGAGGCGGTGTAGTTGTCAGGATCGATGTAGTCCGGGTACCAGCCCAGCAGGTAAACCGGCATCAGCTGATTTTTCCAATTCGTCTTGTAGGTAGCCCATTCGGCCGATTTGACCGTAACGTCCATAACCCCGGTGGCCTCGAACTGAGTCTTGAGTACGGCCGCCATGTCCACTTCCGTGTCGCCGTAGTGGCTGGGGGTGTACCAGAATTCAAATGTCAGCTTATTGTTTTCATTAAAGCCGGCCTGGGCCAGCAGCTTGCGCGACAATTCGATATTGCCGTCACCCAGGGTGCCCTTGAAGCTGGGCTCGTGGGTCCACATGCCCATCGGCACCATGGAGTAAAGCGGCTCATTTTGTCCCAGAAACACTTTTTTGATGATGTCCGGACGGTTGATGGCCGCGGCCACACCCTGGCGGACGATTTTGTTGGTAAACGGTTCGGTGTTGTTCTGAAAACACAAATAACGGATGTAAGGGCCTTGGCCCCGGATCGTTTTGATTTTGTCCATTTTCTGGAGATCGTTGATATCAGAGGGATTAAAGGATTTAAATGCAAAATCCAGTTCGCCTTTTTCCAGTGCCAGCCGCATGGTGGTGGCATCCGCAAAGTAGCGGATCATGATCATGTCGTTTTTGGGCTTCTCACCGGCAAAGTACGGATTGGCTTCCAGAGCAATTTGCTGATCTCTTTTAAAGAAAATCACCCGATAGGGTCCGAGGCCCACCAATTTGCCGCCTTTGAGTTCAGACGGATTGGTAACGATCTTGTCGGCCGGATAGATGTTGGGATTGACCGGGTAGTAGGGTACGGTTGCCACCAGATCCGGGAAATACGCCACCGGATTTTTCAGGTTGAATTTGACCCGATACTTACCCAGCACCTCAACACTGTCCACAAAATCGGTCACGAGCCAGGAAGGATCCCCCGCAATCCGGATCACCCGATCGATGGACCACTTGACGGCATTGGCATCAAAGGGGGTTCCGTCGGAGAATTTCAAGCCTTCTTTGAGCTTGAAAATATACCCTTTGCCCATATCAACGACTTCGTATGACTCGGCCAGACCCGGAACCAGGTTGGTTTCTCCGGCCGGATAGGCCATCAATCCTTGATAGATGTTATAAAAAATTTCCCAGGTATGAAAATCGTAGGCATTGGCCGGATCCATGTCGGTCACTTTCTCGGTTGTACCGTAAACCAGGGTAACCTTGGCAAAGCCGTTGGATGCCATGCAGACCAATCCGACAGCCATAAAACAGATTAATACCAGTTTAAAAAGTTTCATTTCACTTCCTCCTTTCGTTAAGTTGATCGATTTGCGTGCGAGGTTTTGGATTCAAGTCTCTGAGTAAAAAGGTTACGACTTATGATGAGCTCATTTTATATTCAGATAGATCCCAATTCGACGAGCGCTTTGTTTTACCATTAAAATCTTTTTTGATAATTCAACGGAATCACCATTCCGGATTCCAAAGAGATGCGAAGTCCCACCAACTCGCATCAACGGCCCCAGGGCTGATCATATAAATGAGCAAAAAAGGGCGAGCATGTTTAGTGACCCTCATACCGGAAAGGCACTCTGGGTATTTTTCATATAAAATCGAATTAAAAGCAAGCATTAATTAAGCCGCTTAGAGTTAGGGGAACGATTTTATCCGCCCGGCAAGAGTCGGCATTGACACATGGCATCGAGAACGATAAGGAATACTCCATATAAATGAAAAGGTAAAGTCTCTGCTTTTTGATCGCGAAAAATCTTAAAAATTACTAAAGCGAAATCAAATCGATAGACTTCCACCAATATTCAATCTTCATTCTTCAATTTTCAATTAGCACGGTTGGGGGAAACATGAAAAATTGGCGCCCGCCGGATCACTGGCTTAAAATAACCACCATCGATGCCCACACCGCCGGCGAGCCTTTTCGTGTCATTACCGGAGGACTGCCGGATCTGCCGGGCGACACCATCCTGGCCCGGCGGCGGCACATTAAAAATCACCTGGATTACCTGCGCACGGCGCTCATGTGGGAGCCGCGCGGCCATGCCGATATGTATGGCGGCATCATCACGCCGCCGGTGACCCGCGGGGCTGATTTCGGCATCCTGTTTCTCCACAATGAAGGCTACAGCACCATGTGCGGCCACGGCATTATCGGCATTGTCAAAGTTGCCCTGGAAACCGGGCTGATTCCCAAAACGGCTCCCACAACCACCATCCGCATCGATTCACCGGCTGGATTGATCACCGCCCATGCCCGCATCGCCTCCGACAAAATCCAAAGCATTTATTTTGAAAATGTTCCCTCATTCGTGCTGGCGCTGGATGAAGTGATCGAGGTGCCCGGGGTTGGACCGGTTCGATATGACATTGCCTTTGGGGGGGCCTTTTATGCCTATGTGCGGGCCGAGGACGTCGGACTGACCTGCACCCCGCAAGATTTTGCAGCTCTGGTGCACAAAGGCATGGCCATCAAGCGCGCCATCACGGAAACTCGCCGAATCCCCCACCCGTTTGAAGAAGATTTAAGTTTTTTGTACGGCACAATATTCATCGGGCAGCCGGAATCAGAAGTCGCTCACAGCCGCAATGTCTGCATCTTTGCCGAAGGTGAGGTGGATCGCAGCCCCACCGGCACGGGTGTCAGCGGTCGCCTGGCGATCCACCATGCCCGCCGGGAAATCGGACTCAACCAACCCATCACCATCGAAAGCATCATCGGAACCTGCTTTTCAGGCGAGATCATACAGGAGACAACCTACGGTCCCCATGCCGCCGTCATTCCGCAAATCGAAGGCAGCGCCCACATCACCGGTCGTCACGAGTTTTTAATCGACCCGGATGATCCGCTCAAAGAAGGTTTTATCCTCAGATAAATTGGTGCTTGCGAATTGTGATTTTATTGTTCTATATACCTTTTGTTGCATCTGATTTGGAAATTGCTTCGACATCACAAAGCTTTTATTTCTGTTGAACAATAAAATGCAGTGAAACCGTCGTTGGTAACAAACGCAATCGGATGCTTGCCCGGTTAACCAAGCAAAACAGATTGGAGGTACTGAATGTTGAAAAAATGCGTTTTAGCAACAGGCGTTCTGGTGATGATTTTGGGTTTGATCGCGATGCCGGCTGCGGCCGATTGGCCCAAAAAACCCATAAAAATTATGATTCCATGGCCGGCCGGCAACGATCCCTCCACCATGGTCGCCACCGCCATGGCGCCGCAAATGTCGGATGCATTGGGTGTGCCGGTCAAAGTGGTCAACAAGCCCGGCGGCGGAGCCGTCCTGGCCACCAACGAACTGGCTAGAAGCCGCCCGGACGGATACACCCTGGGGCTGATTTCCATCGGGCCCATGATCACCCAGGTGATCCGGGGCAAGACGCCCTATAAAAATCAGGATTTGCGCCCCCTGGGATTGATCTGGTCCTCGCCGTTTACCCTTTCCTGCCGGGCCGACGCGCCCTACAACAATCTTAAAGAACTGGCCGAGTATGGAAAAAGCAATAAACTGCGGCTGGCCCACTGGGGTTTGGGTGCGGTGCCGACCCTGATCGCGATGAACGTGGCCAAGATAGGCGGATTTCAGTGGCAGGAAACGGCCTACAAAAAGCTCAACCCCCTGCTGGTCGTCAAGGGGGATGCCGATGTGATCACCTTCTCGACGCCCGGGGTCCGGGACTATGTGGAAGCAAAACAGATGAAAATCCTGGCCTGTATGCTGCCGGACCGGCTGCCCCAGTATCCGGATGTGGCCACCGTCAAAGAACAGGGCTTCGGCGTGGGATATTCCATCTGGTTCGGCGCTTTTGTGCCGGCCAAAACGCCGGATGATATCGCCCAGAGACTCAGCACGACTTTTTTCGATGTCATGGCCAAGCCGGAAATTCAGGATGTAATTAAGAAAGTGGGTGTCATCCCGCATCCCATCGGCGCCGAGGCCGCCCGGGCCCAGATGGATAGTGAGCTCAAAGCCTTTGGCGGCATTATGAAGGAGTTGGGGATTATCAAGTAGCCCGACGAGTCGGGATTGAATATTGATTATTGAAGATTGAAGATTTGTGGTATCGCTTCGCTCTGTTTATTATATTTTATCGATAATTCAACCCCGCTAAAGGAAACAGTCAACTACGGCTTCGTTATGATTTTTAAAATTGCGGAGCGAAGCGACATCGATATTCGACGTTCGATGTTGAACGTTCGATGTTCGATGTTCAGTCTGTTTCTGTTCAACGTTAATTCAGTGTGCTGTATAAAACATGAGTCAACCAACTGATAAACCAAGCCGCTACCACGACCTATTCGCCGCCGTGCTGGGGGCCTTTGCCGCATTCTGTCTGATAACTTCACCCTGGAATGTGGACACCGAAGGCCCCGACCCGTTTTACAAGGGTCCGCTCATTTTTCCGATCATGGTGCTCTCCATGATGATTCTGGCTTCTCTGCCGGCCTGCAAACGCCTGTTCTCACCGGCCGCTGAAAGCACCTGGCAGTTGGACGGTGACGGCTTCCCCCGGAAAACACTGGCCGTGCTGGGGCTGTTGATCGCCATGCTCGGCGGATTGAACCTGATCGGCCTGGAAATATCTGCCTTTGTTTTCTTGGCCGCATCCCTCTATCTGCTGGGGCATCGCGGTCCCGTTAAGCTGGTTGTTTTGCCGCTGGTCATGACGGGCTTAATTGTATTGATCTTTAAATATTTCCTGGACGTCTTTTTTCCCACACCTTTAATCGCAGAATGGTTTTGGGAGTAGTCTGTGTGGCATAACCTGATCAACGGGGCCGCAGCCGCCTTGACCTTGGCCAATCTCGGCTCTCTAGTTTTTGGGACCTTCGTGGGAATTGTCGTGGGTATCCTGCCCGGCATCGGTCCGATGGTGGGCATGGTGATGCTGCTGCCGTTTACCTTCGCGTTGTCCCCGGATGTGGCCCTGTCACTGCTGCTCGGCGTATTTTGCGGCGGTTATTTCGGCGGGGCCGTGCCGGCCATTCTAATGCGCACCCCGGGGGTGCCCTCTTCGCTGGTCACCAGCTTCGACGGATTTCCCCTCACCCGCCGGGGCGAGGCCCAGACGGCGCTTTCGGCGGCATTGCTGGGTTCTTTCGGCGGCGGCATCATCAGCGTCATTATCCTGGTTTTTCTGGCCCCGTTGCTGGCCCATGTGGCGGCAAATTTCGGCCCACCGGAATATTTCGCCGCCGGACTTTTCGGCGTCACCCTGGTCGTCATGGCCAATCGCGATCGCCTGATGCAGGGCATCCTGCTGCTGGGCCTGGGACTGTGGTTTTCGACCGTCGGCATCGATGGTGCGACGCTCTCACCGCGGTTTAACTTCGGCACCTTGAGCCTGCAAAACGGCCTGCATATCGTGCCGGTTTGCCTGGGGCTTTTCGGGGTGGGCCAAACCCTGCTGCTGGTCGAACGTAAACTCCTGATGACCGATCATATGAATCTCACCCGCAGCACCCTGGACTTTTCCAAACTCTGGGTGACCCTGCGCTATTGGAAAACCCTGATCAAGTCGGGCATAATCGGCACCTTTGTCGGCCTGCTGCCCGGCACCGGTTCCATCCTGGCCTCGTTTATGTCCTACGAGGCGGCCAAGCGCTCGTCCAAACGCCCGGAGGATTTCGGCCGGGGCACTCCCGAAGGCTGCCTGGCCTCTGAAGCCGGCAACAATGCGGTGCCCGCCGGAGCCATGATTCCGCTGCTGACCCTGGGCATTCCGGGTGACGCCCTGAGTGCCGTACTGCTGGGGGTTTTCACCATCAACGGCATTTATCCGGGCCCGCTGCTGTTGGTCAAAGAGCCGGTGCTGATCAACACGCTCTACATCTCTATATTCCTGATCAATATCACCGCTTTTTTAATGCTGGCTTTCTGGCTCAAGCCGTTTGCCATGATCGTCAGGATACCGACGACCCTGCTGGCCGTAAATATCATGCTGATTTCGGTGGTCGGCATTTACGCGGTCAACACCCGCATCTTCGATGCCGGCGTGGCTGTTTTCATGGGGGTGCTGGGCTACATCCTGCTGCGGCTGAAATGGCCGGTGGTCAGCCTCGTAATGGGGGTGGTGCTGGGTGAAATCCTGGAAACCCGCTTGCGCGAGAGCCTGAGCATCGGCGAGGGCAATCCCCTGATTTTTTTCACGCGACCGATATCTTTGGCGCTGATCGTGCTGACGGTCCTGATCGTGTTGATCCCACTTTATAAGGATCGGCGTAAGTTTCGACAATCGCAAGTACAGACCCAGAGCCGGAAGACAAAGGCCTGAAATAAAACACACGCCTTTGGAGTATTGGAGTATTGGAGTGATGGAGTGCTGGAGTAATGGAGTGTTGGAGTACTGGAGTGTTGGAGTATTGGAGGGCTGGAGTATTGGTTACAAACAGGATTATGAGAATTGTTTATTTTCAGAAAGGATTTCTGCCTGTCGTGAGCTTCTGTGTCGAACGGTCCAATATAATTGTTAGAGCGCAGCGATTCCACAAATCCGAAATCCGCAATCTAAAATCCAAAATCATAACTCCATTACTCCAGAACTCCGGTTTTTTAATAGAAAGGAGTACCAAATGACTTACCCCACCATCTACCCCACCGGGGCCACCGTATATCTGCCGGAACGCTGCTGGAGCGGCTATACTATTTTCCAGGCCAAGGAGCACGGTGCCCTGCTGATCGACATGAACGGCCGCGAAGTGCGCCTGTGGAAGGGGCTGCACGGGTTTCCCAATAAGCTGCTGCCGGAAGGCAGCGTGCTGGGCCACACCGGGGAGCGCAATACGAATTTCGGCATGCAGGATTATCGCGACCTGATCCAGGTGGATTGGGAGGGCCGCATTGTCTGGCGCTTCAACGAGTATGACTATATCGAAGATCCCGGCGAGGAGCCCCAGTGGATGGCCCGGGTCCATCATGACTACCAGCGTGAAGGCAACCCGGTGGGCTATTACACCCCCGGCATGGATCCCATGGTGGATGGCGGCAATACCTTGATGATCGGCCATAAAAATCTAGTTTGCCAGGATATTTCCGACAAGCCCCTGCTGGACGATACCATATACGAGGTGACCTGGGACGGCGATTTAGTGTGGGAGTGGGTGTGCAGTGAACATTTCGCTGAATTCGGTTTTCGCGAGGACGCCAAAAACATCCTCAGCCGCGACCCGAATATGCGTCCGGCCGGCGGCGGCATGGGCGATTGGATGCATCTCAATTCCATGTCCGCCCTGGGCCCCAACAAATGGTATGACAACGGGGATGAGCGCTTTCATCCGGACAACATCATTACCGACGGCCGCGAAACCAACATCATTTTCATCATCAGCAAGGCAACCGGCGAGATCGTCTGGAAGGTGGGGCCGAATTACGATGAGACTCCCGAACTCGTCGAGCTGGGCTGGATTATCGGCCAGCATCACGCCCACATGATTCCCCGCGGCCTGCCGGGTGAGGGCAATATCCTGGTCTTTGACAACGGGGGCTGGGCCGGCTACGGCGCACCCAATCCCGGCAGTCCCACCGGCGCCAAAAATGCCTTGCGCGACTACTCTCGGGTGCTGGAATTCGACCCGCTTACCTTAAAAATTATCTGGCAATACACGCCGGCGGAAGCCGGATTGGTCCATCCGACCGACAGCAACCGCTTTTACAGTCCGTTTATCAGCAGCGCCCAACGCCTGCCCAACGGCAACACCCTCATCGCGGAAGGCAGCGGTGGCCGCATCATCGAAGTCACCGCCGATCACCACCTGGTTTGGGAATATATCAGTCCCTACTGGGGCAAGCATTTCAAGATGAACATGGTCTATCGGGCCTACCGGGTGCCTTACGAGTGGGTGCCCCAAGTGGACCCGCCCCGGGAGACGGCCATTGCGCCGGTTGATGTCACCACGTTCCGGGTGCCGGGGGCCGCTCCCGGCGGCACTGCACCGGAGGTGAACGTGGAGGGGACCCTACCCTATCAATCCTCCTCGGCCCTGTGTGTGACCTCGGACACGGACGAGGGCGAATAGGGGTGCTTTCCACTATGATCGGACAGTGACATCAACTCTGTAAAAAACTCTGAATCAAGTATTGCAAGGTATTGGAGTATTGGAGCAATGGAGGAATGGAGGAATGGAGTAATGGAGTAATGGAGTAATGAAAACATCTTATTTGGATGTATTAAACGATATGTTTTAGTATAGAAAAATGGCCTGCAGGCATCAATTCAATACCGAAATCCTGCCGGCTGCGGGTGTAAGATGATAGCCTGATCCTAGCTCATAATTCCTCGGGCGGGATGGGTTGGCTAAAAATCACAAATCGGTGGGAATACGCGATGCTGATCAGCATCAGACAGGATCAGGCCTTGAGGACGATCCGTTCCGGGAAGACGGCGTTTCAAAACCGGCGCTTTTTTGTTCGAGCTTTTCCATGATTCGGTTTAGCATCGGCTCTGACAGGGGCCTGGGCTGTATATGCTCGAACAGAGAGGCGAATTGCGAGGGATTGACCACCGGGATACCGTCGGCGGATGTTCTTTTTACTACCCAGCCGGGCATGGCCACGATCGCTCTGACCGCAATCGGCTCCCCGGTAGTGGTTCCCAGCCATTCGGACAGCCATTCGGCCTGCTGCTCGGCCTGCTCGATCGTCTCGAAATCGGATTTATCCGGGTAGTTCAGCATCCGGCCGTCATAGTTGACAGTGGGTTCCGAGTTTTGTCTGGCAGTAATGCCATTTGAGGAAGTACTGGTTTCAACGGCAAAGACCCCCTTGGGTCCCGCCACAACATGATCGATATTATAGTTGTCGGCCGGAAAATCATGGTATACCCGATAGCCGTCGAACATGAGCCGGTTGAGTTCGTGCCCGACTGCCAATTCACCCTCAAAATTCAGTTTGTGCTCCCGGCGACGGTTCAAGAATCTCACCAGTGACAGAATCAAATGGGCAATGACGGCCGCACTGGATATGGATGATATCCAGATCACCAGCCCCGGGGGCTTTGTCGCCATAAAATAAGAACACGAAACAAGAGCCGAATAGATAATCAGCGGCAGAGCGACAGTACCGACCAGGTATAAAATGATCTGTTCATTCAGGATGTCCAGCTCCCTGAGCAGTGATTTACTGGGAATTCGCAGAAGATGGTTATCAAATGACGGGCGCTGGGATTTCTGCTGGATACGCTGTCGAATCATTTTCAGCACAGCCAGCATTGTGAAAAGAATTCCGAAAGTTGCAACCACCGGGATAAGTGCGGACAATTTGTTCAAAATAGATCCTATTCTGATGCCAATTTTTTAAACGTCCTGATATAGTCGCCAATTGGGGAGGTCGAAGAAGCGATTGGATCTCGCGACTTCTTTTCTGCCACGATTTCTGCTGCGATTCCGCAGCCTGGAATCACAAACATTAAAAGCGGGACAATCCGGCGCTGAGCCCTAAAACGATGCCGCCTGTATATCGATTACACCCGACAAGGCTTACTGCGTGTTCTTTCAAATTATTATCGGCATCTCATCGATGGACTTTAATGCTTTATAGTCCGGGGAAAGAAAGGATTTCATCAATCTTCAATTCCCCGGTGCAGCGGGATCACCGCTACGCGGCGACCGGCTTTGCCGGGTTGGTTATAGAATCTAAGCTCGGAGGAGTAAAGAGTGGAGACTCACATTTCTGACAGGCCGACAAACCGCAGGTGGCCGGGTATGCCTATTTCAACGAAACGCATGCCAACGGGTTCTATCTGGCTGACAGCCTCAAAGCCCGGGGCGTATTTCTGGGTCCGCTGGCCCAGGGTATTCAGACCCACCCGGCGGCGTATCAGCAGGCCTTTATCAAGACCAAAATCGAACAGGATAAGTTTGTTTTGTTGAATTCCAGCAGCAAAAATGCAGCTTCCAGGGAGATGATGAGCGATCTGCTGAGCGGTAAAACACAGCCGGAAGCCAAGACCCTCACCGACATGTTCATTGCGGTGATGCAGGGCCAAAGCTCCGAGGCGGTGCTGTCGGACTATGGCGATCTGGTCAGTCTGGCCGGGGTTGTCCGGTTTCCGCTGCGAGTAAAATGCGCCACATTGGCCTGGCATGCGCTGCAAGAGCAACTCGATGAGCTGACTTAGGAGGCTGCGTTGAACGCTCTTTTCGCCGAGCATGCGGCCTTTAAAAGCACGATGGAAGGGGGCGAAGACCACTAGTACATCTATATTAAATCCGAAATTCGAAGCACGAAACTCGAGATTCGTATTTCGTATTTATTCAAGCGTCTTTTGGCTCTCTTCGCATCATTAGAACTTCTTCGGGTCCACCCCCAGAAGTGTTGGTTTAATGTCGCAATCACCCCACCTGCGTTGTAAAAGTCACAAAGCTTCGAAGTCAAGAGCAGCTTTTAAGCAAACCAAAAATAGCTTGTGGCCCATGAGAAAAAGAGCTATGTCACGGACTGACCCCTAAAGTTCACTAAAACGAGCATGAGGAGATGAATTATGACCGATGATCGAATTACAGACCTTTGGATGAAGGGCGTCCGATTGATGGGAGAGCAATTTACTTGAGCTGAGGCGATCCTTCAGGTGTTGAGGGAAGATTCAGGTTTGGATGCCGTACCATACCAGTGGGCGGCGGCAGGGTATATGGGCGCCATCAATTCAGGCAAAACGATCTGCGGAATTCTTTTCGGCGCATCAATCTATTTGGGATTCCTAAATGGAAGAAATTCAGCCGAAGCGCCGAAGCTAAGGGGCGAGGGACGGCTCCAGGCAATAAAGTCGGTCAATAAACTGTTCGAGGGTTTCATTGGTCATTTTGGAGATACAGATTGTAAAGCGTTGACCGGTTGTGACTGGAGCAAGAAGGCTGACGTAAAACGATATTTCAAGGATGAAATATATAAAAACACCTGTTTCCGTCAGTTTGAATATGTCGTGAAACAATGCCTGAATGAAAAACCGTCGGTTGTCTAGCCGTCGGAGTAAAGATAATGGAACTGGATTTCAGTTTGGAGAGAATATCAAAGCGAGTTCCAGCCATAGTCTTCCAGGGATTCCACTACAGGGTCTATCGACTCCGCCAAAAGCATTTTCGATGTACCTGTCGCCGGATTGTTAGACAGTTACCAACTCAGTTTTGCGCAAATTGTGCAAAAAATTTGTTGGCAACTTTGTAAAGCACTAACAAACAAGCATTTACAAAGATTTGAATTGAATTCAACTTTGTCACGACGGTCATTTCGTTTGAGACATTTGAATTTTGGAATTTCGGATTTGTTTCGTATTTCGATTTTCGAATTTCGTATTTCCGGTTTATTCGGGTTAGGGTATTCTGGTGACTATTTGACATACCCCAGGGACCGCAATTGCTTGAGGGAGGCTGGATTGTAATTTACCGATTGCCCGGAATCTTTCGTCAATGTTTTCCAGGTGACCAGGTTCTGCTTTTTAAGGTCTTTAAAAAAAGATTGCGCCTTGTAGTTGAAATATACATCAACCAAAAAATTGAGCCTGTCGAAATGTTCCTCGGTGTCGTATGAAAGGTCGAAAACCCGGGTTTCCAATCCCAGCTTTTTATAGAGACCGGGGCTGAACTTTTTGGCCTTATACGTGATTGTGTCATTTAGTTTGTCTGAATTCAAAATATGCCAATTTTTGTAAAAAACTGAACCATGAGCGGCGGGATCATCCTTACGCTTAAATCGCACCTCCTCGGAGATACAAAAGCGGTTGGCCCAGAAATCAATCTTCTCGTTCTGAATGAGAGGAACCAGGGAATCGCCCTGGATCAGCAGATCATCAGTTCTGACAGCGGCCAGGTCCAAGATCGTGGGCATGATATCGAGCAGTTGAACCGGCGGCCCGATTCTGGTGTTCGCCGGCAATTTATTGGGATAAACCATAATCAGCGGCACGCGCAAGACCTGCACATATCCGGGCGCCATATGTTCCCAAATGAAATGTTCACCCAGATGTTCGCCGTGATCGGCGGTGAATATGATCAGGGTATCTTCCAACAGTTTTTCTTCTTCGAGTCTCTTTAAAAATTTTCCAAAATAACGATCATTGTAGCTGATTTCTTGATCATATAAAAACCGGCGGCTTTTGACTGTCGGAACCTCGATCCAGGCTGGGTCGATGAATTTTTCTTTTTTCAGTTTCCTATTGCCACCCAGGAACGGCCTTTTGTACTCGGCAATGACTTCATCCGGTGGATCATACGGTCCATGGGGATCCAGCAGATGTATAAAAAGGAAAAAATTCCTATCTGAATTTGTTTCGATCCATTTTTTTAAGTTCGCATCCTCGTATAGTTCATTGGCACGATGCCCGAGTGTTTCAAAATCAAAAAGTGTGTCAAATCCCTGGTGCAGCCCGACCGCCGGGCCGGCATTGACGTTCTGTAAAAAAGAAGCCGTGGCAAAACCCTGATTTCTCATAACTTCAGCCAGCGTTAAATACCTGTCGTCCAGCATTTCCGACATGTCCCAGACACCGGTGGCTGTCGGATAAAGCGAAGTCATCATAGACGTACAGGAAGATCGGGTATGGGTGGCCTGGGAAAAAGCGTTTTGAAAAACGATGCCCCTTTTGGCAAACTCGTCTTTGACCGGAGTCGTTGCAATGCCGTATCCGTAAGTTGACATATGATCAGGCCTTAAGGCATCCTCGAGGACGACGACGACATTCATTCGTTTTGGGGGAGGGGCATAGACGATGGGATTGCTCCAAAAGGCGATGTTATCTGACGAGCCTTTGGCGACAAATGAAACTTCAACCTGCCGATTGGCATAACCGGATAAATCAATGTTGACATCGTGCCAGCGGCCGGCATCGGAGACCTCGCCTGAGTGAAGCACTGTGGTCTGCTCGCCATGCTTTAACATGACATTAAATCCGACAGGATTATCATTGTGGAGAGTCCCCATTCCAAACTTGAGCGTAGATCGGCCTTCCGGTAATTTTAAGGTATAGCTTAAGACATGCAACGGATGGGTATAAATGGCCTTACGCATCTCGTTGCTTTTTGTTTCATAGACTTCCCCGTATGCCCTTTGAGAATATTTTGCTTCCCTTGATATGAGGCGCAGATAGTCAATCTCAACGTCATCAGAAGAAATTTCAAATGGAAATAGAAAAATTTTTCTGATCGGCTCGCCTATTTTCATGCCGCCCCGGAAGATCGAAGTTGCGTTCACGCGGTAGGTGTGGAATTGATTGTCAGGAATTGTCAACAGGGCCAGGTAGTCTGTCTGCAAAGGATCAAGCGCGACCGCCTCGGGTTGGCTGCTCCAGCCGAAAATCAGCTTTTTGGTCTTTTTTAATTTTATACGAACTTCTATTTCACCGATGGCATCTTTATCGATTTCGGTTTTTTCAAAATATTCTAGAAAATTGGAACCATTATGTCTATATTTTAGGACGCCATTTTCAACGACATAGTCATCCTTGCCAGGTCTGATTGGCAAGTCATTTCTATTATCGAATTCAAAATTGATGTTTCGATTGCTTTGAGCGTTCAAGGGGGGCGCTAATTTTTTTCCGGCATGACGCGCGTACATTAAATTTTCATCAAACCGGTAGTAAAAACCATTTAGCGGATTTGGGCTGAGCTCCATCAAGGCCGCTGTTTCGCTGAACTCCGCGGCTTTTTCGCTTATTTGTTCAGATATGCTTAGTGCTCGCTCGGCGCTGCGGTTAAATTTAATGGAATTGATTTTGAAGGCATTCAATACGGAATTGGTCACCAGGGTCACCAGCAGAAAAAAGAATAAAACCGCCGCCGCGATGCCGATTTTTTTCAGTGAAAATTTCGATTTCAAAATGCCTGCTCCAAGAAATTAAATATTTACTTTCATAAACGGTTTGAGAATAATACCAAATACCATCGTCAAAATAAAAAAGTATATAACCGGAGAAACGTCCCACCATAATAACGGGTAGACGGCCGGAACATAATCAACGCGGAGGGATTTGAACTTTGAATCAGGTGGAATTGGAGTCTCCGCCGGCTGCAGTAAATGATTCCATGTATTCCCTTTGGTCTTTAACGGGCTGAATCTCGCCGGCTTGCCGCCGGTGGCGATTGTTTTCCTGACGACTTCCTCAGAGCCGCCCATGGTGACGACGATGTACTGCGATCCGGCTTTCGTAAGCCTGGCGCGCCAGTAAACTTCTCCATCTGCTTCCAGGCGAAGCGGTGGTGTTTCAAGAAGAATGCCGGCCGAGGTTTGACAATGAACTTGCGAGACAAGGGATGTGCTTGAAGGCGCCGCTTTAGAATCCAAGGATGCGTGTACGATAAAGCTTTTACCGACCTGGATTGGCAAATAACCCAGTCGGCCTTCAATCAGCATACAAACCATCAGAACCGGTATCAGCATCATCAACAGCGGCGGCCACATATATCGCAAATAAATCAGCGTATGCTTCAAAATATTGCCCTGACTGGATAGGACACGGGCAAATTGGTCCCGGTATATGCCGATTTCCAGAAAGTAGCCGAAAATTTTGTTTCGAACCAGTTTTATCTTTTCCTGATTTGAAAAACGCTTGAAGATAATCAGCATGAAAAAGGCGCATACCAGACTCAACAGCGTCAGGTCGAAAACGGCCGACGTCCGCCCGAAAGGCCAGGCAATGACGTCACTGAATTTATGGATTGCCCAGAATACACTGCCCATGGTGAAGCTTCTTTAAACCTGCCAATGAGTCCGGGGACCCATTCCCCCGGATAGTTAAACGTCTCGGAATTTCTACAACCTAATAAAAATATGAGGTATTTTTGAGGCCCGTGCTGATGCCTCAACCATGGAATAATGGAATGATGGAATAGCGGAATAGTGGGTTTTTAATAAGGATGCTATCCATTTTTTGTTTTATCGTTACGTCTTAGGCGGGTCACTAACCCAACACTCCAGTATCCCAAACCCATTTTTCCAATATTCCAGAATTCCAACATTCCAATTGGGGCGAAGCCCCTAAATTGAATCTGATATTTCAGGAAATATAACCCAGACCTTTAAGTCTTTCGACAACTTCTGGATCATGATCCTGATCCAGTATCCGCCCGGCCTCTTTCTCCAAGACGTGCGTGACGAACTCGGCGGTGGAGGAATACCCGGCAATTTCACTGCATTCTTCGATTTTTTTAAAAAGCTGCCTATCAATTTTAATCTTCGGCATTTTAAACTCGTCCTTTAATTTAAATTAAATCCCAAACAGCGGTGTCCCTTCCATATAAGATGGCAACGGGATGCCGTATTCGGCCAGTATCGAAGCCGTAATGTCAACCAGCGCGGGGCGGGCTTTTCGCGCCGGCCGGTTGGAGAACAAAACGGCCGGCACCAGCGCCGGATCGATACAATGATCCCCGCTCCATTTATCGTTATTGTCGCTGAAGACCTGGGGGGAGAAACCTCCCAGTATGCTGTCCCACGACGTGCGGTAGCCTCTGCTCCAGCCGATAATCATCTCGGGTGCGAACGGATTGTCCCGTCTGACCCGGGCCGGCACGATTTGGATGCTGGAAACCGCTTTGCGGCCGGTCGCCGGATCTCTCAGGTCAAGCAGTTCCTGTCGGATCCGGTCAAGGAATTGGTTTGCCCGCGATTCTGAAATGATCCCAAATTTTTCGCGGCCTTTTAGATTCAGGTATAAGGCATTGATGCCCACGTTGTAGGCAACGGTTTTCGTCCAATTCACATTGTCGAAATAATTATTTGATTCGCGGTGCCGAATATTCTTGAGATCGATATACCCCTTCTCATATAGCCAGGTGTTGACATTCACCTGCCGGCGAAATGGCGCAAATCCATGATCGGACATGACGATCAGCCGGAAGCTCGGGTCATGGATATCCACGCGGTCCATGACGTCACCCAGCATTTTATCCATGGCCCGGTAAAGGTGCATTATGGCATTGCCCGGCGGATTTTTTGAAATCTCTTTAAAAAGAGGGTGACCCCGATCATGGATGCGCCAGAACATGTGGGCGTTCTGATCCAGACTCGAAAAATAGAAAAAAAGGAAGGCCTTATCCTGCTTGGCAAAGCGGCTGAGTTCATGATTCAGCATCATTTTTCGTTCAGCCAGAATCTGCTGCTCCAACTCGAAGTATTCCTCATCACTCAGCACCCCGCTCGATAGCGCTTTTGTGTCGGCCGGCAATCCCTGGGTATAAAAGTATCCAATACTTTTTTCCAACTCCTGCCGATAATTTTCCGACGAAATAACCGGCAAAACAGGATCGGACGGATCGATGTTGATGGGTGATACGTACATGCAAAAATCAGGATGAATGCTTTTGATGTAGAGCCTGCAAATCCCTTTGACTTCCGACAGATGGGGGATCATGGTAAATGACAGCGGTATCCAGTCGGTCCATTCGCCGCTTTTCAATACGAATTGCCGGTCTTGTATTTGAATTCGAGCCACATTGTTTTGTTGATCCCGCCAGATGGTGATTGGAATAAACGTGTCGGGCTCATCCACCCGCAAGGTATTTTTCGGCCCGGCCAACCTTGCGGTCGCTTTTTGATCTTCGAATTTTAGCGGTACCGCCAGGCCGCCTTTAACTTTTTCGGCCGGATAGTGCGGCGCAGAAGTCAACAGCGTGAAGCTGCCGTATCCGCCGCGCAGATCCGGGGTTCCCATACCGGATACCATTCTGATCTCTTCGTTCCGGCACGGAAAATTCGCCGGCATTTTGAACACCGTCGCCGGAATATCATAGTCATGCAGATATTCCCAAAACGGTCTCGCTTTTCTCAAGAGCTCGACCTTCCCGTCCACCAATGGAATTTTCAAACGGCCGAATGAAACGGTTTTTTCAGGACTTTCAACCCTGGATGTCGAGTGAAAGGGCATCATGGTGACCGGATCTCGATGAATAAAATCATATATGCCGTGCATTCGCGAAGTGGCTCCGATGGAAAAATCCGACCAGGCCACCGGACTCTGGGGCGGAAAGCTGGAGGACACGGCCCTTAGTCCCCCGACTGCCGCCAATTTGCTGAAATTCGGTAAAACTCCTTTTTGCATATACACGTGTGCCAGATGCAGATCCATTCCATCGATGCCAAGGATGAGCATCTTTAAATTGCGTTTGGGCGGCGCACCCAGAGCGTGTCGCAGCGGATACAATGCACCGCCGACGCCAAGCGCCGTTGCCTTTTTTAGAAATTCCCGTCGATTCATCGTTTTACACCATTGCCATGCCGGTTTGGTGGCGGGCTGAAGTGCATTACCTTACCGTCTTGAAATTTTGGTTTATCGAGGCCGAACAGGTTTAAGACCGTCGGAGCAATATCCATGATCGAGATTTTCGATTCTTGGTCCTTTAATTTCCAATTGGAAAAAAATGAGCCCGGCACCAGGGGCGGATCGAAGCTGTGATCGCCGCTCCACTTTTTGATGTTGGGTTCAATGATATCCTCGGTGACCTTCCCTTTGGCGCAATTCCAGGACGCGCGATATCCAATATTGAAACCAATCAGCAAATCGGGTGCCTCGGATGCGTATGGCCCGTTGAATTCGTGCTGGGACAACCCAACACGCCGAATGGGCTTGCAGGCATTTTTTTCATCGCAAAGCTTTTCCAGTTTTTCCTTGATCTCGTTTTGCAGCGCTTCTTTTTCATGGGACTGCTCGACGATACCGAATTTTTCGCGGCCGCGTATATTGATAAAAATTCCCGCAAGACCGCAGGCATAGGCCCGGGTTTTGGTCCAGTTCACATTTTCGAACCAATCAGCGCCCGGGGATTTGCCGTCCTCCAGTACCAGATAGCCCTCCCGCCAAAGCCATGAATTAAGATTGACGCCCCATTTAAAGGGTTTAAACCCATGATCGGAAATCACCATCAACAGATCACGGTCGTCAATTTCCTGCATCACGCGGCCGACAAGTTCGTCCGAACGAACATAGGCCTGTTCAACCGCAAGTTTGTGGGTGGTTGTATCTTGGCCGGCATTGGCGGGGTGATCATCGCTCAGGTAACGGAAAAACATGTGTTGAATACGATCCGTCGTATCAAAGACCGACACCGTGAGACCTTCCTTGCTTCGTCCGAGGTGGTCCAAAAAAATCGTCTGGCGTTCTTCGTAGATATCGTAGCTTTGCTTGAGAAATGCTTCCTCGTCGATGACGCCTTCATTCAGCGCCCAGGTATCCTCTGCCAGTCCAAGGGTAGAAAAAGGCCCATGCAATTTCGCCAGGTGGATGGCATAATAAAAGGGGTGTGATATCGGTAAAACCGGTTTCTCCGGATCGATATTAATCGGTGACATGTAAATATGCAGATGCGGCTTGACCTGGGTCACCAGAAATCGGACCAACCCGCAGACAGGTTTATGAAATCCAGCTGAAAATTTTAATTTTTGCCAGGGAGAATAGGTCCCTGGTGTCAGCCGCAGCGCCTGCTTTTGTTTCCCGATCCACAGCTTCACCATTTGCCTGCGAGTATCGATTTCACCTCGCATGGGAATGGATAGCGTCATATCGGAGCCGTTTCTTTTTATGGCGGGACCGTCGATACTGCTGCTGAAACAGTTTCCCTCATGGGCGAGCAAAACCACCGAACCTTTCGATTCTTTATTTTCATCGTCGTTGGGTTGGGTGGTAAATAGCGTAAAACTGCCCAATGTCCCCAGCAAATCCGGTGCGCACATGGCAGAAAGACATGAACCGTAGAATTTTTCCGGTGGGTAAGTGATGGGAACCCTTAATACCGTGCTGAAAATCTTGAACTTTCCCAGCACCGACCAGAACGATTGGCTTTTGCGGCCGGCCGCTACCGTTGATGATGTTCCGAAGGGAACACGCCACGGACCGATTTTCAAGGTTCGTGGCGCTGTGACAATCTTGGCTGAAGATAAAACCGGTTGGTAGGTTTGGACATCCCTGGTAAAAAAGTCAAAAATATTGTGTTTGCCTGGATTCACCCCGGTCGCGAAACTCGACCAGGCCACCGGCGATATGGCCGGCATGGTTGTCTGCAGTGGACAAAAGCTTCCATTCTGTTTTAATTTTGCCAAATTGGCAAGTTTTCCCGCTTGCATATACTGTTGGCAGAGATCCGGATCAAGTCCGTCGAAACCGATGATGACAATCCGCCTGATTTTGGCATGCCTTTTTATATTTCTTCTTTTTATTAAAAGAATCGCCGTACGCACCGGCCAGCTGAAAATGGATACCAATATGAGAAGCACAGAGATAAACAAGATCACAAAAGATGATAGGAAGGCAAATCCTGCGCCCGGGCCGATATAGGCATACGCACAGGATGCCGAACAAAAATACAGGATCAAAGTGATTAAAAATATAATCATGCGCAGTTGGTGTACTTTCCAGGGGGGATTTTAATAAAAGCCGATTTTCTGGCCGTTCAGTTGACTTTCCGGTGTTTTTCTTTGTCGGTAAAACGAGCTGTCAACAACACCGGCCATCTTATCGACATCGAGTCTGTTGCCAAGAAATCGATTTATTTTTCGCGACTGTTCGGCGGGATTTAAAATTATTTTATTATAAAATATATCAATAGATTGCATATTACTTTGCTGATCAAGCCAGTTGGATAATTTCTTCAGATGGATGGTGAATTTCTCGGCCATTACCTGATCACTCGTTTTATCCGTCGGCTGTCCTCTCCTTTTCAGCATGGTCTTCTGGGAAGCTAAAATTTCAGCCATCTCCCTTTGCATAAAAATAATTTTATACGTATTTTCCCGGGGCAGATGATAAAGCCAGAACGATATTATTTTGACGGCTTTGCCGCAAGCGCTCCCCAGCCAGGCCGAGTCCGTATCAAGCGCTTTGATCTTTTCAAGCTCGTAGTAACCTTTTGGATTGTCCTCATCCGCTTTGCGAACGCCGTCAACCACGGGTTCGATGCCGCCCGCTTCAAGCATTTGCATCATCATTGACGTACCGGATCGCGGGAGTCCGGAGACCAGAATTATGCCCGATTCATTTTTATTCATATTACGTGCCAACCGTATTCAAATTACTTATATAGATTATCAAAATATGGGTGACTATTCAAATTTTTAACGTTTTTGGCAGTATTTCGATGGTTTTCGGAGAAAATCCAAGGGACAGTTTAAGAATTTTCAATGCGGCAGGCTGATTCAGTCGATGTTCTTTTCAGACTCTTTCGTTTCGTTGTATATGGCAGCAATATCTTCCTGTTCAATCCCCAAAAAGTCTGACACATTTTTATCGATCACGGAACTGATTTCATATGTCGGAATGTCATTCTGTCCTACTTTGGCCAGTACATCCGCCACATTCAAGATATAAGCCACCTCATTGTCGCCGGATTGTTCGGGGGCGTGGTGAAATCGAACTCCATTGATGACATTGGCGGGAAATAGCCACTGGGCGAACACATCGGCAGCGATTTCTGAGTGATCGAATCCCATCAGGCGCTTTTCTATATCGGAGATGGCATCCTTCAGGCCGGCTTTCGGGAGTACCCCGCGCTCGGCCACATAGGGATCCAGCATGATTTTACCGGCATCGTGCAACAGCCCGGCGATAAAAGCGTCCTCCTCCAGCGCCGGACTGACCAGCATGGCGAGATGCCGCGCGCCAAAGCCGACGGCTATTGAATGGGCACGCAGTTCTTGAGCCGAGTAGCGATAGCCTTTTAACGGCTGGTTTAAAAAATTCCCGGCGGCTGCCAGGTTAATTACCTGGGATAGAGTTCGAAGTCCCAGCATGCTGATTGCATGTTTCAGAGACGAAATTCTACCGCTCATTCCGTAGTAGGCCGAATTGGCAACTTTAAGAATCGTGGCCACCATCGATTGATCCGATTCCAATATGCGGTGGAGCGCATCAAAACTGGAATCCTCACTGGCCAACAGCGTTTTTGCTTTGATGACCGCTTCCATCGCCGGCGGCAACTCATTCATCTTTTGCAAAATTTCCTTCTTCAGAGACTCACCGGAAATTTGAGAGGTTTCATCTGCAGACGGTTTTGGCGCTGTGGTCGGCCCTCCAGTCCTACCGGTAATATCTCGCACAAGCTGACGGCAATCATACCGGATAGTTGCCGCCAGGCGACCATCGCTTCGCGCCGGCTTAAACTCATAGCTCCCGTTTGCCCACGACAAGGCTTTTGAGATGACGTGCCGGACGTGGATTGCCATAAGTTTTTCCAGGGAGGCGGTCGTCGCCAGCTTTTGGTTAACCAGCAACTGGATTAAAGGCTGTTTTTCCTTTTTCGCAATCAGCAGAAGATCTTTGATACGTTCGGCTGGAAAAAGTTTTTTTTGTATCATCAAGTGTTCCAGCCGCGCCTCCGGAATAGACCCCGTGTTAAAGATGACGGCACCCTGATCGACATAGATTTTAATTTCTTGAGACGTATCGGTCAGATACAATACCCCCGTTTTTTTGCCGGCTCCAAGCTGTAATAAGGTTTCAAGCAGTATACGTTTTTCCAGAGTGCCTTTCATTGTCGATCCCACTGCAGTTGCGGTACTGTTGTTAACGGATTGATAAAAACGTAATTTAGGGATTCAGGAATTGAGGGATTGGGGGATTAAAGGATAATATCAATAGATTACATAGGATAGAATTCTTTCAATTCCTAAATTCCCAACCCGGATAAACCGGACAGTTTAGCCACCAAGGCACCAAGACACTAAGAAAATCTGGAAATTCAAATCAAACTTAGGGCCTTGGTGTCTTGGTGGCGAATATATTTTGCTTGATGAATCCTTCGCAAACATGATGGGTTGTCCATGAATAGACACTTATATTGAACCCCGGTCCACTTTTCATGCAATTCAGTGACATAAAGCGGATCAGAGCCATTTTTTGCAATCTAAATTCCGAGGTCTGCAGGTCCGGCTGCGGACCAACAACTATGGAGGTCGGCGCTGCGAGTGCAATTATGTTAAGTTTATCAGTGCTATAGCGTAATAGTCAAGGTCGATCTTTGTCAGGTTGCCGAATGGGAGCTTCATGAGGATGATTTTCAATTGCCTTTTTTTGTCGCAGAAGTTAGTCCTCTGGGGTGAAATCAAAGCCGGGCCTGCCGCGGCGTAGCGCAGCGAAGTCGGGTCCTCTGGGTTATGAATATTTACTCGCATGGGTCGCAGGTTTCAGGCCTGCCCCCTGAGCTTGGCCCAGATCATCCCAAGGTATTCGTGGATGGCGTTCTCTGCGTTTAGCAGATTGCTTGCAGACGGGAAAAACATGCCGGGATTAATGGACTGCCGCGTTTTGATCCGATAATCGGTGGGAGCCGGGATGGGTGCCAGGCCTTGCTTTTTAAACAGAACCATCACGCGCGGCATGTGAGCCGCAGATGTAACCAGGATAAACCGCTCGTCATTGACGATATTTTCAACTTCTCGGGCCTGGTCTTTCGAATCTTTGGGACAGCAAAGCATCCAAAATCTATGGGCATGTCGGAAAGAATCGAAGTCGCCCTGCTAGGCAACACGGGGGTGGGCGCAGGCATCACGCCCACCAGGAATCATAGCGGTGAATCTTAGGGGAGTCAAATCAATTCATGATCTTCGGTATCCAAGGCTTCGATTTCAAACATTTCCATTGGATAGTTGGCATGCCATATATTGGGAGATCCTGAATGTTTAATATGCATGTGGACTGTCTGCTGTCCATCGCCAAAAAAGCCCAGATCAAACCTGGTAAAGGTTACATTCTTGGAGAGCCTGAAACCGACTGAAATAAGGTCGTTCACCGTCGCAGGAAAAGTGTCGTGTTCTGCGGCATACAAATCAATGAATTTAATCGCATTTTCCAGGTCCGCCTTGGCGGTGGTATCGAAAGCCTTTTTCCTGGACGCGGCAAAGAGGGGCGATGCGATGGAAGCCAAAATACCGATAATCGCCAAAGCGACCATCAGTTCCATAAGCGCAAATCCTTTATCACTTTTTTTTATCTTCAAAGCCTTCATTTCCTTCATCTCCTCCTTGGACTGGATAAGCAATATTGCCGATTTTCGTGTATAGCCGGACAATTTCAAAGCAATACACATGCCAATGGTTCTAACAGTCTGAGATGTTTGTGAAAAAGAAAATTAAACAACTTTGCCTTGATACAATATGTCTAATATTGGACACCCATCTGTTACAATTTGTATACTTCTATAAAGATGTCAGCAGGCGGGAATTTAGGTACAGCAGCAAGCCCAAAAATCCTACAATACAGGAGGATCGACAAAAGCGATATGCGATCTGTAGGGCGATAATTCAGCTATATCAGGACAAGCATAACTGTTTGGACGCAAGCCAGTAAGTAAAATCGAAAAACAGTCTGCATCCCCGCTGCAGCGGGATGACACAACTATCTTAAAATATTATGGTGTGGTTCGTACGCAGAAAGCCCCCGCTTCGCGGGATGACATATCGGTTTTAAGATATTGAGGTATGCCACCAACGCCGAATGCCCAACGCCGGATGCCAGCCCTAACCGGCAAGATCCCGGGTAGCTGGCCTGGTTGCTTTGATGTCTGCTTAGTTTTGGGCTTCTTCTATTTAGATCCCCGGCTTACCGGATTTCAATTTCAGATCCTTCTTCAGGATAGTTGGCATGCCATTCATTAGGGGATCCCGCATGTTTTGCATGCATGTGAACGGTCTCCTCCCCACCATTAAAAGTGCCTAAAGTAAACCGGGTAAAAGTCACATCCTTGGACGGCGTATACCCGTCGGCCATCAATTCCGCGATTGACGCGGGATAAGTATCATGATCTATGGCATACATATTAATGGCTTTCATTGCACTTATCAAATCTGCCTTGGCAGTGGCATCAAAAGCCTTTACCCTGGATGCCGCATAAAGCGGTACTGATATGGTAGCCAAAATGCCGATAATCGCCAAAGAGATCATCAGCTCCATGAGCGTGAGCCCCTCTTCATTATGTTTGATCTTCAAAGCCTTCATTGTCTTCATCTCTCCCTTTTCTTCATCTCCCCCCTTGGTATGGATAAGCAAAATCACCGATCTCCGTCAATGGCCTGAATTACAACTTTGCAATTAGCGTGCCCAAAATTTAACCATCTGAAATATTTAGAAAAAGATGTTTGAAAAACGCTAGCCTGGCACCAAATTGCCGAAATTGGGCACTTTTTCAGGACAATTTTCGTCAATCTCATCCTCCAATTGACCGGTCATCCCGGAAAAGGTAAATCGGGCTGCTCCAGGCCTGGGATCCGTCTTCCAGAGTGAGGCAAACCCATAACGGATTATCTCCCGTGGGTCCGAGGGCCACTTCAATTTCAATCTGGTGCTGCCGTGACAGGCTTTGATCCGGCAAACGAAAAACCCGCAAACATCTTCCCAAACCGCCCGCTTCCATGATCGACTCCTCCATATTCAGATCAGACAATGTCCGTGCAATCGTTCCGTGATTCGTTTCGATTTCCAATTGCGCACCGGGATTCTCATCGAGCCAGACATCGAAACCGCCGAAGTTGCCGGTGGTGATGGCGTCCCAGACCAGGGTATCGTGATCGACCATTTCAAATTGCCGCTCCGGGTTCCAGGCATTTATCGGTTGCCATTGCCGGATCGTCGCGCCTTCAAAACGGGCCTGGCCCCGCCAGGTTGTCTCCCGCCGCCGGCCGCGGTATTCGGCACCGCTCCAAATCACCCGGATCCGGCGCCCAAGATCCGCAGGCCCGTAACCTTTTATGGTTTCCAGGACCTCGGTACCATTTCTGATTTCGATCCGTTCGATACCGGCCCCGGCAACCGCCTCCAGCTGCAGGGTCACGGTTGGATCGGCGGTGTAGGCAATGTCGCCCATCATCATCTCCCGGGCTTTAGATGACGGGGCATTTTCGAAAACCTTCGGATCACGCTCGTATACCAGACCTTCGGTCGCAAACCGGGCCCTGACATCCAGATGCAGGCGGGCACCGGTGGTGCCATAGTGGTGGCGGTGTTTTAGGCAGTCGAAGATCCCGTCCCGGGTCAATTCATCTGCCAGAAAACAGGTCAGACCGCCGTACGCGCCGAAGGTGGATGCGCCGGGATAACTGGCACCCGGCCGACCCTTGTGGTCGTCGCTGTTGCAGACCAGGCCCACCCGGTGCCCCAGGGCAAAACAATCGGTAATCAGCCATTCAAAGGTCCCCCAGGCCGAGTGGATCTCCACGGCGGTCTCGATGGCGGGATCATGGGCGAATGCCACGTTGGCATAGCGTCCGCCGACATGGGCATAGGTCAGGCTATTCTCATCTGCCAGGGCCTTGAAAAGCAATTGCGCATCCGGGGCATCCGTCGCGATGTCGGACTGATCGGTCAAAAGGGCATGGGAGGACCGTCGCATGGGTCGACCTTCGTGCCTGAAAAAAACATTGCGATCCCCGCCGACCCCGGTATTGCCGGACCATTCGTAGCCGGGAAAGGTCACGAATCGACCGTCCTGCTGAAATTCCCGGGTCAATTGATTCAAATATTCCCAGAAGGTCTGGTTGACCTGAAAATCATTGGCCTGATGGCTGGTCACATCCAAAAAAGCCCGGTCGCGCGCAAACTGAAAGTATTCGCGGGCGGCACCGACCCCGATGGATTCACCGCTCTGACCGTGCAGATCACCCCAAAAGCCGGCCTTGGTCCCGGCCTTGATCACCAGAGGATTGGATTCGGCCACCCGTTGACCGGCCTCATCCAACACCTCGATCCGCAACACGCCCTCCTGGCCGGACTTCAGGTCTTCAAAAATAACGGATTTTTGACCGGTTGGAAAATCGAAGGCCTCGGGCAGGCCTTCCACCGGCAGGCTGGCGATCAACCGGAACCGGCCTCGCGCCCTGGGGGTTGGATTGCCCCAGGAATCTTCGGCCTTGAAACCGAAGCGAAACGCCTCGGCCGGACGCCGCAGGCTCGGCAGCACAGCCTTCCAGACCGCCGGCTCGCCCGGTACGATGGCGACCTCCAGTGGTTCGCTCAGGGGAACAAAATGACCGACGGCACACGGATCGACCGAGACCTTGAACTCGAAGGCCGCTTCGGCGAAGGTCTGCAGTTGAAGGCCCGGTGACCCATGGGACGTGTCCCCGAAAATAATCGTAATGGTCTCCCCCTGTTCGAGATAGCCGCCGGTCACCCGGACGGTCAGGCATTTGTTTCTCGGCCTGGGGCTCATCCCGTTGGAACTGGCATCCAGGACGAGCTTGGCCTGGCCGCTGGTGCGTCCGCTGACGTAGTTCGGCGCTGCGGGATCATCGGTCTGAAGCCTCCCCCAGTCCCCGACCATGCGAAAAGCGATCCGAATGGCGCCGCTGTCGTCTATACCGTAACGGCCGGCCGTATAGGTCAGGGTATAAGAGGCGAAGCTTCTGACCACAAATTCGCCCCGAGGCTCTAACTCGACGGAACCGTATACTTGAGGATCTTCAAAGGGTTTCACCGGTGGCCAGGCTTCACCGATGAGCTTGGAGTCAATGTTTGATTTCATGGGGATTTACTCCTTTTGGGTGAAAAAATGTAAACGAGAATTAGGGAAATCGTTGCCGGTTCAAGTTCAAAGGTTCAAAGTTCGACAGTCTCGTAAAAAGTCGAAAAACGACCTGTTTACGAGAGTTTTTAGTATTTGGAGTTTCGTGTTGAGTGGTATAACATCTTGATATGACGTGTGAAGTGTTTACCAAATACCAAACACGAAACACCAAACACATGATGAATTCTACGTTTTACGAATTCATCAACCTTGAACCCTGAACCTTAGACCTTAAACCTTGAAACTTTGATACTATATAGTATACTGGCATTCAAGCCTGAATTTTAATATCAATTAAAATTTTAGTTTAATAAACATAGTAATCAAAATAATCTTGACAATAGCCAAATATATATGGTTACTGTATAGTAATTTTACGGAGGTGAGGTCGGAGGGACAGGGTCGTGCCGGCGACTGGTGCCCTTCGCCGGTTCGGTTTCGTTCAATCAGTTTAAAAACCTGGATTACCAAAAAAGGAGGGTACTATGAAAAGCAAACGAAATCTGCAAAGACCTGTTATACTCAACAGGATCTTCTGGAAGACGTTGACGGTTATCGCTGCCGTTGCCTTTATAACCGCAGCCGGGTTTAACTCGCCCACCCAGGCCGCCTTTCCGGAAAAGCCACTGACGGTAGTGGTCCCATACAAAGCCGGCGGCAGCACGGATACCATGATCCGCGTTCTGGCCAAAGCCCTGGCCAAAGAGGTGGGCCAGCCGGTGGTGGTTCAGAACCGACCCGGCGCCGGAGGGGCAGTCGGCGGAATGTTCATCAAGAATCAGGTCCCGGACGGCTATACAATTCTGGTCGGTTCGATACAGATTACAACCTGGTCGCCGATTCATGACAATGTTGATTTCACCCACAATGATTTCACCTATTTAGGATCGTTCACCGAATACCAGCAGGCCATGATCACAACCCCTGACAAGCCTTTCAAAACGCTTGATGAGCTTGTCGAATATTCCCGCAAGAACCCCGGTCTGACTTTCGCAGACCAGAGTTCGCTCTCCAAGCTCGTCATCCTCTATGTCGCCAAGCAGGAGGGGTTGGATTGGCGCGCCGTACCGACCAAAGGCGGAGGAGGCATGGTGCCGATGCTCTTGGGCGGACATCTTGATTTTGCCTGGAGCGGGGGCGTCCACCAACGCTACGGCGACAAAATGGTCGTGATGGCCTCCTGCAACCCGGACCGACTGGCCGCCAGCCCCGCAGCACCGGCTCTATCCGAAAAATACAACATCTCAATGCCCAGCATGGTCGTCGTGATGGGTCCGAAGGGCATTCCGGCCGACCGGGTAAAATTCCTGGAAGACGCCCTTCGCAACGCCAGCAGCAACGACCCGGCTTTTGTCAAACTGCTCAAAGAAAACCTCAAATTCCCGCTAAAATTCAGAACCGGTGCCGAGGTTGAGGCCGAATTGCCCGGTTATATCAAACAGCTTCAGGGAGCCAAAGACAAGATGGGGTTCTAAAATGAAACGTATCAACCTTACGGCATCTCTAATAATCCTGGCAATGGCCGGGTTTGCCCTGGGATGGTTAATACCCAACTATGTGCCGTCGGCTCACGATCCGGGTGATCTGCCCCCGACTCTGGTACCGATGCTGAGCATGGCGGTGTGCGGCTTGACAGCTCTTTTGCTGGGGATTGCGGCCTGGCGGCGCAGGGAGGATGTTTCGGAAGATGCCCGGAATAGTGAAGCGTCTGAACGCCTGATCTTCGGCCTCAAAGAAGCGGCCAATCTGGCACTCTGGTTGGCCGCTGCCACCGTCATCTGGCTGTTGTTAAAATACGTCGGCTTCATAGCAGCGGCCGTCGTTGCCATTGCCGCCGGAACTGTCTATGGCGGTATTCGTAATGTCTGGATCGTCCTCGCGTCAGCCCTGATTATCCCGCTGCTGGTCGACAAAATCGTCTGGTACGGACTCAATATTAAGCTGCCGTAGGCAGCAAATTTTGGGATTGCGGATTGCGGATTGCGGATTTAAGGAATCGCTTTGCTCTATCATTATTAAAAATGACCCGCCGACCTGCAACGAGCTCAGTCGAGTTGAGGCGGACCTTAAATCCTAATTCCAAAATCTAAAATCCAAAATATAATTTGATCCGCCAGCCTGCGACGAGCTCAATCGTGTCGCGGCGGACCTTAAATCCGAATTCCAAAATCTAAAATCCAAAATTTATCAGGAAAGAAATGGGAATAGCCATTTTAGGACAACATGGATAAATAGAACATGATAATCACCAGCTAAGGTTACGTTTCATGCTCGAACAGCTCATTATCGGATTTCAGACCGCTCTCACCCTGAGCAACCTTCTGTTTATCTTTTGCGGTATCGCCCTGGGGATCATCTTTGGGGTGCTGCCCGGCCTGGGCAGTGTGACCGCTATCGCGATCTTGATACCGGTCACATTTTACATGTCCCCCATGTCAGCCATCGGTTTTTTGGTCGGCGTCAACAAAGGGGGCACCTCGGGCGGCGCAATACCGGCAATCCTGATCAATGCGCCGGGGACCCCGGAATCGACGGCCACCACCCGCGACGGCTACCCCCTGACCCGCAAGGGCATGCCTGAAAAGGCCATGAAGATGGCTCTGTATTCATCGGCCACGGGCGACATGTTCAGCGACACGGTGCTGATACTGCTGGCCGCCCCCTTTGCCACGGTGGCCCTCATGTTCGGACCGGCGGAGATAACCTCGATTATCGTCTTTGCCTTCACCCTCATCGCGGCCCTGTCGGGCAGTTCCCTGGTCAAAGGGATTGCGGCCGCAGCCTTCGGCGTATTTTTAAGCACAGTCGGCCTGGATCCCGTCACCAGCGGCCAGCGCATGTCCTTCAACGTCATTGACCTCTATGACGGCATCTCGCTCAACTCGCTGGCCATCGGCACCCTGGCCCTGAGTTCCGTGCTGAGCCAACTCTTCGACCTGCGCCGCAAGTCCAAGACCAGCAGTGCGCCGGTCCGGTTCGCGGATCTGGATCGCGACAAGCAGCGCCTCACAATCGGAGAATATTTCGGCTGTTTCCGAACCATTTTGCGTTCGGCCTTCATCGGCAGCGGCGTGGGCATGCTGCCGGGCTTAGGGGTAACTCTGGCCGCTTTTTTAGGCTACGGCGCTGCCAAGCGGGCTTCCAAAAACCCTGAAAAATTCGGCACCGGCGCCCTCGAGGGCATCGCGGCCACCGAGGCCGCCAACAGCGCCGTTGTTGGATCGAACCTGATTCCGACCATCGCCCTCGGCATCCCGGGCAACATCGTGGCGGCCTTGCTCATAGGTGCATTTATGATCCATGGCGTCACGCCCGGCCCAATGATGATGCAGGCCCACGGCCACTTGATCTACGGTATTTTCGCCTCGATGCTGATGGCTAATGTCGCGCATGTCATCGTCGGGCGGATCGGCATCCGGATCTGGGGCCAGATCACCCGCGTACCCCAGGCCATCGTTTTGCCGATCGTTATTCCGCTTTGCATCGCCGGCGTCTACATCCCGTCCCACTCGCTGTTCGAAGTCGGACTCATGTTTGCATTCGCTGCCCTGGCCTATGTCATGCGCAAAACAGGATTTTCCCTGGTCAGTCTGCTGATCGGTTTTCTGCTGGGCCCGATGCTGGAGTTTTCGCTGCGCCAGGCGCTGATTCTGTATAAAGGCGACTGGACCATTTTCTTCAGCAAACCGATTGCTCTGGTATTTTTTGTCTTGACCCTGGCTTTTCTGTGGCGCTTTGCCTGGAAGCCGGCCAAAGTTACGGGCGGGTGATAGACGATAATCGGGTGTGCTGAAAATTGTTTATTTTCAGAAAAATCTTTTAAGCCCATTTTTGTTCTTCCCAAAATTGGGTGCAATATTGGGTTTTCGATTTTGGATTTTATGAATTCGGCCTGTTGTGAGCTTCTGTGTCGAACGATCTATTATAATTGATTGAGCGTAGCGATTCCATCAATCCGAAATCCGCAATCTAAAATCCAAAATTATAACTCGTGATGTCATAGAAATAAAAACAAGATTAATATTTAAATTCAAAGACTTAGATAATAGCTATGGGGTCCACCAACCAGTCCAGAGACATCCGTCTTGAGGTCATCGTCAAGGAATATATGGCATTGGCCCAGGGGGCCGGCTCCAAGGTTGAAAAGCTGACCAACGCGTTTATAAAGAGTATTGAGGCCGGCTATTGGCGTCCCGGCGACCGGATACCCACCGAAGTATCCCTGACCGAAGCCTTGCCGCTCAGCCTGGGCACGGTCCAGACCGTTTTACGCCGTCTGACCGACGAGGGCATTATCGAGCGTCGCCGGGGTACCGGCAGTCGAATTGCCGATTTATCGGACAAAGGACGCGATGTCTGGTTTTTGCGTTTTCTGGACCGGGATACCGGCCGGCAAGCGGCAGTCGAGGTGATTTCCTTTGACATTGCCGAAACTGAAAAACAAGGGGATTGGTCGCAGTTCCTTGGACAGGGTTCCGGCTACATCCGCATCGATCGCTCATTTCTGGTGGCCGAAACACTGCAGGTCATCGGCAGGCTTTACCTGGCCGCCCGCCGCTTTCGCCCATTGCTCGATTACGACCCGACGACTTTCGGCAAACTCCATGTCCGTCACGTGCTGCAGCACCGGTTCAACGCTCCGACCCTGGGTGTGACCCACAATATCCGGGTTGCACAGCTCGATGACGATATTGCCGCCGGATTGGGCGTTGTCCCCGGCACCGTTGGTCTGGAAATGGAGGTCTTTTGCCGCACCTTTCGCAATGAACCCTTATTTTATCAAAAATTCGCAATCCCCCCCAGCCGCAAATGGATCAACATCCGAACCCCGGAATTTTAATTTTACTGAAACTCTAAACTTGACATTTCCAACAGCAGCAAATATTATCCAAAAAGAATAATTTAAAAAGAATAATTCACTATGAATAATCCATTCATACTTGGTGTAAATCCACCAGATACACCCTTCTGTGATCGAGTGAAGGAAACCGAAGAACTCACTTCATATGCCGGAAGTAAAGTCAATGTTGTGCTCTATTCACCCAGGCGCTACGGAAAAACATCACTAATTAAAAGGGTTCAATCGTTATTGCAGAGTAAAGGATTCACTACGATATACATAGATTTATTTGGTGTAACCAGCATAGATGAAGTAGCTAAGCGAACTGCTAAAGGGGTCTATACCGTTACTCAGCAAAACGAGTCACTATTCAAAAGAGCAATTAGAGCCTTTAGAGCTTTTCGGCCAGTCTTAAAACCAACAGAATCCGGAGATGGACTTTCTATTTCAGTAGAAATTGCGTCAGGCCAACTTACTGGCATTGATTTGCTTGACGCCACCATGGATGATCTGGGTCAATATATTCGAAAATCGGAAGCCGAACTTCATATTGTTTTTGATGAATTTCAAGAAATCACCGAATTAAATAACCGGCAAATCGAAGGGACTATGCGGTCTCATATACAGGAGCACGGCATATCCTATTTCTTTGTAGGCAGCAGAAGAAGACTTCTTTTAGATATGTTCAGCCAATCCAATCGTCCCTTTTTCCAAAGCAGCATACTATACCAACTCGACCAATTACCCCATGACGATTTAGTAAGTTTCATAATGGATTGTTTCCGGAGCAAGGGCAAAAATTGTCCGGAAGAAGTGGCGCAGTCAATTTCAGGTACAGTCAAGCAACACCCTTATTATTCGCAAAAACTCTCATTTTACGAGTTTGAAATGACGGACAAAAAAGCTTCAATTAATGATGTTCCAAAAGCATATGAGAGAGTTCTAGAGGAAGAGCGGTTCTTTTTCGAAGCGACGATCCAGGGGATCACGCTAAAACAAGTTTCCTTGTTAAAAGCCATTGCCAATAGCCCTAATTTGCCTGTTTTTTCCTCAGCATTCTTAAGTCAATACCGGCTGGCACAGGGAATGCTGCAAAAAGCGCTTCCTAAGCTATCCAGGCTTGATTTAATAGAAAAAAACAAGGACAATACCTGGCGAATCGTCGACCCCCTATTTGAAGATTGGTTGAAAAGAAATTAGAGTCACCGGCAGGGGGTGGCCGAACAGCCTGCGGTTCAATCAGGAGAAACAAAAAAACTGCCACATTATTTAATCAGATAGGAGGAATCATGACGGAGAACCAATTGCTTTATCTTTCACAAGCCGAGGTAGTTGAAGCGGGCTTGACGATGGCTGAGATTATCGAATCCATGGAGGTGATGTTTCGCGCCAAGGGGGAAGGCCGGACCGAGATGCCCCCCAAACCGGGCATTTACCCCGGTGGCGGCGACAGCTTTCTGCACGCCATGCCGGCCTGCATCCCGGATCTCAGATCAGCGGGTATTAAATGGGTCGCCGCGTTTCCGGGCAATCCGTCCAAAGGGCTGCCCTACATTTCCGGGCTGATCGTTTACAACGATTTTGATACCGGCCTGCCCTTGGCGGTGATGGACTGCGTCTGGATCACCGCCAAGCGCACCGGGGCTTCCAGTGCTATTTCCGCCCGCCATCTGGCGCGCCCGGACTCCTCGGTCATGGGCATGCTGGGCTGCGGGGTGCAGGGACGCAGCCACGTGGAAGCCATGCTGGAAATTTTTCCATTGTCGAAAGTGATGGCCTATGACCTGAACGAAAATGCTCAAAAGCAGTTTGTCGCTGAAATCAGCAGGACCTTTAGTCTGGAAGTGGTGCCGGCTAAATCACCGCGTGAGGCCGTCTCCGGCTGCGACATCGTGGTGACGGCCGGACCGATGTCAAAAACACCCCATGCCACCATTCAGGCCGACTGGTTGGACGAGGGCGCCTTTGCGTCGCTGGTGGACTACGATTCCTACTGGCAGCCCGCGGCCATGCACGCCGTCGACAAATTTTGCACCGATGACCGGTCCCAGTTTGAAAACACCCGCAAGGGTGGATATTTTCCGGATATCCCGCCGGTGCATGCCGACCTGGGCGAGTTGGCCGCCGGCTCGAAACCGGGGCGGGAAACCCCTCAGGAACGCACCATGACCGCCAACCTGGGCTTGGCACTGAACGATATGGCTGTGGCGCCTTTGATTTACCAAAAGGCAAAAGAAAAAGGAATTGGGACCTGGTTGGACTTATAAACCGATAGCACCCGTACGGCGCCGTCAGTTGTTAGTTGTCCGTTGTCCGTTGGAAAAAAATTGAGCGGGAAGATATATGAACAGGACAGGATTTGAGAATTTGCGCGTTTCTCAATTAGCAAGAAATAAATCGCACGGGTTCCAAAATAGCAATTTAAAACCTGCAACGGACCACAGACCACTGACAACTGACACGTCGTGTTCAAATCATTACCTGCTAAAGCTTTGTTTCAAGATTCGCTATCTCTTTTTTTAAATCGAATATCCGTCTGTCCAAATCGAAATTTTTCCCATCGATAACAGGAAATTTTTTTGCCTCTTCCAAAATTTTCAGCCGCTCTTCAAGGGCCAGTGCCTCATCGTTCATTTTTTTGATCCTAAGCGCCATTTCCATTCCGATGTAGCCAACCATCCTATCGGGATATTGGCGGATCAACTCTCTCATCACTTTTTCACCGATCTCTTGATCTCCTGATCGACAATAAAATTCTCCAAGAGACGACTTGAATTGATTGACAATTATAGCATCTTCATCGGCAAAGCAGGCTAAAAACTCATTCAGATAGGACACGCCGAGTTCCGCAAATTCTTTTGAGTCAATCGACGCGTTTATCAGTTCCATTTCAAAATCCTGACACCAGTTGAAAAACGACTGGGATCCATTGAATTGCGAATCGATTTCATCAATAGACCTGTTGGCCAAATCGTAATCAGCCTTGAACGTCTCCCAAACCCTCATCCATATGCGGCATGCTTCAAAGCGGTCTACATCTAATAGTTTATATCCCTTTTCCATCCAGTCATCTAGCATTTCAATCGACACCTTGGTCAGTTTTTTCTCATCATATAATCTTTGCCATAGCAAGCATGCGGCCAGACCGGCGACATCGGAAACATTTTTTTCAAAGGATTTTAACTGCTTCGGCCACAACATTTCAGCAACATCCCAGGCCGAATTCTCTTTTTCACACATGGCAAGAAATTGTTCCTGGTCATAACGGACTCCCTTTTCCAATAGTTTTTCAATCAGCTGCTCTGTAGACAGCGAACGCATCTGTGAAACCGATATCATGTTCTTTTCTTTCAGTTCAGGATGGTGAAGAAAAATTTCCTCTACGTGTTTCTCTTTTGGATCACACATTTTGGCCAACATATATGGCCGAATTCGGATTCCCGAAGCTTCCAGGGGTATTTTTTGACTGGTTTTCCGGGGAGGCGGTTGAATAAAACCGTTATGATCAGAATGCATTCGTTCAGTCTGTTGATCTTTATTCAAACAACATTTCTTATATTTTTTGCCACTACCACATGGGCACGGCGCATTGCGGCCTATCTTCATCATTTCCTCGCAACGTTAGTGATTAGATCATTATCAATAGCGCAGCTCTTTCTACCCACGCCTTATCCGGGATGATATCCCGCTGCCTGGGCTTCGAACGAAATCTCAGCCCTTGGTATTCTCACCTAGCCGGACTTTTATCAAATCCATTCTACTTGAATCCTGTTTGTCCAAGACGGCTCTCAATCTGGAAAAGGCAATATCATATTTTGTATTGCATTGGTATCTCTTATGAAATGGCTTCGGTAATTTTCTGGTATGGGAAAATTATTGTTGAACTGCACAGCTCGGATATTTGGACTGAAAGGTTAATTTCATTTGATAATGAAATCTCATTTTTTTTTGAGAATTTTGTAGATGTGCTTTACAAATCAATAATTTACAAGAAGCTGCGGTATAGGCACGAAACCCACATTTTTTGGCCAGCCAAAATTGATATCCTTTGCTGATCAAATATAGAGTCAGGCCCTCGACCCCCTAAAGTTGACCGATAATGCCTGAACGAGCACAATTTAATTATCAATTGCTTCGATGGTGAGTAGCATGTATCCAGATTCTATCTGGCTGATTGTCGGCTAATTTAATAGTTGTTGGTATCTCAATCCGTTTGTGAAATAATGCTATTGCTATTGTAAAAATACATGATGTCCAATTCACAGACCAAATATCTACAGAGCCTGAATAATACTGCATGCGCAAAGGAAGTCTTTGTCATCAGATAGGGAGGAAAAAATGCAACGATATTGCAGATACATTTTAATGTTAGCTGCATTTGCCGTATGGGCCGTAGCAATGTGTGGATGCGACAATCCAGTTTCGAGATCTGGAACAGAGGGTGATGACGCTCCAACAACTGACAGCCTATCAATTAGCTACACGAAATTAAAGGCATTGTATGAGAAGGCAAAAGCAGCAGGTGAACAAGTTCCTGAAGACATTCTCGAATGGGCAAAATCTGATTTGAAAAAGATCGGGACATGGGACTACAAAATCGTGTCGTTCTCGTCTGAATCTGAGGAAGCAATACTTAACGAGCTCAAGGGACTTGGCAGTCAGAGATGGGAGTGTTTCTGGGTTGAACCAATACCAGGTGGCAAAAGATTCTACCTAAAGAGAAAAGCGCGTAGTTACCTACAAATTGCCGGCGGAGCTTCCAAGTTTGTTTCAGTCCCTGGGCCAGGAGAATAGTCAGGGCGAGCCAATAATCTCCTGAATGCGGCAGCTTGAGAAAATGATATGAATGGGGACGGGCCAAGCCAACCATTTAAAGTTAATGCTAAATTGTTTCAAGAAAAAGCCGAAATACACCCTATATTGAGATTTTAAGCGTCAAAAATTGCGATATAGGATAGTTCAATGACAAGGGCAAAACGGCATTATATCCCAAATCAAATCTGGCACATCACCCAAAGATGCCACAAACGCGAGTTCCTGCTGAAATTTAAACATGGCCGCCACCGTTGGATTCAGTGGCTCTTTGAAGCCAAGAGGCGCTTTGGTTTGGTCGTGTTGAACTATGTTGTGACTTCAAGTCACTATTTATGTGGAGTTCCACATAAATAGTGTTGTCCACCAGGCAGTAGGCGTGAATGCGAGCATCATATCGCAGTGTTGCGGATTCAAGGTATTCAAGAAACTTTTCCCGATCCCGTTTGCTTTTGAAGACGGCTTTGCGTTCATTTCCTCGTGAGGTTACATGATAAAAAGCGCCGTGGAATTTTATCCTTAAAGGACGAGCCATTTTAGATCATTTACTGAAGATTGGATCGTCCCATCTGCGAAAGACGGACTGGATCTGTAATAGCTGAGTGGATGCGATATGTCAAGAATGAAGACACCTTGGTTTTTCTTTATAGCTTCTCAAGTCTGATTCTTCCTTTTCAGAAAGTCATCGACAGAAAGCATCTCAACTTCGGCTGCTTTGCTCTTTGTCAATTCCAAATGTTTCTTCCAAGCACGGTCAATAATTGCAGTTTTAATACTTCTTTGCAGATCCTCCAATGATGATGAATATTCCAGGGGTTGGAGCACCCAATCTAATGAAGCTAAATCACGAAACATTTCAAACGGTTTTTCTCCTTTTTGAATAATTGGCACTAAAGGTACTCGGTAATCTGGTACCACAGCCTGCAATTCTAAAGGAGCTGACTTCGGGTTTGTTATGTCTGCTATGACGAAAAAGCTCATACCCGCCAGCGTTTTAATTGTCTCGGTGAAGTTCCGGTCAATTGGGCTTTTGAAGTCAAAGATGATAGGCAGCAGGTTGTGTATTCTCAACTCATCTGCTATTGCAATCAGGACTTTTTTTCGATCATCTATGAATTTTCCTAATATTAGAACTGCTTTAGATGTAATAGTATTAATTACATTTTTGAGTTTCTTACGATTGAGAAGTAAGTAGATGAATTGCGCAACTTCAAGATCATCTACCGTTATTTCGGATTCATTTTCACGTGTTATAACAAGATTTGACTGGTTCTTGGGAAGTCCTTCTAAATTCCAAGCAGAAATTCCATAGACCCTGCATCTCTCAAGCGTTGCTTCTTCAAGTTTCGTCTCGACTAACTTCGCCCGTGTTAAGTCGGCTCCGGACAAATCCGCCCCACAAAGGTCTGCGTTGCTGAGATCTGCCTCTCTGAGATTTGCGTTGCGAAGATTTGCTCCCTTTAGGATGGCTTCTTGGAACCTAGCTTTTAAGAGATTCGACTTTTCGAGCTGAGCATTAGAAAGATCCGCACCTCTGAGGTCTGCCAGTTCCAGCCTTGACTTGCTGAGATCTGCATCTCTGAGATTCGCTTCTTTTAGCTTAACCCACCATAGATTGGCTTCTCTTAAATTTGCATTTTGTAAATCAGCCTTTTTCAGGTTAGGCATCATGCGATGCTTTTCCTGTCTGTATTTATTCCAACGGTCTACATCTTGCCTGATTATTTCAAGGGATTTTTTGCTTGCCACCTAGCACCTCCATTCATTGGTCGAGAACTATCGTACTGGTATTCAAAGGATAAGAATTCGCTTCTTGAAAGAAGGATAAGAACTCGCTTTTTGAGAGCGGATCAAGCTGAAAATTTAAGGTTGATATGGTCGTGTGACGGCTGGGGATGAATAACAATCTATTGGGCCGCTGCTGTTGCGGTACCAGGCCCCAACCGGGGCCATCCAATAAAGATCCATATACAGAATGAAGATCGTAATGTCAATCCGGCAATTGGCTAAAATAGGCTGGAAATAGTGGATTTTGGATATAAGAAGCCCGTCATCTTGCTTAAGGTTTTTCCAACAGGTCCGTCTGCCATGTTTTTCGGCCGGTGAAATGATCGACCCAAACAGAAGAGTCGACCAGTATCATTGATCCAATCTCATTTTTTCAAGGTCGCCATCCCAATTTAATTTGTCGCGCAAGCTCTATTTTTTATATACGTAAATATTTACATTTACGATTACATTTTGATCAAGTACGGGAAGAGGGTGACATTCTATAATTCTTATGTCAACAAAAAAATAAAAATAATAATATCAGATAGTTAATTGATCTCTCATCAAAAAGACGCAACTATGCTATAGCAATCGGGAATCGGCGTTTCTCTTCCTTCGGCGAACTTGCGATCTGATCCCTTCGGCAAGCTCAG
>Ga0209454_1000039_pt1 | contig 109940 bp, 86 predicted proteins | sample WorMetHERISLAND1_2_FD_187400 | JGI IMG/M metagenome (GOLD analysis project Ga0209454, IMG submission 187400) | Marine gutless worms symbiont microbial communities from Max Planck institute for Marine Microbiology, Germany - Olavius geniculatus... | ecosystem: Host-associated > Annelida >... | reverse complement strand
TGGCAACGCCGCCGACAACGATCAGCGCAACGACGAAATACGTCAGCACTTTGTTTTTAATCGCAAATTCTGTCAGATTCATGCCCGCCTCCTTTACATGAGCTTGCCGGGTTCGAGAATTTTGACTTTCTGGCCGTCGCGCAGCAATTCGACGCCGGCCACAGCGATCCATTGACCCGGTTGAAGTCCTTTAACCTTCAATCCGCGTCCGGTCAGCTTCCCCGGGACGATTTCATGGCGGGATATGGTCATGGCAGTTTCATCGATCAGCCATACATAGCTTTTTTGCTTTTCCGGGTCCGTAAAAACCGCCGTCACCGGAATCAGAAACTCGGGTTCCCTGATACCTTCGGGCATCGCGAGGGTGTATCGCACAACTCCCGCCATACCCGGCAAAATCCTCGCATCCTTAGGTTGATCCATAATGAGGTTGACGGGAAACGTGCGGGTGGTCTGGGAGGCTTCCCGGCCGACCTCCTTTATCGCTGCCGGCACCTCGATGCCCAACGCGTCAAAGCGTACCCAGACTTTGTCGACGTAGGGCTCCAGCGAAATCAAATTTTCCGGAACGTTGACCCACATCTCGATCTTCGACGGATCGAGCAGTCGCACAACCGGCTGTTTGCGCCGGACGTCCTCAAAGGCCTCCATGTAGGTTTTGGTGATAATCCCGTCAAAGGGGGCTTTGAGATTGGTGTAGGCCAAATCGTCTTGGCGTCGATCCACGGCTGCTTCCAGGGACCTGATATCAGCCTGGGCGGATTCCAGGTTCTGGCGGGCTTTATCAAGCAAAACCTGGCTCACCGCCCCCGGATCCTGTTTCTGAATCCGCTGCAGACGGTCCAAATCGGCTTGGGCACGCTTTCGCACGGCGATCGCATTGGTCAGTTGGCCCTTGACGGTACGCAGCCGCACTTCATAATCCCGGGGATCGATGCGGGCCACGAGCTGATCTTTTTTCACCTCGTCGCCCACATTCACCGGCCGGCTAATCATGGGCCCGTCGACCCGAAAAGACAGATCCACCTGCTGGGTGGCCTGGGCGACCCCGTTGTACTTGATGCCCTCAAAGGTATCCGCGTCTGCCACTTTGAGTGACTTTACCGGGCGAATGAATTCTTCAATGGGCGCCTCTTCCTGACATCCCGCAAGAAAAAGCAAGGCCGCCGGCCATAAAAGAATCAGTTTGGAGAATGGTTTCATAATGCCCCCCCTGGTTTTTGAGATTACGCAAAGAAAAGTTTATGGACCTATGGCCAATAAAAAGGCAATTTCGAGATTGCCTGAAGTGATTGAGGAGTCTCGAACCTGGAGTATTGGAGTGTTGGAGTACCGGGACATAAAAAAACATCAAAGCTTCAGCCAATACTCCAACACTCCAATACTCCAATACACCGAAATTTTTTAGAATATAGAGACTGCATAACCGGAGTGGTTAACGTTTGATAGAAAAACTTATTCCCTCGTCATGTATCATTAAGCTCTGGCTGGTAAAAGGGTTTTTTTCATAACTGTCGTGGGTTCAAGAGTACTAAAAAGACATCGCCCTTAACATACCCAACCCGGACAAGCCGGAATTGAAGATTGAAGATTGAAGATTGAAGATTTGTGGCATTCTATCTATGTTTATTTCAGAGCCGTCGTCAATACAGCTATAACCGGGTTAAAAGACACACAGCCGGAACAACCTGCAATGATGTATATTACAATAGTTGAATTCAATTCCAATCTTTGTAAATTCTTGTTAGTCGCCGCTTTATTAAGATGCCCAAAAATGTTTTGCGCATTTTGCACAAAACTATATTGGTAACTGCCTAAGGATTCAAAGCCGGCAAATACATCTTCTCCACTCCTGTATGCCGTACCTTCTTCCATCGGCGCCTGGCCGCGCGCATTTCGTACAGCAAGGATGCGCCGTTCCATTCCGTATTTTCATTACTCAAAGCCTTAACCAGAAGATCGGTCTCTGCCAGTGCTTTTTTACCTCCGAAGCGCTGGAGGAATTTATCGAGACGGGCCGCTTCCGGTCCGATGTGAATGTGGTCCAACCATCGCATGAGTCGATTATAAGCCGACTTCAGATCATTGGAACGCGCCGCTTTGGCAAATTGCCTGAAATAAAAATTTTCCTTTTCGCGCCGGGTCCGCCGCCACTGTTTCCACAAGGAATGAATGCGTCTGCGATAAACAGCAACCAATATCAGAAAGACCATCAGGGCGATCATCAGGTGGGTCAACCAGGGTAGCGTCGACCTTACGGATTCTTCTGCCGGTTGACGGCCGGTATCACCCCTTTCCACAACAGGCGAGGGAGTGATTTCCAGTTTCAAAGACGGCAAAACGGCTTGTTGCATCTTTTTCTGATCGATGTCCCACCATTGAATGACGATTTCGGGCAGTTCGATCGGGCCCTTTCCGGCAAACACATAGGTGACTGTCTCGATCCGCTTGCCGGTTAGCATACCGCGGTTGAAACTATCGTCAACAATAGGCTCAGCAAGATAAACCGAAACCCTTTCGGTTGAATTAAAATTGAGCGGACTAAACGCCATCCCTGAAATGTCTTCGCCCCTTAGCTCAATCGTGCGTTTGACAGCTTCGCCGACCTTGAAGGTCTGGGATTCAGGGTCCCATCTCTGGGTTGCCGTCAGACCGGGTGTACTGATAAGTCCTGTAACACCCTCGGCGCCGGGTGGGATCTTTGCCTGAAATGAAATTTTCGGGGTCTGCACGCGCTGGGACGCTTTGGTGGTCTTGCTGCCCCAGCGGCTGATCTCGACTTCCACGGGTATCGACGGTATAGTTAGCGTGCCTTCGCGCCAGGGAAAAAGCGACAATTGATATCGTTGGCCGGTGTAGGTCCGTCCCTGAATGGTTTCATTCAACCTCGTTCCCTGGCTCTCATAGCGTATGGCCTGAGCGCCTTCCACGGAAAAATCGCGCACACCCGTTACCTGGGCCCAACCCTCAGATGCCAGGACGTCCACTTGCAGAATCACGCGCTGGCCGACAACAATGTTTTCTCGGGGTGCTACGGCAGCGCGAATAAGGACATTCGAAGCGATATCAGACGTATTTTCGGCAGAAAAGCCCGGGGCAGCAACAATCAATAGGAATAGAATAAAAATCACGATTAAAGTAAAGCGTCGCATCATCATGTTCAGTTACACCAACAAAATCAGCGACCGCCTGCGGAGCTGTAAGTATGAGGAAGGCCCCTCGAAGGCGACAGGGCCAAGCTCTGCCGTTGGTCAATTATTTGCTTGATTTCATCGAATATTGATAAGCAAATTTTGCGCGCAGGAAATCGGCCGGTTTGGTCTGGACCCTGCGCAGCCACATGGCCTGTATATCAGCCTCACCCTCTGCCTGTAATTGTTCGGTCTGTTCACCTTGCTGCGTATTACTCTTAAAATCACCAATGACATAGTCATCAGCGCCAAGCTTACCACCGGTCATATCACCGCCCTTTTTCGCAAGCTTATCGGCCCGGGCAATAGCGATTTGCCGATTTTTTTCAGCATCCTGCCAATTCGGCTTTTCGGACAGGGCGCGGTCATAACTTTTGATCGCCTCCTCATATTGGCCAAGCATCACGAGGGCGTTACCATGATTATGGGCCCCCTCGGCCGAACTCACACCGCTGTACAAGGACGCCGCCTGTTTGAAGTCACCGGCGCGGAAGAAGGATGCCGCTCGCCACTGGAGACCGGCAAACCGGTTAGCGGCTTCATCGTACTTCCCATGCCGGTATAGTCGTTGGCCCTGTTGATCGGCGGTGAAAAAAAAAGTGCCGATCGTGCAGCCGTCTGACATAACGAGGCAGTAAAATCCTACCAAACCTGTCATTGCCACCGAAGCCGCAATGGCAAAAAGATAAGGCCGTTTATAGATTTTTACTGCCATTTCAGACTCCATCCACGGCGTGCCCATAGGGCGATCAAGGCTGCTAACGCCGGTACCAGCACATAGCCCTCATCCCGCTGTCGTGATCCTTCTTGACGCGCACTGATTTTGTTGACCATCCGCCTGGCACCGGCAACGATATCCCGGACATCACCGTCATGCGCCGTGCTGGCATAAACCGGGGCATCTAAAGCCTTGGCTCCACGGGCAACGGCCGCCCGGGCTGCCTTGGGCTCGGGATTCATGGCCAGCACCTGCACAGGCGGGCCGTTATTTTGGCGGTATTCCGCCAATTGTTTGAGCTGGGATTCATCGATGCTGTCGGCGATGACCAGTATCGAACCGTCGGTTTGTGAGCGATCGAACTGCCGCCGGGCCAGCTCCAGAGCATCGCTAAGCCGATCGCCATCGACCGGCATTATTGAGGGATTCAGTTCGCCGGCCATCAGCTCGATGATGCGGGTATCTTTGGTTAACGGCATGACCAGGTGCGCGCTGCCGCTGTAGGCAATTAAACCGCTGGGATCCGGTCCGCGCACTGCAAAAAAATCGCGCATCTTAAAAATGGCCCGCTCCATTCGTGACGGCGGTAGATCTTGGGCCTTCATGGTACTGCTCACTTTAAGCAGGACCATGATCCCGGCTTGCTGCTCGGCAACAGGAGAAGGCTCCATTCGCCAGCTGGGACCTGCCAGGGCAATAACAAGCACCAGCCATGCAAAGGGAAAAATGCGCAACGGTCGTACAATACCCTTTTTGGTTTCACCGATAACAAGGTGTTTCAAAAGGTGAGGTGCGATCAATTCCTTATGGATCCTCAGGGGATCCTTGCTTCGGCGAATGAGCCACCATATCAGAGCACCCGGTAGAAGAGCGATCAGCCACCAGGGGCGTAAAAATTGAAAATTGATTAAAAATTCGGACATATGACTTACGCTCAATAAGTTTCCCTTTTCTTCGCACTGACGATCGCCATCGTCAGATGGTATAAAAGAAACAGCACGGCAATTAGCGCCAGGGGCCAGTGAAACAGATCCGCCCGGGGACGATACGAAACCGTTTCCACTTTGCGGGTTTCAAGTTGATCGAGCACAGTGTAGATGCTTTCGAGCTGATTGCGATCGCCGGCAAAAAAGTACTTCCCCCTGCTGATCTCAGCCACCCGCATTAGGGCCTCTTCATCCAGTTTCTCCTCTCCCGCCGAAGCCGGATCGCCTATGGCCACGGTGTGGATGACAATTCCTTTTTTGGCGGCAATTCGCGCCGCCTCGTGGGGTGGCACCTTGCTGCCGGTATCGTTGCCGTCAGTCAGGGCGATCATGACGCGCTGCTCTACTTCACTGCGTTCAAAGAGCGATATTCCCAGACCGATGGCATCGCCAAAAGCGGTTTTCGGCCCCGCCATACGAACTTCGGTTTCCTGGAGCAACTGCCGGCTCACTTCCAGATCCTGGGTGAAAGGAACCTGCACAAACGCAGCGGTTCCAAAAACCAGAAGCCCCACTCGATCCCCCTTGCGACGGGAGAGAAAGTCATCCAGCACCTCCTTTACGGCGCTTAAACGGTCTACAGTTTGGCCTTGCTTGTCTTTGAAGTCTTTGGCTTCCATGGAACCGGACAGATCCACGGCCAGAAGCAGGTCCCGGGTGGGTATTTCCCGAACCACAGGTGGTTCCAACCACTGTGGCCGGGTCAGGGCCACGACAGCCGCACCCCAAATAACGATGAAAAGCAGCGCCTGCATCATGCTGCGCCGCGGCACCACCGCGCCATCCGCGACCCTGGCGCCGCTTGATTCGGATATCCTCTCAAAAAATGGCACGCGCACCGCCTGTCGCTGCTCAGCGTATGCGGGTAGCAACCAGCGTATAAGAAGCGGCAGCGGCAGAACCAAAAACAACCAGGGATAGCCAAAGGTCAGCATCGATTTACATTCCAGTCTCGGCGGCATTGGAGAATTTTTTGTCCACCCGATGCCCGGATATCCAGCATCGCACGGCCTGGATTAAACGATGGCAGTCGGATGTGGTCAGATTCTGTCCCGGATTCGGATCGACCATGGCCAGTGCCAAGGCCTTGCCGTGGCCATTGCTGAAAGTATCGCCGCCGATCTGCCGGTCGAGAAAAGCGTTCCATCTGTCACCGGTGAGTGATGCGACTGCCCTGCGTGGGTAGGCGACAAGCGCCACCCGTTTAAGCAGTGCCGATAGCTGGCGGATACCTTCATTCCGGGTTTGCGATTGATGAATTCGTTCTTCGATGGCAGCCAGTTCTTGAAGCGCTGCCCTACGATAGGCATTTTGCTGCCGGCGCCGGTACCAGAACATCACCGCAAACACGGTCCAAAGCAGAATGAGCATGCCAAACAGCACCAGCCCCGGAGCCGGTGGCCACCATGTGATAGCTGCCGGTTCGACGATGTCACTCAAGTTGATTAAACTGGCCGTATCAGACACGCCGGATACCTCCCCTCGGATTGCCGGGCGCATATCCCAGCAGGTGCCGCACTTGTTCGGCCACATCTTCCACCGTGTTCAATGGCAGCACCGGAACACCGATTTCATGCAGGGTGTTCAGCACTCCCGTAATTCGCCCTTTGACCACTTCGTGAACCCTGCGGCGCACACGTTTGTCGGTGAGTGGCAGCTCCAGCTGAAGCTCACCATCAGTTATCACATAGTCGCCGCTGGCCGGCAGCTCAGAGGCGCTCGGATCGTGGATAAGTACGGCGATGACATCGTTGTGGTGGCGCAGTTCGAGCAAAATTTTTCGTCCCTGTTCGTCCAGCCCGTCAAAGTCGCTGATGACTGCAATGAGCGCATCGTGCCGGATACGGCGTCGGACATTTTCCAGGGCCCGGCTGAGCATGGTTGGATCGGGTTCAACATCGAGGTCCGATTTTAAGGTGTGATTTTTATCCACCACCGCCTGCAAAATTCGCATGACATTTTGTCGACTTCTATGGGGTCGAACTTCGGTAATTTCCTTGTCATTGAAGACCAGGGCACCGGCCCGGTCTCCCACGGAGACAATACGCCAGGCGCCCAAGGCCGCTGTTTCGGCGGCAACAACTGATTTCATGCGCACCTGGCTGCCAAAGAACATAGCCAGACGTTGGTCCACCAAAAGATACGCCGGCCGCTCCCGCTCCTCGGTGTAAACACGAATGTGGGGTTTGCGGATCCGGGCAGTGACCTTCCAGTCGATGGAACGGACATCGTCACCCGGCAGGTAGCCACGGATCTCCTCGAAATTCAGGCCACGGCCCCTGATTTTAGCGGCGTGTCGACCGGCCAGCAGGCTGTGCAAGGGCTGGCGGGGCAGAAATGAAAAGCCGCTCGCTTTATGATGCAGGCGGACCAGGTTTGCAAGACTAGAATAAACCCGTTCATCTTCCCTTTGCCGGGCCTGTTGGTCGAAAGCACGGTTAGTATCTTTTCTGACGGCATAGTTGGTCATGCTGTTTCTCAGGTTTCATTCAATAAAAGAAACTTCAAGAGGTAAATTTTAGATTTTGGAATGCGGATTTTGGATTTAAGGTATTTTCGCATTTTGGATTTTGGATTGCGGATTTTGGATTTAAGGTATTCTGTCCATTTTAAAAAGACTGAGCGACACGCGGCGCAAGCGCCTGCGCTGCGCGAGCGATTCTAATCCGCCTTCGGCGGACCATTCGTCATTCCAATGGAGTTTCAAAAGAGATTCGGCGCCTTAATTCCTTTTTTCCTACTTCCGCATCTTTAGCCGCGGCATAGTCCCGCCGTATCGGACGACGACGGGTCCCACTTCCGATTTCGAGTACCTCTGTCATCTGACTTCTGCGTGCCGCGGCGAAGCTCGAAGAGCGAAGACGGGTCATCTGACCTCTGCGTGCCGCGGCGAAGCTCGAAGAGCGAAGACGGGTCATCTGACTTCTGCGTGCCGCGGCGAAGCTCGAAGAGCGAAGACGGGTCATCTGACTTCTGTCATCTGTCCTCTGTCATCTGACCTCTGTCATCTGACCTCTGTCATCTTTCCTCTGTCCTCTGTCCTCTGTCCTCTGTCATCTGTCCTCTGTTCCCCGACACCCGAAACCCGAACTCTTCCTATGCAACCGCCACCTGTTTAATGATCTCGTCGATCACCCTGTCAGCCGAAATTCCGGCTGCGTTGGCCTCGTAGGTCAATATCAGACGGTGCCGCAGACAATCATGGGCAACGGCGCGAATATCATCCGGCGTGACATGATCGCGCCCCTGCAGCCAGGCATGGGCTCTACTAACCTTATCCAGAGCGAGGGATCCCCGGGGGCTCGCTCCAACTAGAATCCAGCTGCTCAACTCATCACTGAATTCAGCCGGTCTGCGGGTTGCCGCGATGAGGCTTACGAGGTACCGTTCCATGGGTTCGGCCAGGGCTACCTGATGAATTTCAGATCGTGCGGTAAAGATGTCGTCCTGAGAAGTAGACACCGGTTCCGGGTCGCTGCCAGGCCCGCTTTCTTCCCTTACGAGCCGGATGATGCGGGCCTCGGATGCATCATCCGGATAGTCGATGGTGACGTGCATGAGAAAGCGATCCATCTGGGCCTCGGGCAGCGGGTAAGTCCCTTCCTGCTCGATGGGGTTCTGGGTCGCCAGCACCATGAACAACTCGGGCATGGTGTGGGTCGTGCCGGCAACCGTTACCTGGCGCTCTTCCATGGCCTCCAGCAGTGCCGCCTGCACTTTGGCCGGCGCTCGATTGATCTCATCCGCCAGCACGAGGTTGCCAAAGATCGGACCTGGCTGAAAAACGAAGCGCTCTTCAGCCTGCTCCCCCAGGTAGATCTCCGAACCGGTGATGTCGGACGGCAGCAAATCCGGCGTAAATTGGATGCGTCTGAATTCGGATTCCAGGTTCTGCGAGAGGGTCTTAATCGCCCGGGTTTTGGCCAGACCCGGCAATCCTTCCATGAGAATGTTGCCGTTGCACAATAATCCCAGCAGCAAACGTTCGATGACGGCTTCCTGCCCGATGATCGAGCGTGAAACCCGTTCTTTCAGCTGGAGCACTACCTCATGAGCGTTGTTGCCGGAGGACATTGTGAATTTCCCTTTATTTGGACCCTGTCGATGTCAACATTCTTTCCATAACCTGATCGATACTGAAACTTGCCGGCTTTTGGCGTGGCGGGAACTCCTTGAATGTTTGCAGGAAATTTCCCACATAGGCCTGAGCGGGCACGAGGAAAAATACCCGGTCGATCATCCAGTCGTAATAGGTGTTGGACGTCACATGGGCGCGCTCATAGGGATCTCGCCGAAGGTTGGTGATCAACGGCACCCGCAACGGTGTCCATGGTTCTATCCAGGCCCGGAGTGTCGCGTATTCTTTTTGCTCCATGAATATCGCTTTCCAGTCGTTATAGCGCAGGGCGGTCAACTCGCCCGTGTCGGCGAAATAAAAGATTTCACGGCGTGGTCCCTTTTCTTCCTGACCGGTCAGGTGGGGCAGAAAATTGTAACCGTCCAAATGAACTTTATAGCTCCGGCCGATGGCATTTACACCGCCCTTTTTGAGCTGCGCTTTGATGTCCGGGTTGCCGGCGGCGGCCAGGAACGTCGGCAGCCAGTCCATGTGGTGCATGATCTCGTTGGAAATGGAACCGGCTTTGATTTCACCGGGCCAGCGCACCATGGACGGTACCCGCCAGCCGCCTTCCCAGTTGGTGTTCTTCTCCCCATAAAAAGGCGACCAGGCCGCATCCGGCCAGGTATTCATGTGCGGACCGTTATCGGTTGAATAGTGCACAATGGTGTTGTCGGCAATTCCCAACTCATCGAGCTTGGCCAACAGTTTGCCCACATGCATGTCATGCTCCACCATCCCATCGGCGTATTCATCCTGGCCTGAAATGCCGCGCAATTCGTCTTTGACATGGGTCCGGAAGTGCATCCGCGTGCCGTTCCACCAGACGTAGAACGGCTTGCCGGCCTTGTGGGCCCGGTCGATGAAATCAAGTGCAGCCTCAACGGTTTCGTCGTCGACGGTCTCCATTCGCTTTTTGGTCAAAGGCCCGGTATCCTCGATCCGGCCATCGGCAGATGATTTGATCACGCCACGCGGTCCGAAACGCTTTCTGAAATCCGGGTCTTTGGGATAATCCTCATTCTCCGGCTCTTCTTCAGCGTTGAGGTGGTATAGGTTGCCCAGGAACTCGTCGAAGCCGTGATTGGTCGGAAGGTGCTCGTCTTTATCGCCGAGATGATTTTTGCCGAACTGGCCGGTGGCATACCCCATTTCCTTGAGCAGACCGGCGATTGTCGGGTCCTCCTCTTGCAAGCCCAGATCCGCGCCCGGCAGCCCCACCTTCGACAGGCCGGTTCGATAGACGCTCTGTCCCGTGATGTAGGACGACCGACCGGCAGTGCAGGATTGTTCACCGTAATAATCGGTAAACATCATACCTTCTTTGGCAATACGATCGATATTGGGGGTTCGGTAACCGACCAGCCCGAATGTGTAGGCACTGATATTGGTAATGCCGATGTCATCACCCCAGATCACCAGGATGTTAGGCTTGCCTTGCCCCGAACCTGTCGTGGGGTTGGCAGCCGATACCGACTCAACAGTCCAGACTTGAATTACTATCAAGGCAATAAAAATTGCAATCGTAGTAGGGTTTGTTTTTTTCATTTTCTTCTCCATTTAGTTTTAATCCTGATTTCGCGTCTGAAAAGCATTTCTTTCCAATCAATACTATTTGGGTTATCAACCAAATTACGAATTTATCTATACATGTCAATAATGGATAGATGGTATTCCACGATTATAGTATGAGAAATGCAGAATCGCTTTATTGGCGGGTTTGTCGTGATACTTAATTGATACAGCTTTCGGAGATTGCACCGTGGCCGGAATGCAGAGTTCGCCAAAATTGTAGGTTTAGTTCGTAAATTTAAAAAGAAGGGCCAGGGCGGCTATTGTTTAAAAGAGCACAGAGGCGATTTATTAAGGCAGCGTGAACAGCTATTCGTTTCCTTCTTTATCTAAGCCAATTTCAATTATTTTGTCCGCATAGGCACTTTTAAGTGCATTGAGGTATTTCACATCAGTGTTGCCCTTCCAGTTGGTCAATTCGGTAAATCGTTTGGGAATCGCCACCTCCTCTGGTTTATAACCAGTGGCCAGCCGAAGCTGCCAGCGCATTTTTTGGATTTGCTGTTCGATTGATTCCATGTTGTCAGCTATGAAATTGTAGCCCAAGACATTGAGGCATTCAGCCAAGTGCTCTTTTGAGTAAATCTCCCGGGCGAAGAGGCAGGAGACCATCGAAGTCAGCAAAACCCGATCCCGCTCGTCAGATAATAGAAAGTCGACGCCCTTCCGGACGTCTTTTTCGTCATGTTTCTGATCGTATGAATAGCCGCCGGTGTCCAGATGCGAATGTCGAAAGCCGAGTGACTGTGCTGTATAAAAAACCTCTCCGGTGGCGTAACCGGCCATTTCCTGGCCCAGCACACAGGCAAAGTCCGCTCCGCCATAGTGGTCGGCTGCTTTCAACGTTCCCATGCCCAGCAGGCGATAAAAATCGTTTTTCCCGGATCCCAGATGACGAACTGCCTGTTTATAGGTTTTCGCATCGCCAAATTTTAAGGGTGCGAGGGTCTCCTTATCAGAAATGATGCCTTTTTCGGTTGCTTCTGTTGCCCATGCCAGGGCCACACCGGCCGACATCACATCCAGCCCCATTTCTTCGATTTCATCGATAATTCCCAACACTTCAAAGGCATTGTTAACACTCAGCATGGCACCGGTGGCGAAAATGGGTTCATGATCGTAGGAGACCTGAAAAAAATAATAACGATGATCTTTGTGGAATTTTTCTCTGACATACCCCAGATGAATGCATCCAATCGGGCATCCGGAACAGGCCTGATTGCGCAGCAGAGTTTCTTCAGCAAAGGTTTCGCCGGTGATGCCATCGATTTGCGGGTCGCTGGTCTGCTGCAGGTTGCGGCAGGGCAAGGCCTTGAGATTATTGAGTACCGCCACGTTCACCGGGGTTCCCAAATCGTGGTATTTTTTCATCATGCTGGTGGTGGTCAACTCATCATATACTTTTTCAAAAAGCTTCTGATATTCCTTGCCGGTGGGAAGATCAAACATCTCATCGCCTTCAATGACGATACCTTTGAGATTTTTGACCCCCATGACCGCACCACCGCCGAGGCGGCCGAAGTGGCGATAGGTGTCGACATTGATACCGGCCATTGCCGAGCCGATCTCACCAGCCGGGCCGATGCGCAAAATGCTGCGGTGCCCGGAGCCCGGAAACATGTTTCTGAGCCTTTTGCCGGTGTCTTTAATGTTTTTACCCCATAGGTAGTGGACATCTTGAACTTCCAGGTGATGAGAGCCGATCGCCAGACATGCAGGTCTATCTGCTTTGCCGATGATAACGATGGCATCCAGGTTTGCGAATCGCAGTGACAGGGCCGAGCGGCCGCCGGCATGGCTTTCAGCATATTGATCGTGGTAGGGAGATTTAAAGGCACAAACGGTCTTGCTCATCAGCGGGAAATAGCCTGTCAACGGGCCGATGGCAAAAATTAGCGGCTGGTCCGGATCGTTCCAGGACCTTTCGGTATGTCCGTATTGGTTAAAGAGCAGTGCCGCCAGACCACTGCCGCCCACGAATTCATTGCGCCCTTCATGAGTTACTATTTTGCCCTTTCCCAAAGATAGATCGACCACGAGTACGCGAAAATGATCTCGGATCATGGTATCACCTCCTCAGATTCTTCTGCGGATGTTTTTATCATTTCCAAGCAGTTGTGGGGGCAAAAGGGGACACAGCGGCCGCAGTGGATGCAAACATACGGCTCACCGGTGTTATCCAAATAGATTGCATCAACCGGGCAGGCAGGGGCACAGTCTCCACAGCTGATGCATAGCTTTTTTTTAACAATGACGCCGCCGCCTTTTCGCTGAGAATATGCTCCGGTCGGACAGGCCTCGGCACAGGGCGCTGGATCGCAGGCTAAGCAGGATCGAGCATCAAAACCAGTGGACATACCGCCGGTGGACATGATGCGGATGCCGGCTGCAAGCCATGAAAGGCGCTTGTGCACCAATCGAGCACACGCCAGAGAGCAGGAATTGCAGCCGATGCATCGTTCCATTCGCGGGGCGGTCAGAATTTTCATGACAGGCTCCTTTTTTCTCCACGATCTGGGTTGGTCTTCACAAGTGTCTTCTTCCGGGCCCTTAATCTCACAGTACAGGAATTCACATCAAAACTATCATTAACCAATACTGACAGTCTAGTAAAAAGTCGAAAAACGGCCTGTTTACCAGAGTGTTTAGTATTTAGTGTTTTGTGTTTAGTAGTATACCATCTTGATATGACAAACGAAGTGTTTTACCAAACACCAAACACCAAACACCAAACACGAAACACCAAACACATGATGAATTCGACTTTTTACGAATTCATCAATACTAAGCATGCATATACCTGTCAACACAAGTAAAAAAAGATTGTAACAGAGTGCTTGACAACATAACATCGTTATGCATAATAACGATATTATTTATACTGACCAAACACCGGAATATTCCCGGATTCTGTATTCGAAGGGAGAAACAAAGACAGCCATGAAAACGGCCAAGGATGCCAAACAGGTGGTTGCCAAAAGAAAGCAAGCGGAGAGGCAGCGGCGCATTGCCCAGATACTGGATGCCGCCAAAGCCGTATTCATTGCCAAAGGCTATGACAAAGCCAATTTGCGCGAAATTGCCCTCGAAGCGGAACTGACCACAGGCGCCATATATGTTTATTTCAAAGGCAAGGGCGAGCTTTACGGCAGCGTACTGGAAAAAATTTTGGACAGGGAAATCGCCTATTTAAAGCAGGCCTCAGCGCTGAAGGCGTCGGTGCCGGAGAGACTGGAAGCCCTTGCGCTGGCGCATTTGAAGTTTGATGCTGATTTTCCGGCTGAATCGAAACTGCTGAGCAAAAATTTCGATGAACTCAATCTTTCCAAAAATCAGCGGCAGCGTTTAGATGGGAAAATTCTAAAAGCACTTTCATTTATCGCGGATGTTTTGCAGCAGGGAATACAGGCGGGGCTTTTCCCGGCGGACCTTGACAAGCGCGAAGCCTCGTTTCTGATTTACTCCGCATCCGAGGGCATCGCCTACACAACGTCCTATGGTCATTTAACCGAATTTGATTTCAATCGAGAGGCTTTAGTGAAAAAAATCGTCGCATATCTGATATCCGGGATGGCGCGTTAATCCCATAGTTTCATAAAAATATGAAATCAACACAGCTGCGGCAATGGAAACCTTCGCCGACATTGAATGATCCTGGATTCTGGTTACTGGATTCTGGATTTATGATACCAACCTGTCCCGGCTGGATATCTATCTATCTGATTTTAGCTGGCGTGACGACGGCACTGAAATAGAATCGATAGAATGCCACAAATATTCAATCTTCAATCTTCAATTTTCAATTCCAATTTGGGAGGTGAACATGCGTGCAAAACCAATCCGATCGAAAGTATCGTTTGATCGCAACACCAGTGTGTGGGCAACGGATCAGCCCCCTGCGAATACTGCATTGAAGAACAACCTGGAAGTGGATGTCGCGGTAATCGGTGGCGGCAACACGGGACTGTCCGCAGCCTATCACATTAAAAAGCGGTTTCCGGAACGATCGGTGGCCATTCTGGAGGCAAGAGGAATCGGTCAAGGCGCTTCGGGGAGGAACGGCGGAATGCTGCTACCCCAGCCCGGCAATGAATACCTGATGATCTACAACCCGGACACCCACAAACTGACCTATGATGTGACAGTCGAAACCGTAAATGAAGTCACGGGACTGATGGAAGCACACGGGTTCGCCTCCGGTTTTAAATTTGACGGATCCCTGAAAACAATTCGCAACAAGGGTCAGATCTCGAAATCAAAAGAATATGTTAGCAAGGCCGTGGACATGGGTATGCCCATCGAATATTGGGAACGGGAGCGGGTGGTGAACGAACTGGGAACAAAGGCATACTACTGCGGCATCTTCGAGCCCAATGCCGCAGAAATCAATCCCATGAAAATGGTCCATGCCTTGAAAACGGCCGCAGAATCGGCAGGTGTCCAAATCTATGAGAACTCACCGGTGTATGCCGTGCAGCCCGGGGAAACGATTCACTTAACAGTGGGGGACGACCATGCAGCGCCGCTGCAGGTGGCGGCCAAAGCCCTGGTCCTGGGGACCAACGGATATTCGCCGGTCAACGGCTTTTTAAAAAATAAGATTTTTACACTGCACACCGAGATGGCGGCGACCCGGATGGTGCCGGATACCGTCTTCGATGAGATCGGCTGGCGCAACCGGCTTACGTTTCATGACGACAATACGTTTCTCTATCATGTCGGCAGCACCGTGGACAACCGCATCCTCATCGGTGCCGGCAATGCGGAATATTTTCTGGGGAACAACCCTGTCTATCAGGTCGGTTTGGAAAAGCGGGGACGCAGGCTGTTCGCCGAGCTGACTCGATTGTGGCCGAAGTTGGAAAATAGCTCATTCGAGTATCTGTGGAGCGGCGTATTGTCGGCCGCTGTGGACCTGGCGCCTTCGGTCGGGACCATCGGCCCGGAGAAAAACATCTTTTTCGGGGCCGGGTTCGCCGGGCACGGGGTCAATTTTTCGTATCTGTCGGGCAAGGTGATTGGAGATCTGTATGCCGGCGATGATGAGCGGTGGAGCCGTATGCCGTTTGCCAACCGCAATCACTTTCCCATACCACCCGAGCCGTTTCGATGGTTGGGAATAAAGTCATATTTGGGCTTTTTGCGCGTCGGCGACTATTTCAAATAAGTTTTGTAGATTATTCAGAGCAAAAAGTAAATTTTAGATTTTGGAATGCGGATTTTGGATTTAAGGTATCTCCGCACTTTGGATTTTGGATTTTGGATTTTGGATTGCGGATTGCGGATTTAAGGTATCTCCGCATTTTGGATTTTGGATTGCGGATTGCGGATTTAAGGTATCTCCGCATTTTGGATTTTGGATTGCGGATTGCGGATTTAGGGTATTCTGCCTGTCGTGAGTCTTTTGTCGAAGGGTCTATTTTAAAATGACTAAGCGACGTGTCGGGTCGTCTTGTGGGGTCGTAGCCCGAAGGGCGAAGTCCCAAGCCGAAGGCGACGTGTGGGTTCGTAGCTCGAAGAGCGAAGCCCCAAGCCGCAAGCGATTCCATCATTCGTCAATCGACATTCGATATTCGTCATTCATTGAAGTTTCACACGAGCGCTGCGTCTGGCCAAAGAACGGCCAGACTGATCTAAGAAAAGAAACTAATGAACGTCGAACATCGAACTTCCAACATCGAACATCGAATAATGTATTCTGGCTATTTTAAATTGATTGAGCGCAGCGATTCCATCATTCGTCATTATTCATTAGTCATTAGTCATTTTTTGAAGTTTCACACGAGCGCTGCCTCTGGCCGCGAGCGTCCAGTCTGATCAAAGAATAGAAACTAATGAACGTCGAACATCGAACTTCCAACATCGAACATCGAATAATGTATTCTGCCTGTCGTGAGCTTTTCGTCGAATGGTCTATTTTAAATCGATTGAGCGTAGCGATTCCATCATTTGTCATTATTCATTATTCATTATTCATTTCCCTGAAGTTTCACACGCAAGTTTATCGCCCGCTTCCAAAACCGAACAAGCCTCTATCGATGATTTCTTCAGCAACTATCTCAGGGACGCTGCTCTCCCAATCACCGCGACCCTTCTTGATTTGTTTGAGTATGTCTTCCGGCCAAATATGCATGTTGGCATCGTTGTATCTTTCAACCGGAAGAATCATGTCGTTGGCTTGTAGATAATAGTAAAAGTATTTTAGGGAATCCGGCACTGGAAATGTTTCGGCAGTGATGACCTGCCCGGGATCTTCCGGGCTGCGCATGGGGTAGACAAACAAGATGGTTTCCCGGTCGAAAAGCGAGGCGAAGGCAGCGAGCATGCCGCCTTTTAGCCCGACGTAATAGTCGGCGTCGAACAAAGTGGTCAGATTGGGGATTCCAATTACAAATGCCACCTTTCCTTTTGTGTAGCGGTCCAGGTACTCTCTGACACGAAAAAACCGGAGGTAGTTGGATACGATGACGGGATAGTTCAACAAATTCAAACAATCCACCCGGTCTAAAATATCCTGCATGTTGAATGTACCCAGCTTACGCATCTCCGCAATGGAGATTTCCGCAACCGCCATGGCCCGCTGCATATCGAGACCAGGGGTACGCAAAAAGATCTCCATGCCGCTGTTGATCATATCGACGCTGACGTTTGTAACCGGCTTGAACATGCTGCGCATGATCATCAGATCCCGCTTGTAAAACAGTTCGGATGGATGCAGCAGGGTTTTGCGGTCGGACGCAAAGACCACCGCATCGGACAGTTCCATCTCCACCAGTTTCAGTGCCATCAGACGGTTGTCCACATCTTCAAAATACGGGCCGGTGAAGCGTATTAAATCTATTTCCAGGCGGCCCCATTCCAAATTGTCTCCGAGCGATCGGATGAGTCTTTCGATGTCGTCGTAGTATTTAAACGCGCCGTAGATCAGGTTGACGCCAAGGATGCCCACAGCTTCCTGCTGCATCAGATTGCTCTCATCCAGCATTCTCACATGCAGGAGAACTTCACAGGGAGCAGCGCCCGCGAAAAGCTGCAGTTTTATCCCCATCCAGCCATGGCACTCACCCGTCTGACTGTAGCTTTTGGCGGTAATCGTATCGGCAAAGGCAAAATAGGCAGATTTCTCCGAGCGTTTATTTCCGACCCTTTCCAGCACCAGGCGGAATTCCTTTTCGAGCATCTTCTTTACCCGTTTCTCTGTGACATATCGTTTGTCCTTCTCTTCACCGTAAATGGCATCGCTGAAGTCCATATCGTAAGCAGAAATGGTCTTTGCGATGGTTCCTGCAGCACCCCCCGCCCTGAAAAAGAACCGGGACACCTCCTGACCGGCCCCGATTTCGGCAATGGTGCCGTATTTGTCCATTTCCATGTTAAACGAAAAAGCTTTCTGCATGGTCGCAATGGGTTCTTCGGCCATAGGAGATCTCCGGTCTCTGATTTTAATTCAATATCTTTTACACATATACCGTGATATGAGAAGGTTGGCAACGATCCTTTCAGAGCTTGCGGGGGTGAAAAAATGGGCATTCACGAGACGTCACCCTGGGTTTTAAAATAAAATCCATAATTCGTCTAAATAATGTCCTCCAATGTTACAAAATGGTGAAAGTACCCGGTATCTTTCAGGGAGTTGTCAGGTCCGTAAAGGCTGATCAATGCTCTTTCGAGAGCATAACCGCGGGGCACCTTTAGCAGAGCGCACTTACGTTGGATTTCGGGAATAATATGGGTTCCTATTTGGATATTCTGATGCTTTATTTCACATACCGTGATGACATGATCTGCCCGCTTGTACAAAAGATCGATCTGAAATCTTTCATCGTTCTTTTTAAAGTATGGCGAGGCAAGCAGTACGTCGTCCGCAAAATTCATGACAAACGCCAGCATACCGGCATGTTTTAAGCAAAACCGTTCGAACGCAAATCCTAGCCAAGGATCAAAACTGCTTCGCGTCAAGGTTTCAAACAGTCTGCGGGAGGTGCTTTCTTGGATCGCCCTCAGATTCGGCTCGATATATTTGCAAAAGAAAACCAGATACTCATCCGCCAATGTGTATTTCTTGAATTTGGAATTCCTGCTGCGGTCAAATGGAACAATGGACCGGATCATCTCAGCCCGTTCGAGATTTTTCAGATACTGCTTCAACCCGCCGCCGGAAGCAATCCTGGTTTTCGCGCTTATTTCACTCAGTGAGAAGATACCATTTTTCAAAAGATCGATTATTTTGAGGTAAACCCGGGGCTCTCTGAACTGACTGTAGAAAATTCGTTCGACCTCTTTCAGCATAATCCCATGCGGTGAGAAACACAACCTGTTCATATTCTGATTAAATGATCGGTTAAGGTTGATCTGCTCGAGATATTTCGGCACCCCGCCAAACACCAGTTGATAGTTTAAGGTCTCTTCCCGGCTTCTTTTTTTCCCCAGCAGGCAGGCAGCTTCCCCTGGAGAGAATCCTTTTAATAGTATCTCCAAGGTGGTTCGGCCGTAAAGGGCATTCGAATGAAGCACTTTTTTGACCATAAACGAGGCAACAGAACCGCAAAGGATCAGCATCACATGTTTGCCTTTCCAATGGTTGTCCCAATAGTACTTGAGAAATGAAACAAGTTTGGTGCGGCCCGCCGCCATCCACGGCAGCTCATCCAGAAACAAGATTTTTTTGACCTTGGTCTTTCTTTTCAGAACCTTCTCCGTGAAGTAGGTGAACACTTGCTCCCAGTTCGCAAATCGAACACTATCAAGGATCGGATCGTCGATCTGTTTTTTTAATTGCTGTGAAAAATGATCAATTTGCCCCCGGGTCGTTTCACCTTCCAGGGCTTCAAATTCATAGTAAGCCTTTTTTTTCTGGGCAAACCGTTTCACCAGGCTGCTTTTGCCAATTCGTCGACGACCGTACAGCACGACAAGTTCGTCTTTTCCCGAAAAATAGGCATCATTGAGCAATTTAAGCTCGTTTTTCCTGCCCACGAACATAAACGATCTCCTAGTGGTAAATTAAAAATCCGCAAACAAAATACATTCTATTTTGTTTGCGGATTTTGTCAATAATTAATTAAAAATCCGCAAACAAAAGATTTTCTGAATTGTTTGCGGATTTTGGCTCAAAGATTTCAAAAATTACTGATTAGCGGTGTTTTTGATGTTTGCATGGTTATTCCTCCTGACTATTTAACTGATACCGTGTCAGTTTCAACTTCGGATTTCACAAAGTCATTTGTGAAGCCGGTCGAGTGTAATTTTGGCAGCTGACTCTCGATCTCAGTGCGCATCGATTCGTGTTGATCCGGCAGTTTCAAATCACGGCCCAAACTCTCGTGAGGCTCATCCACAGTAAAACCCGGCGGATCGGTGGCAATTTCAATGAGAACGCCGCCCGGCTCATGAAAGTAGATCGATTTGAAATACTTTCGGTCTCGAATAGCCGTAACTGAAAAACCGTTATTGGTTAAATATTTTTGCCAGTATAACAGCCCGTCATCGGTCGGTGTTCGAAAGGCAATATGATGTACCGTTCCGCCCCCCTGCTGCCCGGCTGTTGATTGTGAATCAACAACCACATCATAAAAATGTCCGAAAGCGTCATCATTTTTCATTTTGAAACGATAACGATTGCCTTCCTTATCGTGGAGGGTCATGCCCATCAGATTCACCAATAACGATTGGGTTTCTTCCAATGATCTCAGCAAAGCGGTCGCAGAATGTATTCCCACAATGCGGTTTGCGGCTAGCTCGGAATGACGGCTATGGTTTGCATCAGACTGGACTGTCGGGGTTTCGATCAATTCCAGGGAAAGACCGTGAGGGTCTTCAAATTGAATAAAGGTCTCACCGAACCGTTTGCCTTCCATTGATTCAATACCATGGCGCCTAAGTCGCTGGCGCCAGTAGTCAGGTGAACCCGCTGGAATTGAGAATGCGATCGATGTCACCGCGCCGGCGCCGGCTTTACCAAGGGGCAAATTTTCGCGCGGGAAAAAGGTCATTATGGTCCCCGGGGTGCCGTCCGAATCTCCGTAGTATAGGTGGTAGGTGTAAGGATCATCAAAATTAACCGTCTTTTTCACCAATCGCAGACCCAAGACGTCTTCATAGAAAGCCAAATTTTCAGAGGCCGATGATGAGGTGGCGGTTATATGGTGGATTCCACTGATTTTTGAATTTGTAGTCATTTTAAGCTCCTTGGTTTCTTCCCGCGTCGCTCTGAATAGAGTCATGAGTTACAGACACAGTTATGATATTTCGTTCTACCTGCGTTAATCCAGTTATTACACAACCTGGTTATCTGCAAAGCTCCAGTAACTGGCCCTTCACTTCCCTCCCCCCGAAAAGGTCTCGGGATCTTCGACTGGTGGGAGGGATTGAGGGAGGGGGATAAAGTAGATGGCGTACCCTCAACTTGATCTTTCTGGATAAGCGTATTACACAATTAATGTTGGAAACGCACATCGATATCATAGGTGCAAGTATGAGACGAGATGGGAATGGTATTGCTGGACCTCGCCCCTAGTTGATAATTGTTCATTTATTGTAGGGTGGGCTGTGCCCACCTTAGACTTTTAGTTTTAGCGCTATTTGGTGGGCAGAGCCCAAACTACGGTAAGAGATCTTTGTATTGATATGATCTATTTTATAATCTGAAAATGCTCACGTTCCATGGATGATCAACGGGAGACAATTAAGAGTTTAATAGCAGGTAAAACCCATAATCTTAAATGAGTAAAAAGGGCTCATTTAGTGTCTATTTGTTATTCGTTAATCGTTAATGGAATTGATTGGGAGTATTGGAATATAGAAGTGGTGGCCCTTCTACCACCTTAAGTTTAAATCAAACCCCTTCACTAATACAATATTCTGTGTTACGGTGACTCAATATCAATATAGCGGCCCAGCCAAATAATAAGACGGAGGATTGCAGCTCCTTTAAATTATGAAAAATGAAATAGATACATCCTCAAATACCGGTTCTCGCCCGATGGCCATCTTGGTCTGGGACGTTCCCACCAGGCTGTTTCACTGGCTGATCGTCGTCCTAGTTGCAGTTTGTTTCGTGAGCGGCAAAATCGGCGGCAATGCGATGCAATATCATGAATGGAGTGGGGTGACGATTTTAGTCTTGCTGGTTTTTCGAATAAGCTGGGGATTTTTTGGTAGTCAGCCCTCACGGTTCAAGGATTTCGTGAAGGGACCCGTTGCAGTGTGGTGCTATGCAACGGAGATGGTGAAGGGTAAATCGGTGCGATATCTCGGGCACAATCCCCTTGGTGGTTGGTCAGTGCTTGCTATGCTGCTGGTCTTGATGCTCCAAGCCTGTTTGGGTTTATTCGCCAATGACGATATCCTTACCGAAGGTCCGCTTTATTTGCTGGTCAGTAAGGCGACCAGTGATTGGCTCACCAAAATTCACAGGTTAAACCAGTATGTGCTCATGGGGCTGGTAGCTATACATCTCTTTGCGGTGGCGTTTCACTTTTTTGTCAAACGCGAAAACCTTCTCAAGCCGATGATTACCGGTACCAAGCATTGGCCCGGGAATGACACCGCGCCCGCTATGGTTTCCACCTGGCTGGCGTTGATTATCGCCGCTCTGTCGATGGGTGGAGTTTATCTTCTGGTATACTAGTTAACAGATGCATCAATTTTTTATCTGCATCCAGCGGACGGGGTAAATTCCCCGTCCTTTGGAGCGTATGGAATCATCCGATTTATACCCCGTCAGCTCTGCTGCATAACAGATCATTTGCGAGAGTGGCGGTGACACTCCTTGCAGCTTTTGGCGACTTTTCCAAACTGGCGCTTTACGGCATCGACGTCGTTGCCTTTTGCGACATCGACCAGCCTGGCGGTCTCCTCTTCAAAATTCTGTGAAATTTTCTTGAATTTTTCCGGGTTTTTTAGCACACTGGCTTTCATTGTCGTATTGCCCTTGTCGCTGCCGGCTGTCAGAAATGCCTCCCAGGGCAGCGCCGAAAGTTGTTGAATAAGGCTTGCATTGTTCGCGAACCCATCCTGTTCGTAGGGTGTTACACCCTTGAGCATGTCCCCCAGACGACCGAAATGGTGGCCAATGATAAGCATCACAGATTTGCGGTAACTGATAGCATCCTCCGGTCTGGAAAATTGTGCAGAAACGTTGCCGATCAAACCGACCAAAAACACCGATACAATCGCTAAAATTAGGATTTTTTTCATTGCTCTCATACTTCCCCCTTTTTAAGAATTTGATCTAAAATTGCACAAGACTGAAAATCCCATGCGGGTGAATCTGCACTGTTGAATTAAAGCACATCTCAAATATGCTTTGATATAGTCATTTTTTGTTTTTTACAAGAAAAATTAACTATCATCATTACTATGCCATTACCGCTGGCCAGGGTTTTTTGTGGATTCAAGCTGCTTTTTTGGTAAAAATTTGGCAGGATTAAAATCTGTAATTAGCACATATATTTTGAAATCCCATCATGTTTGCGCAGGATTTTCGTCTTATCCAGCTTGAGTATTTAAATACTATCAATTTAATTAAATATGACAGAGCGACGTGTCGGGTCGTAGCCGAAGGCGACCTGTGGGGTCGTAGCTCGAAGAGCGAAGCCCCAAGCCTGAAGCGAAACCATAAATCTTCAATCTTCAATCTTCATTTCCGGCTTAGCCGGGTTAGGGTTTCCTTCCGCTGATTTCCTTTGCTTATTTCTTTTGAGTTTTGCTTGGACTGTCTTCTTTTTTCCCGATCCGGATGAGCTCCCCCGGCGGCCCCATTCGAATATCGAAGATGATGGCCGCAGCCCGCAGTGAGAAGGCCGTCAGAAACGCCGCCAGATCCGCGGGGACCTCCGGAACTCCCAGGTGGTGCAGGCTTGCGTAAATCAACGAACCCAGCAGTGCGGCCGTGGCATATACCTGGCCGCACAGGATCATGGGCTGGGTGTTGGTGAGCACGTCGCGAATCACACCGCCCCCGGTGGCGGTCACCATCCCCATGAATACCGCGATGACAAAGGGCACGCCGAATGCAAGCGCCACATGACAGCCCACCACCCCGAAGGCGGACAGGCCCAGGGCATCGGCCCAGATCATGCCCTTGCGCCGGGAGATGTCGTTTCGAATGAAAAAGAAGGTGACCAGGGCCGCTGACACGCACAGGATCAGCTCGAGCGGATCCTGGGTCCACCAGACCGTGCGGCCCAGCAGCAGATCCCGGGTGGTGCCGCCGCCGATTCCGGTAATGGTGCCGATCAACACGAACCCCAGAACGTCCATGCGATAACGCGCCGCCGTCAGCGCGCCGCTGACGGCAAACACCACATCGCCGAAATACATGATCGCCAATATGCTGGTGGTAAGCGGCTCACTTGCAGGTGCCATCGTCATACCTCCTGAAAAATATTCCCTCGGACGCAAGTTGCTTGGTTCTGTTTGTTAAATGTAATCATCCAGATCCCCCTCCGGGGTGGACCAAAGCCGGGCCCTCTGGGCTCGGATATTTATTACCAGTTGGATCAAAACGGTTCAGCAGATGAAATGCTTTCTTGACGCCTTCTTCAGCCATACCCGATGGATTGCTAACTCGTCTGATTAGCATCCTGCAGCTCCGGAAGACCGCTGAGCTTTTTAACGTCAATGTGGCTGCCTATTGTCTGATGCCAACGCATTACTATCTCTATAATCAATTTATGGCACAGCAGCAAGATGAAGATGTTACCAGGCTTTTCGAACTTAAGAAACAGCCGTCGATGCTTGGCAGCAAAGAGTTTATTTCATGGGTCAAAGATGGATTTTTCCAAAAGAAAATATGCGGGTAGAATCAAGGCAGCAAAAAGATAAAAAGTTTAAGGGACACCTTGCCCGGATTAACCGCAGCATTCTAAAAAGTCAAACGCAGACATGACCCCTAATCGACCCCCAATCATGCCGGAGGCAAGCTCAAACTTCAATGCTTGTCGGACCTAATGCCGGTGCCTCAAGGATCGGGGTGATATTGGTGGTAGCGGCATTGGGTCAGACAAGCACTCGAAGCATTCGACATTTTAGTGACTGAAACATCTTCTCTCGATTCTCTAGAAATTATAAAATACTTGACATCGAAATCAAAGTGTCTAAATTATGTTTAAATTTTGTATAAAAATAAACATAAGTTCCAGTTGCTTTTCTGGAAAAACCGATTGCACTTAAAGGTGCAGCGATGAGCGGGCCTTCGCTGATATCCTGCGGAGCTGTCGTTCATTGAACCAGGCAGGAGGAAATACATGCCATCCTACGTTATCACTGAAAAATGTGATGGATGCAAAGGTGGAGACAAAACCGCATGCCAGTACATCTGTCCCAATGACCTGATGGTCTTGGAACCCAACGAAATGAAGGCCTATAATCAAGAGCCGGACCAGTGTTGGGAATGTTTTTCATGCGTGAAGATTTGTCCCACCCAGGCAATTGAGGTTAGAGGCTATGCCGATTTCGTTCCCTTGGGCAGCAGTGTGATGCCGATGCTGGGCACCGAAGACGTGATGTGGACCTGTAAGTTCAGAAACGGGACCATCAAGCGTTTTAAGTTCCCGATTCGGACGACGCCGGAGGGATCGGCTAATGCCTATCAGGAACTCAAGGGCAAGGATTTGGAGAGCAACCTTCTGAGTACTGAAGAGGCTGATAACAAAGCCATGCCGAATCCTGACTCACTGGTCTAATCAATTGCCGATTGCAATCAACCTCCTTAACCTCCGGGCGGCGAAGACTGCTTTTGCAGTTGACGCCGCCCTTTCTTTTCAGATCATCGGTAGCATACGCCCAACCCGGATAAACCGGAAATACGAAACTCGAAATACGAAACAAATCCGAATTTCCAAAATTAAAATATCTCAAACAAAATTACCGTCGTGATAAAGTGGAATTCAATTCAAATCATTGTAAATGCTTGTTTGTCAGTGCTTTACATAGATGCCAACAAATGTTTTGCACTTTTAATGCGATTTTTGATCATGAAAATCGCAATATAGTCCCAAAATAGGCCATCTCTATCAAACTTTTTCATTAAGTTACTTATAGTTACCTTGGCCAGTCCCCAAAGCGAGCCCAAAGCGTTCAATAATGATGTATTCAATGGGATTGCCATCTATGAGCAGCAGGTCCGCATAAGCGCCCTCCTCGATCACGCCGAGCGGTCCCTCGGATAGGGATTGCGGAATGTCGTCAAGGTCAGAACCTCCGCATTGAGACTTGTCGCCTGCTTCAATTGTTCGGCGTTATAGAAGTACGGGGCACGGTATTTCCAATCCAGTACCAACTTGTCGAACACCTGCGGTGGCCCAATGACGTCCGAAAAACAAAAAAGGGGTCAAGTCTGCTCTTGACTCTTAGTTGCCAAATCATACATATTTTCGAGCCGTTTACGCAACCGTCCATCGGTTGCGATCAGGGCTTCCATCCTTCCGATAACACTGCTGACTGAACTATATTTTTTAAAGCCATACTGGTCTGCGATCCGCTGCAAGCCATATCCGGTCATACGTCGAGTTAGGTATACTGCCACGTTTCTGGGTTCATAAAATACACCGCGTTTAGCAGACAGCAGCTCGCTATCGCTGATTTTGTAAAATTGGCAAATCACGCTTTTTATGCGATCCACATCAGGAGCCAATTCTTTTGATTGGGAGATTTCATCGTTGATTTTTTTCAAAAAGAATTTTTCTTAAGAGTCAAGAGCAGACTTGACCCCTTTCACTATTACAAATTCTTACCGTGGCCCGCCTCCCTCATGCTCACAGACAGATTTCGTGGCAAGTTTTTTTATTTCTCCTCATACGACTGCCAACACTGCTAAAATGGAAAACCCATATTTACACCGACACCACTGAAGTGATCTCCAAACCGGAAATCGATCCCGATACGGTCCAAACTCACCTTTAAATTTCTTTATTGTCGGACCAAACTATATGACTGATTTTAAATAAAAAACCTGCCATAGATGGTCGTTTTTCAGTCTTAGGCCGCACTTTTCGGGTTCAAAAACACGGTTGTAAGGACTTTGGGCTTCAGGCTTGGGGCTTCGCTTTCAGCTACGACCCCACAGGTCGACCCGACAGGTCGCTTGCAGCTAAGACCCAACAGGTAGGTTGAGGTTCCTTAAGCTCAAATCCTTCAAATCAATATTTTTATTAAAACCACTTTTTTGCTGTCAAAAAGCTAGTCCTAAGAACCAAATCAACCCCTCGTCTAGCATTTATTTCATAGATTTTCATATAGTTAATTTGGTCCGACAAGAATTGCTTTCCTCAAGAATTGCTTTCCTAATTGATTTTATTGACATAAATTTTTTGTTGACATAAGGAATATAGAACGTCCCCCTTTATTAGATATTTGCGGATAAATTTTTCGAGCTGAAATATAAGCAGGACTAGTCATAATAAGCGATGATTTCAATGGCTTGAAGGACGGTCTTTTATATCTCCCAGGGCTTCACCAGCTGCATTTCTTACATTTTCATCTTCATCCGCCAATGCCTCCATCAGTTTGGGAATGACTTCCTCTCTGCTAATCTTTTCCAGAGCCTCAATAATACTTTGCCTAACCCGAGCGTCCTCGTCCTCAAGTCCCTTTATCAGGATGTCAACGGCCTCTTTTCCTTCGAAATCTCCCAGTTCCTCTGCTGCAGCGGCCCTGATAGTTGGGTCCTCATCGTTAAGCAGGACAGCCCCCAGATGTTTTAAAATCCTTTTATCCTCAAAATCAGATAGGGAATAAATCATCTCCTCACGAACTATCGGATCCTCATCCGCCAGGACCTTGGCAAGTGATTCCAATGTGAATTCTTTTTTCTCCTCCGGATATGATAGTTTAGAGGCTATTATTGTGGGCTCTACCCTTTTATCCTTTTTTTTACCGGTTTTAGGGGTGATGATAATCTCCTGGATTTCGGGTTCTGCATTTTCAGTCTCTCTGGGACCATAGATAAAGGCATAATTACTATGAAAAGACAATCGCCTGAGCCCCTTGTCTAAGGGGATGTCTGAAAAATCTGCTGAAATCAGCTCCCCAACCGGTCCATAGAACTTGATTTTTATCTGTGCCTGATCAGCGATCTCCATTAATACCTTTTTTACCGGCATATCCTTCAACTTCACTGTCAAAAGTCGGTCCTTAACCCGGACAATACAGGTAGACTCTTCCTTATTCTCTGAGTCTGCCAGAGTAGTAACTGCCAGGGATATAAGAATAATACATTTTAAAAAAAGACACTTACTTGTAAATTTCATTGCCATATCCTTGATAACAAGAGTCCGTTATTAAATAAGATCTAAAAATTCCATGTAACGAGATCTTCTGGTAGAATAGGCAGGGTCATTGATTTGACCCTGCCTGATAATGACTCTAAAGGTCACTGGTGACATCTAGAGGACTCCCAGGGATGAATTTTCCTCCCTCGAATACTCAGCTGTCTTTGATATCAACAGTTTATTAATGCTGTGGGATTGATGTTCCCGTCCCCTTACTAAGGACAGATGGAACAGCAGCGGATCGGTGGCCATTCAATGAAGCTGGCATATCTTCTCCACTTCTTGTCCCAATCGAAATTGTCTTCATCATAAATCATGCCTATCTTAAGTTCTACGGTTACACCATAGCTGCTAATGAGATTCCCGACATCTTTGCATGATATATTAATCCGCCAGGAGCATCCATCCAAATTTAGGCGCATATGGACATAGCCCACACCAGGGATAATGCCATGGAAGCTATAATAGTGGAATACAGAAAATTGCCTCTCCTTAAAACTACCCATTGGAATGGTAATTTCCTCACCATTTATAGTGACTGTGACATCATCATTTTCCGGATCAAAGGTGGTACCTTCAGCCAACTTGAGGCTGCCCTTAATATGGATATTATCGCACTTCTTCTTGTCTCGGACCTTCATGTAATTGACCTCAAAACAGTCCATGGCCGGCACGTAGTTGTAGAAGGTACACTTGACCGTTTCACCGGCTTCAAGCTGGAAAGTTGCGGTGGCCGTGCCCACGTCACCGCTGCTGTTGTCGTCGTCACAGTCTATGACACCCAGGTTCCATCCTGCGGGCACTGTCTCCTGGGACGTGTAGGTTCCCGGCGGCAGGTTGCTTACCACGATCTGCTCGCCGTCCTTTATGCTTCCTGACACGTCATCTGAGAAGGTGAAGCTGTCGGGTGCGCCATCCGGGTCGGTCTGCTTCTCGACGATGATGGTGCCGGTCTGCGGCTGTTCCTCGGTGTTGGTGAAGACGCAGGTGACCGTCTCGCCGGCGTCGAGGCCGATGGCGCTCGGGTCACTGCCGTCGTCACAGGAGGCGCTGGTCAGGCTCCAGCCGGCCGGGATGTTGATCTCGGCGACCGAATAAACGCCAGGGACGAGCGGGCCGGAGTTGTTCGTCTCATCGTCGGCCAGGAAAAAGTTGGGGCTGTAGCTGGTGCTGAACTCAAAGCTCTGAGTAGCGCCATCCGGGGCGGTCTGCTTCTCGATGATGATGGTGCCGACCTGTTCTTCGATCTCCACAATGTAATCCTCCACCTCGCCCACGGGGGCAAAGCCGGTGGGCGGCAAACCGCCACTGTTGCTCAAGCGGAAGCGGGCGTAGGTAAGCCCTGGAAGCGCAGTAGGCGGTATTGTGAAGAAAAGCGGTGGATTCGGTCCAGGTGTCAGCATCTGGCTTGTCCCAACCCAAAGGTACTCGGCCGGGTGGTCAAAGACGCCGTTGCCATTGAAGTCGATCCAGGCGTCCAGCATCCCGCCGGATGGGCCGCCGTCTACTATAAGAGTGGCCGGTGCACCTGCCGTCAAGGCAGGCGGTAAGGTCACGCCGTCCTCGTCGTCGGGCGCGCCGGGGGGATTCAGGTCATCGCCATCTGCCAGCGACGTCGGTTGACCGTCGGGCTCCGCGTCCACAATCGGCCCCAGGCTGTGACCCAGCACGATGGCGTGGCGGGCGCCGTTGCTGGCCAACAGGGTGCCGTAGCTGTCAGGCGCATCGCCGTAGTCCAACGGTAGGCGGTTATAGAATGTACATTTGACCGTCTCGCCCGCTTCAATCTGGAAGTTGGCTCTGAAGTCGGGCAAACTAACGGTACTGTTGTCGTCGTCACACACGATGTTGGTCAGTTCCCAGCCCGCCGGCACGGTCTCCTGGGAGGTGTAGGCGCCCGGCGGCAAGTTGCTCACCACGATCTGCTCGTCGTCCTTGATGGCTCCTGCGGCGTCACCGCTGAAGGTAAAGCTGTCAGGTGCGCCATCGGGGTCGGTCTGCTTCTCGACGATGATGGCGCCGGTCTGTTGCGTCCCGGTGCCTTGAATCGCAAAGTCATAGGGATTCTCATTGGCGTCGTCATTGGCAATGCTGACCGTTGCTGTGCGTAAGCCAGCCGCGCTGGGATCGAACGTGATCGTGAACTGGGTATAGTTGCCCGGACTTGCGAATTGGACCGGGGTTGTGGCATCCAACGTCAGCACAAAATCTGCCGCATGGGGTCCGCTTACGGTCACGCGTGGCGGCCCGCCGGTCAGGTTCAGGTTCGCAGTGCCCCTGTTCCAGATGACGAAGGTGTTGGAGTTCAAACCGCCTGTTACCGCAACATTTCCAAAATCCGTATCATCAGATGACGATGGCGTCATATCCCCGTCTGCAATGGGAACACTGAACGCCGCCGATTCGACATCCATCTCGGGCTGAGCCAGAGCCATACTCTGAATATTTGCGGTAGTTAAAAACAGGATTATTAATCCAAGAATTGTGAATATTTTATTCATCTTAATCCTCCTCTTTGTTTTTTTGTTTTAGATAAGAATTCCCTTTTTCGGAACAAAAGTATTAGGGAATTGCCTTTGTGTGCCAGTGTCACATGCAGTATATTGTGGGTGTGCATCTTCCACGGGCACGCTCCAGCTTTGTCACATCAATCTGGTGAAGTAACGGAGCCCATGCAGACTGCGCTAATAGCAGGCACGCAGTCAACGCCACGATTATAGTTATTACCTTTTTCATGCCGTTCTCCTTTCGTTTAGCAATTAAATCTATACACACCGCATCTTCCGCTAAACCTCATCTGGCATCTCTTGATGAACAACCCAATGGTGTGGAAGATACTAGAGCAAATGTAAAGCCACATCATTTCATCCTATGGGGCGGCTTCCACATCTTATAGATGTGCCTGTTCCACTGGAAGCCAAACTCATGAATGCCTCCAAGAGCACACTACAACGCCTTTGGAGGCCATATATTGGCAGTTTCTGGTGACTCAATTTTTGCTTCATGACGCGTTTCTTTTTATGCGTAGTTAAATTACACATAGTATCAGACCCATGGCTTCACGACCCGAATTTAAGAAATAGTTAGTTTCATCGTGGTTTAGAAACAAAGCCTCTAAAGGGCCGGATTGCCCTTGGAGACTTTCATAAAATAACCTATCCGAAATCCTTTCCCAATGCTTTCTCCGCACTCATCAAAAGGAACTGGGATTTTACTTTCCTATCCGAATTATCAGCTTTCGCAATAGAAAAGTTTATGCTTCTAACAGAACACAAAATGTCCTGCCAGGAGCAAAACTGGTAGTATTTGAGGGGAATCTCCAATGCATCTTTGCCCGATTGTAAGGGTAAGTTTTAGGAAAACCAGTTCTGTTTGAGAGAAAATTTTAGAATTGAAGCTTTGCCAGCGCTATGAATTTCGGAATAGAGTGAGACTCAGGTTAGAATGAAGTTTTGCGTGAAACCAACAAATAGAAAGAGAAGAGATTCAACGTTTCGCCTCCAGTCAATACGTGACGTTTGGTCGACAATTTTGTGATGCAATTACTTAAAGATGTTGACATTCTCAAGAAATTTCTTAAAATCACTGCCTTATTAATCTGTTTTTCTTCTCATGTCAAGAAGATTCGTCAAAAAAATCTAATGACTTAGGATGGTTTATAATTCTTTACATACTTCTATGAAAATAAATACCACTTCATGGTAAAGCATGCCACAAGTAAACCAAAAAAAAATGTTAAAAAGTACTACAGTGCAGTAATAGAGAGAAACATCCGATTATGGAAGAAAAGGTAATGGGGTGCTGCGGAGCTTCAGGCCAGAACCAGACCTAACTTGCCTTGGTCAATCGGATGATTATTGTTTGCATTATTCGGCACCTCAATATGTTGAAAACAAAAAAGGGGTCAAGTCTGCTCTTGACTCTTAGTTGCCAAATTATACATATTTTCGAGCCGTTTACGCAACCGTCCATCGGTTGCGATCAGGGCTTCCATCCTTCCGATAACACTGCTGACTGAACTATATTTTTTAAAGCCATACTGGTCTGCGATCCGCTGCAAGCCATATCCGGTCATACGTCGAGTTAGGTATACTGCCACGTTTCTGGGTTCATAAAATACACCGCGTTTAGCAGACAGCAGCTCGCTATCGCTGATTTTGTAAAATTGGCAAATCACGCTTTTTATGCGATCCACATCAGGAGCCAATTCTTTTGATTGGGAGATTTCATCGTTGATTTTTTTCAAAAAGAATTTTTCTTAAGAGTCAAGAGCAGACTTGACCCCTTTCACAGACTTGACCCCTTTCACCAAATTCTTACCGTGGCCCGCCTCCCTCATGCTCACAGACAGATTTCGTAGCAAGTTTTTTTATTTCTCCTCATACGACTGCCAACACTGCTAAAATGGGAAACCCATATTTACGCCGACACCACTGAAGTGATCTCCAAACCGGAAATCGATCCCGATACGGTCCAAACTCACCTTCCAGATATCGATGGGCTCCTCTGGTGCTATTGTTAAACCAACTTCGAAAAGTGTTCTAATTTTTCTTGAATCACCATCTGGTTCCAGTAGCTCATAGCCGCTGAAAAATCGCGAGGCGACAAAATAGAGCCCGCCTTTGAGTTCGCGGCCGCGAAACGACAACCCCAGCGGGTGCTGAATATCAAAACCAGCCTCGAACATATTGAAACTTTCACCAATAACTCCTCCTGAATCCCTCTCATCGGCCAGGATAATTGAATTACCAATGCCAAATTCAAATTTTTTGTACGGGATTCGCACCAGGCTTCGAACACCTCCGCCATATATGTAAACGGTATTGCCATCCGTGCTATCATTTCCGACACCGAATTGACCGAACGGTTTCAGGGTCCAGTATTTATTTACAGGAAACGCAACTTCTACACCAGGTACAAACGATGCGGTCCAAAAATCCTCATCGGAGTTGTTGAAATCATAATAGCCAACTGTCAAGGGCAGCAATAGCTTTATACCTGGTTTGGTTTCCTCCGCATCGCTCAGCGTGTAGCGCAGGGGCACTCTCACAATGGCCATTTTGCGATTCCCTACTTTGTAAACTCCACTCCCAATCCAGACTGCGAAGGCGTAATTAACAAGTTCCTCATTGCCTACTTCCGAGATGGCTTTGGTCGCGTTACCGTCAACAAAGAGAAAGGATACAGTGATTATACCAAATAATAATAGCCTGTAGAATTTTGAAACAGAGCCTTTTATCATTTATTCTCCAATTCAAAAATTCGGGAGAAAAGCGCTCTCCCGAGTGATTAATCGGGAGATTATCGCTGAGTGATTACGTGCATATGGGTTGCCTATAGCAATAGAGGGTCGGGCGTATTGATGTTTTTTAAATCAGCCTTTTATTAAGGTATTTGTAAATCAATCTTGCAATAATATAGGCAACCATAGCGAAAACGATCAGCAAGATGGCCTGACGAAAAGTATGATCAACTAACTCTTCGCTTTCCCGCCCGATATTGTCGAAGATCTTATCGAGATGAGTCAAGACTTTTTCCAGACTTTCAGAATTCAACAGCCGATTGGTCGCCTCAACCAGTGTCGTGAGCTTTTCGACCGTCCTTGAGGCTTCCGCTGCTGTCGCCTGATAGGCTTTGATATCAAATGGTTTGGAATCCACCGGTTGTTCGGCAGATTGACTAATGTCGAGGTTTAGCTGCTCTGAGAGCGTGCTGGCCGATTGCAACAAATTATTGCCCTCTGCCAGGGTCATGCGCAGTTCTGTGACCAGGCCTTTTATGCGCTGTTCCTCTGCTATAAGATCCTGGAACGCACTTTTTCTTTCTTCGCTCAAACGATCCATCAACTGATCAACGGTAGCTTTGCGCTGCTCACCGACCTGCTCCACCAGCTTATTTAAGGTTGCATCACTCCATTTTTCTACTTCTTTCATGGTCTGATCTATCGTGGCAACCCTGAGTTTCGACATTTCTTCAGCAACCTGCGCAATGGTTTTATTGCGTTCTTCTGAAATCTGCACAGGCAACTGCTCTGCCACAGTGGCCAGACGCTCCGAAACAGCTGTGAATCGGCTAACATCTGATAAAATCTTTTCCACCTCCGGATTGCCGATTAATTGGGTTAACCACACTTCGGAAAAATTACCGGTCTGCAAAGGCAGACGGGTAGCCAAATACAGAACGCGTTCGGCCAGCATGCGTGTTTTTTCGACCTGCTGGGTGGCCTCCTGAACCGACTTGAACATACCGCCAGTCTGAACTTTATTAACCAGAGTGGACTTGCCCCGTTCACCGGCAAAATCGCTAAAACGGATATGTGTGTAAACAACATAATTCGGATTTCGCTCGCGCCACTTCCGGATAAGCCCGCGCAACTCCTGTTGTTGCTCTAAGGAGAGAATTTTGGCTGCGATCAGCCAGATGTCTTCCTCAAGCGCCATAAATCCATATGCCATGACTTCCGTCGGTTTACCGTACTTTTTGCGAATATTATCCTCATAGATAATACGCCCCAGTGTCGTAATCACAACCATATCCAACAGTGCTGTGGTCGGATTGGGTTCAGCGGCAGTGGTGTATGCCGCGGTAATGGCAAAGATCATGTCACTTTGAACAAAGCGACGCAATTTGGGTGGAGGGTTTAAAGCATCGAAGTCCTCAAATGCCTGCAAAAGAATACTGGCAAACCGGTCGGCATAGCTCATCAGCTGATGATTGCAATTCAATCTCTTTTATGACAATTGATTTTTTTTTATCTTTGTTCTTTTCTGCGGTAAAACCTGGTGTATAAATGATTAACGTAAGCGAGAATGAAATAAAAATTATGAACCAATTAATATGGCTATGCTCCCGAGCCGTCATAAGCCCACCTCCTTTATCGAAGAAAACGCCTGATGCTGTATATCCAACGCAACATTCTAAAACTCAACCGTACCGCGAACGCCGAAGATAAAACCGTCTATATCAACCTTATCGGTGTTGAATTCGTCATTCAGGTACTGCACATCTGCTGTAAGGGCAAAAAAATCATTAAGTACGAATCGCCAATAAACCTCGGCCACCTGCGTGAAGTCAAAGTCACTGTTATCGGCGCCGTCAAAATAGGCATAGCCGATGCCGATGTTGTCATCCTCGCGTCCATACCATCTGCCGGTGATGTTTAAACCGCCGGACAAAAGGTAGTCATACTTAACCGGGGCCTTGTCATCCTGCCAGCCAAAGCGGATCCAGGCACCGAAAATGTTACCCAGTTCCTGATCAAAAGATATACCTGCCGTCAGCCGCCTTTGCTCGTTACCGTCTTTGTCCAAAAAATCTTTGCTGGTCAGGTCTCCAGTCAACCGGTAGTTGCCTTCGCCCAGGGGCGTGTTCAAATGGTAGCCGATTTGACCACCGAAGTAGTTATAGTCGTTTTTGCCGGCGCCCTCTACGAGCGACTCTGCTTGACCGACATTCATGCCGACCACGTTGATATGCCAGTTTCCAATATCCCACTCCAATACCCCGCCAATGTCATAGGATGGGAAAAATCCGTTGGGCGCATTTACCAGGGCCTCATTCATAAACTGGTTGTACTCATCATTGGTGAAGGCATTATCGTCAATGTAATCGGTGACATCGATGATGCCGCCGGTCAAACCCAGAGCGTTTTTATCTGAAAATTTAAACGTGTGCTTGTACCAGGCCGTCAGCAAATAGTCCCGATTGCGGCCGTTGATGTTCTTGACGTCGTCTTCCAGGTCGGCAACCCAAGGAGCGAAGTTGAACTCCGTTAATTTTTTGAGTCCGTTGCCGGCGGCAAAGCCGAATTTCGTGAAAATTTCGTCTCTCTCGGTGAGTCGCAAGCTCAACTCCGGTTGGAAGGCAATAGCTCCACGACCCGTATCCTCAATATCTTCCCCCATCTGATGCTGGTAAGCACCGGACAACACTCCCCCGATTGAAAACTTGTCGGTGACATCATATCCCCAAAAGATGGTCGGGATAAAAAAAATAATGAAAATAACCGGCAAATGAAAACGCCGGAAAAATGTTCGCTTCAACATAGGTTACCTAGTCCGGCAGAGCCGGCATTTAAGATTGAAGATTGAAGATTGAAGATTTATGGTTCGCCTCGACTCGACTGAGCTCGACGCAGGTCGGCGGATCTATTGTATTTGCCACCCATTGTCACAAATCTTGTGCAAACGTGATTTGTTCGATTTTTTCTTTTTAGAGATCATTCCTTAACTCCGTTGAGGTTCCCGTTTGTAGCCTCGGTTTGGGCCCTTAGCAGCGTTTTTCTGACAACATTTTGTCAGAAACTGAAGGTTTTCCGCCGCAGGCGGATCAGTGTTTCTGCCGGAGGCAGATCAGGACCGATAACATTCTATCCCTGACACCCGAAACCTGATCCGCCTTCGGCGGAAAACCAAAATCTGATGAACTTCGCATTGGCTGCCCCGAGTGGGCGATTTTTTCCGAGCTTAGTCTTGGAAAAACCTTAGTACCTAATTTATTGATGATGGTGGCGAATAAGAACAGATAGAATACCGAAATTATTCAATCTTCAATCTTCAATCTTCATTTCCCCGAACAAGCGGGATCACCGCTTCGCAGCGTCCGGCGCAGCCGGTTTGGGCGTCTCCTCTCCACCCCGCGTAATGCGTACCTCGAGGGGGCGACCGGTATCAAAGTGGATATCTCTTTGCGGAAAGGCGATGGTAATACCGGCGTCTCGAAAGGCTTTTTCGATGGCCATGTAAATTTCGGTTTTGTTATTCACCCAATTATCAAAGTTTGCTAAAAAACACCTCAATACGAAGTTTAAGGAGTTATCCCCAAAGCCATCGAATGCGGCTATTGGGGCCGGATCTTCCAAAACAAACGGCAGGTCACGGGCAACTTTGAGCAGTGTCTCACGGGCCTTTTGGGTGTCCGACCCATAGGCGATGCCCACGACAATAACGACGCGGTTGATGGGATTTGATAGCGTCCAGTTCATCAGGTGCCCGGTAATGAACTCCTTGTTGGGAACAAGATATTCCTTTCGATCCCAATTGGTAATGGTGGTGGCCCGAATCTGGATCCGGGTAACCGTTCCATCGACACCTCCCACCGTTACGAGGTCTCCCACACGAATAGGGCGCTCAAAGAGGATAATCAGGCCGGAAATGAAATTGGCGACAATTTCCTGCAGCCCGAAACCGATACCGACACTCAGGGCCGCCGCCAGCCATTTCAGGTTGGACCAGCTAATCCCGATATAGTTGAACGTGATAATAAATCCCACCAATGAAACGGCATATTGACAAATCTTTGAAAACGCATACCGCGCACCCGCGTCGAACGGCAGATATTTGAGGAGCGAGATCTCCAACACACCCGGCAGGTTTCGAGCGGCTATGAAGGTAATCGCCGCCGCCACAAGGGCCGCCATGACATTGACCAGTGTAATGGGCATCATGCGGGTTACGCCTTCCACCTCAGCGCTGTAGCTCCACAGCGTTGTATTCTCGAACACGCTTAAGGCCGGCAATACATCATTCCATATGGCCCACAGGCCGAGCACGGCGGAAAAGAATAGAAGCATCTGCAAAAGCGCCCGCGTCTGGTCATTGATCTGCGCGCGTGTGATCTCCGGCTCTTCGATATCGAGAGATTCCATTACCTGTTGGCCTTCTGCAGGCCTTGGGTGGGACGGATCACTCGGCTGGGCGCGTTCGGCCTCAAGTCTTTCCCGGCGTTTTCGAATGGCTTTCTCATAGGCCAAGCGACGTTGAGCGACAACCAACCAACGGAGCACCAGGCTGTTTCCCAAAATGAGCGCGATTACCAAAAAAGCCGTATCATTGAATTGCCGAGTGAGATTGAATGCTGAATAATAGTATCCCATCACCGCCATAATCATGAATAGACCGGGCAAGGCTATGGCCAGGGGATACAGGATAAGTTTCAACGGAATCCGGCGCTTGCCGGCATCATCTTTTGATGCAGAAGCACTGGTGTCAAGCGCGGGCAGCATCTTGACGGCAAATACGACAAAAGCCGCCGTGGCGGCAATGAATATCAGCCGCCCCAGGGAATCCGTATACGCCGGTTGATCAGCGACCATAAGGATGTTGACGAGGAAGACGCAAAACAGATACACCGGCAAAAGCCACGCCAAATGACGTCGCAAGGTCATGCGCGTATTATCCGACCAGCGAAAGTGCTTCTGGGCCAATCCCCGGCTGCGGCAGACATAATACATAAACATTATTACTGCCCACCCGGGACCGATCGCCCTTAACCCGTAGCCGACCGCCTGGCTGAAGTCAGATGCATCGGGAAACGCCGCCAGTCGCCATCCGGCAAGCATCAACAAAAACGGCCAGGCAGCAGCCAGATACATCGTCAGCCCGAAGGCCCGAAGCGTTACCATCAGCGAATCCTGCTTCACACGCCCCACGCTTTCAGCGAGCTGCTCAATCTTTCGCCATGCCCGCTTGCGTCCTATGAAAAGCAGTACTGCAGCAAGCAGACCCAATAGAAACACCATCGGGGCATGCCGCAGTGAGCCGGCTAAATCCCGCACCAACTGAAACCAGTTGTGCGGACTCACCAGCCACATGACAGCAGCCGGCAGGTTGCGTAAATTATTCGGGCCCAATACTTTTGAGCTGCGAATCCACAACAGGTGGCCGTCTAAAAAATCGGCATATTCCGCTGTTTTGGCGGCCAATTGTTGTTCAACGAATTCAAGAGACTGCAAATTTTGGTAATAGCGACGATAGGTGGTCTGCAATTTATCCACCAGATCGCGTCTATCTATCAGCAAGGTTTGGAGTCTGTCTTCCCACTCAGATAAATTCACAGCCGACTCTCTTCCGATCGCTTCGATGATGCGCCTTTTGGCATCCTGAAGATCCAGCAGACCCCGGCGCTGCTCATCGATGTTGAATTGGGCTTCGCTGACTTGACCCATGGCCAGCTGGCGTTGATCAGAACTCCGACGATATCTTGCCGGGCTGGGAAGCGTTTGTCGGCGTCGCCGCAGGGTGACACCGCTCAATTCCGAAAGTGCCGCGCTTTGAATCCGTTGCCGGGTCAGAGAAAATTCTTCCTCCAGCATTTTCAACTCGGATTGACGTTGTTCGAGCAGCCGTGCGGTCGAAACATCATCCTGCGTAGCCTTTTCCAACGTCTTGCCAAACTCGATATTGGTGTCGTATTGCTTTTGGATCGCCGGCGGCAAGTCGGGTGTCAGTACTTTGGCTGTTTCAGCTTCCATACGCGCCTTCATCGCTTCTTGTTCGCGTCGTTTGCCGGCGATGGACCCCCATGCTTTGCTTTCCGACTCGATTCGCTGCAATTGAAGGGTCGCCAGATCCTGCTCGGCGGTCATCAGCGATACCAGGATGTCATTGTTTAGAAGTTGTGTTTCGAATAGCCGAATTTTAGCCTGGCGCATGGACTGCTCTGCGAGGGAGGCCGCTTCTCGGGCCCGAGACAATTCTTGCAGTTCATCGGGAGGGGCCTCTTTTTTCATCTCATCGGCCAGTTCTGCCAGTTTTTTGTTGTTTTCGGCAATTTCCTTTTGCAGCTGAGCCGGTCTGTTTTTTAACTTTTCGAGCTGCTCCCGCCAATTTTTTAACGTGTCCCCGGCAGTTGCCAGGGCGGCCGTCTGTTCGCGCTCGCGCTGCTCGATTTGGGCGGTGGTCATTTGGGATGCCTCGGCTTCAATATCGGCCTCTGAGAAAGCAGACACTTTAATATTCAGCTTCGCTTGTATTTCTTTTATTCTCTGGGGAGCTGCGGTGACGGTTTCGGTGACTTTTTGAGCATCTGCCTTCAGTTGATCTGTCTCTTCCAGGTGACGAATGCTTGTTTCAAGGACGCTGACCACACTTTTTTTGTCGGTTTCACTCAGGTCCTTTGAAGCTTCAGCCCCCGAAATCATTGCTTTAAGCGTATCCACCGTCAATCCCACTGCTGCGGGTTCTTTGACCTCAGGCGGCTGGGCAACCGGTGTTAAAGGGGCTTGCTGGGCCGCAACGACACGCCACGGCAGCACAGCCAAAACGGCTCCTAGAAGCAATGCGATGATGCGCTTAGAAATGATTTCTTTAGACATTTGTGAATCCTCCAAGTGAACGCTCCTCCCGCTGGGCGGGAAACCTCAGTTAGCCCCCTGGAAAGAGGCGAGACTGCTAATACACTTATTTAAATCCGAAATTCGAAGCACGAAACTCGAAACAAATTCGAATGACATAAATACCAATGACAAAAACAAATCGGGACTACTTCGCGATGGTGATCGGGATTCCGACCTGGGATACATCGGTTACCGTGTTTGATGTTTCATGTTTTTCAGAATCCAGCGATGCATGAAATTTTCCCTCCTTTTCCTGCAAAGGTTCTTTAAACGAATTTATACTCTGTAAGAGTTAAAAGCGATGAGCAATTAACGTTAGCTCAAGAATTTAGCAATAAATTGTAGTTGTCATTTCTCAACCGATTAATTTTATTTAGCTGAATTCGTAAATCGTGAGCGTAAATATCGATCGTTTCGTTGAGCGATTGGATAAAGACCGCAACAACAGGAGTGCGATCCTTAAGGGGGATCATCGTCAACTAGGTCCAGATTTTCTCGCGAGCGCTGCCTCTGGCCAAAAAACGGCCAGTCTGATCAATGTCAGAAACTTCGTTCATATGGCAACGTAGGGTCGGCCGCCGTGCCAACCTTATTTTGGCGGGCATCCCGCTTGCAGCGGGACCCTACGCTTCTGTAATTTGCTGCTTCATAGAAAATGTCCGTTGGCTGGGAGGTAAGGTGTTATATCCTGACACCCGACACCTGACACCTGAAACCTTGTTTTTTGTGTAGTTTCAAAAGAGATTGCTCGGAGCGTTGCTTTATTTCATCCGGAACTTCCTCAGCAACATTTTTGCGCAACATGCGGCGGATGTTTGAGCGATGCGGCTCCGGCATGAGCGTTGCACGCAGATAGATGGCACCGATGCCGTTTGTCTAGTCGATCACCAACTTTCTGCGCGCATCTCCCCATTTTCCCGTCTACTTTAGCACGGCGGCAAAAATGTTGTTTAAAGCTAAACATCGAAAAAGTCTACTTTGCCTTCGTCGAGGTCGTAATGCGCACCAACAATCTTTAGTTTTCCGGCGCGCAGCGGTTCGATGATCGAAGGCTCGGAGTTGCGAAGCCGCTCGACGGTTCGCCGCACGTTCGCCTTTACGGCGGCATCGAGGAGATCCTCTCCCTTGAGATTACCGGCACGATTGGCCCTGAGAACGGCCGGGATGATCGGTTCAATCATCTGCCCGATGCTGCCCGGGAAGGAGGCGTCGGCTTGCACCACCTCGAGCGCCGCCTGGACGGCGCCGCAGCGTTCGTGTCCAAGGACCACAATCAGCGGCACGCCAAGCACCAAAACGCCGTACTCGATGCTGCCTAACGCCACCGTATCGACCGTGTTTCCGGCATTGCGAACAATAAACAGCTCGCCCAGCCTCGTGCCGAACAGTAATTCAGGCGGCACCCGACTGTCCGAGCAGCCGACCAGCACCGCGAAAGGCGTCTGACCGCGAGCGATTTCCATTCGCCGCTCGCGACCTCGCGGAAATACCCTCTCTTTGTCCAGCAGAGAATCGGCGTTGCCCTGTTTCAACTTGGCAAGTGCCTCATCCGGGGTGAGGGTCGTTTTCTTACCTTTTGCCGCGAGAGCCGGCTGCAAGGCTAAACTTCCCGCCAGACCCAGTGTACCGCAACAAGCGTGACGTAAAAATGAGCGTCGTGTAAAGTCGTTCTTTTTCATAGCAAATTCTCCTTTCGGCTATTTAAGATTACGCAGTAAAGAATCCGGCCCAGAGGGCCAGGCTTCGACATCTCCCAAGAGGGGTGGAGTTTACTTTAAACACCGGGTGGAATGATGGAATGGTGGAACACTGGAATATTGGGTATCAAAAACGGATTATGGTCTGACTTTAATTTCCGATCCGTGCCACCCCTATAAAAATAGATCTCAATCCGCTGAACCCATCATTCCAAGATTCCAATATTCCATCATTCCGCGATGCAAGGCCATGGCACAGCCAATTTTCTCTGATCTGGCCAGAGGACTAGGATTTCTCGGTTAGATCAAGATTTCCAATTATTTTCTTTCGTTCAGCACCCCAAAAATCATTTGTCAAACGTCGCCAGAACCACCACCTTGTCGTCGGGGACCAGCTTCCATTCCGCGTTACGAGCCGGGTTCAATTCCACCCGGGCGTCCGCGCCCTATCCTTGCTGCAGACCCAATGCGACCAACCCGCATTCACCGGCGGCACTTTCGATTTCGCTGAAGCGCACGGGTTCATTCGTCGGTACAAGATCAGCTGTTGGCTCCAGTATGATCTGTGCCCCCCAGGGTCTGGAGAGTTCTGAGAAGACAGCTGCCAATTCTCGCCGCAAAGCGATTTGGGACAGGATATGACTGATCATCAGCGGGCTAACGATGACATCGTCCACCCGGTTATCAAACAGAAAGCGGTTTTCTTTTTCTAGCAGTTCCACTGTCAATTCCGGACCGCGACTTTCAGCAGGCAGCAGACTGCGGAGCATGAGATAGGTTGACGCGGAAGCGGCATCGGCAGGCGCCTCGTCTTCCATGGATTCCCGGGCTACGATCAGGATATTGTGATAATGCTCCGGTTTAAGCCCTTCCAGGGCGGCGGGATGCCCGAAATTGGCCTCAATATGCCGCACTGATTTACCTGTTGATCCGAAACCGTGATTTGCCATTAACTGCTTGCGGTCTTCAACGGGTTTCAAGCAGATTACATCGATTCTGAGGGACTCACCCCCATAGCGCTCAAGCTCCTGATGAAGCGATGGGACCTTGCGACTCCAACCCAGGATCAATACCCGACGTTCATCTTCCAACGCCGGCCGCGGAGGCATTTTTTGGGCCGGTATTCCGACTTTTGGGGCTGGCGGTCCGGGGACACAGTCATCATAATTCCTGGCAATAAATACCAGAAAGTCCGCTTCCCGGATCCGGGTCCGGGGATCCGGATTAAGTTCCGGCTTTATGCCACCGGAGCGCACAGTTCCCAGCACGATAGCATGCGGGAAGCGAATTCGGAGATCGCCAAATCGGGATCCGATCAGCTCCGCGTGTGAGCGAACATGAAGCGCGTTGCCGACATGCGGCGTGAGCAGTTCGGAAAATACATTTCCCAAACCTTTTTGGCGCATGCTCTGGGCCATCAGGTGGGCGACAATTTCGTCGGCGGCCACAACTTCATTGTCACCACGGTAAGCCTTGCGGGCGATGGCAGAACGACTTGAATCGAACAGACCCGCAACAGCCAATGGGTATTGCGAACCGGATACTTCAATATGTTTTGACACCGAAAGCAGGGTCTTTATCGTTTCGGCATCGACGACACCCGGATTTTGCTCCGTAAAGTCGGCGCCTGGCAGAATAAGCACCGCGGCGTCCTCAAAGGCCACTCTTTCGAGGTGTTCGATGCGAAGGGGCGTTCCGGAACGCAGCAACACCTGTCGATCATTCCAGAGATCGCCCAGCTGCTCCTTTAATTCGTTCAACAGATCCTGATTTACATGCTCTGCCAGAATGACGACTCGCAACGCCCGCGCGCCCTGTCTCTTCAGGAACCGATCGGCCCGCTTACCACTCCGCAGCAATTGCTTCACGATGATAGGGGTGCGGTGCGTCCATCCCAGCAGCAATATATGATTTGAGATCGCCACCGGCGACACTCCCGACTCGAGCCTGGCGATGAGTCGGTTCATCCACTGGGTTAATATCGCAATGAGCAGACCCAGAAAAAGCAGGTAGCCCAAAACCGTAACTATCGTGGAGATGGTGCGCCGGGCGATCCCCTGATCGTCACCGAGGTAGCCCGGATCCGTAAGCCGCAAAAAGGCCCACCAGATTGCTTCTCCCGGGTCGGATAACTCCGGCACCAAAATGACGGCCAGCTCGCCCGCCACGAGGGCCACGGCTGCGACGATCAAAGCGGCGATCAGCAGCCGGAAGCCCAATCCCCGCAGTATCAGGCGTTCAAAGTGGAAACGCAAACGGTGTGTCAATCCATGAATGAGGTCTCGTTTTCTTTGCGGTGAGGATTTTGTCATGATTGATGGTATCTGAAATTGAATCATTGTGATTTATTTGAGATTTGTTATTTGTTATTTGGAATTTTACTGTATTGTCGGACGTGCAATCCCGCGCATCAGATAGCCCAGGAGATCTTCACCGGTGATAATGCGCTTTTCCTGGCCTCACAAAAGGATGACGTCCCGGGTGAGTACTTCTTCGCCAGGCTCCATCTCCAGCCGGCCCAGCACTTGTGAAAGACGGGTGTTGCCTTCACGCACCGTGATCGGACGATGGCAGAAATCCATGGGGCTGACGGCTTCATCCCGAATCAGCACAGCGCCCAGGAATTCGGAGGTATCCAATATCCAGCCGGGTACGCTGCCTTCGGCCGCAATCAGTACCCAGCGCTTGTCGGACTTGCAGATGCTGGCGATAAAGGGATCGTCCTTGTTGTTGCTGAAGTCCGGAAACCGGGGGCGACCATCCGCAAAGGGCAGGTATATCAAGCTTTCAGGGTCCACTGCGCTGCCTTCCTCGGTCAGGCGCAAGTCGTCGAGGTCCATGAAATTGATTGCCCCGGTGCCTTCAACCCGGCTAATTTCGGACTCACCGGCCTTGGTGTGGATTTTAAGGGCCGCTATGATTTCATCTTCCGGTATGTAGTCTATGCTCTCTTTGCCCAGCCAGGCGTCCAGAATCAGGGCCGACGGCTTGGCCAACGGGAACAGCAGTACTTGGTAAAAACGCAGCAGCGGCGACAGCAGGCCGGCCATTTTCAGAGCATTGCGTGAAAAGTAGGCCTGGGGAATGATCTCGCCGCCGAAGGTGATCACGAAGGTGGAGAAGATGAAGGCCACGGCGCCGACCATCACTGAATCCGAGAGCATGGTCAGGAGCACGTTGGTGCCGACATTTCCCCACAGGATGGTGGTCAGCAGGAAATTCGAATCCTTGCGCATGGTAAGCAAATTTGCAGCCTTCTCATCGCCCATATCAGACAGGGTTTGCAGCCGCAGGGCGCTGACCCCGAAAAGGGCCAAATTTAAACCGGAAAACGTACCCGACTGCACGACCAGCACCGCGATGCCAATCCAGGTAATTGCCTCGATTCCCATAAAATGCTCCTTTGTAGATCTTTGCGCATAAATTTTCATGCCACAACGAGCACAGCTAAGCGTGAAACAAAAATATCTATTGAAATGTCATAGCTATCCTCTACAGCATATACGGCATGAAAATTTAATTAGTTTGACTCGACCACAGCCGCTTCCCGGGCATGTTGAAATTGATCCTCTCCGGTCAACCTGACGATGACCTTGTCGAGTTTCCCGGTAAAGGGATAGTGGTTTGTAACACGGTATTTGTTGGTAACCGGCGTGCCGGCATCGATGCCCACATCAAAAGTTTCAGACAATGAAAATGTCGAAATGTGCATCTCCGGCATGTCCACATCCGCCACCTTCTTTTCATTTATATAGAGTTCACCTTTGCCGCCTGGTATACCTTCTTTCGTTCCTCCTGTTTCGATAAAGTTGAATTTGATATGAGTCTTCCCCTTGCCCAGCGGGGGCGACTCCAGCGTGTAGTATAAGCCGTTGTAGTAGTTGTAGTCGTAATAGGCTTTGTTGTCCTTGATGAACAATGTGTAGCCACCAGTGAAACCACCGCAGGCGACAATGACTCCCTCTTCTTGGCCGGTCAATTCTAGCGTCGTTTCTATGGTGTGTGATCTTCCTTTAACGGGCGCAGAAGCCTTTTCTGCGATGCGTTTCGCTCCCGGATGGTAATATATAAACTCTTTTCGATCGCCAAACAAGCGACTTTGTTGTTTGGCAATCCGCTGAACCATGTCATCGTAAAGAGGATAGACATTATTGGCCCAGGCCAATTCATCCCACCGTTTTTTTAGTTTTTTCAATTTCTCGGGATACTTATCGGCAACATTCACCGCCTCTGAAAAGTCTTCGTCGATGTGATAGAGCTCCCAAACATCGTCTTTGAAGGGCGCGGTCTTGTTCAAAAACCAGGGCATCCGGTTGCCATGGATCGTGACCGCCTTCCAGCCGTCCTTGTAAATTGCGCGGTTGCCGAAGAGTTCGTAGTACTGCTCCGGGTGCCGGGTGGGTGAATCAGGTCTGTCGAAGGAATACGCCATGCTCACCCCATCGAGATCCATCTGCTCTTCTCCGTCCAGCACCTTCTGAAATTGCGTGCCGGTGACTTCAAGAATAGTTGGGGCGATGTCGATGATGTGATGATATTGATTGCGAATTTCTCCTTTGGCCTTGATACCGGCCGGCCAGTGGATGACTAGCGCGTCCTGAATGCCCCCGCGATGGACAATTTGTTTGAAATACTGAAACGGGGTGTTGCCCGCCAATGCCCAACCGGCGTGGAAGTGTGGATAGGTGTTGGGTCCACCCCACTCATCATAGTGCTGCATGTTGGCGTCGAACGGGGTCTGAAGTCCATTCAGCACGTATGTCTCGTTGAAGCTGCCGGTCAAACCGCCTTCACCCGATGAACCATTGTCCGCCGTGACAAAAATGATCGTATTGTCCAGTTGGCCGGTGCGTTCAAGGGTGTCCAGGATGCGTCCTATCTGGGCATCCACGTGTTCCAGCATGGCGGCAAAGACTTCCATCTGCCGGGCGTAGAGTTTCTTTTCTTCAGGCTTTAAACTTTCCCAGGCGGGAATTTCTTTGGTACGTTTGGTGAGTTTGGTTCCCGGGGGGATGATGCCTGTCTTGAGTTGATTCCGGTGAATGATTTCACGGGCCTGGTCCCAACCCATGTCGAACTTTCCTTTGTACTTTTTAATGTAATCGGGTGGCGCCTGGTGTGGTGAGTGCATGGCAACCGGTGCCCAGAATAACATGAATGGTCTTCCGACAGCTGTCGATAAATGGTTGGTGATGTTGCGAATCGCTTCATCGGCCATGGCTTCGCTGTAATGATAGGCTGTTTTGCCCTCCCAATCCTCCATGGGATAATGATCACGCCAAACGAGCGATCGGTAATTATCGGCATCAGCGGCCATGAAACCGTAGTAGTGATCGAAACCCTCGCCACTTGGCCAGCGGTCAAATGGTCCGGCTTCGGAAACCTCATACAAAGGGGTATGATCCCATTTTCCGATGGCGTAGTTGACAAAGCCGGCCTTTTGCAGGTGTTTGGCTACCGACTTGCCGGACTCGGGCGGAAATGCGTTGTAGCCGGGAAAACCCATGGCAGTCAGCGAATGCGATCCCAACCCAATGCGGTGGTGATTGCGTCCAGCCATAATGGCAGCTCGAGATGGTGAACAAAGCGCTGTGGTGTGAAAGTTGTTGTACCGAAGACCGTTTTCTGCGAGGCGGTCGATGTTTGGTGTTTCTATCAACCCGCCAAAGGATCCTAAATGACCAAAACCGGTATCGTCCAGCAGAAAAATAATCACATTGGGTGTTCCAGCGGGCGGTCTAGGTGTGGAAGGCCACCATTCCTCGGATTCTTCATAGGATTCGGCGATTTTGCCCCTGAATTCCTGGCCATATTTCTTAAATGAATCTTCTCCTGCCGCATAGACGGGATCGGCGTTGATAGGTTGCCAACCTATAAAGATGATAGCCAAGAAAATAGCAATCATCCCTAATTTAATCGGATTTTTCATATCCTTTCTCCTTGTGCATTAAAAAGATTTTCGCCACCAAGACACGATTTTTTTTTATGGCTTGTCAAGCAATGATTTCGACTGGACTCTACAATAAATGACGAATGTCGAATGACGATTGACGAATGGTGGATTCGCTTCGCTCAGTCATTTTAAAATAGACAGAATACATTATTCGATGTTCGATGTTGGACGTTCGATGTTCGACGTTCATTAGTTTCTTTTCTATGATCAGACTGGCCGTTTTTTGGCCAGAGGCAGCGCTCGTGTGAAACTACATTTAAAGCGAACCGCAGAATATCGAATATCTAATCACGCTAAAGACGTGACCTAAAGCCCGCAGAATGTCGAAGTGTGGAATCGCTTTGCTCAGTCATTTTAATAAGATCGATAGAATACATTCCTTCGACATTCGATATTCATTATTCGACATTCGATATTTGCTTTTTCAAATCCATTGTAGGTTGGGTTGAGTCCCACCGCAGGCGAGATTGGGGTTCGTTGCACTCTACCCAACCTACATTTTTCCGGCGTCATCATGAAATGCGAAACCCAACAACGGCCTACAGCATATTCAAAACCATTCAGATATAAGTTAAAGGTTTGTGGGAGTGGCCTCCGGCCACGATTACCCATCTGGGTAATCGCGGTTAAAAACCGCTCCCACCATCTATGAACCCACGATTTGCGGATTGAGTTTCTTTTCTTTGATCAGACTGGCCGTATTTTTTTGGCCAGAGGCTGCCGCTCGTGTGAAACTTCAATGAATGACGAATGTCGATTGATCCGCCGAAGGCGGAGTGGGATCGCTTTAGACTTGGGGCTTCGCTCTTCGAGCTACGACCCCACACGTCGCCTTCAGCTACGACCCGAAACGTCGCTTAGTCATTTTAAAATAGACAGAATAACTTAAATCCGCAATCCAAAATGCGGATATACCTTAAATCTAAAATCCACATTCCAAAATCCAAAGTTTGATTTTTGAAGTTCCTTTTATTGATCGAATTGGCCGCTTTTCAGGCCAGCCTGCGACGAGCTCAGTCGAATCGAGGCTGCCCTGAACCCTGCGTGTGGGGTCGTAGCCCGAAGGGCGAAGTCCCAAACCCCTGAACTGTCACAACTATTCTACCGATAAGCGCCGTCATCCCCGTACCATCGGGTAAATTCCTTCCAGTTCGGCACCTGGGTATTGTTGACCCGCTCATCCACAACCACCTGCACAACTGCCGGCTTACCGCTGGCAAAGGCTCGCTCGACAGCAGGCGCGATATCCCTGGTTTCTTCAACGAACTCGCCATGCCCACCCATGGCCTCTGCCATTTTATCCATGCGCACGAATGACTGCTCGATGGCGATTTCACGCTTGAGGGTTTCCGACATTCCGGGGACTTCCATACCCCATTTGCGATCGTAATTCACGATGACCACGACCGGCAGATCGTGGCGCACCGCCGTTTCGATTTCCGTGGTGTGAAACATGAATGCAGAATCGCCCGTAATCAGCGCCACCGGTCGATCGCCGACTGCCAGTTTGGCCCCGATGGCATAGGGGAGTCCGGTCCCGAGATGGCCGAATTTGGAAGTCCAGAGGTAATCGCGCGAGCGCTGCTCAAAATAAGTCAATTCCCACAGTGTCGTATTCCCTCCATCACGTACGATCACCGCCTCGTCAGGGATCGCTTTGCGTGCTTCCACCATCAAACGGCCGGGGTGAATGGGTTTGGTCTCCGGGGCATTCTCCAGCAGTCCACGCCGTGCCGCCACCATCTGCTCCCGCCATGCTTTGAGTTTGGGGTGCGGTTTCACATCCCGCTCTTCCAGGGCGGCCGTCAATTGCGGCAAGACGTCGCGCATATCGCCCATCACCGGAAGATCGATTGAGCGGTTGACGCCAATCGCCGTGGCATCACGCTCAACCGCGATCCATTTGCGCTCGACATTGCCCTCTGCAAAGTGATGCAGCCGCCCATAGTTGATATTTTCACCAAGCGACGTGCCGACGGCCAACACCACGTCGGCCGCCGCAATGGCTTCGTTTGCTGCCGGTGTGGCGTAAATCAGCATTTGTTCATCTGTCTCGGGAAGCACGCCGCGGCCGCCCCACGTGGGGATGACCGGACACTTCAACGTGCGCGCAAGTCGCTCGAGCGCGTCATGGCTGCGGGAAGTATGAACACCGGTACCGGCGATCAATATCGGGCTGTCTGCATTCGCCAGCATGTCGGCGGCCTGTTCAACCTGCGCTGCCGCAGCCGGTATCGATATCAGGCGGTAATTCTGCGGCGGAGTCAGGGGCCCGAAATCGACTTCCAGAAATTGCTTGTCGCTTGAGAGTTCAACGAACACCGGCCCGGGTTTCCCGGTTAATGCCTGGCGAAAAGCCTCGCGCATGACCTCGTCGGCCTGTTCGGGGAATTCGATGACGCCCGTGTATTTCACCGCGGGTTCAAAAAACCGTGGCTGATCGGTGTACTGAAACTGCGAACGGCGCACCGCCTGCGCATATTTTCGCGGACGCTGCGGGCAGAAAAAGATCACAGGGACATTTTCCTTTGAGGCACAAATCGCCGCCGGCACCATGTTGGCGACGCCGGGACCCGGTGCGCCCATGACGATGTGCGGTATGCCGGTCATGCGGGTCATGGCATCGGCCATGAAACCGCCGGTCTGTTCGTGGTGGGGCCAGATGAGCTTGATTCCGGATTTGTCCGCCCCATCCTGGATGCCCATGTAGTTGACGTCGCCGATGGCAAAAATTGCCCGCACACCCTCCGCCTTCAAAATATCAACAATTCGACTGCTAACTGTTTGTTTGGCCATGTTGGTCACCTCCCAATGATTTGTTTATTTCGGAAACAGAAAATTCAACACAAACTTGATGGACCAGTCGGCGCCGCCGTCAGGTTTGACAACGTTCCAGTAAGGTCCAATACCGGTTTCAATCCCGTATCCCCCGCCCAAGGAGAACATTCTGCCGACGATAAAACCCAGTGGAACGGTCCAGCGGTCGTCGGAATCGGCCTTCCAATCCGCTAATATCATGCCGTTGTAGCCAATATAGGCTCCCGGCAGGGATTCGAAGTTGTAAAAGATGTTGGGCTGCAGGCCCATCGTGCTGAAATCGCCGTCAAAGGACCAAAGCTGGTTGGCGATAAATGCGCTTGAAATTTGCCTGGATAGGTTGCCGACCAGGACGGCCGAAACGCCGGCGCCCCAACCCGGGCCTCCGACTTTGTCGTCCGTCCGGGTTTCGAATGACATCTGCGGTCCCACGCCCCACTTCCACCCAGAGTCGGTTTTTGGGGCAAAGAAGCTCTGAATCATGACATCACCCAAACCCCAGGTCGTACTGCCGCATTCAGGTCTAGGCTCGCCCAAACCAGGTAGATCACTTTCCGGAGCAGCGCCGATGATCGGGATAATTCCACGGGGAATGAAAGAAAATCCCTGTTCCGGAAAATCAAAAGCGTAGACCGGTTGCAGTTGAAAACTGTAGCTGGTCTTGTCGTCGCCGGTTTTAAATAGGAAATCGTTTTCGGTCATCAGGGCCGATATGTAGGCCAGCGGATCCTGGGATTTTCTGGCCATCTCCGCCGCATCGTTTTCTTGCGCCTTTGTGCAGACAGCTGTCTGCAGGATCGCCGATATAACCCATACCCCAAGGGTAAGAATCTTCAGCATCCGGATCGGCATATCATTTCTCCTCGTTCCTATTACTATCGGTGAGGTTAAAAAAGCGTCTTTCCACTTCCTCTATTATTTACCGAAGAGCGGCCTATGATTTTGTCCATAGTGAGCGCTCCTCCCGCTGAGCGGGAGGCCTCGGAAGCCCCCTGGAAGGGGGCAGATCACCGGCACAACAATTTAAATCCGAAATTCGAATTTCGTATTTTTTCAGGTCTCATTGGTCTCTCACCGCATCGGTAGAACCTTTTCGGCTCCACCACTAGAAGTGGTGGCTTAATGCCGGAATTATCAGTCATGGATCACGCCAACATCCTTGAAGACGTATACTGCCACCTGAACGTCTTCTTGCATGGTATCTATCACGACTTTCTTTAGTTCTGATACAAAGTCAGCTCTCACCGCTTTTTCGGCTGCCAGCAGGATGGTAACATCAATATCCGATTTTGTCCCAAAACGGCTTGCCGAAATAAGCCTGACACCACCCTCCCGTTGGACCCGCGCAGCGATGGCCCCGTACACCGCCTGGCTGACGGGCAGGGTGTCAGGCCGGGTTTGACCTGCAAGCAATTGTTGTTTGAGCTGAAATCCGAGAGGTGCACTCAGAAAGACGGAAGACAGGATCAATAGGATAATGGTACGCCGCACCCACAACCGCAGTCCGATACCAATCCATGTTCCCTGGATGCCAAGACGTCCGAATATCCAGGATGCGCCGAGAATGATGGCCACCAGGTTGGTAGTGAACAGGATCGCCGCTCCCGTGGCAGTGGTCCACTCAGCGTGGGTTATAGAAATACCCACGGTTGCAAGGGGTGGGACAAGGGCCGCGGCGATGGCGACCCCGGCCAGGGTCCCGAGCAGGGTCGGTCTGGCCATGGCATAAGCCGCCGCTATCCCGGACAGCAGCGCCACTCCAAGATCCAGCAGGGTCGGAGCGCCTCGGGCCAGCAGCTGGGGAGTCAGCTCTTCCAACGGGGTGATCAGGCCGATGACCACGGAGATCGTCAAGGCAGCCGCGATGCCGTATGCCATAGTGCGCAGGCTTTCGCCGAAAAAACGCATGTTGCCCTGCACAATCGAAAACCCCGCGCCGATCAGCGGTGTCATCAGCGGGGCCACCACCATGGCACCGATTACCACTGCCACCGAATCCTGGATGAGCCCCAATGAGGCGATAGCAGTCGACAGGCTGATCATTGTGATAAAATCAATGTTCCAGCGGGCGCCCCCGTAAAGCCGGTCGAAAACGTCGATGCGTTCTCCGGCGCTGAGGGTCGGCAGCCAGCTGGTCAACAGGCTCCCGATATTGAACCATGATTTTTTAATGCCAAGCTTTTTCGGCCGCAGCAGGCCGATGCTGCCCCGCTCGCCTTTAAGATCGGCCATTTGCCTTTCGACCTTCCGCAGCTGGTCCAATGCTCGGGTAGCCGAGGCGCCCAAAAGAACCAGATCGCTCTCGCGGCTTTTTTGAACGATCGTCTGCCACTTTTTCCCCGTCAGAGAGACCAGGGGTTGAATCACATCGGAGGCTTCAATACCGTCAATTTTCAGCCGATTGGCCAAAGCACGCTCCGCCACCTCTCGCGAATCCGGGCCGAAATAGCCTCCTAATTCCAGGGGTATGACGGCGCTTTGCCACTTTTTGGCGAAATCAACGGCAAAGCGAAATGCAAAGGATTCCAACCGCATCCCCATGGGTACCAAAATCTGTTGGTAACCGGTTCCGTCCTGATCCCCAGGATCCAATACAACCGTGTCGCAAGGAGCAAAGTGGAGCATGTTCCTGGCCATACGGTTGCCGGAGTCTTCCCTCCCCAGTCTTGAGTTGATTCCCACAGAGAGAGTGGTAAATGTCTCCTCACTTTGGATGTATTGGACGATGATACGCTCCGGCCGAGGGTGACGCATGGTAAATATCTCAACCTTCAGCTCCTGGATTTCTAAAGCTGCCTCGCGTGCCTTAAGGATCAGCTCCGGTTCCTCCGGGGCGGGCGCTTCTTCTACGGCAGACAGCGGCTGTATCGGACCATTGAATGTGCAACACAAGATGGTTAAAGAACTATTTCTTGTTTGCGCAAATCGAGCCGCCCAGCGAATCAGAGCCAAAGCGTTTTGCGGATTGGAGACCACGACCATGGACTTCATGTGTCACCACCGTTCTTTCGAATCTATTGGAGCACGATCATTCCTTACCCTTTAAAGTTGCCCAGTTTTTTCACACCGGGTAAATTCGCCGGACTTTCTTCGGGAGACGGTATTTTGCATAATTCAATCATATTGCCGAAGGGATCCCGCGCATACACCGCCCCGCCGCCTTCCGGCAGCCGCCCCAAAGCGGATCCGCCCAATGAAATCAGACGATCCAGTTCTTTCTGGGGATCGTCCACATAAAAGGCGATGTGCCGAATGCCGGTTTCATGGGCCAGAAACGTTTCCGGCGGTGGGATGGTCGGCTCCGGAGCGCTGTATTCGAAAATTTCGATATGGCAGTTGTGACCCGCCATGATTACGCCATTGGCAGCAGAACCTTTGACACCGATGGCTTGATCGTAGGCCTCGCTGTTTTCCCAGCTCTCGTTTCCGATGACCTTGAATCCGAACATTTTGCTGTAAAAATCGATGGCCTTATCCAGATCGGGAACCACGATTCCCGGATGTGCAAATGCGAGGATCATCTTGTTGCCTCCAAATATTCAATCTTCAATCTTCAATCTTCAATTCCGTTTTCTCCGGTATTACGGCAGCAGCCTTGTGGATATAAAGGGCGCGCAGTTTTTCCCAGAAATCCCCGCCGAGCAGGAGCAGGCTGACCAGAAGCAGCACGTCACCCACCACTCCGTAAACAACACGATAGTCGGTAATCCCCGGAAGGTATTTACCGATATAGGGCGACAGAAAGGCGTACAGCAGGGGCAGCGAAAAAATTACCAGTCCGGTTTTGTAACGGACCGCACTGACCTCCTGCGGCGGGCCGTAGGATTTGATAAAGCCGAATATGCGCTGTTTGATGAAGGCGAAGCCCTCTTTTCCGGCGACGGCTGCACCCACCACCATCATCACTTCGGCTGCCACGAGCATAACGCCGGAGAATGCGGCAACGAAACCGGATGACAGACCGAACAGCGGCAATATCGGCAGCAACACCGGCCAAACAATACTGGCGATAAACAATGCAAATCCTGTTTTGATGCGCCAACCGGCCTTTGTTGTGTTTGCTTTCGGCGACGCATCGACTTTTTCAGTGGCTTCCTCTGTCATGGCTCCTCCATTGTTGGTAGCGATGGGGGCGCGCGGGACGGCCATCCGGGCTGCTCCGGAAAACTTGCCGGCCCGGTGCGCTGTATTCAAAGAGTTCGATGTAGCAGTTATGCCCCGCCATGATGACACCCCTGGCGGCGGATCCTTAGAGGCCGATCGCCTGATTCCAGGATCTCCAGCTGGAAGCTTCCGTTCATGGCTTGAACGTTAAGTCCCGCAATGAATTTTACCGAACCGACGACTGATGCCGGCACTGAGAAAGGTTTGAAAAGTTATTCTTTTTTTTCGTCCTTTTTCTTACCGGCTTCTTTAATTGCTTTTCCGGTATCTTTGATTGCTTTTCCGGTATCTTCGACAGCTTTGTCAACTTTTTTCCCGGCGCGCTCCATCGGGCCCTCGCGTTCACAGCCCGATAAGCCGGTTAAAAGCACGATCAAAAACAGGTAGATAATAGCTTTTTTTAATTTGGACATGATTTGTTTCCTTAGTTAATCATACGGTTTTTTATCCACAGATTTCGCAGATTACACGGATTATTAGCCACTGACCCGGCTTCGCTAAACTACAGCTACGCCGCGGTAGGCTCCACACAGACAGACATAGACATTGTTCGCAGATTACATAGATTCCTAAGATTAAGGATATTTCCACTTTAAAATGGACGGAGCAACACGCGGCGCAAGCGCCTGCGCTGCGCGAGCGACATCATCTTCAATTAACAACCTTGACGGTCTGGTAAAAAGGAAAAAATTCTCAAATTTTGACTTCGTAACTTATTGAAAATACTGATTGCGAAACTTAACTTTTGTGATTTTTGCGCCTTTTTGCGGCTATATCAATCTTCAATCTTCAATTCCCCGAACTAGCGGGATCACCGCTACGCGGGGACCGCCTTGTCCGGAACTACGGCAACGGCCTTGTGGATGAAAAGGGCGCGCAGCTTGTCCCAGAAATCACCGCCGAGCAGGAACAGGCCGAACAGTAGTAGCAGGTCACCCGCAATGGCGTAAACCTTGCGATGTTCATCCAACCCGGGAATGTACTGGCCGATATAGGGCGAGAGAAAGGCGTAAAGCACGGGCAGCATTAGTATCACCAGGCCGGTTTTGTACCTTGTCGCGCTGACTGCCTGCGGCGGACCGTAGGATTTGATAAAGCCAAATACGCGCTGCTTGATGAACGTGAAGCCCTCTTTTCCGGCGACAGCTGCGGCCGCCATCATTATCACGTCGGCCGTCGCGAGCATAATGCCAGAGAATGTGGCAATCGAACCGGGTGACAGACCGAACAGCGGCAATATCGGCAGCAGCACCGGCCAAAAAACACTAACGATAAACATGGCAAAGCCGATTTTGATGCGCCATCCGACCCTGGGCGCCTTTGTTTCCTTGGCTGAATTTTCGTTTTTAATGGCTTTCATGGTCTAAGCTCCTCAACCACTGTCAATTTTTAAAAGTTTCATATGAGCGTAGCCTCTTGCCTGAAAAAACGGTCAGACTAATCGGAAACAAAATACCATTGATTTATTGTGCTATTTAGATTGTGGGAGCGGTTTTTAACCGCGATTACCCGGGGAATCGTGGCCGGCCTGCGACGAGCTCAGTCGAATCAAGGCCACTCCCACCAACCACTAACTTCTTTCTAAATATCCTTGGATTTTATAAAGTTTCATAAGAGCACCGCATCTGGCCGCGAGCTTCCAGTCTGATCAAAGAAAAGAAACTTCAAAGAGTAAATTTTAGATTTTGGAATGCGGATTTTGGATTTAAGGTATTCTATCCATTTTAAAACGATTGAGCGAAGCGATTCCACCATTCGTCAATCGACATTCGACATTCGTCATTTATTGAAGTTTCACACGAGGAGTTGTGACTTAGCACCTCATTTCCCTGACACCCGAAACCTGAAACCTGAAACCTAGTTAGGGTGTGACCAACAGCTTGATCAAAGACTTGTCGGTCTTCAGACGCATAAAGCCCTGCTCCTCGATATCCGCCATCGGGATCGTATCGGACAGCAGTGGCTGGGTCTGAATCTTCCCGGCCACCAGCATGTCCACCGCGATCTTGAAATCGTGATGGGTCCATGCCAGCGAGCCCTTGAGCTGAATTTCGCCCAGCATGAGCTTCATGGGCAACACCGGGGTCTCCTTTTCGTTGACGCCGACGAGGATCACCTGGCCGCCGGGTCGGGCCATGTCGATGCACTGCTGAAAGGAGGCCGGCACGCCGGCGCACTCGATCACCACATCGACCCCGCCGTCAGTGATCTTCTGGATTTGATCGCCCATCGGGTTGTCGGGATCGCGCGGATTGACAGCCTCGTCCGCGCCCAATTCCAGCGCCAGTTCACGCCGCGGTCCCGGGCTTTGCGACACGATAATCCGGCCGGCACCACCGACCTTAAGGGCCTGGATGGCCAGCAGCCCAATGGGGCCTGCCCCTGCCACGGCGACCGTATCGCCCACCTGGAACTGGGAAATCCGAACGGCATGCACCGATGTGGCCAGCGGTTCGGTCAAAGCGCCCTCGTCGAAGCTGAGATTATCCGGCATTTTGGCGGTCATGATCTCCAGCTCGGGCAGCCAGATGTAGTCGGCAAAGGCCCCGTCCAGCTTGTCGCTGTTGCCGATGGTCCGATCGAGGTTGTTGACACAGGCATTGCTCAGGCCCCGGCGGCAGGCCACACAATAGCCGCAGGGTGAAAACCCGTTGATGGCGACCTTGTCGCCGGCCTTCAGCCCATCAACGCCTTCGCCAACGGATTCCACGGTGCCGACAGCCTCATGGCCCATCAGCGTGCCAAGGGGATAGACCGTCCCGCCGGCTTCCCATCCATGCAGGTCGGAACCACAGATGCCGCAAAGTTCGACTTTTACAATGCCTTCACCCGGTCCGGGCGTGGGAAGAGAGCGCTCTTCGATGGTTATCTGTTTGGCGCCGGTCAAAACGACGCCTTTCTTTGTGTCTGGCATGATGATTCCTCCTAATCGTCTTACATGCTTAAAAAATAATCCTTTTCCGTGCAGGTCCGAGGAGTTCCCAGTAAAGTGAGACCAAACCCAGCTGCGCCCGGACATCGGGGCTCGGGATTTTTTACTCCCAGGGACGCAGAAAAATCTTTCCGCACTGTTTGCTGACCTGAACTTCGAAAGCCTCGCCGGCTTTGGACATGGGGAAAACATGCGTGACCATGGCATCGATATTTTTCTGCACCTTGGGGTTGCACAGCATGCGCACCAGGGTTTCGCGGTCGCGCGCATTGACATCGTGTTGGCCCATGATGGTGTTGCCCGGGTCGATGATATGGGTTAGGTTTTCGAGCGCAATGCTTTGCCCCGGAATGTGACCGCTAAAGTTGATCTTGCCATAGGGCACGGTCGCCTGCAGGCATTTTTCCTGGTAAAACGGATGCCCGGAGCCGTCGATACAGTAATCCACGCCCTGTCCCTCGTAGGTGAGCGCCTTGACTTTTTCCAACCACTGCTCGTCGTTGGGATCGATGAAATGCTCTACGCCCATCTTGCTTAAAATATCCTCGCGGTATTTGTTGCGGATCAGGGCGATGATAGTGCAGTTGCGGTAAAGGGCCGCAACCACATGGCCCATGGTGATGAAGCCGACACCGGTTACCATCACGGTCGAACCCGGGCGCATGTCCATGAGTTCCTGGTTGCTCCACCCCACACCCACTGAACAGTTGGCGGCCTGGGCGTATTTGAAGTCCAGACTGTCGGGGATTTTCTGCATATTGGCTTCATGGGCGATGCGGTAGCGCGCCATGGCCCAACCGCCGGACTCGCTCTCGTTCCAGTCCTGGATGCCCGCTAAGCCGACCCGCTCCATGCCCGCCTTGGGCGGAAAGGTATTGGACGAACAATAGGTAGGCGACAAGCCATTGAGACAGGCGTGACAGTGACCGCAATGGTCGCCCTGGTAGATGATGACCCGGTCACCGGGTTTGAAATTGGATCCGGGCAGGACCTCTTCGACCACCCCCACGCTTTCATGGCCCAGCCCGTCGGGATAATCGCTTTGGCCGCCACCATAAAACTTTTCAAAATGGTGCTCTGTCCAAATACGGGAGCCCTCAAGGCAAACACCGGCATAATCGTTTTTCACCACGGCATAACCGGCCTTGATTTTGGGATAGGGTTTTTCCACCAGTTCGAATTTTTTTGGCTCTGGAATAGTCAAGATTACATTGCTTTTACTCATGGCGAATCTCCTTTCTGTCAGTTTGCTCGACAATGTTATAAGTTAAATAAGCAGACAATCCGGCGCCAAGAGGCCCGGTTTTTATCTTCAACCCAAGGGGGACCTGGAATTCATCAGCATCAATAATGGAGTATTGGAGTAATGGAGTATTGGAGTATTGGAAAAACCAATGCCAGGTTTTCTCGGGTGTTCAGAATGATTTGAGCACATTATCCTGAATCTACTTATGTCCAATATTAGTCTCATCGACCGAGTAATTTTTTAAATTGGATGGTGGTCAATTTATAGCTTTAGAAATCCCGATCTATAATAGTTCTAAACTCCAGCACTCCAGTACTCCAATACTCCAGCACTCCAACACTCCAGTACTCCAATACTCCAGCACTCCAACACTCCAGTACTCCAATACTCCAGCACTCCAGTACTCCAACACTCCAGTACTCCAACACTCCAGTACTCCAACAACAAGTTATCAACTCAGCCTACGCTTTCCGACTTGCCATGTAGGATCGAAATCTCAATGTCAGCGTAAGTTGCCTTTCAATCATCCTCCCGCCAGTAGGAAAAGGTGGCGCAGTGCATGCCGCTGCCCGTGGAGTGATAGACGTCGTCAAAAGGCACCGGCACCACGTTGACGCCCCGCTTCTCGACTTCCTTGATGTACTTTTTCGCACCGGCGGTGACCGCATGCAGATCGCTGCTGATGGATACCGAGTTGCCGGCGCCGATGACGTACTCGTCGGGGTCGATATTGATTTGCTCCCAGTCCCGGATCTCTTCGGGCAAGTCGGTCAAAAGGACATTTTCGTTGACGGCCAGCAGCCCTTCACGGATGACCGGCATCAGGGTGTCGATGTGGTAACCATAGCTGGCGTCAAAGTAGATCTGCTCCACGCGCCAACCAAAAGGCGCAAGCATACGACGCAGGACCTCGGCGCCCAGTTCATTGCCTGACGAGCGGGGTTTACTCAAATTCGTGATGTGCGATCTGTCGAACACACCATGGCCAACCACCACGAGCTTGTTTGGAAAGATCCGGATGTCGCCGGGCGAGAGACCGACGCCGAATGCGGTAGGCATAGGCAGCTGATTGGGCATGGTCAGCCAAACGGCATTTGAATCGCTTTCTATAAGCCCCATAAAGGCTTCGATGTACTCGACGCAGTTGTAGCGAATACTGGGCTGCGTCTCGTGGAAATTCACGAGCACGTTGCCGAAGGTTTCGCCAAAGGCCTGGGCGTGAAACGCCCAATGCTTACCGTATTTACCGAGCCAACCCGACGTGTAATTGATGACTTCCGGTGGGGGAGGCTGGGTGTTCTGGATCACATGGGCGCCAGCCTGCCGGTATGTATCCGCCAGCGCTTCAAGTCCTTTTGCCATACTTTCCCACAGCTCCGGATCCACATCACGGACATGCTTGCCGCGGTTGCCGGCCATCCAGTCCAGTTTTTCCCTGGGCAACGACCGAAAGCTCGTGTACCACGACGGGTGAAAGGGATCGGGCAGATACATTGACTCCGGGTTGCCGAGAATGACCCCCTTTAGCCTGGCAAACTCGTGTTCCACGTAGACCTTTTGTCCGTGAGCCTGTTCGCGCAGGCCCGGAATCATCGCCTGTTTGTTTTCTTCAAGTGCTGCGATAGCCCGTTCTTCGGTCCATTCCGGCAAACTTCCATTGTCCATTATAACAGCTCCTTTCGCCTATCCTAATTGAGCGAAAAACGCTCAATTAGGTGTTATTTGTTATTGGTTATTCGTTATTAGAATCGGATGACAGTCGGATTGCTTATTTTTATCATCATTGACCTATTAAACCGAACTTCATTCCTTCTAAACCAATAACCAATAACGAATAACTGATAACTCCTAGTGTTTTGGTTTCATCGCGCTTAAGGCCTCAATGACCTCTTCTTCGAGCCCATCCGCAATGTTGCGATACTCATTGACCCTGATTTCGGCTTCAGGCTCGTTTGATTTTGCCCAATATTCCAGGGCGTTGACACAGGTGTCGTAGTCTTCACACAAGGTCAGGAACTCAGGATCATTCGCCATGAGCCGGTCAATGCGATGCTTTTTTTCCGGGAATCGTTCGCGAATATGACGTACCATGTTATTTACATCTCATTTGGCGATTTGGGGTTCTGGATTCGATATTTACGATTGAACGCATAAGGAAGATCTGGTAGTTAACGCTGTATATAACGATATTGGTTCCGTTAAAAGTACGGTACGGTACCGTACCTGTACGTATACCCGATTTTTCTTTAATAATTTTTTAACACTTAATAACCAACAGCAACCATGGCAGCCGATAACAAACCCACGCTGCAAGACGTCCGGGAGCAGCTCGAGCGAATACTTGGGAGTGCCGAGTTCAAGGCAACCGACAAGCAGCGTAAATTCCTGAGCTTTATTGTAGACGAGACACTGGAAGACCGTGCCTCGCGGCTCAAGGGATACACCATCGCAGTAGATGTGTATGAGAGGACAGAAAATTTCGATCCCCAAGTGGATCCGATCGTTCGCTTAGAGGCCGGCAGATTGCGTCGGGCACTGGAACATTATTATCTGAAAGCCGGCACAAATGATCCGGTGTTCATAGAGATTCCCAAAGGTGGCTATATACCAACTTTCCAGTCGGTCAAGATGCCCCTGTCCGGTGATCAGGCGCAAACCTCGGAAATCCCGGATGATGCGCCATCCACGGAACCGTCCATCGCCGTTATGCCGCTCATTAATCTGAGCAGTGACCCGGAGCAGGCCTATTTTACTGATGGACTGACCGAAGAGTTAACCGCCGAGCTCGCGCGCTTCCAGGACTTTCAGGTCATTGCGTCTCAGTCGACCATGCGGTTTAAGGATCAACAGGTCGATCCCAGGCAAGCCGGCCGGGACCTGGGCGTGCGGTTTATGTTGACGGGAAGTGTTCGCAAGGATATGAAGACCGTCAAGGTTACCATCCGCTTGCTGGATACTGCCGGCGCAGAGCAGATCTGGGGCGAGAGCTACAGACGTGATCTGACCGCCGCCAATTTAATTTTAGTTCAAGAGGATATTGCCGGCAGCGCCGTCGGGGTCATTGCGGATCAATATGGTTTAATCAATCGAAGACTGTCTAACGAATCCCGCAAGAAGGCGCCGGCCGATTTCGAGGTTTATGATGCCGTTTTTCGCTTTTACCACTACGAAACCGAACTGACCCCGCGCGCATTCGAAAAAGCCCTGGCAGCACTTGAGCAGGCCATCCGGATAGATCCGGAATATGCGCTTGCCTGGGCCATGCTCGGCCATCTGTATGCCGACAACTACGCCATGGGATTTTGCGAGATGGAGGCGCCGTTGGACAAGGCGCTGTCCTTTGCCCAAAAGGGCGTGGCCCTGGCGCCGGCCAATCAGTTTGCCAGCGATGCCCTGACGCTCGTTTATTTCCACCGCGGTGATAAGGATTTTTTCCTGAAGCACGTTGAAGAAACCATTGCCCTCAATCCCAACTCTCCGTATATCGTCGGCGTGGCCGGTTGGCATATGGTGCTTTACGGGGAGTGGGATCGCGGACTTCGTTTGGTGAAAAAAGGGATGCAACTCAATCCGTTTTACCCTAGCTGGTTTCATGCCGCACCCTTTATGGACTGCTATCGCCGCGATGATTTTGAAGCAGCCCTAGCCGAAGCGCAAAAGTTCAACTATGCCGAATTCTACTGGGATCCCCTGATGCGAGCCGCCGCCCTCGGCCAGATGGGAAGGCAAGAAGAAGCAAAAAAGGCGATTGACCAATTGCTCAAACTGGTGCCGAATTTCAGACGCCGAGCACACCCAATGATAGGCAGCTATGTAAAGGTTGATGATTTAATTGATAAGATCATCGTGGGACTGCAAAAAGCAGGACTGGGTGGTCTCGAATAATTAAAAACGGAGGTGAATTTCTCAATGTTACGAAACGTGATCTTGGCCGTCGTGGCGCTCTCGGCTTGTCTCCTGCCTGGTTGCGCATCGGTCGGTCCTTCAAAGCTGGTGCCCACCCACGAGGGATACAACGACGCCGTGCAGCTCACCCTGACGCGGGAGGTGCTCAAAAATATCGTACGGGGACGCTACTACGATCCATCCCAATTCCTCTCCGTCTCATCCATCAACGCGCAGTTTTCGGTGGGCGTGCAAGCGGGAGGACGAGTAACCGGGATCGGAACCGCCGTCACGGCGGGGGAAGCAACGGGGGGTGTCGGATACAGCGATTCGCCCACAATCACCTACGTTCCCCAGGTGGGCGCAGGCTTGTACAAGTCGCTTGGCACGCCGCTTGAACTGGAGGAAGTGCTCACCTTCATCAATTTTCGACAGGGCCGGACTGTGGACATCGAGTTGGTCATTAGCTCGATCAACTACGCGCCGGAGCGTATCGGGCCACCGGGAGACGCGTATCGAAGGAACCTTGCCGCGCTGAGTCGCCTGTTCCAAGCGGGCGCCACGCTCCGGTATTTCAGAGAGCTCAGGGCCGAGCATTACGTCTCGGCTCCGAAAGACGGGGTCTCCGCCAGGGACCTGGCGGAAGCGAGCAAGGCGGGAAAGCACTACTTCGACAAAGGTGACGGCACAGTCGGCCTGGCGAGCAGGGGTCTCGCCACCGGGCTCGTTGTCCCCCTCCCGCACGCCGGCCAGACCAGGGAAGCTCTGGTGACGCTGGGCCTGACACCCGGCAAGCCGCTGTATCCCGTCAAGCCTCCCAGTCTGGCATACCCGGAATCCGTGGGACTGCAGACCAACACGCTCTGGCTCACGCCCCGCAGCGCGGAGGGTATGCTCGGGCTCGCGAAGCTGACCGTCGAGATCCCTCCCGTCCACCAGCAAGAGGGTATCGTGCCGTCGATTGACGATGTCGACAACACGGCCGTGAGGCTCCCGATGCGCATTCGGCATTCCAGCCAGGAGCCGGCATCCCCCTACCGGATCCGGCACCGCGGCTACTGGTTCTACATCGACGAGACCGATCTCGAGTCGAAGCGGATCTTCGAGACGCTCGTCACCGTTTTCCAGTCGAGGCTCGGGTCGGTCGAACCCACTGCAGGTCCTCTGATCACGCTGCCGGTCGGTAGGTTCTGATCGGTTAGAATAAGGCCTATGTATTAAAGTTTCATATGAGACAACGTTGAACGGGGACGAACCAAGCCAACCATTTAAAATTAATGCTAAATTGTTTCAAGGAAAAGCCGAGATACACCCTATATTGAGATTTTTAGCGTCAAAATTTGCGATATAGACCCAACCCGGCAGAGCTGGAATTGAAGATTGAAAATTGAATATTTATGGTTCGCCTCGACTCGACTGCTGTTCGACAGGATCAGGCCCCGAGCCAGTCGAGGGGAACTCGTCGCAGACCAGCGGATCTATTATATTAACAACACATGAAGGGGGAATCCTTCTGATGGGAGTTGATTTGGCGCTTATCAACCCGAAAAGTTGAACCCTGAACCGCTCAACCTTGGCCATAGTTAGCTTGGCCCGTCCCCAAAGCCGTATGAATAGTTGATGCTGCCCGACGCAATATGATTATTAGCCGCGTGCACTGGGCTTTTCCTCGAACACAACGGTAGAACTTTGAACGAACAGCGATCGCAATTTGTCCCAGAAATCACCACCAAGAACGAATAAACCTATTATCAGCATGACGTCGCCAATGATCGCATAGAGTGTGGGGTGGGTTAGGTACCACGGAGTATGTTCTACGAGGTACGGTAAGGCCCAACCATGAACGAGCGGTATGAAGAAGATCAGCAGACCGAACCTGTACCGGATTTTGCCCACTTTCCGGGGCGGTCCGAACTTTTTAATGGAGCCAAACACGGTGGCCTTGACATAAGCGTATCCCTGCTTGCCGGCGATGGCCGCTCCGGCAAGCAACATGACCTCGCCGAAAACAAGCAAGCCTCCTAATATGGCCGCGAACTTTGTGCCACCGATCAGCGTCAGAATTGCAATCAATAGTGGATTGCCGATCAGGCCATAAATGAAACAGGCAAACCCGACTTTGATCCGCCAACCGGGCGCCGCTTGCGCTTCGCCCGGGTTTTCCAGTTCTGCTTTTGACATTCGTCATTCTCCTTTATGAGGCAATGAACTCGGTTATCATGTCCTCCTTTGGGCTAAATGTTTGGGCAAAACACTTATCCCGAGAGGACGACCGCGCGACATCCCCGGCTTCCTGTGGGCCGGGGATGACGTTCTCTGCCGGTCTCGAACTGTCCGGGAAGATCCTAACTTTTTCAGCTAATCCTGCTTTGCGACCATGTCGGAAAAAAACGGGCGCCAGTCATGGAAAGGCTTCCAAGGCTGCGGCTTGACCCCTGTCTCGAGAACCTGGCCGGTCATCGGTGTCAGCACGACATCCTTGAACGAGGCGGTCTGGTCTCCAACGGGACAGAGTGAAAGCAGAACCAGCAGGTTGCGCTCGGCGTAGAAGTCGACGTAATCGCCCTTCTTCGTCTGCAGCGGCACATCGGCGTAACCCATCGGGGCGCCGCTCTCGCTCGCGCGAATGGTGGCCGGCTGGAACACATTCATGTTCTCGAGTCGAGCGATTTCCTCACCAAGACCGCGTTGTTGGGCAGCCTGCAGGAAGTTGGTATGGCAGGAGCTCGCGTTGAGGCGACCTTCGGCGAACTCGATCATCTCCGGCGTGCAGTGACCGACCCACTGGTGGTTGTAGTAACCCTTAGGGAGGAAGCTCTGGTCGGTGGCGTCCTCGATGCAGGTCGCCAACGGACGCGTCCACGGCTGTTGCGACCAGACGCGCGAGTACGGCATGACCCAGAGCCATTCGTGCAGCAATATGGTGGGAAGGTGGTTGTGTTCTTCGAGATTGTCACTGTTGAGGAAAATCACATCACAGATATTCCCACGCTCGCCGGGCTGCAGGACACGGAACACCTGGCCGGCCCGGACGTCGAAAGCCCGGCCCCCGGGTTTCATGGGCGGTGTGTCGCCTTCGGGGGTGATGGTGAATTCGTCGACCACCGTCCATTCCGATTTGTTGGCGTTCAGATTGTCATACCACTGCTTATTGACATTCTTGGACATGAGGTAGTTTTCTATGCCTGAGTCGTAGGCCATGTTGTCGTCTCCTTTCGTAGCAGTTAATATCTCAAGGTGTTGCAACCGAAATTAGCTACAACATGATGCATTGAAATGCAAGTTTGCAATCTATTAAGATGGACCATTCGTATTCCGTATTTATTCTATCTCGTCTGAATCTCACCGAACCGGTAGAAACTTTTCGGTTCCACCACTAGAAGTGGTGGTTTAATGCCGGAATTATATGCTTGCTATCCGGCGGCTTTAACAAATAGTTTTAATCGTTGACCTTTATCAGCAATTACTGCATTTAATTTATGAGAGGCAACTCTCCAATAGCTGTAGACAGATATCCTGCCTCTATTATTTCTATCAACGCAAAAAATTGTAGTACTTTTTTGGGAGCGAATTTCTCGCTAAATTTTTTGATAAATACCCGCTTGTTCTTGACATGTTCAGCTTGTAGTTCTAGTAATTCGTTAATCATCGCCTCTGCCTTCTTATCTGACAAGTTTTCGTGTTCTCGCAGGTACTCCTTGATCAGCACTGAATCCCTGTTAATACTTTCTACTAAAATCTTTTCCCACTCTTCATATAAGGGCCAAAAAACAGCACTTTCGCTATCGGTTAGTTGCATAACCTCTTTAACTAACGCTCTTTGCTCAGTCAAAAATGTTTCCATATTGATTTCGGGAAAGGTTTCAGCAGGCAGCGGTGGCGCTATCAATAGGATTAATATGATTAATATCTTCGTACTAATTCTCATAGCGACCTCCTTAAAGTGCAAATCTAATCTACAATTATCAATGATATTTCTATAAAATTATAAAATACCAAAATCCAGCCCTTCGGTTTTAAGATTGACTGTGCCTGCGCTCAGCAATGTCTTGTCTGGGTCATCGATTATAATGACGTCGCTTTTAGCCAAGCCATCTTTGATATTGAAATCACACACGGCGCAGTTAATCTGAGCCCTGTCGATCTTCTTCTCTAATGGATCCACTATTTTCAAGAGACTACTTAAAATATCAGCTCCTATAATATTTAAATACTCGATGGGCAATTGGCCTTCACCCACAATGGCGACCACATCGCCATTAAGCCCGGCCATCAAAGCGGCCACTGATTTTCCCTGCCCTTTGAGGTTTATGTTGACATCGAGGACTCCATCCAGTTCTTGGGTAATCTCCCTTTTAGAAATATTGATCGCTCCATAAAATAAGTTTGGTTATGCCCCTTTCTCAGAGAAAATACTTGGCACATCGCAAGTGCACATCAAAGCAATAACAAATACAACGATTCACGGTTTTTGTCGGAGGTTCGGCCGAATTTCGGCCGACCACGGCATGTTACTCAACAAGCGGTATTTTTCTGGCCAGCTCGTATTCATATACAGCATTAATTTTGCTTTCTAACTGGTAATAACGAGCCACTTTTCTATCAGATAAGACCCCCCGGAATTTAGCCAGGTAAGATTGGCGCAACTTCTGATAATCCGAATCAATAGACAGGGAATCATTCAACAGATCCTTGGCGACGTCATCTGACATTGTTATGTAATTGGCCGCAAAATCTGCAACCAACTGGATCTCCCGATCCCTGAGTTTAGCAACTTCCAACTGGTAGGATTCATAAACCGGCCAAAAGGCTTTTGCTTCAGATTCGCTCAACTGCATGTTGTTTGCCACGAACAGCTTTTTGTCGGTTCGAATTTTTTCTTTGACGATTTCCATGGTGTCGGCCGGTTTGTCCTGTGCGAGCCCGGTGCCGGCAATTCCGAATAAACTAATCGTCAATGCGATTGCCAACAGACGTTTTTCAAACTTCACTTTCATGATTGATCCCCTTTCTTCATGATTTAATGAGCTTCATATATAAGCGTTGCGAGAAATTCAGCTTCTTCGAAATCAAAGAAGATTAAGTTCATATAATTGAGATGATAAAGGTCGGGCACCATCAACTCACGGAATTTGAGATGATCGCTATGATGAATCTTATATTTGCGCAAACGATCTTCAGCTATATCAACTTTTCTGACCAGGCCCTTCTGAGCTGCTCCCGGTCGGGCCTCCTCAACGTGTGGATGAAAAAATGCAACACCATCAACAACGTGATATATGCGGTGTCGATCAAGGATAGATTTCAGCCTTAGAATGGCATCAGGAGAAGCTTTAGCAGTGATATTGCCGATTTCAATGCTATGTTTATTGTCTGGGAGTCGTTCGCGAATATGACGTACCATGTTATTTACATCTCATTGGCAATTTGGGATTCTGGATTCGATATTTACGATTGAACGCATAAGGAAGATCTGGTAGTCAAAGCTGTATATAACGATATTGGTACCGTTAAAAGTACGGTACGGTACCGTACCTGTACCTATAAACGATTTTTCTTCAATAATTTTGTACACTTAATAACCAACAGCAACCATGGCAGCCGATAACAAACCCTCGCTGCAAGACGTCCGGGAGCAGCTCGAGCGAATACTTGGGAGTGCCGCGTTCAAGGCAACCGACAAGCAGCGGAAATTCCTGAGCTTTATTGTAGACGAGACACTGGAAGACCGCGCCTCGCGGCTCAAGGGATACACCATCGCAGTAGATGTGTATGAGAGGGCAGAAAATTTTAATCCCCAAGTGGATCCGATCGTTCGCTTAGAGGCCGGCCGATTGCGTCGGGCGCTGGAACATTATTATCTGAAAGCCGGCAGAAATGATCCGGTGTTCATAGAGATTCCCAAAGGTGGGTATATACCAACTTTCCAGTCGGTCAAGATGCCCCTGTCCGGTGATCAGGCGCAAACCTCTGAAATCCGAAACGATGCGCCAGCCACGGAACCGTCCATCGCCGTTATGCCGCTCATTAATCTGAGCAGTGACCCGGAGCAGGCCTATTTTACTGATGGACTGACCGAAGAGTTAACCGCCGAGCTCACGCGCTTCCAGGACTTTCAGGTCATTGCGTCTCAGTCGACCATGCGGTTTAAGGATCAAAAGGTCGATCCCAGGCAAGCGGGCAGGGACTTAGGCGTGCGATTTCTGTTGACGGGAAGTGTTCGCAAGGATTTGAAGACGGTCAAGGTTACCATCCGCTTGCTGGATACTGCCGGCACGGAGCAGATCTGGGGCGAGAGCTATAAACGTGATCTGTCCGCCGCCAATTTGATTTCAGTTCAAGAGGATATTGCCGGCAGCGCGGTCGGGGCCATTGCGGATCAATATGGTTTGATAAATCGAAGACTATCTGAAGAATCCCGCAAGAAGGCGCCGGCCGATTTCGAGGTTTATGATGCTGTTCTGCGTTTTTACCACTACGAAAACGAACTGACCCCGCGCGCATTCGAAAAAGCCCTGGCAGCACTCGAGCAGGCCATCCGGATCGATCCGGAATATGCGCTGGCCTGGGCCATGCTCGGCCATCTGTATGCCGACAATTACGCCCTGGGATTTTGCGAGATGGAGGCGCCGCTGGACAAGGCGCTGACCTTTGCCCAAAAGGGCGTGACCCTGGCGCCGGCCAATCAATTTGCCAGCGATGCCCTGACGCTCGTTTATTTTCATCGCGGTGATAAGAATTTTTTTCTGAAGTACGTTGAAGAAACCATTGCCCTCAATCCCAACTCTCCGTACATCGTCGGTGTTGCCGGCTGGCACATGATGCTTTATGGAGAATGGGACCGCGGACTTGCTTTGCTGAAAAAGGGGATGAAAATCAATCCCTATCACCCAAGCTGGTTTCACCTTGCACCCTATATGAACTGCTATCGCAGTGGTAATTACAAAGCAGCCCTGGCCGAAGCGCAAAAATTCAACTATGCCGAACTGTACTGGGATCCCCTGATGCGAGCCGCCGCCCTCGGCCAGCTGGGAAGGCAAAAAGAAGCAAAAAAGGCGATTGACCAATTGCTCAAACTGGTGCCGAATTTCAATCACCGAGCACATCGAATGATCGGCAGCTATGTAAAGGTTGATGATCTGGTTGATAAGATGATCGAAGGGCTGCAAAAAGCGGGGATTGATGAGTTTAACTAACCTGTTAAACAATTTAGGGCACAGCAGCAAGATCAAGATTTGACACTTAATTTTACATAAGCCAGGTCGTCTGATCTATTTGCGGATTGCGGATTGCAGATTGATGGAATCGCTGCGCTCTATCTTTTATAAAGATCGATAGAATTCCTTAAATCTAAAATCCGAAATCCAAAATCCAAAATCAAAAAATTGGAGGGCGATGATGCCGGGAAAGCCCTGATGAGGTAATTTGGATCTGTCAGGCGCTGCAAGACTCTGCAGCGGTTTTGAGTGTTTGCAAAAATTCAAGGGTCAGGCGGTGCAATCGACGGGGCACACTTAGCAGATGCCCCACCCAAACCATGGGCCCTTTGAAGGTTTCGACGCTGAGCAGCTTGACCCTGCCGTGCTCCTCACGAAACTGCCAGGTGTGAGAGGCGTTAATGCCGAATTTACCGCCTTCCCATACGACCTCCCGGGCCGGATCGCATTTGACGATCTTAGGCTGGACCTTTAGGGGAAATGCCAGCGGGCGAATGACAAATGAAAAGCAAGTGTCGACTGACAGGTCCTCGTCTCCCGAGACAATACAGCAGCTGCGGCAGGCCGTATTCCAGCTGTCCCAGTCCTCCATTTGAGAGAAGGTTTTCCAGACCACGTTCAAGGGGGCGTCGATTTCGATCTCTTCTTTGATTACCATGGATGCGGCTCCGGTTTTATTTCAGGGTTGCATTTAGTTTTTAAAGTAAACACCTGAACGGCATTGTAAAGCGCTGACTTTCGCGAAGAACAACTCTATAGCACAGGAGTCAAGTCTATGATTGATCATTGTGGCTGAATTCGCTTAAACGAGCTACGTTGCGTCCACTGAGAATTGACTATCCGTATGCCTGGCACCATGTGATGAATCGTGCCCGCAAGGGGGGCAGATTTTATGGTTTACATATGCGACAAGGCCATTTTAAATGGCGACAGTTATCCCGGCTTAGAGTCCGGGGCTAGCCACGACCTGCCAAGTGCCCAGAGCCCCTTTGCCAGCAAAAGGTGCTACCTTTTGCTGTGTAGTGTCTTGCACTAAATCATGTCCGACACGAGTTCGCCTGCGGCAGAACACGGCGGGACTTTCACCCGCTGGATTGCAGCCTTGTCGTTTGCTCCGACGCCCATTTCCCACTTTTTATTAAAAACCGGCTTGAGTACAATTGTCACTGTCATACGGCGTTTGCTTACCGGATACGCCGTATCATTTAGTCGAAGGCGTCGACGTCATGAGCATTTATTTTAAATCCGTTAAAAGTTGTTTTTGTTTGAAGAGGATGCCTATCCTAAAGGAGCTCTTGACAAAAATCATTAAGCTCTGATACGAAAACCTATAAAAAAGAACCAATCTTGTAAAAATAATTTAAAATGAAATAACCTCATGAAATTAAGCAATAAAAAATCATTAAAGTATCTGAGAGGATTTTTAATTCCAATATTGGCAACCGGTTTGTTGGTAGCAGGATATTTAATATTGGAAACAACTTTAGAAACAAAACGAACTAATCGTGATGTTGTTTTATCTAATAAACTCTCCGGAATAGATGACAAACCAAATTCAGAAGTGCTTGCAAAAAAAGAAAATCATTTACCTATTGATTCCAATGGCCAATCGGACGGTTCAACTGATAAAACTTATTTTTCTAATAAAGATATTCCTGAAAAATGCTCTGAGTTTTATACAAATAGTAATAACTTAGTCACTGAGTGCTACAAGGCAGATGTACTCACAAAAATGATACAAGAAGAAACTTTACAAGAAGGAATAAAAATTATAACCGAGAATTATAGAGAAGACGGAAGTCTTATCAACCGTTCAATAGTGGAAGAAGGAACAGATGACGAGTTCAATTCTTATATTGAATATGATAAACAGGGAAGAGTTATTTTTACAGAAATATCTAAATTTAATACTGGCTCTGATGAACCTTTATCCAGACAAAGCCAAATAGAATATCAGGGAGACATAAAAAAAGTAAATGTATCTGGAGATGCACCAGATGGAAGCTCTTATGACACTGAAATGGTAATTAAAGCTGGAACGCCAATATACCTGGAACATCAAAATCATAAAAAATATCATAAAAGAGTATTTAATAACCAAGGAAGTATTTTAGAAAGGGTTGAGTATTCATATAACTCTCTTGGAGAGATAGAAGATTATAAAGAGTTAATCTATGAATATAATAATAATAGATTAAGTTCTATAAGCTTATTTGATGAGTACGGAAATATCGCAAGTTTCAAAGAAATCGACATTTACGAGGGAGGCAGCAGTATAATTAAACTTTATTACAGTAGAGATGGATCCGAAAATATAAATCCTGATGAAATTATTATAAGTGGGGGTGCGAATACATCGAAGTTAGTCGTAAATCCAGCTTCAGGAATAATAGTTAACCAGTCAGAATCTTTTGCTACAGAAAACTCATGGGTGGGATATGGATGGCAGGATGTTTATGACCTAGCAGAAATAACCCCAAAAACTGTATTTAAAAATTAGTTTAAGATTACAATAGCTCAAGTATATCGGATAATTTCTATAGGAAAACTTCCGAGATGAAAAGGGCCGGCATATAGCTGAACGCATCGCCTAATCCTACTACAAGGAATTTAACCAATCCCTATACAACCTATTTAAACTTTGCTTGTGACAGCACCACCTTATAGACACTTCATTTCCCCATAATTACACCGCATCAAAAGGGGTCAAGTCTGCTCTTGACTCTTAGTTGCCAAATCATACATATTTTCGAATTGTTTACGCAATCGTCCATCGGTCGCGATCGTGCCTTTCATCCTTCCGGTAACACTGCTGACTGAACTACATTTTCGAAAACCATACTGGTCTGCTATCTGCTTCAAGCCATAAGCGGTCAAGCGTCGAGTCAGTAAAACAGCTACATCTCTGGGTTCATTAGATAATGATTGGGCATCAGGCGATAGGCAGATACGCATATATTCCACATTTCCTAAGTATATTGCAAAAGATCGATAAACTTCAGATAATCACCGTGACTCGAAAAAATAGGATCACCGCGTCTCCCGCGATTCAAAATATGATACCAGGCATCCGGATATTGAGTTCTTTGTGGTCTTGCCATATTATTGTTGTATGGAATGTCAGACTAAGAGTCAAGAGCAGACTTGACCCCTTTTTCTGATTCGTGCCATATGTGCCGACCTGGATCATTACGAGATCCCAATGTCTCATTATGACCTCATTATCAACGTCAAATTTTTAAATCGCCGGCTGTATCCATTCCTGCGAGAAGGACTGCGGCCAGGCGGTACGCTCATCTTTCACTCCCTGCTGGACGCAGGACAAACGACGCGCCAACCGATGCATTGCCGGGACTATCCTTTGCGATGCAATGAACTGCTGCATGCATTCATAGACATGCGAATTGTCTACTATCGTGAGGGTGTCGATCCCGATGGAGATATCAAAGATGAGATGGCCAGCCTCGTTGCGATTAAATAGCACTCACTCAATTGACGGCAAAAGCACAGGGGTCAAGTCTACGTTTGACCCCTAATTCTTATTGAGCACTTTGAACCCCTGCAAGGATCGATGCAACTCGTTTCGCATTGGCGCCTCCGTCGAGTTTACCCACACGAGAGGCCGAACGCACATCGACTCTTGAGCCGCCGCCGGGCAGGCCCGTGATGATCACCACCACATCGTCTTTGAATCCAAACCAGAAACTGGTTTGCGTAGCCTCGACCCGGTGCTCATCGCCAATGGCGGAGGCGAGGCTAAACTTCATCTCCCTGAGCACCTTGATTACTTGTTCCTTGACTTTCGCCGGCGAGCGATCAATCGTAATTGGTCCCAAGTCAGGAAAAAATTTCTTCTGGGCGGCTTCCGCTTCGCTATGAGAAAATAGCGGCGGATCCTCTGCTTCCGCATTTCTTGCCTTTGCGAGGGCCTCAAATTCCGGAAGGTTTTCGAAATCCGTAGCGGCCTCTCCAAACGTCGGAATCTTCCGAAACTCCAAAATGTAAAGGAATGGTATGGCAGCGATGGAAATACTTAGGAAGGCCGCAAGATTTGCCTTTCCAACTATGGGAATGCGCTTCACTAAACCCACCAAAATTAAGAGCAAAGAGATTATTCCGCAGACTATTGCGGATATGATTGATGCTTTCAGAAGTTGAAAGCCGAAAAAATAGCCCCACCAGTCCATTCGGACTCCGAACCCGGAAAAGGCTGCCAGAAACACAACCACGATTGAGAGCATCACCATGAGCGTAGCGGCTAATTTCATTGGATATAGATTTCCTTTCATTTTTTCATAGTTGGGGTATGGGGTTCCAAATTCTTGCCCATACCCAAGCCAGACGCCGCCAATCCTGGGTGGTCTTCAGCCCTTCGTCGTCAATGGCGGCAGGATGCGAATCGTTGAACCTGGCAACCTTGAATCGAAAAACATAATCGGGTTCCGATCCCATGCGCAAATCGGTCATGGCGACATACCCGCCCACGGTTGAAAAGGCATAATACCCGCGGGTGAACCATTTCAGTTTGACAATTGGAGGGTGTTCTTCTATTCCAGCCATCAATGCCAGGTTCCTGGGGTAGAAATCAACGAACAACGGTGTCTTCCGATCGAATAGTGAAAAATAGGTTTCGAAATACCGGTCTTTGTCGATGCCCACCACCCGCCACAGCAAAGTGTTGAACGGCGCCGGGGAGGATACGAACTGGGAATAGGACACCCCCTGGCGAGCAAGCTTTTCAGTCACCCTGCGTTCGACAAATTCCGCGGCGCCAAACGCCCAAACCAGGTAGGCCAGACTGAGAAACAGTCCAACCGTATTGAGTCGATGCCCTAAGTTACTGGATCTTTTTAGCACAAGCGCCGCCAGTACGCCCGTTAATATCGGCAGCGTAAAAAGGGGATCGATGATGAATAGAATCGGGACTGCCCTGGGCGTAGTGTCAAAAGGCCAAAAGATTTGCGTTCCGTAAATGGTCAGCAGATCCAACAGCACGCTGGCTTCCAGTACAAGGAAGGTCAGCAGAACCCATCGGCGGTAATACCGCTTCGTGTCAGGATGAACCTTTGCTATCAGCCAGGCTATTATCGGCGATAAAAGGGCCAGGAGAATGAGAGAGTGGCTGAAGCCCCGGTGGTAGACAAAGTCATTCACCGGCCCGCCGAGGGGGATAAAAACATCCAGATCAGGCAACGTTCCCAAGACTGCACCCCACACAAGGGCCTTTCTCCCGACCTTTTTACCAAGGACTGCCTCTCCGCATGCGGCTCCGAATGTCAACTGGGTTAAAGAGTCCATCGTTTTCCGACTTCTTGAGTGGTTCACACCGGCAGCATCAGTTGCCTCTTTCCGAGAACATTATTGCGCTGGGCCATGGCGATAACCGCGACATGCGGATAGGTCACACTGGCAGTGCCGATGAATATCACCTGGGTCATGCGGTCCATTGCCAACCCGGTACCCGCCATCAGAAGATAGGCGCCGGCTGCAAGCAGAATGGTCACGACTGTCACCGGTATGGAGCGAATATAGGTTTTGCCGAAGGCGCGGGCAGGCGCTTCGTGCGGATTACTATCGGCAACGTAAATCAGGTGCCGAATGGAATGCAGAAACGTAAAATAAATCGTAAAGGCCAGCAGCGCCGGCAGCAGGTAGAAAACGACCAATATACTGACCAGTTCGCCGGCACGCACCAGATCTGTTTTTCTTCTATTGACGATGTAACAATAGCCGTACCAACCCGTACTGCCGAGGACCGCCAGGGCGGCAAATGGCGCCATCATCGCCAGCATGGTGGTCAACCACAGCGCTCCGCCTGAAGGTATCAGGTAAGAAAAAAGCAAACCAACGTCGTCGGCATAAAACAATGCCGGCATGGTTAAAACCGCCCCCCCGCGGCCGACCATCTCGGCCATGCGGATCACCGACGATGTCTTGGTCGTTGACAAATTATCGCCGGTGCCAAAATGAAAAGCCGTGATACCCAAAAAAGCGGCGAGACTGGCAGTCGGATTGGCCTGCCATGCCAGCAGCACCGCCAGCATCAGCGTGAGGTACGCCGTCAAGAAGCCGATCGACCAAAGCCTGCTCAGTCTGGGTTCGAGCATATCCCTGGCAATGCTGTAATCCAATGATCCATGAGGGATTCCGGCGAATGGCAGCAAAACCGCCAGCAAAATCAATTGCCGCTCGATCGTATCCAGCAAGCCGGCCTCGTGAAGTATGACGGCTATCGCCGCAATACCGATAAATGCCAGAGAATGAATGGTTGTTATATTTTCATAGGGTCTGGCCGTGTCCATTTTAAACTCCATATCAGTTACGAATACCAATAATGACCTTTTCGCAAAAAAAATCGAGAAACGACCTGTTTACAAGCGTGTTTAGTATTTGGTGTTTGGTGTTTAGTGTTTGGTGTTTAGTAGTATGGCCTCTTGTTGTACGTGAGAAGCGTTTTACCAAATACCAAACTCTAAACACTAAAAGCATGAGGAATTCCCCTTTTACGAATTCATCGAAAACAAATAACCAATAACCAATAACTAATTTCCCGGGACCACGGCAGCCGCCTGCCTTTTCTTTCGAACCGACCTACGCTTGAAACCGGCGGCAGTTTTGAGAAAGGGCCATTTAGGCATGGCCCGGATAACTGCCGCATAATCTGCCGGCCGGGCCACATCCGACAAAAATCGCACCAGGGCGTCCGGCTTGACCCGATCGAAAAGATTGAAGAAAATCTCGGGCGCGTGCCCGGGATACTGCTCGATGTACCTCATAAAGACGGAATCCATCCATATCGAAAAACTTGAACGCGGCAACCGTGGCCGGGATTGATGCGTGCCTAATGCTTGCTGAACCAGCAGCGGTGTCGACTTTTGGATAGACAGAAATCCGTAACCGGTGCTGCCCTTTACCATTCCGGCTTGGGTTCCGATGGGTTGAATCCGTTCAGTCGCCGGTGCCGGCCGCGCCTGCGGCTTCATTGGGATGATGCCCTGCTCTTCAAATTCAACCGTATATCTGGTTAGATGGTATCGTTCGAGCAGGTAGGACTGAATCATGGATCGATAGTGGTCCATCGTCAGGGGTCGATAGGAAAAAATGGTTGGTTCGATCAAGGCCCGTTGCCGAGAAAACGGAAGTACGTAAACAAATGCGATTCCGTCTTTCTGGGGAATATCAAAATCCATGAGGGTTATGACATCGGGATCAAAAACGGAACGGTTGGTTTCGACAATCTGTCCGCCGTAGTGCTGCAGCAGGCAACGCCAGCTGTTCAGATCACTGCCGATCAGGCGTCCGTCGTACACCTGGCGCGCGCTCAGCATACGGTCTCCGGCTTTAATGTTGATTTGGTCATTTTCCGGCTCCAGTGCATCAACCCCCTGGCCCAAATGAAGATCGAAACCACCGTGGGCCTTTATTTTTTTGAAGGCCGTATCATAGAACCGATCTGATGGAATGTAGTGGTAAGGATATTGTTCGGAAGTTTGCGTAACCACCCGACCCCTGTGCCGAACTTGCCAGCTGTACCATTTATGTTGGACGGCCTCCAGGAAGGGATGCGGAAAGACGTCCCAATAGCACCAGACCCGGTCCATTCGATAGTCAGTACGTAAATCTACCAAGGCGATTCTTGCATCAGACGGTGCCTGATCTGCCAGATGATATGACAGCGTCAAACCGGAGCAGCCCGCCCCGATCACAGCATAATCGTAAAGTTTACTCATCTTGCCTCGCTGTTTGCACCCGGAAGTCCGTGCAATGCCGTATGCAATTCAACCTCATGCACAGGTGGTCGGCCCAGGTGCCATAATTTAGGATTGACGGTCAGGCCGGATATGGCCCGCATGGTATGAAATACCTTCCCGAAAAAGCCCACATGGATCCGATTTTGCCAGTAGTATTGACGACCTCTGATGATGTTAGGTCCGATAGCCTCGTAAATTCGGGCGGCGGTTAGGATAACCAGTCGGCACCGCCTGGGCAGGTAGCGCAGCCCCTCATCCGCACTGCGATAGTATAGATCCGCTTTCTGCAAGACAGACCGGATACCCTCGAACAACCGTTCCCGAAACGAACTGTCGGCGCTAATGATTTGAGCCGGTGTGATCGGCTCATCGAACAACTCGGCCGGCAGATAAATACGATCCCGCCGCGCGTCTTCAACCACGTCGCGGGCGATATTGGTCAGCTGCATGGCAATTCCAAGGTCGACGGCAAATGGAAGCGCCCGCCGATCGTCAACCCCCATAACATCGCACATCATTATTCCCACGGTACCGGCGACACCATATGCATATCGAATCAGATCGTCCCAGCTTTGGATACGTACCCGGCCCGTATCTGCCAGCATGGTTTCCACCAGAGCCCGGGCAGCCTGCATCCCGATCCACCCGGGTTCCAGCATTCTCGTTAAATTCTGCACAACCGGCTCCGGGCTGCGCCCATGCTTCAAATCGGCTGCAATGGTCTCAAGCCTGGGTATCGCCAGGTCTGCATCCAGCTCGTCCGCCAGATCATCCACATAGCGGCAAAAGGCATACAGCTCGGCAGCCCGATCAGCAACCTCCCGGGAAAACAAAGCCGAGGCCCAATTGAAGCTTTTCCCGTGCCGGGCCAGCGTTTCTCGGGCTTCTTCAATTCCCGTTACCAACGAGCGGTCAATTGTCTGTCCAGTTACTGCCATTTCATCAACCTCCAAAAAAAATTATACGCTTATCCAGTGATCAAGTTGAAGGCATGGGATCTGTTTTATCCCCCTCCCTCAATCCCTTCCGCCAGGGGAGGGAAGTGAAGTGTCGGACACTGGAGACTTGAAAACCAGGAAAAAGAATTCAAAAATCAAAACTCGTGCACAGCACAAACAATTAACTCGCCGACGTTCGATCTACAAAGCATCTGGGGACAGTACGATCTCGCTGGCAGCAACGCTTCCTGCGACGGGCGAATTAATTAGGACATTTTGCAATACCTTGGCCGAACTCAGCACACCCGGGACGCCGGCACCCGGATGCGTTCCGGCTCCGACAAAGTACAGGTTAGGGATTCGCGGGTCACGATTGTGGAATCGAAACCAGGCCGACTGCCGAAACAACGGTGATATTGAAAAACCGCTGCCCCACAGTGATAGATAGTCATCGCGAAAGTCAATTGGTGTCATGTAGAAAGAATGCACCAAATGCTGCCTCAAATCGGGCAGCAAATGAGATTCCAAGGTTTCGAGAATTCGGTCGCGGTAGCGGTCCCCAACCTCATCCCAGTTAACGTTGCCCTGTAGATTCGGCACGGGAGACAACACGTAAAATCCGTCACAGCCACCGGGGGCCATGCTGGAATCGGTAGCCGTCGGCCGGTGCAGGTACAAGCTGAAGTCATCGGCCAAATGTTTGCGGTGAAAAATATCCTTCAACAGCCCCTTGAACCGGTTGCCCATCCAGATCGTATGATGGGCGATATCCTCGTATTTCCGGGTCGTGCCGAAATATAGGACAAACAGGCCCATTGAATATTCGGACTTTTCGATGCGCAGGTTGTTCAGCCGGCTGCTGCTACCTTCCGGCAGCATATATTTGTAGACATAAGGCGGATCGGCATTCATCACGAAAATATCAGCCTTGCGCCGAGTCCCGTCATCCAAGGTCAGTGATCTGACCATGCCATCCACCACTTCGAGCCGCTCAACAGTCCGGCCAAGTTGGACTTGAATCCCCTGCCCGTCCATTAAACGACCAAGGGCTTCGACAATGGCGCCCATGCCGCCCATGGCATAGTGGACCCCCCATTTGCGCTCGAGGTAGTGAATGAGGGCATAGATCGAGGTCGTATCAAACGGATTGCCGCCGACCAGCAACGGATGTACACTGAATATCTTGCGCAGGTAGGGATTGCGGATATAGCTGGAAACCAGTCCGAAAACCGAGCGATAGCTTTTTAACTTCAGCAGATGGGGTATCTGGGCAGCCAGATCGGTTAAGCGCAAAAACGGATGATCGGACAGCTTCACAAAGCCAATGTCAAATATTTTGCGAGACATCTCAACCAACCTGACATAGCCATCTCGATCGGCGGGGTCGAACCGCTCGATTTCAGCCAGCGTATCTTCAATCGTGCCGCCGTAGTCAAAGGACTTGCCGTCGGCAAAACATATGCGGTACCAGGGATCCAGCGGTCGCAGGTCAATACTGTCCGCCATGTCCTGACCAAACAGGTCAAAAAGCTCTTCGAACAGGAAAGGCGCTGTAACCACTGTGGGACCCGCGTCATAAATGAAGCCATCCCTTTTAAAAACCCGGGCGCGTCCACCGAGGTTGGTCTGACGATCGATCAGCTCGACGTCATAGCCAAGTGCCCGCAGTCTTAGTGCCGAAGCAATGCCGCCAAAGCCGGCCCCCACAACAATCGCCTTGTTACCGTTCACCGAATTTGACGTGATGGGTGAATACTGCAATTTTTGAGTATTGAATCTTCCAATCATGGCTGACTCCCTTTACCAATGAGCATGGTTATAAGTCATAGTAGCGCTAAACATCATTAATGGCACTTAATTGTTAGAATGACATCATGTTTGCACAGGATTTAGTTCATAGCTAGATTGAAAATATGAGAGATTCTGTCGAGTTTATTCTAATATACGGAGCGAAGCGATACCATAAATCTTCAATCTTCAATCATCAATCTTCATTTCCGGCTTCGCCGGTTTGGATTTCCAATATGCCGTGTTGCGATTTATGCTTTTCCCGCAATATGGCATCAACATACTTCAACATACGGGACTGTGCGGCTGTAATGATGGATTGTAACGGTATCGGCAATGCTTTGAGCTTCACTGCAACTTGATTGACGGCATCATGCATGCGCGCGATGCTCCGATCTACGGCTTCGGAGCTCCTCATTCGGCAAGCCCAGAATTCGATTTCAGCCGGAGTTGAAATGTCCGATTCGAAAAACGAGGCAAAGGCTCGCTGCAAAGGATCATTTCCAAGTAATTGGTGATAATAGGTAACCGGTAAATTGACACGACCCTCCCGCAGGTCCACTGCGGCAGGTCGGCCGTCTTTCAAGCCGAACAGGTCCACCAAATCGTCCTGAATCTGATAGGCGACACCTAACCACTGCATTGCCAGTCCGGCGCTTTCCACCTGCGCGGGTGCAAGGCCGCCGGCAATCATTGTGGCGGTCACCGGCAACGCCAGCAGCATACCGGATTTGAGCCGCGCATTGTTTTCATAGTCGTCCACGGTAAGGTTCAGATTTCGCGAACCGGCCAACTCTTCAGACTGCCCGGAAATGACCTGCCGGGTTGTTTCAGCGAATAGACGGGTCAGTTTGACTCTCAAATCCGGTGCCGCATCGATCTCGGCCAGTGCCTGAAACGCACCGGCGATGAAGAAGTCCCCCAAATTGATTGCAGTCTCCGGCCCGAAAGCCTTCCAAACCGCCGGCTGACCCCGTCTGGTCTCATCTTTATCCTGCAGATCATCGTGTACCAGCGAGGCATTGTGAAGCAATTCACAGGCAGCCGCAATTTGCAGGGCGGTTGGCTCTGTGACACCAATAGCAGACGCGATTGACAACACGAATTGAGGCCTGAACATTTTTCCGCCGGATGCCAAATGATAATCAGCAGCAATGCTAATGGAGCCATAACCCTCTATATAGTTTTTCAACAGCCGACCAACCGCTTCAGCGCGACTGGCCGCAGACGCCAGTTTTTTGGAGCCGGCTGAGGTTCCGTCAAAAACAAGGCCGGCTGCAAAGCTGTTCTCACATTCACCATCATAACGACTTACATGAAGCGCATTTGAGATCATTATTACTCTCCAGTTAAATTTGTTTAAATTATGATAATGTTTTGTTGACATTTTGTCAAATAATATTTAGATTTGATCATCTAAATCAAATGTACAATTATGCGGAAAAACAAATGACGACAGCAACAGCACATCCCAATTTTGCACTGATTAAATATTGGGGAAAATCAAATGAATCTTTGAATCTGCCGGCGGCCGGCTCGATTTCGATGACGGTTGAAAAGCTGTCAACCCGTACAAGTGTGAATTTCAAATCGGATTTGGATCGAGACATTATCTGGCTGAATGGCAGCAGAGTTAAAGGTCAGGAGTTGTATAGATTTACATCCTTTTTAAATGTCATCAGGGAGGTTGCCAATGACAGCCGTCATGCCGAAGTGATGAGTTCAAACAATTTTCCAACGGCTGCGGGTGTGGCTTCATCTTCCTCGGGGTTTGCGGCGCTGTCCCTTGCGGCCAGCAAGGCCGTCGGTCTGAGTTTAAGCCCGCAGGCGCTGTCCGCTGTGGCCAGGCGCGGGTCCGGCTCAGCTGCCAGATCTATTTTCGGCGGATTCGTAGAAATGGTAGCCGGCAATCGGGCGGACGGTGGTGATTCAATCGCCGAACCCATCGCCGAGGCGGGGTTCTGGCCGCTTAACATCCTCATCGCCATAACCACGGTGAAGGCCAAAACGATCGGTTCCACGGACGGCATGAACCTAACGGCTGAAACATCACCCTATTATTCAGCGTGGATCGAATCAACCCGCAATGATCTGCCGCAAATGAAAGCGGCTATTTTGTCTCGTGATTTCACCCGGGTGGGCGAACTGATGGAACACAGCTGTCTCAAAATGCACGGTGCCATGTTGTCTGCCAGACCCGGGCTGATTTACTGGAATGTTGGCACGTTAGAGGTCATCGCGGCGGTGAAGGAGCTTCGAAAACAGGGACACGAAGCCTATTTCACGATCGATGCCGGCCCGCAGGTGAAGATTCTATGTCAGGAGCAAACGAAACCGGCCGTCCTGGACACGCTGAGCGCATGTTCTCATGTTACCGAAGTCATTGCCACCCGTCCGGGTCCGGCGGCCTTTTTGGAGGAGGATTGATTGGTGAGGTTATCGCTTAGCATCCCCGGAAAATTGATATTGCTTGGAGAATATGCTGTTTTGCAGAATGCACCGGCAATTGTCGCGGCGGTAAACCGTCGTTTACGGCTGACCGTCAAAAGTGTTACGTCCTCACATTGCCTGCTGACGCTGCCGCATTTGGGTGGAGACGTGCCGTTTCACGTCGATGGCGGCATCGCAACACCACTTCAAACCCATCAGCCCCGGTCCAACCTGAGATATGATCGAATTTTGACGCTTATCGGTGCAGCACTCAGGGAGGGCGGGTGGTCAAAACGGGATTTCGGCAATGTTCAGGTGATAGTCGATTCGTCTGAATTCTTTACGCCGGACGGCACCCAAAAATTGGGCCTTGGCTCGAGCGCGGCCCTGACCGTTGGGTTACTGTCAGCCGTGCGACAGCTGCGTCAACAGGATTCGATTGACAAACAACAGCTGCTGCTGGATAGCCATCGTCTGCACAATCGTTTCCAGGGCCGGGCCGGCAGCGGAGTAGATGTGGCCGCCAGTATATATGGCGGTATACTCCAGTACCGGATGGGGCAGCGTGCTTCTGAGTTCGCTCCGGCTGCAAGAAGCGTTGCGATGCCCAAAAATTTACAGATGCGTTTTGTCTGGACCGGTCAATCGTCCTCAACCCCTGATTTCTTAGGAAAGCTCGCAAATTATCGCGACCACGATAGGCTGTCATTCAATCGCACCATGCAATGCCTGGTAGAGCTTGCCCAAGAGGGTTGCGAGGCTTTTAGCGATGGTCGGATCAACGCGTTCTTAGCAACTGTTCAAAGCTACTACCATTGGTTGGCGAGGCTCGGATCCGAAAGCCGGTTGCCGATAATTTCCGCCGCCCATCGTCGGATCGCTCGAACCGTTTACGCCAGCGGCGGTTTCTACAAGCCCTCCGGTGCCGGCGGGGGTGATTTTGGCGTCATCTTCGGTTCGAACGATTCGCATATCGACGAAATTGCTCAAAGGGTTGCAAACGATGGATTTACCATCACAGACGTAAAGGTCGGCGCTGACGGTATCCGATTTCATGCCCATGCCGACAAGGGAGGAATAAATGATTCAATACGACTACCCCAAAATGTACCAGCGATCGGTCGCTGAAAGACTGGATTTGCTTAAAAGCGGAAATGTAATCGATCACTCAACGTCCGTCACGCTGCTAAACGGTCAGAATCTGTTAAGCGCCGAGCAGGCCGACAAAATGATTGAAAATGTTGTCGGCGTTTTCGGGCTGCCGATCGGCCTTGGGCTTAATTTTCTGATCAACGGCAAAAAATACATCGTGCCGATGGTCGTTGAAGAGCCTTCGATTGTGGCTGCTGTCAGCTCTGCCGCCAAAATCATTCAAAAGGCCGGTGGTTTTAGCGCCATGAGCTCGGAGATGCATATGATCGGTCAAATTGTCGTTTCCGGTATCGCCGAGCCGGAAAGGGCTAAAAAAGAGATAATGGCCCACAAAGAGGAAATTTTAGGTCTGGCCAATAGTCTGCACCCCAAAATGGTTGCCCGCGGCGGCGGTGCGGTAGACATTGAAGTCAACCATCGAACCTTAAACCGATTGCGCACCGACCTGGTGGTCGTACATCTCTTGGTTGAAACAAGGGATGCCATGGGAGCAAACCTCGTCAACAGTATGTGTGAAGGCGTCGCCGCATTGATCGAAAAGATTACCGGCGGCGACGTATTCCTGCAAATATTGTCGAACTACTACGATCGCTCCCTAATCCGGGTCAATGCGTTTGTGCCGCCGCACCTTCTGGGGGGAAAGGGCTTCAGCGGGGAAACCGTGCGGGATCGCATCGTGATGGCCGGAGAATTCGCAGAAATCGATCCGCATCGGGCGGCCACCCACAACAAGGGCATCATGAACGGCGTCGATGCCGTGGCGATTGCCACCGGCAACGATTGGCGCGCCATCGAAGCGGCCGCCCACACCCATGCAGCGAGTGGGGCCGGATACCGGTCGCTGACCAATTGGTCCATCGATGGGCAAGGCAGGCTGGTGGGAAGTCTCGAGTTGCCACTCAAGGTCGGCGTTGTGGGCGGCAGCCTTCAAACCAACCCGACGGTCAAACATATGCTGGATATTCTAAAGGTTGGCTCGGCACGTGAGCTGGCCGAGGTAATGGCGGCCGTGGGACTGGCGCAAAATCTGGCGGCCCTGCGGGCCCTGGTGACCGAAGGCATACAGCAGGGGCATATGACACTGCATGCCCGCAGCGTCGCGGCATCGGCCGGCGCTCGACCTGGGCAAACCGATCAAGTGGTTGAAAAACTCATCGCCAGTGGTGAAATTAAAGTCTGGAAAGCACAGGAAATATTGACTGATTTGGAGCGTGCTTCCGATGCGACCAAAACGGATACCGCCAAACCGGACATCTCTGTCGGCAACGGCAAGATTATTCTTTTCGGTGAACATGCGGCGGTGTATGGTCGCCATGCTCTGGCACTGCCATTATCTCAAACCATTGAAGCTCAGGTTGACGAGGGCCGACAGGGCGTCCAGCTCGTGGTACCGCGCTGGGGGATCGATACCCATTGGATGCCGAATGACGATCACCGCTTGTCGATCTACAAAGCAATCGACCGAATTTTGGCGCTCATGGGAATTACCGATCCGGCTTTGCGCATCATCATATCACCCCATATCCCCCGGGCCGTCGGGTTGGGATCATCGGCGGCGGCGGCGGTTGCCGTCATCCGCGCGCTTTCACGACATTTCCGGATCGATCTCGCCGACGATCAGGTGAACCAAATAGCCTATGAATCTGAAAAGATCGTCCACGGGATGCCCTCCGGCATCGACAATACGGTTGCGACGTATGCCAACCCTGTTCTTTTCCGGGGTGAAAGCCCCCCGATCATACAGCCATTTGAATCAACCGACCAGCTGCCGCTGATTGTGGGCTACAGTGAAAACAGGAGCCTGACCGCCAAGATGGTGGCAAAGGTGAGTTCGCAATGGATCGAAAAGATGGTTCAGTACGAAAGCTGGTTTGATGAGATTGACAGGTGTGCTCTCAACGGGTGGCAGGCGATTCAAAATCTTGAACTGGAAAGGCTGGGTGAACTCATGAATACAAATCAAAAGATCCTAAATGCCCTTGGTGTGGTGGGCCCGGATCAGAATAAAATGGTTCAAATCGCAAGACAGAGTGGTGCTTTAGGTGCCAAAATGACCGGTGGCGGCGGTGGCGGTGCTATTGTGGCATTGTCCGGTCAAGGGGAGGAATCACGGATTGCGACGGCGCTGGAGTCAGCCGGTTACAAAACGTTTAAACCAGCGGCGGATCCTGGCTCAAGCAGTAGCCGCAGCGTTCGGTCCGGCGGGCCCATTGACCGGGTTAAACGCCCGGTGGAGCGTTTAATTGCTGTGAATGATAACGATGAGATTCTCAAGTTTCTCCCTCGCTCGGAATGCCACGTCGGGGACGGAATCCTGCACCGCGCATTTTCGATTCACATTATCAATGATCGAAATCAGATTTTATTGCAGCGGAGAAGCGACCGCAAAGAGCTGTGGCCGCTTTATTGGTCAAATAGCTGCTGCAGCCATCCGCGGGCTGGTGAAATCACGGTCGAAGCCGCACAGCGGAGGTTACGAGAAGAATTGGGCATCACAGCCCAGTTGGAATATCTGTACAAATTCAAGTACCAGGCCAGATTCAACCGTTTCGGATCGGAGAATGAAATGTGTTCGGTGTATTTGGGGCGCAGCAACGGTCCCGTGGTGGCGAATGAATCAGAGATCGCCGAATGGCGATTTGTCGAGCCCGTAGTCTTGGACGCCGAGATTAAAAACTACCCGGACCGCTTCACCCCCTGGTTCAAAATGCAATGGAGGGAGCTGCGACAGCGAGTATTCGCTGAAAGTGAATGCTACTCCAGCTAAGCGGGAGGCCTTGGGTTGCCCCTGGAAAGAAGGCGAAGATTACTAGCACGGCACTTAAATCCGAATTTCGAAGCACGAAATGCGAAATGTGATAAAAAAGTATGGGACGCAGATCTTCTCAGATTTTCACAGATAAACCATCTTAGGTCTGCCTGGCGGCTAAAGAAGCAATGCAGCGAATTCTGTGAGAGTGATTAGCTCTCTTTTCGCCGATGGTGATCGATTAAATTACTTTTAAAATCTGCGTGCATTTGCGAAAATCTGCGTCCTAAATTACATCTCGAATTTGCAATTGGTCGGCTGTTTCTTACCAGATCGGTAGAACCTTTTCGGGTCCGGAACTAAAAGAAGTGGTTTATTATCTGAATTGTACATGCTGACGGCGTTATAAGATTCTGAGAACCGTTAGATGAAAGGAGATACAACATATGAGCGTATGGGTGCCGATTTTGTTGCTACTAATACTGGCAGAAGTCTGGTGGTTTGACATACGCTGCACGGTCTATCTTAGCGATATTAGAGATTTGCTGAAAAACATGGCAAAAGCGGACGAGGAAACTCCAGACCGAATAAGTCAATAAGAGATTTTTGGTGCTCTATTTGGAATTTGGCCAATGTTGGGTTTCGCATTCCGCAATAACACCGCCAGTATGTAGGTTGGGTTGAGTGCAACGAAACCCAACAAAGCCCGGAGTTGGCTCAACCCAACCTACAAAACTTCAAAAAGCAAATTTTAGATTTTGGAATGCGGATTTTGGATTTAAGGTATTCTGTCCATTTAAAACGACTGAGCGAAGCGATTCCACCATTCGTCAATCGACATTCGACATTCGTCATTCCAATGTAGTTTCACACGAGGGGTGCCTCCGGCTAAAACGCAGCCGGTCTGATCGAAGAAAAGAAACTGCGCAAAATCAAGGCAGTTTCGATTTACTCATTTGCCGTTTCGTCCTCGTCCTCGTGCTCGTCCTCGTCCTCGAAGCTTTTGAGCCGCTTTGAAACCCGAGGACGAGCACGAGGACGAGTACGATTTTAATACCCTGCTTTGGGGTTAATATAGATGTAGTTTCATAAGAGGAGTTCGGGGGGCACGAGTGTGTCACCTTACTTCTGTCATCTGTCCTCTGTTATCTAACATCAAAAACCTGAAACCTAGGTCCAATGACCTTCGCTTTTGCTATCCCGCAGTGGCCACATTTTCCAAACACAGTAGGGTGGGCTGTGCCCACCAAATAGGGCTTAATCTAAAGCTCGAAGGTGGGCACAGCCCACCCTACAGATAGAGGTTTTGTATGCAATTTTGGCAATTTAGGATCCCAAGGAGACGATAGAATTACGATGAAAATCCGAATGTTCAAAATTCAAAACAACTGCTCCTGCGACCATCAGTGCGGTTTTGGTTATTTGTATTTTGATCATTCGAATTTGTTTCGAATTTCGTTATTCGGATTTCGAATTTCCCGCGACGCTAAAGTGGGTCAAATGCTACCAATAATGCGACATGGCATATTGCCAATAAATAGGAACAAAATTCATGATACGCGGCGCTACCACGGTATGTGCAGCCAAGCGATGTGACCATCCGGACGGATAAGAACAGCAAAAGATGGGGGCAAAAAAACGGGCCGTCCCCGGTGAAAAGAAAATCGCGCCGTGTCCGGCGAATCCAAATTCGCGTTGATGGTTACGTTCATGAGCGGATGAAATTTTTTGTCTTTTCTCACATTGAATATTTGGGATTCCATTTCTGCTTTACCAGCCACCAGTAGAACATGGCAGGGCAATCGGTCGGGACCGATCATCAGCGATGGTAAATCCAAAACTGAAATCTGCCGACCGTTCTTGTCATCCAGCCAAAAATGGGGCATCCGCCCACCGATAACGAGTTTGGGCTTAAATTCAAGGGGATCAAAACCATCGGTGTCGGATTTATCCCGCCCGGCCGTCGGTCCCGTCCGGTAGATAAATCCCAGGTCCTGACCGGGAAACAGCAGCTGCAGGGTTTGCTGTTTTGCATCTTCAAAGAGTCTGCCGATTGCCTGAAGTCTGCGCCCGGCGATGATGAAGTTGGATTGAAGCCAATCTACCTGTTTCAAGCCCCAATGCATCGCTGTCTGAAAGCAGGCCCGCTTTAGGGATTGCGGACCGGGAATGCGTGCAATCCACTGGTTCAGCATGTTTGCGGTATTCAGGTTCAATCCGATAGCGGCCGGTATTTTTAATGTTTTTTTAAAATTTTGAACACTGATTTTTGCGTTCAGGCGGGCAACCGGCCGACGCTCGCTTTCATAGGAAGCCAGCAGACAATCGGTGGCCTCGGTTATGCGGGTGTTTTTGGATTGCAGTGCCGTGGCAATTTTCCAGATCAAATTGTGCGCATCCTGGATACCGGTATTCATTCCAAAGCCGCCGGCGGGGGGAAATTGATGGGCGGCGTCTCCAATTAAAAAGCAGCGGCCGTATGTGGATCGAAAACGAGAGGCTTCCCATACGCCCATCCGCCATGGCCGAATACTTTTGACATCGACATCGAGCGGCTTTCCGGTGAGCGCATGGAGCAGTTTGATACATTGATCTTCATCAAAATCCTCAGGCTGCTGATGGGGTGGGAAAAAAGGTATCTGAAGCACGAATTCACCGCGCTTCAACGCGTGGGCAACCAAAACAGCGACCCCGGCGCTTGAGTAGATAAAATAGAGCATGGCCGGGATGCGCGAATAGAGCAATTTGGACAGCTGCGAACTGAAAAAATGAACATTGATCAGATGTTGCAGGGTACCATTTTCAGCGATCAACTCGAGGCCGAGCTGTTTGCGCGTTGAACTGTGAGCCCCGTCGGCAGCCAAAACAAATTGGGTTTTAACTTGTTGAATCCTCCCGGTTTGGCAATCGGCAAGGGTTACTGTCACAAACCGTGTTTCCTCCCGGACATCGGCATGATGCCCCGCAACGAAGCGGCAATATTTACTTTTGAGGACCTCACGGCGCAGTAATCTCACAAAATCGTGCTGGGGAAAATGAGCCACCTGGGTCGGGCTTTGCTCATCAGCCGGGATATCGGCAAAATGGTCGACAACACCGAGCAAAGCACCCGTTGTATTCAAGTTGATCTGATCTAAGGCAGGCAGGTTTGAAAGCCCGGTGCAATAGACAAACCGGCGCCATTCATCTGGTGATGCGCTTTCGGCATGGATAACCTGATCGAGACCATTCAATTCCCGCAAAATTTCCATTGATCGGCAATTGATAAAATGCGCCTGGGGATGATTGTCGGGCTCGACCAATTGCTCAACGAGCATATGCGGCACCCGATATTTGCTTAAAAGAAGAGAGGCCACAAGACCCACCGGTCCGGCACCGACCACGGTGACTTTATTGAATTCAGTCGGCTCGAAATTGAAGCTATTTTGGTTTTCAACTGTCATGGGTTTGATCTTGACTCCTGATGTTGATATTCCGTCTGTGTTCGGCGGTCGGCCTTTTTTCTTGTAATGATAATCTTTATTTTGCCGTTTTCATCCCTATGATTAATCTTAAAAGTAAACACGAGCACCGCCTCTGGCTGCAAGCGTCCAGTCAAATCGAAAGAAGAAATTGTGGCTATTTTGTGTTTCAAATGAACGTTACTGAGTGCGCAGAAAGATCGTCATTCAACTCGTCCTCGTCCTCGTGCTCGTACTCGTACTCGAAGCTTTTTAGCCGTTTTAAAACCCGAGGACGAGGACGAGCACGATTTAAAATCCCTTTCTTGGGGTTAATGTAGATTTAGTTTCATAAAAGCGGCGGCCTCGATTCGGCTGAGCTCGTCGCAGGCCGGCTAAAGGGCAGCCGGTCTGATCAGAGAAAAGAAACTAATGAACATCGAACATTGAACGTCCAACATCGAACATCGAATAATGTATTCTGTCTATTTTAAAACGACTTAGCGACGTGTGGGGTCGTAGCTCGACGTGTTGGGTCGTAGCTGAAAGCGAAGTCCAAAGAGCGAAGCCCCAAGCGATTCCACCATTCGTCAATCGACATTCGACATTCGTCATTCTTTAAAGTTTCATAAGCGTGAATGAAAGGTACCAGATATGCCCAGCACTGTTGAACAATCGGCTTTTGTTAACCAACTGCCCCACCACCTGTCCGAGCGGGTGCGGGTGATTCGAGATGCTCCTTTGGATTCCAAAGGCGATTTTGTGCTCTACTGGATGCATCATGCGGTCCGCAGCCATGAAAATCCGGCTTTGGATACAGCGTTGTGCGTTGCCGCTCAATTACAATTGCCGGTTTTGGTTTATCAGGGTCTGGGAGGCCGGCATCCATTTAACTCAGACCGCCATCACACATTCATTATGGAAGGCGCCCGGGAGGTACAGCAGAACCTGAAAGAGGCAGGTATCCGGCATGTGTTTTACCTGGAGCGCCGACCCGATAAACCCACCCCACTCAAGTCATTGGCCCGGCGCGCAGCGCTGGTCATCACCGAGGATTTTCCGGCACCGCCCATGCCGCAATGGACCCATCAGCTGGCTGCAAAGATTGAGCCGGCCGTATGGGCGGTGGATAGTGCCTGCATCATACCCATGCGGCAGATCAATCGCGCTTTCGAGCGTGCCTACGCCTTTCGCAATCACACCCAAAAAGACTACGAGCGGCGCCTTGCCCAATCCTGGCAAGACGCGGCGCCGGCCGGCGAGTTCTTTGGCGGAGATTGCGGTTTTGACGGGATTGATCTTGCAAATGCGGATATCGCTGAATTATGCGCGCAGTGTCAAATCGATCACACCATCCCGCCGGTGGTTCACACCCCCGGCGGATCCTCAGCCGGATATGCCCGCTGGGAACAGTTCAAGCGGCACGGCCTGAAAGGCTACGCCCGTTTGCGCAATGATGCCGCTATTGTCTTCCCGCGAGGCGTCAGCCGCATGTCAGCCTACCTGCATCACGGTCACGTGTCACCGTTTCGCATTGCCGGAGATGCGGCCCGGCATGGATCAGACGGTGCGGCTAAATTTTTAGATGAATTGCTCATCTGGCGTGAGTTGGCGCATAATTTCTGCTACCATCATAAACAGCTGGAGACCTTGGAAGCGCTTCCTCGCTGGGCCCGCCAAACTGTAATCGATCATTCGGAAGATCCCCGCCAAGCGATCTATTCCTGGGAAACGCTGTACCGGGCCCAAACCGGGGATGCGCTGTGGGATGCCGCCCAGCGATCTTTGCTGGTCCATGGTGAATTGCACAATAATGTGCGCATGACCTGGGGCAAGGCGTTTTTAAATTGGACGCGAGATCCCCAGGATGCCCTGGATCTGATGATCGATTTGAATCACCGTCTGGCTTTGGATGGCAATGATGCCAATTCATATGGCGGGCTGCTCTGGTGCCTGGGCCTCTTTGACCGCCCGTTTAAACCCCAGCGACCGGTAATTGGCACCCTTCGGCCACGGTCCACAAAAGATCATGCCAAACGCCTGGACATGGCCGCCTACACCGCCAAAGTCAAGGGGCCGGCAACATCAAAACCGCTGAAAATAGCCGTTATCGGCGCCGGTCTTTCCGGGCTGTTTGCTGCCCGAGCGCTCATGGATCAGGGTCACCGGGTGCAGGTATTTGAAAAAACGAAACGGCCCGGAGGGCGCATTGCAACACAGAATATTCCACCATACGCTTTTGATACCGGTGCCCAGTATTTTACGGTGCGTGACGATCGTCTGAGACGCTATGTTGAATCCTGGCAACTGGACGGCATTGTTAAGCCGTGGCAAGGGAAGGTGCAGGTTGTCAAATCAGGACGAATATTGGATGAAAGAAAGGTGACCGAACGCTGGGTGGGTACACCGGCGATGGACGCTGTTCCTGTCCACCTGGCTGCCGGAATTGAGATTGAGTATAATGCAGCCGTCCTTTCGCTGACCAGAAGTAAAAACCGGTGGCAACTAACCGATGGTAAGCAAGATACCTACGGTCCCTACGAGGCCGTCATCATTGCCGCGCCACCGCCCCGGGCAGCCGCTCTGTTGGAATCAAGTTCGAAGTTGTGCGATCGCATCCGTAAAGTCGAGATGCAGCCTTGTCTGGCCGTGATGGCGGCTTTTGAAAAGCCACTGGAGTTGCCGTTTGACGCTGCCTTCGTTCATGAATCGCCGGTCAGGTGGGCTGCCCGAAACAGCAGCAAACCCGGCAGGCCCGCAACTGAATGCTGGGTATTTCACGCCGACGCCAAATGGTCCCGCGAGCAGGCGGGCGGGGGAGCCGATGCCGGCGTGCGAACGTTGATCGATTCATTTTTGAAAAGTATCGGTCAGAAGCCTGTTGATCCGATTTTTTACCAAACACGCTATTGGAAAACCGCAGCTGCGGCCAATCCCCTCAACGTTGGGTGTTTGTGGGATGCGGCCTTAAAAATCGGATTGTGTGGTGATTGGTGCCGGATGTCCCGCTTTGAGGGAGCCGCTTTAAGCGGGATGGCAATGGCCGGAAGGATTTTAAACTTAAATACTGGAGTTCAGCGCAAGTTATGGGATTAAAACGCATGAAGCAGCTCAGCAAAAATTGCATTGCTTGTGGACGAGAATTCCAATGGCGCAAAAAGTGGCAAGACAACTGGAATCAAGTCAAATATTGCTCGCGCGCCTGCCGAAATCGTGGTCTGCGCGATGTTGATATAGTCCTTGAAAAAGTGATCATGGATCTCTTACATTCCAGTAAGAAAGGTGCCACCATTTGTCCCAGCCAAGCTGCAAGAGCAATTGTGGAAGATGGTGACGAACAGAGTTGGCGAGCTCTGCTGGAGCCTGCCAGACGGGCTGCCCGGCGTCTGGTTCATCAGGGTAAAATCAGTATTACCCAGGGTGGAAAAATAGTCGATCCTTCCAAATTCAAAGGTCCTATTCGATTGATGCTCAAGCATTAGTCATATTTTGTTTAACTTTTTCTGAAATCAAACTGCATCCTTCTAAATAATAAAAAAATAATTATTACAGATATTTAAATAAAATAAAAAGATATCTCATTACGCAAGATGAATCATTTTATTTAATATTTGTCTATTTTTTTTAGCCTGGTGGTTGACATTGTCTAATTTTTGTTTAATTTAAATTTTACCTTCACAACAAACAACTTCAGGAGATAACAATGTCCCGTCCAACCGCAATCACAATAAATTTTCCTTCGCAATCGAGTTCAAACTTTCTTTTCACTCTTTCATCAATATTGCTTATTTTCGCATCCTTGCTGATTCCTGTGAGTGGTTATGCTGGTGCAGCCAGATCGTCGTTGCAAGATAAGATATCCCTGGAAAGAGTTGTGGCACCAAGCGGAGGCTACGGATATCGCCTTCAATATTACGTACCCGCTCCAATCGATGTTTTCTGGCGGTTTAAAACGGATTTTGACAACGACGTTCTATTGACAAACGAGGAATTGATCGAACACCGAATCGTTGAGTCTTTTGACAATAGTGTCATCACCGAGAACCGCTACGCCACCGCGCCCGGTTTAAGGTTCTTATGGCAAACAGATGTCATACTGGACAAGTTTCAGCTGGAGTTCAAGCTTCTCAACAATGAGGACTGCCGACACGAATTCCACCACGGGACTATCGAGTTGTCTCCGGCGGGCGACTACACTCAGGTAACGCAGACTGCTTATTTCGACTTTACCGGAGCGTCCTTGTGGGTGAAATATCCATGGTATGGCGGCATGAAATCCACCTTGACCAACATGGTTAAATGGGAACAAAAGGTCGCTTATGATTTTAAGCGAAGTTATTTGGCCGCGCTGGATAGGTAAATTTGAGTCCAAGGTAGGGCGAAATTACACTTAGCGTCGATTCGTTACTGGTCAACTGCGTATTCTACGTATAGGCGGGGATAAACCCCGCCACTACATTGTCGATCAAGCCCGTCGACCTTTGTTGCATACAGGCTCTACCTATGGCCAAAAAACGGCATGTCTGATTAAAGAATAGAAGCTTCAAAAAGCAAATTCTGGATTTTGGAATGCGGATTTTGGATTTAAGGTATTCTGTCCATTTTAAAACGACCGAGCGACGTGTGGGATCGTAGCTCGAATAGCGAAGCCACAAGCGATTCCACCATTCGTCAATCAACACTCGACATTCGTCATTCCAATGTAGTTTCACACGAGCGGCTGCCTCCGGCTAAAGGACAGCCGGTCTGATCAAAGAACAGAAACTCAATCCGCAAATCGTGGGTTCATTGATGGTGGGAGCGGTTTTCAACCGCGATTTCCCAGATGAGTAATCGTGGCCGGAGGCCACTCCCACAAACCTTTAACTTATATCTGAATGGTTTTGGGTATGCTGTAGTTTCATAAGAGCGTTAAGGTGTCACTTTTCACTCCCTCATTTTCTGACACCCGAAACCTGCTTGCCGCGGCGAAGCTCGCTAAAGCGAAGACGGGACACCCGGAACCTAAAACCAATTAACTTCGCTATGTCTGCCACACAGGGGCCATTTTTTCCGAGAATCGTCTCGTAGGAAACACAGTTAGTTATATTGTTGACTTCAGTGGAGCTTTATGCCTATTTAGACGAATTCTTTTCGCTCATTTAGGGCACAGTTATCCTGTTTTCCGATACAGCTACGCTAAAATTTGTTACGGTCACTGATTATTTTCTTCACCCAAAGCTTACCAGGCGCTTCATCCGATAATATGAGAACCAAAAGATTCAAGTCATTTTTCAATAACCCATAATAAAACTGGAGGATTTATGAGCATCACAAACGAGCTGGTTGCGCACCACACAACCCTTCGACAACTTTATGCCCAGTCCGAAAACAACCCGGAGGTATTTGAGGATTTCACTCGTCACCTGATCGTCCATCACACCATGGAGGAAAAATATTTTTACGACCTACTAAAGACCATCCCAGAAGCAGAACATGACGCCTTGGAAGCAGTCAACGAGCATCACATCATCGAACTGATCATCAAGGATGCAGAGGGATTTCCTCGTGAACACGAGCATTTTTCAATTAAAATCGAAGGCTTGGGAGAATATACGACGCATCATCTAGATGAGGAGGAAATGGAGATATTTCCCATGTCCGAGCAGGTATTTTCTGCCGACGATCTTGCGACGCTTGGCAAGCTGTTTGTTGAAGCCAAGGAAAAACTGTTGGGGATAAAGCTGCCGGAGTTGCCAAGTGCGTTAGCTACCCATACTGCCAAGACTGCTGCACGTCCTCAGCCAATTGCAGGCGTTTCCGGCCTGACGACGGCTCATGGGCTTGGCATTGGAAGTCTGAAAATATGAGCTGACTTTTTACCAATTAACCGTTATCCAGCTAGTGAAAGGAGCTAATATGGATATCTTAAAAAGAGAGTTGGCGCCCATTCCCGCCGAAGCCTGGGCTGAAATTGATGAACAAGCCATCCGCAGTTTAAAAGCGATTCTTTCGGCCCGCAAGGTCATCGATGTCACCGGTCCAATGGGAACCGATTTTCCGGGTGTTCCAGAAGGTCGTTTGGAGTTTCCCAAAAAGCAACCCGAAGATAGCGTCAGCTATGGAGTTCATAAGGTGCATCATCTTGTTGAAACCCGCATTCCATTTGAACTGGACATTAGAGAACTTGATAATGTGGTGCGCGGCGCTAAGGATGTCGATCTTGCCAATTTGGAAGAAGCTGCCAGAAAAATCGCTTTGTTCGAAGAACAGGTTGTCTACCACGGCTTGCCGGAGGCCAACATCCGCGGACTGGGGTTTTGCGCCGAGGGTGAATGTATGACGATGGGCGCCAAACCCGAGCAACTGCTGGAAGCTATTGCCGAAGGTATTACAATGTTTACCGGGCGTTCAGTCGAGGGTCCTTACGCGTTTGTCGTCGGTCCGAAGCTTTGGAGCCTAATGTCGGCACATTTGCAAGGCTATCCGGTCAAAATGCAGGCTGAAAATATTTTAGGCGGTCAGGTTGTCCTCAGTCCGTATCTAACCGGCAAGTACGAAAATGAGGCTTTCATGCTATCTCAGCGTGGGGGCGATTTGGAAATAATCCTCGGACAAGATATGGCAGTCGGCTATGATTCCCACAGTACGGACAATGTGAAGCTTTATTATACTGAATCTTTCACCTTTCGCATTCTTGAACCAGCAGCAGTTTTACACTACAAGGCTTCCGAGTAACACCGCAAAATACAATAGCCATCAAAAGGAAAATGCCACATAAAATTTTATGTGGCATTTTCCTTTTGATGGCTATTGTATTTTGTTAATCATAAAAAATAAGCCAACTTTTTTTCTTCTAAAATATTGACTCACAATTATTTAGAGAATCTTCCCAGTTGGTACCCTTACCCAGCCAATGCTGCGCGAATGCGCAGAAACTCGCCGATGTTATCCATGGTCAGCAATCCCACCAGTTTGCGATTGATCGTTACCGGGAGCGTGTTACAATTACATTCATTTAATTTTTCAAAGGCTGCTTCAAGCATATCGAGAGAGTTGACTGCTTCAAATTTGTGCTGCATTGCCGATGAAACCGTAGGATGTAGCTCTCTCGTTGATAGTGCTTTCATCAAATCGGCTTGAGTCAAAATACCCTCGATGCGCCCGTTATCCACCACTGGGAAATCTTTTTGGGAGCCGGCCAGAGTCAGCTCGACCGCTCGATCCAGACTGTCATTTTTGTCCAATGTTCTAAAATCAGTCAACATGGCCTGATGAACCGGAATGCCGTCGACGACAGATTGCATCCGGGCTGCACCCGCCTCTTGGGACGCACCAATCCAAACTAAAAATGCGATAATCAGGAACAAAGGAGCGTAAAATACGCCAACAACCCCGAAGAAGACCGCGAAACCCTGCCCGATTAAGGCTGCAATTCGTGTCGCGCGACGGTGTTCGGTGCGCATTGCCAATACAGCGCGCAGCACACGTCCTCCGTCCATCGGTAAAGCCGGAATCATATTAAACACGACCATAAACAGATTTACGACCAGTAATCTTCCCAAAAACAGTTCACCTGCTATCGGCATTATCTTGAGCGGTTCAAATGAAGCGGTGAGCTTCAGCCATACAAATATCGTGGCCGCGATGACAATGTTGACCGCCGGTCCGGCCAGAGCTACCCATAGCTCCTGCATGGGGTTGGTCGGCAACCTTTCCAGACGCGCCACGCCGCCGATTGGCAACAATATTATGTCACGCGTTTTAATTCCATACCGCCTGGCTGCCATCGCATGGCCGAACTCGTGCAGAACCACACATAGAAAAACAGCCAGTATAAGTATTACACCTGCGACAGCCGCGGCGATACTCTGGCCCTGTCGCCAATGTAAAAACGCAACCCAGCCAATCAGCAGCAGAAATGTTATGTGCATACGAACATCGATGCCGGAGAACCGACCTATATTCAGAGACCATTTCATTGTTGAATCCCTCCATGACCACAAACGTCTCAGTGGTATAAGTTAGAATTTTCTGCAACTTTAGAATTTAGTTGGATAGTGTAAGGACTTAAACGGTTTCTATTTGGGGTTATTAAATCCTCTAACTTTTGCCTGAAATTTTTAATTTTTGTCACAAAGATTCCCTCTGCCCCGGCCAAATGGTCCAACGGCAAATCGCCATTGTCACAAATGATTACATCAACAGTGCTGTTTAGAATCTTTCTAAGGTTTCTAATTTCTGTTCCAACGCTGTTATTTTCGTTTAAATCGTGGATGCTCAGGCCTACAGCCCGTGCCCGGCTGGATTTGACCGCCGCGGCAACGTCAGTTGCAGACAGATTTGGGCCGAAATAAATTGACCGCCAGCCGCATTCGGCAGCGATCAAAGCCAGCGCTAACGCTTCGATCTCATTGTGCTGCCCGGATGGTGCGGCGATCACGACTTTCGGTGCCGTCTCTGAGACTACCGCGGTTCGCAGCATGTTCCAAAGAACTGTCTGCAAGCTCATCGTAGTAACATTCAAGTTGATCCGCTTTGATTTACCGGTCTTGACCAGTTCATGGATCTTGTTCCACAGCGGAACTATGACTTCCAAGATCAGGGCCATTCTGGTGAGGTTGACGGCAGCCTCGTCGAGAGTCACTTGCAGACTATTGACATCCAAATCGTCAATTTGATGCATCAAACGTGTCAAGTAATTGCCGGCACTTGAGGCAACCGTCTTGACCTCGACCAGATGACTTCGGCTTTCAGATGACTCGGGAGCGATGAGTTGTCCTAATTCTGCTTGCGTCAAATTTGCTACATGCGAAATGCGATGACCATTTTTGACTGCCGTTCTTAACAAGTGTAAGCGTTCAATATCTCTGGCATTGTAGAGGCGACGATTGCTGTCTGAGCGCTGCGGTGAAACCGCCTGATAACGCAATTCCCAAGCCCGTACGAGATATGCGGGGAGCCCTGTAAGCCGAGACACCGATTTTAAAGGATATAGTAATGATTTTTCCATACCACTAAAGTAGTTAGAAAATTTGGTTTGTCAATATTTTGTCGATTATTGATATGTGGATAATCGTATTTGAACTATTTGCGATAATTAATTAATATTACTAATAATTATTGTTTTTCATAAAAAACACTGGCACACCCTCCGAATTTTTTCTTTGACAAATGTTTGGATATGTTTAGGTTCTGTCTAATTTAGATGATATTTAAAAATCCGAAAATTAGAATTATACTAAAACCGATAGAAGCGGAGGCAATAATGAAAATTAAAGAAACCACGCCCGGCGACGAGGCAGCAATTAAGGTAAACCCAAACGATATACCCGCTGAGCTTCCAATCTTGCCGCTAAAAGACCAGGTAGCGTTCCCGACTCTTAATATGGCGTTAGCAGTGCCAATGGAGGCATCATCGCTTATTGAAGCGGTCATGAAAGGCAACCGCTTGATCGGTGTAGTGGGCATTAAGGATCAGGTGAACGATCTCCCGCTGCCCGGTCAGGTGTACGAAACCGGGACAGTGGTACGGGCGCTGCATGTCACAAAAGCACCGGACAACAGCGTGTTGTTGGTTGCACACGGCTTGAAGCGTTTTCGCGTTACCGAGTGGATCCCCGACCAAGGGTCTCTAAAAGCCAAAATCGAGCTGGCACCGGAAGCCATTGAAAGCGATATTGAAGCCGTGGCCTTGCATCGCAGTCTGCGCGATCTTACCCAGGAAATTTTCTCACTGTCGAACAATGTGCCAAACGAGGCCATCGAAGGGCTAACCCGGATTAAAGACACCTTGCATTTAGCCTATATCGCGGCGGCTTACAGCGAGATCGACTATGAGAAGCGGCAGGCTTTGCTCGAAGAAGATAGCCTGAAAGCAAAGCTACGCGAGCTGTTTAAGCATTTGTCACGTGAAAAAGAGATCCTTTCCTTAGGCAAAAAAATAAAGTCCGATGTCCACGGCGAAATCAATCAACGCCAGCGAAATTACTTTTTGAGAGAGCAACTAAAAGCGATCAAAAAAGAACTCGGCGAAACTGAGGACAATCAGTCTGAACCTGAAGATTACGATCAGCGCATTGCCGAATCCGACATGCCCGATGAGGCTCGCAAGGAGGCCCTGCGCGAGTTGACCCGTTTGGAGGAGATGTCAGCCCAGTCGGCGGAGTATTCAATCGTTAAAACTTATCTGGACTGGTTGTTGGATCTTCCATGGAACCACCGCAGCAAAGAGCAAACTGACATTGGTGTGGCGCGCAGGGTCTTGGACAAAGATCATTACGGGCTGAAGAGCGTCAAAGATCGCATTGTCGAGTATTTGGCAGTTCGCAATCTGTCGGCAATTCGGAAGATCAATAAAAAAGATGATGTGCAATCAAACGCCGCTGCAGGCGGCGTGATTTTATGCTTGGCCGGACCTCCGGGAGTGGGTAAAACCTCTTTAGGCCAAAGCATTGCGCGGGCCATGGGTCGTGAGTTTACCCGCATGAGCTTAGGCGGCGTGCGCGATGAAGCGGAAATACGGGGCCATCGTCGAACCTATATTGGCGCGATGCCGGGCAGAGTCATCCAGGCAATGAAACGTGCTGGCACCCGCAATCCCGTTTTTATGCTGGATGAGGTGGACAAAATCGGTATGGACTGGCGGGGCGATCCCAGCAGTGCCCTGTTGGAGGTGTTGGACCCGGCCCAAAACGCAGCGTTTCGTGATCATTATATAGATGTAGATTTTGACCTCAGCGACGTGGTTTTCATCACCACCGCCAATCAGCTGGAAAATATCCCGGCCCCGCTGCGCGATCGCATGGAAATCATCCAGCTGGACGGTTACACCGAACTGGAAAAAGTCCAAATCGCCAAAGGGCATTTGATACCGCGGCAACTGGACGGCCACGCGCTGCAAGACAGTGATGTCACCTTTATGGACGAGGCGGTTCGCAAGATTATTCACAGCTATACCCGTGAAGCCGGCGTTCGTCAGTTGGAAAGGCTGATCGGCGCCGTCTGCCGTAAAGCAATCGTCAAGCTGACCAGCGGCAGCTGGCAACATGTGATGATAACGCCGGAGCTGGTGGCCGACTATCTGAAAAAAGAGAAATTTGAAAGCGAGAACTCCGAAACCATCGATGTGCCGGGGATTTCCACCGGTTTGGCTGTAACCAGCGTGGGCGGCGACATCCTGTTTGTCGAAGCCACCCGAATGAGCGGCGATGGCAAGCTGACCGTAACCGGTCAATTGGGCGATGTAATGAAGGAAAGCGCCAGCCTCGCCTACAGTTACGTAAAATCAAAATCCGCCCAACTGGAAATTGAACCGCAGTCGTTCATAAAATCGGATGTGCACCTGCACGTACCGGCCGGCGCGATACCCAAAGACGGTCCATCGGCCGGTGTGGCCATGGTAATGGCCCTGGCCAGCCTTTACAGCAACCGCGTTGTGCGCAGCAAGGTCGGTATGACCGGTGAAGTCACGCTGCGCGGTCGCGTGCTGCCGGTCGGCGGCATCAAGATGAAGGTTTTGGCCGCCCATCGGGCCGGATTAAACACGGTTATATTGCCCAAACGCAACGAAAGGGATCTTGATGATGTGCCGGCTGAAGTTCGCGACTCGATGAGCTTTATCCTGGTTGATCGCATCGATGAGGCTTTTGTGGCCGCGTTAAAACCTGCCCAATTCAGCAATGATGAAGCTGATTCCGAGTTTGGTCACATACTGAATCAACCTCAGATTGAGGTGTCGCCCATTTCGGCATAATCAGTAATGCGATAGATATTTTTGGGTAAGTTTGACAGTCTCTTAAAAATTCAAAAAACGATCTAATCACGATAGTGTTTAATATTTTGTGTTTAGTGTTTAGCTTGAAAATATCTTGATACGGCTATCGATGTGTTTTACTAAACACGAAACACCAATCACATGATGAATTCGTCTTTTTACGAATTCATAATTTAGTGTCTATATTTTGATTTCCTATCATGTTTGAGCATGATTTATGTGATAGCCAGATTGAATATTTAAGGACTGCCATCGATTTGAATAAAAAAGATAGAGCGAAGCGATTCAACAAATCTTCAATCTTCAATCTTCAATCTTCAATTTCGGCTTGTCCGCGTTGGGATCAAGCGTTTTTTTCGACATAGATTCCGGACCGGAGGCTTCGAGATGCAAGTCAAAGAAAAGCTGGCCATATTGGCCGATGCCGCAAAGTATGACGTATCCTGCGCATCGAGCGGCAGCCGCAGGAATAATAACAGAGGCAGATTGGGCAATACGACACCGTCCGGCATTTGCCATACTTATACAGAAGACGGTCGTTGCGTATCGCTGCTGAAGATACTTCTCACCAACTATTGTATCTACGACTGTGCCTATTGCGTCAATCGACTCAACAATGATGTCCCCAAAGCGGCCTTCACGCCTGCGGAGATCGTCTCATTGACGATCGATTTTTACCGACGTAATTACATCGAAGGTCTTTTCCTGAGCTCGGGTATCATACACAGTCCGGATGACACGATGGAACGGCCGGTCCAGACAGTAAAAGCTCTTCGCAAGCAGGGCTTCAATGGTTACATTCATTTAAAATGCTTTTTGAAGCCTATCTTTCAGGTCAAACAGGGGTGGAGACGTTTATTTACAACTATGTTCGCGATGCTTTGCCTGGCCAGGATAATCGTCAGTACCAAACTCACTTAAGCGTTCAGATTCAAATTGAAAAATATTCACTCATGGTTCGCCGTGAAGCACATCGCATGAAAGGATTTATTCGATTCCAAAAAACAGGACCCGATCAATATTTGGCTTTGATCGCGCCGCGTTACGACATACTGCCCTTGATCCGGCGGCATTTCGAATCACGTTTTGCCGACCAGAAGTGGATCATTTACGATACATCAAGAAACTACGGCCTGAGCCACGATTGCCGCCGGACACAGGAGCTGCAACTGGCCGAAACCGATCTGACCGCCTATGACAACATCGGCCTGTCCGAAGAGCGACTTTGTCAAACGCTATGGCAGCAGTATTTTGCCGCAATCAACATCCCGCAGCGCAAAAATCCAAAGCTGCATTTGCGTCAACTGCCGCGCCGGTTTTGGAGATATTTGCCGGAAAAGCAAACTTAGAAAATAAAAAAGAGTGCACTGATCAGTGATAAAGATAACTGCAACCCGGGTGAGCGTCGGAAGACACTATCCTGCTGTACCCCTAAGCGTTTGGGATCTCATAACGGATACCGTCAAATGGCCGCAATGGGGACCGACGGTAAAAAAGGTTCAATGCTCTGAGCGTTACATCCGTAATGGTTCAGAAGGCCGAGTCCTCACTGCTTTTGGAGTCTGGCTTCCCTTTGTTATTACCGAATACGAGCACGGCAGCTTCTGGAATTGGAGCGTCGCGTCCGTTAAAGCGACCGGCCATCGCATTCAGGCCGCTAATAACGGAGGCTGTTATCTATGGTTCGAGGTACCAATAATCGCCGCCCCCTACACCCTGGTTTGTCATATGGCGTTGGGTCGGATCAAAGATCTACTTGCCGAATCAGCGAAGTCAACGACATAACTCTGACACTAACTCGCCACTGCTAGTGGTGGATCCGATATAGTTCTACCGATCCGGAGAGAGTTGAGTTAAACCTGTAGAAATTCGAAGCACGGATTACGAAATCCGAAACAAATATCAAATACGAAAATTCAAATGTTCAAAACAATCAAGAGCAAACTCAGAAAGCAAATCATAAAACTGCGCCAGGGCTGAATATCAGCTAACATCATTTTGGGGACTTTGTTTTTATCATTGGTATTTATTAATTTGAATTTGTTTCGAGTTTCGTGCTTCGAATTTCGGATTTAATAAGCGTGCTAGTGGTTTTCTCCCCCTTCCAGGAGCCTTCATAAAGCCCTCCACTCAGCGGGCGGGCGTTTACCTTTTACTCGGTTTGTGCCAATGGTCTCGTATCGACTTTCGACTCAAGCACTCTAGCCTTCACGGCCTTTTGTTCTTCGGGGATGATAAATGGCATAATCTCATCGTTCAGGCGTTCTTCGCGCGTAGGCAACAATCGAAAGTTTCTTCTCGCAGCTTTACGAGCCCTCTCTGAGAACAAATCCAACAGTTTGAGATCTTCCTCGATACCATGTCCGGCGCGACGGAGACCGTCGATTCGAGCCAGCATGGCGACCGTTGCAAACAGGTAAAGACTTAGATAGGTGATACGTCTTAAAAAGTACTGCTTTGTAACGACTTTCCGGCGATAAAGCAAAAAGCCGGCAAGCACCATACAGCGAATTCGTGCCGCCAAGGATTTGCTTACCCGAGCAGCCTGCCGCATGGGCCCGGCCTCAAATTTGACATTCCACCGGGATCGAAGAAAAATCGATTTCAGTATAAAGATCGAAACACTTCGGTATCAACTCGACCGAGATATAGATTTTCAAGAAAATTTCCAAATTTCATAAATACCTCATTTTAGCGTTTCAAGATGAAAAAATTCAATATGACTATACAGGCATCAAGAGCGTTTCCTAAGTGCTAGTAATTCTCAGTTGTACTTTATAAAATTATCAGGCGAATTGGGTTGTCAATACAAAAGAAAAAGTTTAGCAGAATAGGGTTGTCACCATAAAAGGAGATTGATCCATCGTGGGGACTTAAATTTTGTAAATTTCGGCGCATTGGAGTACTGGAGTGTTGGAGTATTGGCTGAAGGTATGATGCTCTCTTTCAATACCCCAGTACTCCAGCACTCCAGTACTCCAAGATCGAAGCTCTTTAATAGCTTCATGCAATCTTATAATTGCCTTTTTATGGGTTGTAGTTCCGGTTTGGTTTAACTATAGCAATTTGAAATCAATTGGCAGATCTTTTGCTGTCAAGTCACGGTAACCTCGTTGGCGGGGTTGACACCTTGATTATTGTAGTTACCTTAGCCTCTTGGTTTAAGGCTTACTTACAGGTTTTAGCCTCCTTTGCTCTTTTCTTAGGTAGGTTAAGTTTTCAGATCGAACGAAGCTATCAACAAGATGAGATTGTGAGTAATTTGAATTCAAGTACAAGACGCCGAGCGAATATACTATCGGGAAAAGTCCGAACTATTATCATCCTCAGTTTTTTCCTTTCATTTTTTGCGCTCATAGGCGAAAGCAGCGCACAAGGATCTGCACGAAATATTTATATTGTTCCCGTCTCCGGCACGGTAGACCCAGGTATGGCGGCCTTCATAAAAAGGAGTATCGAGACACCCTTAAGTGATCCGGACTCTCTTTTGGTTTTTGAAGTAGATTCATTCGGCGGCCGGGTCGATTCCGCTCTGCAGATCGTCGATACCATCCTATCTGCTCCAGAAGGTAAAACGGTCGCATACGTTAAAGAAAAAGCCATTTCTGCTGGTGCGTTGATTGCTCTGGCTAGCAGCAGTATTGTCATGAGAAATAGTACCACCATTGGCGACTGTGCACCGATAACCTATTCAAGCGAGGGCCCCAAGCTACTGGGAGAAAAATTTCAATCTCCCCTACGTGCCAAATTTCGGGCTCTTGCGAAACGCAATGGGTACCCCCAGACATTAGCCGAATCCATGGTCACCGCTGAAATGGAGGTATTTGCTGTGAAATTGGACGGAAAAACCCTCTACATGGACTCCCAGGCATACGAAGATCTCAGCCAAGCGGAAAAGGATCGGATCATATCGAAAAAGACAATTGTGGACCAAGGCGAACTTCTGACGATGGATGATGCCGAGGCGCTTGAGCTAGGTTTTTCCAGTATGAGCGTTGACAGCCTGGATGAAATGCTGCAGCGGATGGAGATAGAAAACTATACGATGATTCGAATCGAAGAAAGCTGGTCGGAAACGCTTGTCCGGTACATTGGTGGGATCGCACCATTTTTGCTGCTAATTGGACTTGCCGCCCTTTACATGGAAGTATCGGCACCTGGATTCGGAATACCGGGAATTGTCGGGATCACCAGCCTCGCCCTTGTCTTTCTAAGTCAATATTTAGTCGGTTTGGCCGATTATACTGAATTTTTGCTTTTAATTCTGGGAATCCTTCTTTTAGGGTTTGAACTTCTCGTCATACCCGGCTTCGGTATCGCCGGTATTGCAGGACTCATTTTCATCGCCGCAGGTGCGATATTGGCATTTCAAGATTTTGTCATCCCGGATCCCTCCCTACCCTGGCAAGGAGAAATACTAACAGAGAATATCGTGTACGTGCTTGGCGCTTTTTTCATGGCAATCATCATGGCGGTTTTTTTCATGCGGTACATCATGCCAAAGCTTTCTGTCGCAGTCGATGGCCCGTATCTGGACACCACGCTCAAAAATTCCCATGCAGATTCCACAGAAGCTGAGAGCGCCCGAGTTGGTCAAACTGGCGTCACAATGACGCTTCTTCGGCCTTCAGGCAAGGTAAAAATAAAAGACAATATTATTGATGGGATCACTCAGGGAGAATTCATAGAAAAGGGGGTTCCCGTGAAAATTTCGGAAATTAAGGGCAACCGGATCATTGTATCAAGGATAACCGAAGATGAGTGACAGTTTACTTCTTCTTGTCATATTACAGCTTGTGGGTGTGGTGGTGGTCATCGCAGAAATTATTCTGCCGTCCGGTGGTATACTTTCTATAGTGGCACTCAGTGTTTTCGGCTACTCCCTTTATATTGCGTTTAGCGACATATCAAAGTCGGTGGGCTTTGCATTTGTGGCCGGGGATCTTGTCCTTATCCCGATCCTTGTAATTGTTGGATTGAAACTGCTGGCGAAATCGCCGGTTACACTTCGCAAAACACTATCCCGGAAAGAAGGCGTTTCATCCCAATCTCCCGAGTTGGCCCGCTTTATCGATATGCAGGGGATTGCCGTGACGAATTTACGTCCTGCGGGAATGGCGATAATTGATGGCAAAAGAGTTGATGTGGTTACCCGTGGAGAATACATTGAAAAGGACGCGACGATTGTGGTCACTGCGGCGACGGGCAACCAGATTATCGTGCGGAAAAAAGATTGATTTCTAAATAGAGGTGCTATCGTGTTTACTAACATTATTCTTATCATTATTGGAATTGCGGTCCTTGTCATGGTGTATTTTGTGGGATCCGCAATATCCCTGTGGGTTCAGGCACTGGTTTCAGGTGCGCGAGTCGGGTTATTGGCCATCGTGTTTATGCGTTTCCGAAAAGTACCGCCGAAGATGGTTGTCAACGCTAAGATCATGGCCGTCAAGGCCGGGCTTGAAATTTCAACCAATGACCTCGAATCTCACTATCTGGCAGGCGGCGATGTCATGCGCGTCGTGCAGGCACTTATCGCGGCGGACAAGGCCAATATCGACCTGAAATTTAATCGGGCGGCAGCCATCGATCTTGCCGGAAGAAACGTGCTGGAGGCCGTTCAGATGAGTGTCAATCCCAAAGTGATTGAAACGCCTTTGGTTGCGGCCATGGCCAAAGACGGCATCCAGCTGAAAGCGGTTTCACGGGTGACCGTCAGGGCGAACATAGATCGGCTGGTGGGTGGTGCCGGAGAAGAGACCATTCTTGCCCGAGTGGGTGAAGGGATCGTCACGACGATCGGGTCGGCTGATACCCACAAGCTGGTTCTCGAAAATCCGGATATGATTTCTAAACGGGTACTTGAGAAGGGTTTAGATGCCGGAACCGCCTACGAAATTCTTTCCATTGATATCGCGGATGTTGATGTCGGTAAGAACATCGGTGCAGAGCTTGAAACCGACCGTGCCGAGGCGGATAAGAAAATAGCCCAAGCCAAGGCTGAGGAACGCAGGGCTATGGCCTTTGCTGTAGAACAGGAAATGAAAGCCAAGGTAGAAGAAATGCGTGCAAAGGTCGTTGAAGCGGAAGCAGAGGTCCCGCTGGCAATGTCCGAGGCGTTTAGAAAAGGGAATTTAGGTGTGATGGATTATTACAATATGAAGAACGTCCAGGCAGACACCCAGATGCGAGACAAAATCGGTTCTCCTGAGCCAAAGAAAGATTAATCGATGAAATTTGAAATCATTGTCTGGATCATTATTTTTATAGGATTTCTTGTCTTTTCCATTTTTAAAAAGATGCGCGCATCTTCGAAAACCGGGGCGAATAGATCCGACAAAAAGGGCAGCGGCTGGAAGGTGAAGGTCGAAAATTTGATGTCCCAGATCCAGCAAATGGCAGGGGATGATGATAAGCTCGAGTATCGAGAACAGAAGTGGAGAGATCTCTCCCCCAAAACAATTAAAAAGGCTGTCGAAAAACCGCTGATACCCGAGCAAATGCCGGACTTGCCGAAGATAACGGCTGAAGGCGCTGAAACGACCGTGCCCGAAAAAACCATTTTGCCCATAAATTTTGACTCTAGCATACCGGATCTTAGAAAAGCTGTCATATGGTCGGAGATATTGGCACCACCGCTGGCCCTGAGGAACAGACGGCTTAAATAGCAGCGGCTGAAAGGAGTCGCAGGAGAAAGGATTTGGCATGGACAAAAAACATTTTGGTTGTGGGAGGAAGCTCAGGGATTGGAAGGGATACCCCACTTTCGCAGAATCCTTTGGCTAGCGGGGAAAAACGCAAGGCATCGGCAGACCGTCATCCTCTCAAACGGATCGGAACATCGCAGGAAATTGCCCGCTTGGCGGCTTATTTACTCTCAGACAACGGTGACTGGATCACCGCTCAGATTATCTCCATTGACGGGGGCATTAGTTCTCGGAGAACACTCAGGTAAACGATAAATCTACCACAGAAATATGCCAAGAACTCATGAAGTTTTGGGGTGGTAATTCTCTTCTGATCAATACGAGAATTAGATACCTCATTTTAGCGTTTCGCATACTGCCTCCGAGTCTGCAACACTGAGGCCTGAAAAATCATTAAAACCAAAAGGCTTAACGACTAACAATGATACATCAGACCGGCAGAGGATTTTAAAACATCTACCTCATTTTTTCCCATCAAAGCCAAATTGTTGGCTGTCAGCATAATCTGGCTGTTCAGAAGATTTGCAGATTCTGTAAAGGATCCCGGGGCCGGAGCAGGATCTACCGCCGCTAAAATGCGACCGGATTTTTTCTTGGTGCTCGGCTTGACGATCCAGACTGGAACCGCGCATCGGCGAACCAGATTTACCATGATACCCGAACTATCGCCGAAGTAGTCACGATTGTCACCAGCATCTACGATCACAAGGTCGTGATCGTGCCGCAGCACCTCATCAAGTATTCTCTGGCTTGATAATTCCGGCATGTGTTTGCACTCAGCGTCCAGTCCCGATTCTTTGAGCCTTCGTATGGTGTCAGACCCCTCCCCGCCATATCGATGTCTAATTAATTCGGCGGTATTGCGCCTGTAACTTTGATTTACCTGGTCGATGAAGGTCCCATTATGGAACGCAACAATTTCTATAACCTTTAAATCGGCGCTATTTCTTTTTGCCAATAATATGGCATGGTCAAGCGCGTCGTGATTCATCGAGAGGTTCCTGTATAGTAGTAATATGTTTTTAAAACGTTGCATAAGGATTCAATTTTTAAAGTCTGGTCATCAATTATGTTGCTTCTGCTGTACTATATCGAGTCTTTTACCTTTCGAAACATCGAGCCTGTATAGCGCTCGGTTGTGGCAGCGTCCACGCAATTTTCAAGTTCCCATTCCGAAACGATTTGGTTGTCGGCTACCGCGTTTACGGGACAGTAATACTTAAAAGTTAAACGAAATTCATCTAAAACCCTGGCAAGCCGCGTAACACAAGGCGTTTGCTGCTGCTATGGCCTGTGAGAGCCTTCTGGATATGATCTTTCAATCGCTGTGCACCTTTAGCTTGT